>Ga0209101_1000071_pt1 | contig 83342 bp, 67 predicted proteins | sample ConPoolayeCmetaG_FD_185481 | JGI IMG/M metagenome (GOLD analysis project Ga0209101, IMG submission 185481) | Hot spring microbial mat communities from California, USA to study Microbial Dark Matter (Phase II) - Cone Pool mat layer C metaG... ... | reverse complement strand
GCCCTTTCACGGCGATCAGTTCCTCGTGCGTTCCCCACTGAACCTGGCGGCCCCGGTGCAGCACCAGAATCCGGTCCATCCGGCGTAGGGCGTGGATCCGATGGGTAACTAGAAAGGTCGTACGGCCCCCGGAGTCGTTGAGGTCGAGCCGTTGGACGTCCACATCGTCCAGAAAGAGGCATCCCCCGGTGACGTCAGCCCGTTCCTGTTCTCCCCAGAATGCCGATGCACTCACCAGGCTGAACTTCGAAATGGATATCCTCCCGCACCGGCACCCCGGGGGTGTAATGGAACGACACAGGCTCGAACCGAACGCGCCCCTCCAGTAGTCACATAAATCCCCTGAATCGGTTCGCTGACGCCGAGAATCATCTCGTCGGTCAGAAGCTCCTGCTGTGCCGGCGGGAAGGCCAGCCCTAAGGATGCCCGGAGGGAGGTTCCGCAGAAAAAACGCGGGCCAACGCCGCTTCCAGCGTCGCAAGATCGAACGGCTTCTGCAGATAGGGAACATGAGTCGGCCAGCCCTGGCGTTCGACTTTTGCCGCATCTGCGTAACCCGACATGAAGATCACCCTCAAGCCCGGACGTTCGGCCGTCAGCCGGCAATAGAGATCCAGTCCGCTCAATCCAGGCATGATAATGTCGGTCAGCAGCAGATCAATCGATTGATCACGCCGTCGCGCCAACGCAAGAACTTCCGCCGACGAGGAAGCCGTCAGAACCTCGTATCCCAGTCGAACAAGCATGGATTGAACCAGTTTGCGAACGGCCTCCTCGTCTTCAGCCAGAAGGACCGTCCGTTTTTTCTCGAGTTTGTGGGTAGTCGGGAGCCTTACAGCCTCCACCGAACCCTCGGGAGAGGCCGCCAATCCGGCGGGCGGCTCGGCTTCGAGAACCGGGAAAAAGAGCGAAAACTCAGCCCCCTGACCGGGCGCCGAGCGGATTCCAATATGACCGCCATGTTGCCGCACAATGCCGTAAACCGTCGCCAGCCCCATCCCCGTCCGATGGGCGCGCCCTTTCGTCGTGAAAAAGGGTTCAAAGGCGCGACGCTTCGTCTCCTCGTCCATCCCCACCCCTGTGTCCCGTACCGTCAGACGCACGTAACGGCCAGGGGGGACCGGCGCCGGAAGATCGGGAACGGACGTCGTCGCCGTCATCTCCGCCGTTTCAATGGTCAGCGTCCCCCCTTCCGGCATGGCCTCCTGAGCATTAATGGCAAGATTCAGAAGAACCTGTTCGATCTGGACCCGATCGGCCAAAATCCGTGGAAGCCGAGGTGGACCGCGAAACTCGATCCGGATATTCTCTTTCAATGTTCGGCGAAGAAAGGGAATGAGCCGGCCGAGCGCCTCGCTCAGATCGAGGGGGATCATCTGAAGACGCTGCTTCCGGGCGAATGCCATCAACTTCTGGACTAGATCGCGGGCCTTCTGAGCCGCCTCCCGGATGGCCTCCACGTCGCTTCGAACCGCCCGCGGCAGGGTTGAATCCATCTCAATGAGCTCGGCATAACCCAGAATCGGCTGGAGAAGGTTGTTGAGATCGTGAGCAATCCCTCCAGCCAGGAAGCCGATGGATTCGAGCCGCTGAACCTGCTGCTGCCACTCCTCCTCATCCCTGAGGCCCGTCGCATCGCGCGAAACGACGACCACACACGGTCCATCTTTGGGATGGTCACCCTTCACGGGAAGGAACAATCCAGCCTCCTGAAACACCGTTCCATCTTGGCGCCGGCTGGGCAGGACGCCTCGCCAGGCGTGTCCCTGCCGCAGCGCCTCCCGGATCGCCTCGCGTATCGTCTTCCCCTCCGGGGTTCCTGGCGCCAGCAGTTCCCAATAATCCCGACCCACCGCCTCCGCGGGTGCATATCCGGTCAGCCGCCCGAAGGCCGCATTGGTCTGCACAATCGCTCCCGAACAATCGAGGATCGCAATGCTCTCCTCGGCCAACTCAAAGGCGGTCAGAAGCAGGCGAGAGTACTCGACGGCCTGGCGGAGCTCTTCTTCCCGGGCCCGCAGCTCCCGAGTCCGAATCGCGGTCAATTCCTCCGCCCGCCGGCGTGCCGCTAGCACGGAAGCCAGATAGATCGCCAGAAACGACGAGAGCAGAGGCCCCAGAGTCCAGATCCACAAAGCCGCCCATTCCGAACGGGCCGAGAGAAAGGCCGGCGTCATCCCGATCTCCAGGCGATAGTGGCGATTGGCCCAGGGCAAGACCCGGGACCAGCGTGCCTCCTTCCGCACCTGACGGGAATCGCCGCTTTCCGCCACCACGACCGGCCGGAGTGGATCGGTCACATCCTTCAGTTGCACCCAGAGCCCTGGCTGATGAAAGGGCTGGAGCGTTGATTTCAGAAAGCCGGACCATCCGACCGCCGCCACCAGGACGCCTCGTTGAGGCGGATGACGATCCGACGCCTTGGTCGAGCCCAGCCCGGAGCGAACAACCGCACATAGAAAAAGCGCCGTCTCGCCGCCATTGAAAAAGTTCGTGACTGGAGCAGAGGCCACCGCCATCCCGCGGGTCTGCGATTGGATTAGCGCTTCCTTCACGGCGGTTGCGTGGAAAAGGTCGAAATCGTCCACACGTTCTCGCCAGTCCAACGGCTCGCAATAGTCGCCGCTGCCATCCGCGCGGAGTTCGCCTGAAGACTCCTCACGAAACGGACGCCAGACCACGAAACGGATCTCCGACCGGGCCAAGGTCGGCGCCACAAAGAGATGAAACTCATCTGGTTCGACAAACTCCGAGCATTCGTAGAAGCGCACCAGGGATTCGAGATCCTGCCGAAGCCCCTCCAGACGGTCGCCTATCCAATGCCCCCGTTCCTCGGCGTGAACACGAAAAGCCGTCAGCACCATCGCCCATTGCTGACGCTGAATGTGCCTAAGCCAGCAACCCGTAAGAGTCAGACCCACCACAAAAGCCAGCAGCGGAGCCCGCCAGGGCCAGATACGAGATCGGAGCGCATTGACAAAAGCTTTCAGATCCGCCTACTCCATTCGGAAACACTGGTTTCATTGTTTCCAGTAGGGGAACAGAAGTCAACCGTTTTTGTATATAATCTTTTTGGCTTGTCGCGCACAGGTAGGCGCCATTAGCATAGGTCCATGGATCGCGTTCTCGTCATCATACCCACTTACGACGAACGGGAAAACGTCGAACCCATCAGCCGCGCGATCTTTTCTGTTGTGCCGGAGGCTCATGTTCTGTTTGTAGATGACAATTCGCCCGATGGTACCGGCGCCGTGATTGAAGACCTGCGGACCCGCGATCCCCGTGTTCAGGCGATTCACCGAAAGGAAAAGAACGGGCTTGGCCGAGCTTATATTACGGGCTTCAAGTGGGCCATTGAACGGGCGTACGACTTCATATTCGAAATGGACGCGGATTTTTCACACAACCCGGCGGACCTCCCTCGCTTTCTTGAGGCGGCGCGGGACGCCGATTGTGTCATCGGCTCCCGCTACCTCAACGGGATTCGAATCATCAACTGGCCGCTTTCCCGCCTGATCCTTTCCAAGAGCGCGGCCACTTACGTCCGCGTGGTCACGGGAATGCCCATTACGGATCCTACCGGCGGATTTAAGTGTTTTCGCCGCCATGTCCTAGCCTCGATTGAGCTGGATCAGATCCAATCCAACGGATACTCCTTCCAGATCGAGATGAATCACACGGTCTGGATGAAGGGGTTCCGGATCGTCGAAATTCCCATCGTGTTCGAAGATCGCCGGTCGGGCTACTCCAAAATGAGTTCGCGCATAGTCCGCGAGGCTCTCTTCATGGTCTGGAAGCTGGCCTTCCGAAGCGGCTTCCGCCGGCATCCGCGCGTAGGCGCCCGGCCCTTGACCCTATGAATGCCAATCCCTCCCTCTCCGCGAACAGTTCCCCCGCTGACCGTTTGCTCGGTCTGTGGCAAGCGATGCGGCCAGCGCAATGGACCAAAAACGCCATCGTGTTGGCCCCCTTTCTTTTCGCCCTGGGAGATCGCCAGGCGGCGGTTTCTTTTCGCTTGGCGGTCGCGGGGCGGGTGGTTGGGGCGGCTTTTCTCTTCTGTCTGGTTTCGAGCGGCGTCTATCTGATGAACGACCTGAGGGATTTGGAGGCTGACCGGTTTCATCCCATCAAGAAGCGCCGTCCCCTGCCGGCGGGACGGATCACGCCACTCCAGGCGGCCCTTTGGTCTGGCCTTCTGCTGCTGGCTGGCGTCACGGGTGGAGTTTATCTCGACCCCCTCTTCGGGGGTCTACTCCTGGCCTATCTTGCCCTGCAGGCCGTTTATACCTTCCTGCTCAAACAGGTGGCCCTAGTGGATGTCATGGTGATTGCCGCCGGATTCGTCCTCCGCGCCGTCGGCGGCGCGGTGGCGGCCGGCGTGCGGATCTCGCCCTGGCTGTTGCTCTGTACCTATCTGCTGGCCCTTTTCTTGGCCCTTTGCAAACGCCGCCATGAAAAACTCCTGCTTCTGGAGGAAGCTGCGGAAAACCATCGGGAAGCGCTCCTTCAGTACCACGCCGATCTGATGGATCAACTCATTGCCGTGACGGCGGCCTGCACCATTCTCTCCTATTCGCTCTACACCCTCTGGCCCGATACGGTGGCCAAGTATCGCTCGCACGCGCTGGGCGTGACGATTCCCTTCGTCATTTTCGGCATCTTCCGTTACCTCGATCTCGTGTACCGCCATGGGGAAGGCGGCCGCCCCGAAAAACTGCTCCTCACCGATGGCCCCCTTCTGGCGTCCGTGTTGCTGTTTGGATTGACGGCGCTGGCCGTTATCCTTCTCTGATTCACCCCTTCCCGAACCCTCGAGCTGCCCCCATGCCATCTTTTGCACCGCCGGCATTCCCGCCGTTGACATTCGGGCCCCACTGCGCTAGAGTTCAACAGATCACGGGCGATTAGCTCAGTTGGCTAGAGCACTACCTTGACATGGTAGGGGTCACAGGTTCAAGTCCTGTATCGCCCACCAGACGCAACGTCCTCGCGGCCTCATCCCTGGTTTTATGAATCACGAACGAATCGCCGCCCTGATTCGTGAGCTCCTCATCGAAATCGGCGAAAACCCCGATCGCGAAGGGTTGAAGCGCACGCCGGAACGCGTCGCCGCCGCGTGGGAGAAACTCACCCGGGGCTATCGCCAGGATCCACAGACCCTCATCAACGGCGCCGTCTTCACGTCCGAAGCGAACAACATGATCATCGCCCGCGATATCGAGGTGTATAGCTTGTGCGAACACCACCTTATGCCTTTCTTCGGCCGATGCCACATCGGGTACATTGCGCGCGACAAGGTGATCGGCGTGAGCAAGCTGGCCCGCATCGTGGATATGTATGCCCGGCGCCTTCAGATCCAGGAACGCCTGACCTCCCAGATCGCCCATGCCGTCCAATCGGCCGTCAACGCCGAGGGCGTCGGCGTCGTCCTTTCCTGCCGCCACCTCTGCATGATGATGCGAGGCGTAGAAAAGCACCAATCCGTCATGACGACCTCCTCCGTTCTTGGAAGCTTTCACCACGTGCAGAGCACCCGCCTCGAGTTTCTCCACCTCATCGGGCGCCCGGACGCCTGAAAAACGCTCTGGTCATTCGTCCGCCTTTTGCGCTACGTTAGAGACGGATGTTTCAAACGCCCTGGCGCGCTCAAGGATGCTATGGTGTCCGTAACCACAACACGTCTGGCCGGCTGGTGGGGCGAATGGATTGCCCGGCGCGCCCTGCAACGGGAAGGATGGCGGATTCTCGGCCGACGTGTCCGCCCCGACGGGCGGCATGAGATCGATCTGATCGCGCGGGACGGAGAGGTCCTCGTCTTCATCGAGGTCAAGATGCGACGATCGGAGGACTTCGGGCCCCCCGCTTCCGCCGTCAACCCAGCAAAACGGCGCGCGCTCAGTCAGGCGGCGCTTCGTTACCTCAAACGGCTTCCGTCACGCCCGGCCTATTGGCGGTTCGACATCGTCGAAGTGATCGGCGTCCCCTTCTCGCCCCATCCCACTGTCCGCCGGATCGAAAACGCCTTTCCGCTCGCCGAACGCTACGTGAGAGAGTTCTGAGAAGGCGGTTTTTCGTTCGACGCTCGATGCAGGAAGGCCCGGATGCGCAGGGCATCTTGCACGGGTCGGAACGAGCGGCGATGGAGAGGCGACACCCCCTTTTCCAACAGCGCCTGCGTGTGAAGCCGGGTCCCATAGCCCTTGTGCCCGGCCAGCCCATAGCCCGGGAAGCGGCCATCCCACGCCCGCATGAGCCGATCCCGCAGCACCTTGGCCATCACACTGGCCGCCGCGACGGTGAGACTCCGAGCATCGCCGTCCACGACGGGAATGGCGGGTCTCCCAAGGCCAGGATCGTAAGGACCATCCACCAGAATGGCATCCGGCGGTGGAGTCAGACCGGCCACCGCCCGACGCATGGCCAAAAAGGTGGCTTGCAAAATGTTATAGCGGTCAATTTCGAAGGCATCCGCGGCGCCCACCGCCACCTCGACCTCGGCGGACGAGGAAAAAAGCGCAAAAAATCGCTCCCGCTCGCTCTCGCCGAGCTGCTTGGAGTCGGTCAACCCGACCAGAACCCCTCCCGCCTCCCGCTGTAAAAAACCGACGTCGAAAATCACGGCGGCCGCGACGACGGGACCGGCTAACGGACCGCGGCCCGCCTCGTCCACACCGGCCACCCGGCGAAATCCACGCTTCCAGGCCTCAGTCTCGAATTCGAGCAATCCGTTTACTCCTTCCGGGAGAGCCGGGCCTTCTTCCCCGACCGTTCCCGCAGGAAATAGAGCTTCGCCCGCCGGACGCGGGACTTCCGTTCCACTTCCACTTTGGTCACGTGTGGGCAATTGAAGGGAAAGATCTTCTCGACGGCTACCCCGTGGCTGAGGCGTCGGACGATGAACGAGCCGCCGCCCACCCCACGCCGAATGGCAATGACGGTTCCCGAGAAGGGCTGTACCCGTTCCTTGTCTCCCTCACGAATGGTGACGTGCACCTTGACGGTATCGCCGACGGCAAGGGGCGCGAGGGGTTCTTTGCGTGTCTGCTCGCGCTCAATCTGGCTGATGGCTTTCTGGATCATGGTCTCCTCATGGGGTCGGTAAAAGGTCAGGTCTCCGTTCGGCCGTCCGTTTCAGGGACTGCATTTGCCGCCAGCGGGCGATCGCGGCGTGATCGCCGCTGAGCAACACCTCCGGCACCCGCATCCCCCGAAATTCAGGCGGCCGCGTGTACTGCGGGTACTCAAGGAGTCCCTTGCGGAACGACTCCTCCTCGGCACCTTCCGGTCCAGCGCCCAGAACACCGGGCAGCAACCGGATCACGGCATCCATCACCACGGCGGCGGGCAAGGCGCCATTGGTCAGCACATAGTCGCCAATCGAAATCTCCTCGTCCGCCAACGCCAGCCGAATCCGTTCATCCACCCCCTCGTAGTGGCCGCAAAGGAAGATGAGATGCCGTTCTTCGGCCAAACGCCGGGCCATCGCTTGGTTGAACCGTGTCCCCTGCGGGGTCATCAAAAGCACCCGGCTTTCGGGGCGACGAACGGCCTCCACCGCCGCGAAAACCGGCTCCGGCTTCAGGATCATCCCAGGACCGCCTCCATAGGGACGGTCATCCGTTGTTCCATGCCGATCCGTCGCATAGGCGCGCAGAGCATGGAGTCGTACTCGAACCGCGCCTGCGGCCTGGGCCCGCTTGAGCATGCTTTCGGCCAAAAAACCGCTCAGCAGACCGGGAAACAGCGTGATGACCTCGATTTCCAACATCGCCCCGCCCGCTCTGGGGAAGCCGCCCGCCGATCTCTCCCTCAGGCCGAGGGACCCGGCTGAGGCGTCGCCTTCTGCGCTTTCCGAACAAGGCTGGCCACCGTATCCGTCACGACGGCACCCTGGCTCTTCCAGTAGGCGATGCGATCGAGTTTGAGCCGGAAAGTCTCCCCTTTGGCCCTGGGATTGTACCAGCCCAGCACCTCGAGGCATCGGCCATCCCGCGGAGAACGGGAGTCCGTCGCCACGACTCGGAAACTGATGTCGTTATTGGCGCCCATGCGCCGCAATCGAATCTTGACCGCCATTCGTCTCCTCCAAAAGGTCAATTATGACAAATCACATCCTGATTCGCAACCTTTTTTGCATCTGGCTCAATCGTTGTGCCATCCCCTTCGCCTGCTTGAATTGGCGTAAGACCTCGTTGACGTCCTGCGGGGTCGTACCGCTTCCCCGCGCAATCCGCGCCCGGCGGCTCCCATTCAGAATCTCCGGATGGCGCCGCTCGCGCGGCGTCATACTGAGAATAATCGCCTCGGCCTTTTTCGCAAATCGTTTCATTTCCTCAGCCGCTTCCCGGTTACCGACGAGCGTCGAGCCGCCTGGGATCATTTCCAGAACCTTTTCCAAGGGTCCCATACGTTTCATCTGGCGGAACTGGAGCAGAAAATCCTCGAGCGTGAAGTCGTTTCTCCGGATTTTGCGCTCCAGGTCGCGGGCGGTCTGTTCATCCACCACCTCCTGCGCCTTTTCCACGAGGGAAAGAACATCCCCCATCCCGAGGATGCGAGAGGCCATGCGGTCGGGATGAAAGGGTTCGAGCTGATCCAGTTTCTCGCCCGTACCCGTAAAGAGGACCGGACATCCGGTGACCGACCGAATGGACAGAGCGGCGCCGCCGCGCGCATCGCCATCGAGCTTGGTCAGAATCAAACCCGTCAACCCCAGCGCCTGGTGAAATCCTTCTGCCACCCGGACCGACTCCTGTCCCATCGCCGCATCCACAACAAGCACCACATTGGCCAGCTTGACGGCCTGGCGCAGATCCCGCAATTCGGCAATCAGGTCGGCCTCCATCTGGAACCGGCCGCCGGTGTCAAAAATGACGAAATCGCACCCCACCGAACGGGCGTGGGCGATGGCACGAGAGCCAAAATCGGCCAAGGTTTCTCCCGCGTTCGGGCGGAGAACGGCCGCCCCGGCCTGCTCGGCCAGAATGGCGAGCTGATCGGCCGCGGCGGGTCGGCGCAGGTCGCCGGCCACCAGCAGAACGTGTCGTCCCCGGCGGGCCGACAGCCAGCGGGCCAACTTGCCGGCCGTCGTCGTTTTGCCCGATCCATGTAACCCACAGAGAAGCAGAGTGCCGGGCGAACCGGCCATCACGAGCTCTTCCGCGGTCCCTCCCAGCAGCGCCGCCATCTCCTCGTGAACATACCGGATAAACTGCTGGCCCGGCGTCAGATGGTGCAAAACCTCCTGACCCAGCGCACGGTTCCGAACCCGATCGGTAAACCCCTTGACCACGTCGAAGGGCACGTCGGCTTCGAGCAGCGCGGTGCGCACCTCGCGAAGAGCTTCCCGAATGTTCTCCTCCGTCAGCGTGCCGCGGCCGCGAAGGGAACGAAACAGGTTTTGAAAAGCCGCTGAGAGCGAATCGAACATGGAATCCGCTCCCTATCGCACGCTGCCGGTCTCGGGCACCAGGAACTGAAGGCCTTCACCGTCGGGTGCCCGGGCCACATCGATGACCATGCCGCGTTTGATCCTTCCTCGCAGCAGCTCCTCGGCCAGCGGATCCTCGAGGTATTTCTGAAGGGCCCGGCGCAGCGGCCGCGCCCCCATGGCCGGATCGAACCCCTTGTCCACCAGAAACTCCCGCACGTCGGGAGGAAGAGCGAGCGACAGTGCCCGGTCCCGCAGCCGCTCCTCGATCCGCTTCAGCTCGAGCTCGAGAATGCGGTGGACATCCGATCGGTTGAGCGGACGAAAGACGATGACCTCGTCAATCCGGTTAAGAAACTCCGGCTTGAACATCCGCTTCACCTCCGCCAGCAGCCGCTCCCGGAGCGCCGAGAGGTTGCTGGCTTCGGTCGCCTCTCGAAAGCCGAGACCGGTCGTCGCCTTGTTCAGGTCCGCACCGAGATTCGTCGTCAGAATGACGACCGTGTTCCGGAAATCCACGTGGCGCCCGAAGCTGTCCGTCAACCGGCCCTCCTCCAGAATCTGGAGCAGGATCTGCATGACGTCGGGGTGCGCCTTTTCGAACTCGTCGAACAGCACCACCGAATAGGGCCGACGACGAACCTTCTCAGTCAACTGCCCGCCCTCCTCGTAACCGACGTAGCCGGGCGGCGACCCAACCAGACGGCTGACGGAGAACTTCTCCATGTACTCGCTCATATCAATCTGAATGAGCGCATCGGGATCGTGGAACATGAATTCGGCCAACGCTTTCGCCAGCAGGGTCTTGCCAACACCCGTCGGACCCAGAAAGATGAACGATCCGATGGGACGGCGGGGGTCTTTCAACTCGGCCCGGGATCGCCTCAACGCCCGGGCCAGCGTCCCGACGGCCTCCTCCTGCCCGATGACCTTCTGCGCCAGTTCCTGTTCCATGCCGAGAAGGCGGGTGACCTCTTCGTCGCCCATCTTCTGAAGCGGAATGCCCGTCCAACGTGAGATCACCTCGCGCACATGGTCCACCGTCACCCGAAGGCGCCGGCGATTGGCGGTTTTCTCCCACCGCGCCACTCGAGCCGCCAACAGCTGGCGTTCCCGCCGCTCCCGATCCCGCCATTGGGCCGCCTCTTCAAACCGCTGGGCCTGGATTGCCTCCTCTTTTTTCTGCCGGATCTTCTCGATGGAGGCCTCCAGCTTCTTGAGCGCGGGAGGACGGGTGGTCGCCTGAATGTGGACCCGAGCGCCCGCCTCGTCAATCGTGTCAATCGCCTTATCGGGGAGGTAGCGTCCCTTGAGATAGCGGTCCGAGAGATGCGCCGCCGCCTCCAAAGCCTCGTCCGTGATGGTCACCCGGTGATGGGCTTCGTACTTCGGACGGAGCCCCCGGAGAATCCGGATGGTTTCCTCCACCGAGGGTTCGTCCACCCGGACCGTCTGGAACCGACGTTCGAGCGCCGCGTCCTTTTCGATATATTTGCGGTACTCATCGAGGGTCGTCGCCCCGATGCACTGGAGTTCGCCCCGGGCCAGCGCCGGCTTGATGATGTTCGAGGCGTCCATGGTCCCTTCGGCCGAGCCGGCGCCGACGATGGTATGCAGCTCGTCCACAAAGAGGATAATGTCCCCGGAACGGCGGATCTCTTCCATCACTGCTTTGATCCGCTCTTCGAACTGCCCGCGGTACTTGGTGCCCGCGATCATGAGGGCGAGGTCGAGCGTGACGACGCGTTTGCGACGCAACCCTTCGGGCACATGACCCGCGACGATCGCTTGGGCAAGTCCCTCCACGATGGCGGTTTTGCCGACACCGGCCTCGCCGATCAGAACGGGGTTGTTTTTCGTGCGGCGGCAGAGAATTTGAATGACCCGCTCCAGCTCCGCCTTGCGCCCAATGACCGGATCGAGCTTGTCTTGACGGGCCAGCTCAGTGAGATCCCGCCCAAAGGTGTTGAGCGCCGGCGTCTTGCCCCCCTTGGCCTTTCCCGGCGCCTGAACCGGCGGAGTGGCGCCCGGCTCCTCTCCCCCTTCCCGCAGTTCCGACGGCTCTTCCGCCTCGCCCTCCTCGGCCTCAGGTTCGCTGCCGGACTCCTCCTCCTGGGCGGTCTGGCCAGGGTCTAGAACGCGCAAGACCTCCTGGCGCACGGTTTCAATATCCACGCCGAGCGTCCGCAACACCTGGGCCGCCACGCCCTCTTCTTCCCGTAGCAGCCCAAGAAGAATATGCTCCGTGCCGATGTAGTTGTGCCGAAGTTCCCGCGCCTCGGCCGCCGCGAACTGCAACACCCGCTTGGCGCGAGGCGTCAACGGAATGGGGCCGACCACCTTGGTCTCCCCCCCCTGCCCCACCACCTTCTCGACCTCCCGTCGCACACGCTCGAGGGTAAGGTTCATCCGGCGGAGCACTTCCACGGCCACGCCCTCCCCAAGGGCAAACAGCCCAAGCAAGAGATGCTCCGTGCCAATATAGTTGTGATTGAAACGCTCCGCCTCCTGACTCGCCAACTGAACCACCTGGCGAGCCCGGGGGGTATATTCATTGAAATTGTTCATCCGAATCCTTCCGGCAACCCTCAATTATCTCAAGAGCACGGGCGAAAGTCAACGGCGCGGAAACTCGATCTTCACGAAACCCAAGGGGGCCAGCGCTTGCCGAATCGCCAAAGCCCGTACCTCATCCAGCTGCTCGGGAGAGATCGCTCCGCCAAACTCGCGTTCGAGATGCCCGGGAAGCACGAGGGGGTACAGCGATTCCAGGGGTTCACCTTGTGGGCTTAAGCCGAACCAGCCAAAAAAACGGCTCAACTGAAGAAGGGAGAGATGAAAAAGGGCCTCCTCGAAGGAAAGAAGAAGGGTCGAGGCCAAAGTCACCGCCGATCGAATGGCCAAATCCCGCACTTTCAGCTCCTCTCCGCGCTCCGGGAAGCGCTCGCGTGCCCACCGTTCCTGACGGATGATCTCCTGGACCACTCCATCGAAATCGCGGATCATATCGGCTTCGGTTCTCCCCAGCGTGATCTGGTTGGAGACCTGAACCATGTGGCCGATCATCTCCGACCCTTCGCCGAGAAAACCACGAACGGCGTAATGGAGCCGTTCCAGGGCCTTCACGACCGGCCGCATTTCCTGCTGAAGAAACAATCCCGGCAAATGCACCAGCACGCTGACCCGAAGGCCAGTGCCCACGTTGGTGGGACAAGCGGTGAGGAAGCCCAGCCGATCGGAAAAGGCGTACGGGATTTCCTGGTCCAACGCCTGATCCAACGCATCCGCTGCGGCCCAGAGGGTTTCCCAATGACCGACGGGGCCAAGCACCTGAAGCCGCAAATGATCTTCTTCATTGATCATGACGGAAACCGTCTCATCCGCCGAAACCCAGACGGCACTGCCTTCCCCCCGAGCCGCCAGTTCCGCGCTGATCAGGTGGCGCTCTTGAAGCCACCGCCGCTCCACAAGGCTGATCTCAGCCATCCGGTAAAGGGTGCCGCCTCGAAAAACGGGAAGGGCACCGACCTTCTCCTCCAACATACGGCCGAGAGCCGCGCGTTCCTCCGGTTCGGCCCATCCCGGGAATGCATGCCCGGCCACATTGCGCGCCAGCCGCACGCGGGCACAGAACCCGATCCGATCGGGATCCACCCAGCGAAGCCAGGGTGGCAACGGTGGTTTTAGAGGCGCTTTGCTCACGTCAGCGGGGACGACGAATGGAGCCGGGCCAGTTCATCCCGCAGCCGCGCCGCCTCTTCGTACCGTTCGGCCTTAATAGCCTCCCGAAGCCGGCTTCTCAACGCCTCCTCCCGCTCCCCGCTCAACCGAGGCTCCGACTCCGCCGTTCTGACCCGCCGATTCACGACGTGCCGGTTCGCACCCTTGTGCCAGACCCGGATGAAGGGGTCAAAGAGCTCCGCAAAGGCCTCGTAACAGGCAGGGCATCCAACGCGCCGGGATTGCCCATAGTCCCGCCACCGCATGTGGCAGGCCGGGCACTCCAGCGAATCCTTCCTTCCCGAGTCGGCGGTGGCGCTTTTCACCTCGGCGGACAGGTCCTTTAAAATGGCCTCCGCCACCGTTTGAAGCCCGTCTCCGATGACCGCATCCATTTTGGTGGCGCACGCGAGACAGAGATCCATGGAGAAATTCTTTTCGCCCACCCTGGCCTTCCAATGAACCGCGGCCGGATGTTTTCGGCAGAGCTGACATTCCTTCATGTCTCGACCCGCTGCTCGAAGGATTTACTCGACCGGGGTGCCATCGCTCATCGCGTACTGGTGAAAGGCCTCCCGTAATTCCCGCGTGATCGGACCGGGCTTTCCCTCGCCAATGGGGCGCTTGTCAATCTCGGTGACCGCTATGATCTCGGCAGCCGTACCCGTGAGAAAGACTTCGTCCGCCGTGTAGAGATCGTACCGTGTCATCGTCACCTCGGCCGTCTCAAAGCCCCGCTGTCGGGCCAGATCCAAAACGACGGCCCGGGTGATGCCGGCCAACGCGCCGGCGCTGGGCGGCGGCGTCAGGAGCGTTCGCCCGCGGACAGCGAAGATGTTGTCCCCGGTGGCCTCGGCGACCCGGCCTTCGTGATTGAGGAGAATAGCCTCCAGCGTTCCGGCATTGATCGCCTCGATCTTCGCCAGGATGTTATTGAGGTAGTTGAGGCTTTTGATCATCGGGTTGATGGCCTCGGAGTGGTTTCGGATGGTGCCTACGGTCACGAGGCGAAGCCCCTTCTCGTACAACTCCGGAGGGTAGAGCTGGATGGCGGAGGCGATGATAATGACTTGTGGATCCCGGCAGGTGAAGGGATTCAATCCCAATTCCCCCTTGCCCCGAGTGACCACCACACGCACGTACCCATTGCGGCAGTTGTTGGCCCGACAAGTCTTCCGGATGGCCTCACCCATGGCCTCCCGGCTGATCGGAATCTCGAGCGCGATGGCCCGAGCTGAACGGAAAAGCCGGTCCACATGCTCGACCAATTTAAAGATGCGCCCGTTATACACGCGAATCCCCTCGAAAACGCCATCCCCATAAAGCAGGCCGTGATCGAAGACGGAGACCTTCGCCTGAGGCTCAGGCACCAGCCGCCCATTCATATAAATCTTCATTGCGGTCCTTCCCGTGTTGCAGGGTTTATAGCCCAGAGCCCCGCCCCCGTCAAGCCGGTGTCCCCGTCTTCTTCAACCGCTGAGCAGGGGTTTTTCTGGCCACCAGACCGGCGGTTCATGGGCCGGGATCGAAACAAACCCGCCCAAAGACCCCATCGTAACCCGGCTCCACCCGGACCTCTCCCTTTCGCACCCGCTCCAACCTCTCCGTAAGGCCCGGCAATACCGTATCGGCCGTCCTCTCCGCATCGCCCTCCGCTAAAAAAGGTAATTCCGCACCGACGCGCGCCAACATCCGCGCCCAGATCTTCTGAACCTCCCGATGGTTCGCCGGACGGCCCAGCCGCTCGCCAATCACCTCACGCAACGAGACCACCCGGAGAAAAGAACGTTGGGGCGCCGCTTTGTCCCCAGACGGCCGATCGGCCAGACGCTCCACGCGCGATAACACGCCCCGGGTTACCGGCTTTCCGCAGACCGAACACCGTCCCTGCCGCTCTCGCGTCTCCTCAGGCATCCAACAAACGCCACACCGGCGGTGGCCGTCGGCATAATACTTGCCCGCCTGCGGAAACGTTTCGAGCGTTCCCCGAAGCCCCTCGCCCGTGAGCAGAGCGCGTCGCAGGGAGGGATAGTCGTGAACACCCCGGAATACCGTGGCTTCCCGCCCGATCAAGGAAGGGGAATGGGCATCGGAATGGGAAACCACCTGAAATCGGTCGAGCGCGCTCACACGCGCCATCATCGCCGGATCCGCCGAGAGTCCCGTTTCAACCGCCCCGATCGCCCTCACCGCATCACCGTAACAGCTCTCCAAAGTGTCGAATCCCGAGCGATCACCAAGCGCCGAATACCAGGGCGTCCATATGTGCGCCGGAATCACCACAGCTCCCGCATCCGCCTCGTGCACCGCTTCGACCAATTCCCGGGCCGTCAGGGCCAACATCGGCCGACCGTCGGATCCCAGAGATCCATACGGTTGAAGGGCCGCCATGAGCCGTTCGCTCCCCGTCCATGACGATACCAGGATCAGATGATGCACTCGGTGGGATCGCCCCCCGGAACGAAAACATGTCGCCACTTCCGTCTGCAACACAAACCGGGGTTCTGCCCACTCCCTTCCCCCGTTCTCCGGCACCAAAGTCCGAGCCACCTCTTTCATCCGACGAGCCAACGCCGGAACCGGTCCCCAAAACCCCTCTTCCCGATCCACAAGATGCGCTCGCAACTCCTTGGCCCACGCCGGATGGAGGAGATCGCCCGTTCCGACCAGCCACACCCCCTTCACCCACGCCCACGCGCCATAGGCCACCAGATCGGCCTCCCGGCTAGTGGCTCGGGAGTACCGCGAATGCACGTGGAGGTCGGCCAGCCGGTCGCTCTCGCGTTCGAAGCGGAATAACATTGGCCTTGCACCTTTGAGCGCAATTTTAGATCGTATCGCGCGTCACGACAATCCGGGAACGACTATGGCCGAAACCCTGTACAACGGAATCGTTCTGCCCGACGAATGGCCTCCCCGCACGGAGAATCCCTACAGCCGGCTGCCGATGCGGGTTCCCTGGCTGGAACGCCCGCCGGAGGTGATTCCGATTGACGGCGGCCGGCAACTCTTTGTGGATGATTTTTTGATCGCCGAATCGGGGTTTTCCCAACGCGCGCACGAACCTGTCAAATTCCCCGCCAACCCCGTCTTCTTCCCCACCACCCCCTGGGAACGCCACCCCTCACGGCCGCCGGCGACCCTTCCGAAGTGCGGCGGAATCTGGTGGGACGAGGCGCGTCAGCGCCTTGGCATGTGGTATATGGCCGGTTACCTCGGCCCGATGTGCCACGCGGAAAGCGAGGACGGCCTTCACTGGGTCCGGACACCCAATGATGTCGTACCGGGCACGAACCTTTCACCGGCAACAGCACGCGCGCCCGAATTCGATGCCAGGAGCAGGAATGGCTCGATTCGCTCCAAGGTCGGCCTGTGCGGTTCCGATTCCGTCTCGACCGCGGAAATCTCTACGCCTTCTGGGTCGCGCCCAGCCCGGACGGTGACAGCGGCGGCTGGCCCGCCGCGGGACGGATTACCACCCTCCGCGATACCCCCTTTCTATAGCCCAAGGAGTTCCCATGACGCAACACGATCGCGAACGGATTCGACGGCTGGCGGCAGAAGTCGCCGCCATTGCCGCTCTCCCTGTTCAAGAGGAGAAAAAGCGCCTCTGGAAACGACTCAACGCACTCCGTCCCGAGCGGCCCATGGTCATGATTGACCAGGTCTGCTGGAACGAGATGAACGTGGACAACGAATTGACGCTCCAGTGCGAAGACCGGGATGCCCGGTATTGGGAGTGGCGACTTCTGGAAACGCTCTACCGCTGGCGCCATTTTCCGGTGGACATGGTGGTCGAGCCCGTCGTCCGGGTGCCCATGGCCGTCACGCACACGGGCTTTGGAATCCAAGTCGAGGAAGAGATCCGTTCGTTGGATCCTTCCAGCAGCGTTGTGTCCCACGCCTATCAGAACCAATTCCAGACCGAGAAGGACATCGAGAAGATTCAAACCCCCATAGCCCAGCACGATGAAGCCGAAACCGCTCGCCGTCTTGAGGTAGCGCACCACCTCTTCGATGGCCTCCTTGAGGTTGTTCCCTGGGGATGGGAGCCCTACTTTTCCGTCTGGGATCCGCTCTCGATGTGGATGAGTGTGGGCGAGGCCCTCACCGCTCTCGTGGATCGGCCGGATTTTGTTCTGGAGATCGTTCACCGGATGGTGCAGGGCTACATGGCCCTTCTCGACCAAATGGAACAAAACGGATGGTTGTGCGGTCCCCAGCCGTGGATTCATTGTACGGGCGGGTTCACCGATGAACTTCCGGCCCCAGGTTACGATCCGGCCCATCCCCGGGCCCGGGACATCTGGACATTCGGCCTCGCCCAGATGTTGGGCACCGTTTCTCCCACGATGTTCGAAGAGTTTGAGATCCGCCCCTGCCTGCCCTTTTTTCAAAGGTTCGGCCTTGTGTACTACGGATGCTGCGATCCTCTTCACGACAAAATCGAACAGGTGAGCCTTATTCCCAATGTCCGAAAAATCTCCGTCAGCCCATGGGCGGACGAAGAAATCGCTGCCCGCAAGATCGGGCCCCGCTGGGTCTATTCTCGAAAACCCAATCCCGCCCTGCTCGCCGGGCCGTCCTTTTCGGAAGAGGCGGTGAGGGACCACCTCCAGCGCTCGGTCGAAATCGCCCGTCGCTACGGCTGCCCGATCGAGCTGATCCTCAAGGACATCAGCACCGTAGCCTATCAACCGCAACGCCTCTGGCGTTGGGCCGAAATCGCCATGTCCGTGGTAACCCGCTGAGCGCGATTGCACCCATTCCCTCTTTTGTGCTATACCTTGGCGCATATGACAGCGAGCCAAACCAGGATGTTCCGTGTATCTGCGCTGCCTTGAAATGACCGGGTTTAAGAGCTTCTGCGAGCGAACCCGGATTGAGTTTTCCCCCGGCATCACAGCAATCGTTGGGCCGAACGGCTGTGGCAAAAGCAACGTCGCCGACGCCATCCGTTGGGTTCTTGGCGAACAAAGCCCCAAGGCCTTGCGGGGCCGCCGGATGGAAGATTGTATCTTCAATGGAACCGATCAGCGCCCCGCTCTTAACATGGCCGAGGTCAGTCTGACCCTTTCCGAATGCGAAGGCCATCTGCCGGTGGAGTACGACGAAGTCACGATCACCCGGCGATTCTTCCGATCCGGTGAAAGCCAATACTTCATCAACAAGACCCCATGCCGCCTCAAGGATATCCACCGCCTGTTCATGGGGACCGGAATCGGCACCTCGGCCTACTCGCTGCTCGAACAGGGGAAAATTGACCAGATTCTGAGCTCTCACCCCGAGGATCGCCGCGAAGTCTTCGAAGAGGCGGCGGGAATCACAAAATACAAAACCGACAAACAGGAAGCTCTCCGCAAACTGGAGACGACCGAGCAGAACCTTCTCCGGCTCCAGGATGTGCTCCGCGAGGTCAAACGCCAAATCGGATCGCTTCAGCGGCAGGCCGGAAAAGCACGCCGATACAAGGCCCTGCGGGAAGAGCTCCAGACGCTCGATGTCTTCGTCGAACAGGGACGAATCCGGGCCATGGACGAGCAATTGGCTCGGGAGACGGCCACGCTCCAGCACATGGCCGAGGAGGCCCGGGGGATCCACGAGCAGCTCCTGCAACAGGAGGAGATGGCGCGCCAGCTTCAAACCCGCATCGAGGAATCCGAAGACCGGCTCGAACAGCGGGTCCGGGCTGCCAGTGAACAACGCACACAACTGGACCAGGTACGCGCCCGGCTCAAGGCGCTCGAGGAACGGATCGGCGAACTGGAGACCCTGGCCCAGCGGGACGAAGAGGACCATCACCAGGCGCAAAGTCAAGCGGAAGCGTTCAAAGCTCAGGCTCGTGAGCTCGATGCCGAGATTGCCGAGGCTCAGGCGGCTGTTCAGAAAGCGGAGACGGCGTTGAAAGACCGCCAGGCCGCGCTCGAGGAGGCGGCCCGGACCTCCGATGAACACCAGAAGACCTTGAACCGTCTGCGAACGGAATCGTTGGATGCGGAACGGGGATTTGCCACCGCGCAAAACTCCCTCCTCCAGCTCGAGTCCCGGGAACAGGCCAACGTCCTTCGCGTGGAACGTCTGAAAGTCGAAAAAAGCCAGGCGGAAAAAGCATGGGCGGCCTTCGACGCTCGCGAGCAGGAATTGGCGGCTCAATGCGAAGCCGTCCGGACGGAAACGCAGGACCTCCAGAAGCGCCTCGAGGCGATCGAAGGCGCGCTGGCTGACCGGCGGGCCCGATGGGAGACACTTCGGGAGGAGCGCGCGAAAACCCAGGCGGAATGGACATCCCGAAAGGCCCAGATCGAACTCCTCGAAGCACGGGAAGCGGCCCGTGAGGATTTCCCTTCCGGCGCCCGGCTTCTCATGGAAAGCGCGAACCCGCTCCAAATCCCCGACGGTGCGCTTCTGGGTTCGTTGGCCGCGCTCGTGGATGCCGAACCTTCCTTCCGCCCCGCGCTTCAAGCCGTCCTGCGCGCCTGGTCGGATGCCCTTGTCGCCCGAGACCCCGAGGCCGCCCGCGATCTGCTGGAACGCCTCCGAAGCCGGTCCGATGGAACGGTCCGTCTCTTGTGCGCCGAACGCGCCGGGGAATCGGAAGCGAACGTCCTCCCACCGCCAGAGGCCATTCCGTTGCTCGATCACGTCCGGGGCTCGGAATCCATCCAACCGTTGCTCCGGAGGCTCCTCGGAACGGTTTTCGTCTGGGCCGGTGAGGGTCTGCCTCCGCCCTTTGAAGGGCCGATCACCTGGGTCACCCGGGATGGGCTTGTGTTGCGTGAGGGCTGGATCTTCGAATGCGGTGGCCGGACTGAGAGCGCTCCGGACCCCATGTCGCGGAAACTCCTCATAGCGCAGCGCCGGGAGGAAGCGGCCGCTCTTGAAACGACCCTCCACCAGGTTGAGGCGGCCATCGAAACGGCGGCCCGGGACGTTCAGCACCAGACGGACGAGGCCATCCGCACACGCCAGGCGCTCGACGATCGCCGCCGGGAAGTAGCCCGCCAAGAAGCGGAATGGCATCTCGTCCGCCAAGAGGCGCAGAAAGCCCGTCAGCGGCGGGATGCGATCGCGATGGAACTGGAGACCCTCCTTCGCCAGACGGAAGGGCGCACCCGCGAACAGCAGTCGTTGGCCGAGGAACTGTCTCGCCTGACCGCCCGACGGGAGGAGCTTCGGACGGCCATCGAGGAGGTCGCCCGTTCCTGGCAGGCCGCGGAAGAGGAACGGCGCCGACGTGAACAGAGGGCTGCCGACGCGCGAGTCGCGCTCGCGGAAGCCCGGGAACGGCTTCGCGCCCTTCTCCAGCGTCGGGATCCACTGGCCTCGCGAATTCGGGAGCTACAATCGCTGGCTGCCAGCCGGGCGGAAGAGAGCGCCCGCCGGCAGGAACAGGTTAGCCGCCTAAAAGCCGAACAGAAGAATCTGGAGCAGGAACTCCCGACGTTGGAGAAAACCCTTCAGCAGGCCAGCGAGGCGCTGGAACGGGAGCGAAGCGAGCGCCAGCAGCTCACCGCGGCCCTCCGGGAGGCCGAAACGCGGATCGCGGCGCTTCGAGCCGAAGAGGACCGCCTACGCGACGCGCGCGCCTCGGCGGAGATCGCTCAGGCCGAACGAAAAATGAACCGCGACCAGGCGCTCCGTCGGGTAACGTCGGAATATGGTCTGACCCTCGACCAGTTCTGGAATGCGCCCCCACTCAAAGGGCCGGATGGCGCCCCACCCTCCGCGGTGGAGCTCGAATCCCGAATCGCCGAAATTCGAAGCAAGCTGGAGGAGATCGGTCCCGTCAATCTTATCGCCATCGAGGAATACCAGGAACTGGAAGAACGGTTGGCCTTCCTGACCCGCCAGCATGATGACCTCGTGGCCTCCAAGGCACAGCTTCTCGAGGCGATTCGGAAAATCAATGAGACATCCGCCGCCCTTTTTGCTGAAACCTTTGCCCAGATCAATGCCCATTTCGAAGCCACCTTCCAGGAGCTGTTCGGCGGCGGTTCGGCGCGGCTGGAGATGCCGTCGGGTGAAGATGTGCTGGAAGCCGGCATCGAAATCATCGCGCGGCCGCCAGGCAAGCGGCTCCAGAACATCTCGCTCCTTTCGGGCGGCGAACGAACGATGGCCGCCGTGGCGCTTCTGTTCGCCATCTACCGCATTCGTCCAAGCCCCTTCTGCGTCCTCGATGAGCTGGATGCCGCGCTGGACGAGTCGAACATCTCCCGCTTCATCGGCATGCTGCGGAACTTTTTGAAGAATTCCCAGTTCATCATCATTACCCACAACCGCCGGACCATCGCCGAAGCCTCCGTGATCTACGGGGTGACCATGCCGGAGCAGGGCGTTTCGAAAATCGTCTCGATGCGTTTCGAGGACGACCGCGTAAGCCAATCGGCCAATGGGGTTCCGGCCCCTGCGGCAACGCCGTGACGCGCTCATCCGCCCCATCCCTTTCCTCCCTCCTTCGAACGGCCGTGGACGCCTGCCGGGCGGCGGGCACCCATGCGCAGAACAACATCCGCCGTCGTGAGGAGGCTTTTCACCGTTCCGCGCATGATGTAAAACTCCTGCTCGATCGGGAGTGCCAGGCCATCGCCCGCGAGGTCATCCACGCCCGCTTCCCTCATCACGCCGTGACCGGCGAAGAGGAGGAACCCTCTTCCCGCCGTCCCCGCACCGCCGAGATCCAGTGGGTGGTGGATCCCATTGACGGGACGGTCAACTTCTCCCATGGACTGCCCTTCTGGTGCTGTTCCGTCGCCGCCTTGAGGCGGGGACAGACGCTGGCTGGGGCCGTCTATGCGCCGATCCTCGATCTCCTTTTTACCGCCGCTCGCGGCGAGGGCGCGCGATGCAACCGGCGCCCGATCCGCGTTTCCCGTGTCCGGCGGCCCGACGAGGCGCTCGTCCTGACGGGCGCCGACCTTCGCGCCCCCTCTCGCTTGCCTCCGTTCGCGTTTTTCGAAGCCCTCGCGTCAACGGCTCAACGAGTCCGGATTTTGGGCTCCGCCGCTTTGGACCTCTGCCGGGTCGCCCTGGGCGAAGCAGACGTGTATTTCGAGAGCGGCATTTTCCTCTGGGACGTCGCCGCCGCTCGCTTGATGGTCACGGAAGCCGGTGGGCGGGCCGCGATCCTCCGACGGTTCGACAACGGCGCCTTCTGGTTTCTGGCCTCGAACCGCCCCTTGTTCGAACCCTTCCGGAAGGTGGTTCAAACGGTGGCCGCAGGGGACCGTCCATGAACCGACCGAGGGCCGCTTTCTCGCTCCTCGAAGCCCTGGCCGCCCTGACCATTCTTGCCCTTCTCGCTTCCACTCTGGCCTTCCTCTGGGCCCGTCATCTCCAGGCGCTCCGGGAGGCGGAACGCACTCTGGAGGGGACGCTGCGCCTGCAAACGGCTCACGCTGGCCTCCTGATCCGGGGCGATCCGGAATGGCCTGACATCGAAACCGGCGCTGCAGACTGGTCCTGGACTGCCGAGCCCGGCGAAGCCGGATGGACCTTGTGGATACTGGCGCCCGCCTCCAACGCCACGCCTCGTCTCACCTGGCCGATCCGGTGGGCCGGCCACGGGCCGATCCCCCCATTCAAGGAGAAGGGCGTAGGTCGGGACAGGGACTGACGAGATCGTCCTCGGGTTGCTCGGAATCGGGACCCCGGCTGATGAGTTCGTAGGCGGCGCCGGACCGGCCTGGGGCGAGGTAAAGGTAGGGACGGCCCCATGGATCAAGGGGAAGCGCTGCGCTGAGATACCCTGCGGCTGGAAAGCGGTCGGGGTACGGCAGCGTGGGCACCTTTTGAACCAACGCATTCAATCCCTCCGAGGCGGTGGGATAACGGCCTTGATCCAATCGAAAGGCCTTCAGGGCCGCATGCAGCTCATCCATCTGAAGCCGCGCGACTTTTTTCTTCGACTCTTCCAGCATGGAGAGCACCGAGGGCGTCACCAACGCCGCCAGAAGGCCCAACACCAGCAGCACGACCATCACTTCAAGAAAGGTAAACCCGCGCCGTCGTTGCATGGTCCGCCTCCTCACCAGTCCCGTCCCCATCGGTCCCGCCCCCACCGTTTCTGCGGAAATGCGGTCAGCCACACTTCCGTCCAGACGTGGAACTCATCGTCGCGCCGGCGCCCATCCGTCTGGGTGTAACTGGGTTCGTGGGAGATTCCGAATCGAAGACCCAAGCAATCCAGCATCCGCAACACCTCGTAGCCGTGTTCGGCCAATCGCTGATCGTCCGCATCGTAGCGCGCGAACACTTCAAATGTCCAGGCCGTGTTCGGCGACCAGCGCACCAGTCCCTGTGCCTGCCGATCCCCCCGGCGGCGGTCGCGATATTCCAGATCGGCAGCCCAATCGGAACGCGGACGAAAGCGAGTCCGAATATTCCACTCTTCCATCTGGTTCTCCTTCCAGTCGTACCGGCCTTCCGAATCGAGAAGGAAGGTCTCCGACGGGCGAACCTCGGTTTTCCAGACCAGGGGGCCGAGCCCCTCATCAACCTCCCAGCTTGACGCGTAGTAGGTGGCGTAGAGATCGAGATAAAGGGCATCGCGGGCGCCCCCCTCCCGCCGGGTCTGGAGGGTCTGGCGAACGCCCAGCCGGAGGGAGTGTTCCGGCCCGAATCGGTCCGTCTCATCGAATTGGTAGAACTCCTCCCGTTCCTGGTCAAGCAGGTTGGGTCGAAGGGTGAGATTGCCATACGGTTCCACAATGTGGCGGAGGGAAAGCGGCGTTTCGGGGGGGCCAGCTGACCAGTAACCGAAGGCTTTGAAGGAACTCTCGGCGCCTGCTTCGAGCAGCGGCCGGAGGATGGCGCCGCCTTCCTTGTACCGAACCCAGCGAACGGGGTTGGTGCCGTCGCCCGTGTACTCCGGATGCCCGGGAAAGATCTCATATTCCTCCCGTTCCCGCGAAGCGGAATACAACGTGGCGCGAATCCCGGTTCGAGGGGTGACGTTGAGAAACCCGAAGTAGCGCATGGGGTAGGAGAAGAACTGCCGGGTGTCGAGGCGAACGACGTCCTCATCGTTGGTCTGGCGCCAGGCCGCCCACTCCCGGCGAAGATAGGCCACCGCCAGATCGCCCTCGTGGTACCATCCGGTTTCGTCCAGCGCCGTCAGATAGTGTTCGTACCGGACTTCGGGCAGCCGAGAGACCGTGGTGTAGAAATCGTTCATTCGCCACTTGGCCATGGCGCTGAGTGAGGCATTGGGGAAGTTTCGGTAAATCGTGACGAAGTTGAGGGGTTCCGGCGACTGTCGGTATTCCCGCTTATAGAAATCCTCGAGGACGAACTCATCGCTCAGAAGGTTCATCTCGCCCATCATTCGCCACCCCGCTCCGACCGCCTGCGCATGGCGTAGGAAGAGACGGTAGCGGGATTCGTCCGGGATCCGGTTCGTCGGATAGTTGTTTCGGGAATTGTCCACGCCGATATCCTGGGCGTAGTAGCCATGGACCACCCCCTCCATATCCTCAGACTGTTTCCAAGCGATTTCCTGCCCCCCGGCGACCCCGCGGGCAGTCCGGTAATCCAAAAAGGTTCGCCCGTCGAGACCGTCGCCCAACCCGTAGGTCAGTCCCGAGAGTAGAATTCCTCCCATCCGGGACTCGTATCCGGGCTTGAAGATGATGCCGACGCCGCGCTCGCCGATGCGGGCCCGCAGGTAGGGCGTATAAAAGACGGGAACAGGTCCAAGGAAGAGGACGGCATGGCGGGCGGAAATGTAGGCGCCGGGTTCGATATGCGCCCGGGCGGCCCACAGATGGTAGTGGGCACGATGCAGCGGGTTGGTGCAGGTGGTGAATTGAACGCGGCGCAGGTCATAGCCGGCTTCCGTACCCGTTTTCGCTGCCGCTCCGGCCCAGATGCGATAGGGCGGCTGAGCCGCCTCGAACCGATCCGAGCGAATATCGCGCGTCTGCATATTGTATTCGAGGCGCTCGCCCTCCCAGACGGTCAAGCCCTGTGTCAACGTGACTCGGCCTTCCGCCACGGCCCAGCCGGTTTTCCGATCCAGCACCACCCGGTCCGCCGTAAGACGGACGTCATCCCGCTCCACGCGAACCTGCCCCTCGCAGACGACGACATCGGCATCCCGATCGTACTGAAGCCGATCGGCTTCTATTCGTATGCGTCCCATTTCCGACTCGGAAAGGGCGGGGGCGGCCACCGTGCCGACCACCGCCCAGGGAGCGACGCCGGCCAGCAGCAAGCAACCCATCAGACAGGGAAGGAGAAGTGGAAAAGGACGCATCAGGGACTCTCCTGTTTTCCGGTCCCGGTGTCGGAACGGCCAGCGGGTGTGGACCGCGGGGGTTCGACGGCGTGAGCGGAAGGTGTGGCGTAGTATACCTCACCGGTCGCCGCATTGCGAATCACAAACTCCTCGATATGGCGGGTGGGATCGGCTCGGAACGAAAGCTGCCCTTCGAATCGGCTTTGAAGATCCACCAAGATCTGCTCGTCCTCCCGCCGCAGCCGCTCGAGAATCATGGGATGGACGGTAATCTGAAGCTGAAGCCCGGGTTCGGTCTTCCGGCGGGCGTGCCAGATGGCCACGGCCCGCCGTTGAATTTCGATGCTCATCCGGAGCGGCGATTTGACGCTGCCGCGACCACGGCAGTACGGGCAGTCCATGTACTGGGCGGCCAGAATGCCTTCATCCACCCGTTGCCGCGTCATTTCCAGGAGCCCGAGGGGAGAGATGGGGAGCATGTTCGTCCGGGCCTTGTCCCGCGCGAGAAGTTCCCGGAGCCGACGGTAGACGGCATTCCGGTTCTTTTTCTGCTTCATATCAATCAAATCAATGACGATCAGCCCCCCCAGGTTCCGCAGACGAAGCTGGCGGGCGATCTCTTCGACCGCCTCCAGGTTGACCTCCAGAATCAGGTCTTCCTGGTTGGCGCCTGTCGCGACCTTGTGCCGCCCGGTGTTGACGTCAATCGCGATCAGCGCCTCGGTCTCGTCAATGACGATATAGCCGCCCGATTTGAGGGGAACCCGGCGTTGAAAGGCATCCTCGATCTGGCGCTCGATGTTGAAATGTTCGAAGATGGGGGCGTAGCCATCGTACAGCTGGATCCGGGAGCGGATGCGGCGAGAGATTCGGGCGGCCAGATCCTTCACCTGCTCCCAGCGCTCGGGCGAATCCAGGACGATTCGATCCACCTCCTCCGTTAACCAGTCGCGGACCACGCGTTCGACCACATCCGGTTCCTGGTAGAGGCAGACGGGGGCCGGGAGCTCCTTCATCCGCTTCTGCATCTGCTCGTAGATCTCGAGAAGGCTCCGCATGTCGCGAACGAAACTGACGCCCCGAGCCCCTTCGCCGGCGGTCCGAACGATCAGTCCCACCCCCTCCGGAACGGGCAACCGGTCCAAAATCCGCTTCAGACGCTGCCGCTCACGGGGATCTTCAATCTTCCGGGAGACCCCGCGCAGCCGGCATCCGGGCATCATGACGAGATAGCGGCCGGGAATGCTCAAGGAGGCCGTGACCCGAGGCCCCTTGGTGCCGATGGCCCCTTTCGTGACCTGAACCACAATCTCCGACCCGATCGGGAATCGCCGGGCGATTTCCTTGGGACTGATCCGCTTGCCTCGGGCCTGACCCCGGAACATCCCCTCCTCTTCGGCGGCCAATCGGGCCGCATCCTCAGGAATCATGTCCCAGTAGTGAAGAAAGGCATTCTTATCCAGGCCGATATCCACAAAGGCGGCCTGCAAACCATCCTCGAGGTTCTGGATCCGTCCCTTGTAGATATTGCCGACAATCCGCTCCTCCTTAGGATGTTCGATCATGAGCTCCTCGAGACGGCCGTTTTCGAGGACGGCGACCCGCGTTTCGAGGGTTTCGCAATTGATAATGATTTCCCGTTTGACCGCATTTCGCTTCATGGCATTCCTAAAGAAGTTGACAAGAAACATGGTTAGGCCCTTTCCGCCGGCTTCGGGTGGAGATGGACGCTCTGGAGCAGGCCGACCGCCGCCAACGTCGCCAGCATGAACGTTCCGCCGTAACTGACCAAGGGAAGCGGAAGCCCGGTGACGGGCAGAAGCCCGATGGTCATTCCCACATTGACGAAGACGTGAAGCGTCAGCAGGCCCGTCACGCCTCCCGCCAGCAGGCGACCCGAGCTCTCGGGAGCCTGCCAGGCGATCCGCCATCCGCATCCCAGGACGCCGAGATAGAGGAGCAGCAGCGAGGCTGCTCCCAGAAACCCGGTCTCTTCTGCGATGACAGAAAAGATGAAATCCGTGGGCGCCACGGTGCTGGGTAGGTAGCCAAGCGCGCTCTGCACCCCAGCGCCGTATCCCACGCCGCGCCACCCGCCGGAACCCACGGCCAGGAGCGACTGCCGCGTGTTGTACCCCGCGCCGGTGGGATCCGCCGCCGGATCGAGGAAAACTGTCAGGCGCTTCCACTGATACCCTCTCAATCCCGTCATCGCATGAAAGACCCGTTGTTGGCCCTCCTCATCCAGCCCGGCCCACTTCGGCCCGATCACGGCCGCCGCGAGGTAAAGCACCGCCAGCAGCACCACACCCCCCATGACCATCAGTTTGCGCCAGGGAAAACCCGCCAAAAACAGCAGGATTCCCCCCAGCGCAGGGAACGCGAGCGCGGTTCCGAGATCGGGCTGGCGAACGATCAGCACCGCCGGAAGCGCCGCAAGTCCCAGAACCAAGCCGGCCGTCTTCCAACGGGTCCGATCGGTCAGAGGTCGGGTGAGCACCCAGACGGCGAAAAGGAGATAGGCAATCTTGGCCGGCTCTGACGGTTGCAGGGTGAACCCGAAAAAATTCAACCATCGCCGACTGCCGTACAAGGTCCGCCCGACCAAGAGGGTCATTCCGAGCAACACAAGAGCCATTCCGTAGAGAAACCCGGCCGCTTCAAGCCACCGCCGGTAATCGAACGCCGCCACCAGACCATACAGTCCAACCCCCGCGATCGCCCAGACGATCTGGCGGCGGTACAACAGTCGAAGGACGGGGTCGGCACGACTTGCACAGGCGCTTCGCACGAACACAATGCCCACGACAATCAGCAGAAAGACCAGAGCCGTCAGCATCCAGTGGCTCCTTCTCAGCATCGCTCCCAATGCCCGCCCCGGCCTCATCCTTCTCCCCCCCCTTCCCAGAGGCCGCTCAGAACGCGGCGAATGATGGGACCTGCCGTCTGCCCGCCGGATTCCCCCTCTTCGATCACCGCCACCAGCACAATCTGAGGCGCATCGGCCGGCGCTATTGCCATCATCCACGCATATTTCAATCCCGAACCCTTCACCCCGTATTCGGCCGTCCCCGTCTTCGCCGCCACCGGAATCGTGGGGAGGCGGACCGCGCGGGCCGTCCCGGTGGGGCTCTCGACCGCACGGCGAAGCCCGCGGACGACGGCTTGCCAATGCTCGGCAGACCAGCCAAGATCCCGAACCGACACCGAGGTTTCCTCGACTCGACCGTCCGCATGCCGGATCGAGCGGACCAGGCGGGGGCGCGGCACCCGTCCTCCCGTGGCAAAAGCCGCCGCCACCTGAGCCATCTGCAACGGCGTCACACCCAGAAACCCCTGTCCGATGGCCAGATTGGCTGTATCGCCCTCCCACCACCCCTCCCCGAAACGCCGCCGTTTCCAAGCGGCATCCGGCAGAAGTCCCGCACTTTCACCGGCCAGTTCGATGCCGGTCCGCCGTCCCAGGCCGAGCTCGGCTGCCATCTGCCGAATGGGCTCCAGTCCCACCGCCAATCCCATCTCGCAGAAATAGGGATTACAGGAGACTTCGATCGCTTTTTCGAGGGTAATTGTTCCATGGCCGTACGTTGCGGAACAGCGGACGCGGATGGCGCCCCGTACAAAAACACCGTCGCAGCGAACCGGCGTATCCGGATGCCACCCGCCCTTCTCAAGCGCCGCCATAGCCACGATGGGCTTGAAGAGACTCCCGGGAGGATAGAACGCCGCGATAGCCCTGGGGAAAAGAGGGCGTCCCGCGGCTTCGTTCTGAAGGGCCTGCCATTCCGCCGCGGAGATTCCAGCGGAAATCCGGTTGGGATCGAATCCGGGACAGCTGCACAAGGCCAGAAGATCGCCCGTGCGCGGATCCATGGCCACCAAAGCGCCCCGAACATCCCCCATCGCCGCTTCAGCCAGGTGCTGGAGGGGGACGTCGAGCGTCAGTCGGACATCGCCGCCGGCCCGGGGTGGCACGACAAGGGAAACAGCGCTCGTCGCCGGCGTCGGTACGACCACCGGATAGCCAGCGGCATCCACGCGCACCTCCCGGCAGCCGGGCTCGCCCCGCAGGAGCGCGTCATACTGCCGCTCGATTCCCGACCGTCCCGCGGGTTCGGGAAGCGCCATGTGAAAGGCTCGCGTCTCCTCGGACGTCCACTCCCGCTCACCCACATAGCCAAGGACATGCCCGGCCAGAGAACCCTGAGGATAGACACGGCGGGGAACCACCTCGATCTCGAGTCCTCGAAAGGCAAACCGATGCTCCAGAAAACGGGCGACCTCTTTCGGGGTCAGGCCCGTCCACAGCGTCACGGGAAGCGCCCGGCGGGAACGCGCCACCCGCCCTAGCAGCGCGGCGGCCTCCTCCGAAGGGCGACCAACGATGGCCGAGACTCGCTCCAGATCCCGGGCGACGGCCTCAACCGTTCTCGACCAACGCCCGGACTGCCGGTACTGTTCCAGCCGAAGCACGAGGCGGTAATCGGGCTGATTTTCCGCCAGCGCGGCACCGTTCCGGTCTTCGATCCGCCCTCGAATCCCGGGAAGACGAATCAACCGACGGCTCTGCCGCCGCTGATCGGCCATCCAGACGGCGCCCTGAACGATCTGAATGTTCCACAAGGTCATCCCCAGCGTGAAAAACGCAACCAGCACGATCCCACCGAAGAGGAGGAGGCGGTTTCGTTCAATCGAATTCATAAGGGTGCTCATGCCGGCCACTCCTCCGCGGGACAAATTGCCCGCTCAAGCCACCGGCTGAGGAGATGGATGGGGAAAACGGCTACGGGCGTCAGGATCGCCTGTCCGGCGATTTTGAGAGCCAGCAGAGCGGGCGACACCTGAAACGGAGGAATCTCTTCCACCGCGCCCCACCGAAGTAAGCCCCAGGTCCAGGCGGCGAGAAGCGCCGCGCCTACAGCGGTCAGGAGAAGCAAGGTCAGGAAGGACTCGCGCACCAGCGACGGGCGGAGCAGGTAAACCCCGACCGCCAGTGCCAGAAAACCGAACGAGGAGACCCCGAGGGGGACGAAACCGAGCGTGTCCTGGAGCAGTCCGGCCAACACCGCCGACCATCCCGCCGTGAGCCGATCGTAGCGAAGCGCCGCATAGAGGGCGGCGGCTAGTAGAAAGGGCGGCTTGGCCCAGCCAAAGGTCGGCCAGCCGGAAATGCCGGCCTGTAAAAAGAGGGCCAGCCCGTGAATTGGAAGGATGGCCAAAAGGGTCATGGCGCCTCCTCCCTCTCCTCCGGAGCCGTCAGCAGAACCAGTACAAAATCCAGCCGATCCAGAGGGGCCCATGGCTCGACGAGCCCTTCCTGGTACAGCCCGCCGGGGGCTAGGCCAATCCGTCTGACCCGCCCCACAGGAAGCCCCGGAGGAAACAGCCCCCCCAGTCCGGAGGTCACCAGTTCATCGCCTTCCCGCAGCTCCAGATGGCGATCCGCATAGAGGAACTCCGGTGGGCGAACCGGCCACAGGGCTTCCAAAAGACCCGCTCTGGCTTCCGCACCCCCCCCTCGTACAATCCCCAGGGCCTCGGTGCGCGGGCATCGAACGGAAACATGAAAGGCCGGATCGCTCAACAGGAGCACTTCGGCTGTGTAGAGGCCAACTTCCTGAACGAGACCCGCCACTCCGCCCGCCGCCAGGACCGGCTGCCCCTCCCGGAGCCCGGCGCGACTTCCCCGGTCAATGCGAACCGTCCGCCACCAGCCCGAGGCCCCATCCCGTGCGATCACGCGGCAGGCCACCGAAGCTTCCCCGATCCGTTTCTTAAGACCGAGCAGTTCTCGCAGAGCCTGGTTCTCCCGCTCCAACGCTTCGAGGCGAAAAGCCATGTGAGCCTCGCCTTCGTGCGAGGCCGGCAAGGAATTCCCCTGTCTGCTCCCCCGCCCGCTTGACCAGAGCGACTGGTACGGAGCCATCAACCCCCGAACGATCGACTTCAGGCTTCGCGCGGATTCGATGGGCAAATTGAAGAGGACCAGAATACCGAGAATCAGAACCAATCCATAAACATGCACTCGACTCAGCACGCCTTCTCCTCAACCCCATGTGGGTTCGAGTCCCTTCCGAAACCGCCGGCGGCGGCCCCCGGAACGGGAAGCGATGGAAGGCCGTTCAATAGCGAGGATGGGTGGCGATCTTACGAAGGAGGGGCAGCTCGTTCAAAACCACTCCGATGCCTTCGGCGACAGCACTCATGGGATCGTCCGCGCGATGGACGGGCAATCCCGTCTGCTCCGCAATCAGCTTATCCAGTCCTCGAAGAAGCGAACCCCCGCCGGCCAACACCATCCCGCGGTCCACCAGGTCCGCGGCCAGTTCGGGTGGACATCGTTCCAACGTGTTGCGGATCGCGTCCACAATAGCCGACACCGGTTCCTGAAGGGCTTCCCGGATCTCTTCCGAGGTGACGGTCAAGGTCTTGGGCAGACCGGCCACTTGGTCCCGCCCCTTGACTTCGAGCGTCATCTCGCGCTCCATCGGGTACGCCGACCCGATGGCAATCTTTATCTCTTCCGCTGTTCGCTCGCCGATCAGCAGGTTGTACACGCGCCGCATGTACTGGATGATATGATCGTCCATCTCATCCCCCCCCACCCGAACGCTCTTGCAGTACACGATGCCGGCCAGCGAAATCAGCGCGACCTCCGTCGTTCCCCCGCCGATATCCACAATCAAGTTTCCCGCCGGTTCCTGGACCGGCAGGCCCACGCCAATGGCCGACGCCATCGGTTCCTCGATCAGATAGACTTCCCGGGCGCCGGCGTGGATGGCCGAATCCTTCACGGCCCGTTTTTCCACCTCCGTGATGCCGCTCGGCACGGCGATGATGATGCGGGGTTTCACCAGCTTGCGCCGAGTCTGCACCTTTCGGATGAAATACCGCAGCATCGCCTCCGTGATCTCGAAGTCCGCGATCACTCCCGCTTTCATGGGACGTATGGCCGTGATGGTGCCGGGGGTCCGCCCCAGCATCTGCTTGGCTTCCTCGCCCACGGCCAGAACCCGGTTGCTCCCGGCCACAGTGGCCACCACGGACGGTTCCCGCAGGACAATACCCCGGTCCTTGACATAAACCAAGGTGTTGGCGGTGCCCAGGTCTATTCCGATGTCATCGGAGAAGAGATCGAACAAAAAGGTGAACATATCGTTTCCCCGTCTCCGTCGGTTCCCGCCCGCCGGTCCTTAGAGGTCATCTGCGGTTTTTCGAAAACTGGGCCATTTTTGAGAAAGGGCGGCACGAAAGTCAAGTCTCATTTCACGGTCATCGCCAGGCCTCTTCCAGAACGTTCCGAATCTGCCGCTCTCGGGCTTCGATGCTCTCGCAGAGTTTGAACTGGACCCGGGCGCGCATGAGATTCTGTTCGGGGTAACGGACCTTGAAATAGACATTTCCGGCCAGATAGTCCTGAAAAAAGCGCAAACCCAGTTCGAAGGCCAGAAGCCGGATGCTGTCATAAAGAAAGGCCCGGTCCGCCTCGGTCAAAAAGAAGCGGGCATGGGTCATATACCCCTTGACGTAGGATTCGCAGAGGTCGGCGTCAAAATAGACCTCGTTCAGGTTCTCGACCTCTTCGCCGGCCGGATTGCAGGTCGAACGCAAAGCGTCCCCGAAATCGTAATGAATCAGCCCCGGCTTGACCGTATCGAGATCAATTATGCTCGTCCCCTTGCCGGTGAACTCGTCAATCATGATGTTGGTCACCTTGGGATCACCGTGGATCAGACGGGTTTTGAGCACTCCTTTTTCTCGGGCCTGTTCCAGGCGGTGGGCCAGACCCTGACGTTGCTGAACGAAACGGGCAAGCCGCCGGGATTCGAGGGACGAGTTCAGAATCCGTCCGGCCGCGGGAGTGGCCAATGTTTCGTGGTAACGAGCGAGATAGCCGGGGGTCTGGTGAAAACCCGGAAGGGTATCGTGGAGCCGATTCGGATCGAGATCGGAGATCAAGTTGTGGAAGTGCCCGAGAACGGTCCCGCATTCGAACGCGTGTTCCGCACTTTGGGTCGTTTCATGCGCGGTCGCCGAGGCGATCAGCGTCATGGCCCGCCAGAAATCCCCCTGTTCATCAATAAAGAAATCGCGCCCGTCCTTGGCTTCGATAATCCGGGGAAGCTGCCAGATGCGGTCGGCCGCGTCCCGCTCCGCCTCGAGCCGGTTGTGAACGTGTTCCGTGACGATCCGAATGTTCAACATCACCCACTCGGGCCGCTGAAACACCCGACGATTGATCCGCTGAAGAATAAACCGCTCCTCGGAAAAGGTCGTACGGAAGATCGCCAGATACGTATCGTTCACGTTGCCCGTACCGGTCGGCTTGACCATGACGAGCTTTCCGGCAACGGAAAACTGATTGGCCACATCAGAAACATTCATGCCCGTTGTCTCCCATTGGAGGCCGTCCTCGACCGTTCCTGGCCGTCTCCCTCCGCCGGCGGCGGACAGCGTGGAAAACCCACGACCACGGAGACTTTTCCGGGCCCCTCCTCCTCCTCCAAAAAGCCGCCACGATCCCTCACCCATCTATGCACCAGGTCAGTCCCTAGGAGGTCGGAGGCTGTTCCCGATTCCGTTCCCATGAACCCGGGGTTGACAAAGGTCATCCGAAAGATCACGTATTCGCTTCCGGACAGGGAGGACCGGTCACCGCTTCCTTCCACCGCCATCCGAGGGGCGCCTTCCGCGGAAAGAGTAATTTCCCCGCCGCCTGGCATGGCGTCAGCCGCATTAAAGATCAGATGAAGAAGAGTCTGACGAACCTCCGAGGGATCCGCGAGAAACCAGAGGGACGCAGCCGGCGGATGGGTCTGAAGGAGCAACGAGGGCGGCAGGGAGGGAAGGATCAGGTCGTGCAACTCCCGAAGGAGGGCGCTTGCTTCGACTGGCACCGGCGCCCCTCCCCGCTGACGGGCGAACGCCAGGAGCTGCTGAGTCAAGGCGGTCCCGCGCCTCACCGCTTGGCGCATGACCTCCAAGGTCTGGGCGCGTTCGCCGCCCGAATCCACACGCTGAGCCAGGAGTTCGACACACCCCCCGATCCCTGACAACACATTGTTGAAATCGTGGGCCAGAATGCCGGCAAATTGCCCCACCGCTTCCAACCGACCGGCTTGCTCTAACCGCTTCTCATCCTGCTGACGTTCGGTCAAATCCCGAACGACGGCCAGCCGGATCATGCGATCGCCCAACCGGAAACGGGTCACGCGCCACTCCCCAGGAAATGTCGTGCCAGAGAGACGGCGGAACATTCGCTCCGTCGTATACTGCCACCGCTCCAGGATGGCCGTCTCCTCGTCGTTCAAGGCCGAATCGGAGAGGTCCGCCATCACTCGCTGAACCGGTTGACCGTTCCAGGCACCCCGATCGGCCTCGAAAAGGATTTCGGCCCGCTCATTCATCTCCATAATCCGATTCTCGTCATCCAACACGAAGAGCGCATCCGGTGAATCATGAAACAGCCGGTTGTACTTTTCAAGGCTGGCGCGCGCCGCATGCTCCAACCGGATCTGTTCGGTCCTGTCCCGACAGACAAACAGAACGCCTCCGCCGGCGATCGGCATCGGCAGCCGGGCCGTCCGTCCTTCGTACCACCGTTCGTTGTTTCCCGAACCAACCGAAAACAGGATCGTCTGAGATTCCCCCAGGAGCGCCGTTTTCAGAACGCTCTCCCGAATCGTCGGCGCGACCGAGGCAGGGAACAAGGCTTCGATCCGCTGAACGCGGAGCGGTCCTTCGATCGTAAGGGGTGAGAGCGTTTCCCCGCTCCGATCCCCGATGAAGATCATCCCGTGAAACGCGTCAAGAATCATGGCCAGACGGCGCCGCCAGAGGCAAGCCTCCTCGTGAGCGCGGCGCACCCTTAGAAGCAGGTCGAGATTCATCAGGGGAAGCCCACTGGCCGCCAGCGCCAGCGAAAGGGCCGACATCCAAGCCGATGAATCGCCCTTTGGGGCTCCAACCAGGCTCACCGCCCACAGGTAAAGCAGAAACGCGGTGACCGTCGGAAGCGGCATCGAACCCTGGATCCGTTTCTGCCCTGACCGGACCAGGCGCCAAGCCGAAACGCCCCACGCGGCCACGGCTCCGGCGGCGGGAAACGGCTGGAGGCGGGAAATGCCGATAGCCGCGGTCAGAAGAGTTGCCGCCAGGCATAAGAAGGTCGAAAAAACATCGGCCCCTTTGCCCATCGCCGTCTCCATCACCCGCATCAGTCCAAGACCGAACAACCCCCAGAGCAATCCCCTCCCCACGGCCAGAAAGAAGCTCAACGCCGGCGCAGTAGGCGGGGGCAGAAGGCCAGACAGGGCTAATACCATCAGCGCCAGGGCGGCCCAACGATAGCCCCGCTCGGCCTCGTCGGAGGGCATGGTTCCCCCCAACAACCACCCCGCCAGAAGGCTGAAGCAGGCCCACCCAGCCAGAAAGAGACAACCGAGAGGGTAAAGCCAGTCGGTCATAAGCCCTCCCTCGATTGCCATCGCCGAATCCCCGCTTCGAGATCCTCGAAACGAAACGGTTTGCGAAGAATTCCAACGACCTCCGGTATCATCCCTTCCGCCAGACGATCGTCGCCGCCGGTCACAAACAGGGCAGGTATATCCGGCCGAATGGCGCGAATGGCTTTCAGGCAAGTTGGCCCATCCATGTCGGGCATTCCAACATCCACGATCACCAGATCGAAGTCTCCAGCATGTTCCGAAAAATTCCGGACGGCGTCTCTCCCGTTCGCAAACGCCGTGACTCGGTGACCCATCGCCCGGAGAAGGCGGGCGGTTGTCTCCAACGCAACCGAATCATCATCCACCAGTAGGATAGATGCCCCGGAGGCGTCCCCTCCCTCAGAAGCAGCCGGCTTCTCTTCCCGCTTCTCTGTCTCGACGGAGCGAGGAAACCACAGCCAGATGGTGGTGCCTTTCCCCGGCTCCGATTCCACGTGGACATGCCCTCCATACTGGTGAACAACGGAATAGACCATCGTTAGGCCCAGCCCCGTCCCCTTCCCTGGCGGTTTCGTCGTGAAAAAGGGCTCGAAGATTCGCTGCTTGACCTCCGGGGTCATCCCGATCCCATTGTCCACCACCCGAAGCACCAGCCCCCTCTCTTCCTTTGCAGAAACCGGAGAAGACGCCGGGCCGGCCGTGGGCGCCGTTCCCTCTTCTAGGCAGAACAGAATACGCCCCCCTTCGGCTGGAAGGGCATCCCGGGCATTGGTTCCAAGGTTCAGCAGAACCTCCCGAATAACGGTAGGGTCGCCCATGATCATCGGGCGCTCGGCAGCCCGTTCCGCCACCACAGTGACCGAGGGGGGAGAGTTTTTCCTCAGCAAAGTCGTTACCTCTTCGACCGCCGTCCAGAGGTTGATTGGAATCAGGGGATGATCCATCACACCGGAAAGGGTGCGAAGCCGTTCGGCCATCTGGGAGCCACGCGTGCCGGCCCGTTCGATCAGAGTCAGGGTCTCCTGCGCCTCGGGATCGTTCGCCCAAAGGCGTTTGAGGAGGCTGGCCCCTCCGAGGATACCCACCAGCAGGTTGTTATAGTGATGGGATAGCCCACGGGCCAGATGCGCAATCCCCTGCATCTTCGCGGCCAGGACCATTCGCGCCGCCACGGCTTTTCGAGCGGTGATGTCACGGATACGGATATGACACCCATGCCGACCCTCGATCATCCCGAGAACAGCCCGGATTTCGCCCGGGAAGAGGGAGCCATCCGCCTTGCGGAATTCACTCTCCCGTTCCGCCACCCCCTTCCGCAACAGAGTCGCCATGAAGGCCCGGTAGGTTTCGCCGCTGGTATCCGCAAAGAGATCCTGCAAAGTCCGCCGCCTCCAGAACATGGGCCCTCCGAGAAAGAGCGACTCGGCCGTCCGGTTCACTTCACGAACCACCCCATCCAAATCGGTGGTCAGAAGAGCATCGGCGGAAAGATGGAACAGGTGTTGGTAAAGTTCCAGATGACCCCGGGTTCGAAGTTCCAGCGCTCGCTGTGCCGTAATGTCCCGATAGAGCAACACAAGGGTTCGACCGTCCCCTTGATCGGAGGCCGGGGCGTCCATGAAAACAAGCCGCCCCTCGGCCCAGAGATCTGTTTTCTCGTCAGACGGGTCACGCCCCAGAGGAAAGCGGCACATCTGAGGCTGCCGGGTTACCCGAAGCCATCGGATGCTCTCCCGTATGGCTGATGCGGCTTCCGCCGAAAACAGTTGGTCCAGAGTTTTTCCGGCCACAGAGCTCTCCTCGCGGTCCTCGGTCACCCAGGCCGTCAATGATTCGAGGCAGGTTCCGTCCTCCTTCAGCAATAACCCCTTCTCCGGCATGAGGGCCATGATGGTTCGAAATTGTTCCATCCGTTCCTGCAACGCCACATTCTCAGCTTTTCGAAAACGCAGGAGAGGAATGAGAACGCCGATCATCAGACCCGTCAAAATCAGGGGGAAAAGAGGGAGTGAATCGCCGAAAACAAGGGTCACGACGCCCTCAATGGCCAAAACGATGAAGAGGGCCCCCAACGCCCATCGCCCAGGCTTGAGGTCACCGGCGCGCCACAGAACCCACGCGGCTTCGACCCCAAACCCGATCTGCAGAAAGGCACGTTGGCAAATCAATCCCCATGGGTTCCACCCACCAGCCGCGCGATAATTCGCCCAATCCGCCGGACCAATCAGCGCCATGAGAAAGAAATGCAGAACCGCCCAAACGAACAAAAGAATCTTCGCACGTTTGGAAAACAGATCCACGGCGACGTGGACAAAGTGAACCAGCCCGGCGAGCAACAGCACACGGCAAACGTCCTGTACCCAGATTCCCCACGTCGCCGCAGAAATTCCAGCGATCCGATCCGTCACGGGAGCCGTCAGCGCAATCACCACCGAAACCGCGCAAAGGCCGGCGAAGGACAACGCCCCCCGCAGGGGGAAAAAGGCGCGCGTCTGAAACGCCAGAACGGCTGCCCCTGCCGCCGCGCCAGCCATCATCGTCATGACCACCGTAGTTCCCGTCATAGCCAAGCCTGACCCGACGATGATGCCCTATCCCCCTCAGGGCTGGCAAGCCGATCTTCAAAAAACCATTGCGCCGCCGGTTGTTTCTTTTTATAGTAACGACCGTTCAACCCGGAGAATCCCGTGAGCGAATACGTCCGCATCCTGTTGACCGAAGAGGAGATGCCCCGCGAATGGTACAACATCGCGGCCGATTTTTCGAAACCCCTTCCGCCACCGCTGGGACGGGATGGAAAGCCCCTCCGCCCAGAGGATCTCGCCCCGGTCTTCCCCATGAATCTCATCGAACAGGAGGTCAGCACGCAGCGGTGGATTCCCATCCCCGACGAGGTCCGCCGCATTCTGTTCCGATGGCGGCCGACCCCCCTCCGCCGCGCCCGTGCCCTGGAAGAAGCCCTCGGGACCCCTGCCCGCATCTTTTACAAAGACGAATCGGTTTCTCCGGCCGGTTCCCATAAACTCAACACCGCCGTCCCTCAGGCCTACTACAACAAGGTCTTCGGCACGAAGCGGCTGACCACGGAGACCGGCGCCGGGCAGTGGGGCTCCGCCCTCGCCCTCGGTTGCCGATGGATGGGACTGGCCCTGCGCGTCTATATGGTCCGATGCAGCTTCAATCAGAAACCGATGCGGCAGACGCTGATGCGCGTCTGGGGCGCCGAATGTCTCTCCTCACCTACGGATCGCACCCAGGCGGGTCGAAACGTTCTCGCCCGTTGGCCCGATACGCCCGGCAGTCTCGGCATCGCCATCTCGGAAGCCATCGAGGACGCGGTCAGTTCTCCCGACGCCAAATACTCGCTCGGCAGCGTGCTCAATCACGTGCTGCTCCACCAGACCGTCATCGGTCTCGAAGCCCGAAAACAATTCGAGAAAATCGGTCTCTATCCCGACGTGATCATCGGCTGCGCGGGCGGCGGGTCGAATTTTGCCGGTCTCGCCTTCCCCTTCCTGGCCGATAAAATCGCAGGCTCTCGAAACCCCCGGGTCCTGGCGGCCGAACCGACGGCGTGCCCCAAGATGACGCGCGGCGTTTATACCTACGATTCCGGGGATGTTGCCATGATGACCCCCCTGCTTCCCATGTATACCATCGGTCACGAATACCAACCGCCGGCCATTCACGCCGGAGGTCTGCGCTATCACGGGATGGCCCCGCTGGTCAGTCACGCCCGCCACGAGGGATTGCTGGATTCCGTCGCGCTACCCCAGACCGAATGCTTCCGAGCCGGAACCCTTTTTGCCGCGACCGAAGGGATCATCCCCGCACCCGAATCCTCGCACGCCATCGCCCTCGCCATTCGTGAAGCCAACCGGGCACGGGACGAGGGAACGCGCCGCACGATCCTCTTCAACCTCTCCGGGCATGGGCTTCTGGAACTCTCCTCCTACCAGTCCTTCCTGGACGGAAAAATCGAAGACTACGAGTTCACACGCGATGATCTGAAACAGTCCCTCGCCGTCCTCAAGGGCCTTCCAACCCTCTCCTGAAACAGCCCTTTCTTCTTGCGGGAACCGCCTCCGCGTGGTAAAGAAAAGTTCCAGCCGCCTCGGAGGTTGCGGAGGGGAATATGAAAATTCCATTGCACGGAATGAGCCATCAGTTCGATGGCCAGCCAACAGGAAAAATTTCGGAAAGCGAAATCCTGGCTTGCAAACGGGGCGATTGGGAAGCCAAACATCGAATGGCCCATCTCTTCACCCCGCTCATCCAGTCACTCGCCCGAAAACGTGTCCCGGATGGCGATCCGGCCCGGTTTAATGATCTGGTCGAAGCCGGCAAACAGGGGCTGTTTCAGGCCTGCCGGCGCTATTCGCCTTCCGTCGGTCTCGAGCGTTTCCAGATCTTCGCCCTCGATTACATCGAGGCAAGCATGAATGCCTATGGCCGAGGCTTTGGCGCCTGGATCCGGCGCCTGTTCGGCCGAAAGTCATAGAAGGAAAGTTGGTTATGTCGTCTCAACGCTTTCTTATTACGGGAGGGGCGGGTTTTCTGGGCATCAATCTCATCCGCTATTTGCTGCAAAAAGGGCAGGCCGTCACCTCCCTGGACATCGCGCCCTTCGATTACCCTGATGTTCGGGATCGCATCCGGATCGTTCAGGGCGACATTCGGAACCCCAGGGATGTGGAAGCCGCCATGGACCAGGCCGATCAGGTCGTCCACGCCGCCGCGGCCCTCCCGCTCTACAAGCCGGCCGATATCTTTTCAACCGATGTGGAAGGGACTCGCCTCGTTCTGGAAACGGCGCTTCGAAAGGGCATCCGGCGCGTCATCCATATCTCCTCCACCGCGGTGTACGGCATTCCCGATCATCATCCGCTGGTGGAGAGCGATGAGCGGCGAGGGGTCGGTCCCTACGGAGAAGCCAAGGTGGAAGCGGAGCGAATCTGCGAAGCCTTTCGCCAAAAAGGCCTCTGCATCCCTATCCTCCGGCCCAAATCCTTCATCGGCCCCGAACGCCTGGGCGTCTTTGCCATGCTCTACGAATGGGCCAGCGAGGGTCATCACTTCCCCATCCTGGGCAAGGGCGACAACCGGTACCAATATCTCGATGTGGAGGATTTGTGCGAGGCGATATGGCTCTGCGCCACGCTTCCCGATGAGGTCGTCAACGACACCTTCAATATCGGCGCCGAAGTTTTCGGAACACCCAAAACCGATTTTCAGGCCGTGCTGGATGCTGCCGGGTTCGGCAAACGGATCATCTCCATCCCCGAACGCCCCGCCATCTGGGCGCTCCGCGTGCTGGAAGCGCTCCATCTCTCCCCGCTCTATAAGTGGATCTACGAGACGGTCGGAAAGGAGTCCTTCGTCTCCATCGAGAAAGCCAAACAAAAACTCGGGTTCCGTCCCCGCTACTCGAACGTCGAGGCTCTTCTCAGGAACTATCGGTGGTATCTCGAGAACCGAGATAAACTGAAACAGAGTTCGGGTGTCTCTCACCGCGTTCCCTGGGCTCAGGGGGCATTGAAGCTGGCCAAACTTTTCTTCTGATCCCTTCCCAGTGATCTTTTCTCCCGCGCAGTTGCCCGCCCCGCTCGATGTCCAGGCGCTCTTCGGTCATCCCGTCCCCCGAGTGGAAGCGGACCTCGGATGCGGCAAAGGCCGTTTTCTCCTGGCGCGCGCACAAGCCTTTCCAGACACCGCCTTCGTCGGGACCGATCTTCAGTACGGTCGTTTGGTCCGAATTCGGGAACAAGCCCGGCAACGGGGACTGGCCAATATCCGGTTGCTGCACGCCGAGAGTCGGTACGTCCTGGAATATCTCTTCCCACCCGCATCGCTCGATGTTCTGTATCTTTTCTTTCCCGACCCCTGGCCCAAACGTCGCCACCATCGCCGCCGCCTCGTGCAAGCCTCACTGCTCCCGCTCATCTACCGGGTTCTCAAACCAAGCGGGCTCTGGCACATCGCGACCGACCACGCCGACTACTTCACCCATATCCGTCGGCTCCTGGACGCGGATCCCCGCTTCCTGACCGTCCCCCCTTTCGTTCCCTCAGAAGCGGAGAAAACGGATTTCGAACGAATCTTCGAAGCGCGGGGCCTTCCCATCTACCGCTGCTCCGTGCAGCGAACGGCGTGAGGCACTATCGTTCGCTCCACTCGGCCAGATACTCCTGAATGACGTTTTGGCCTTCCTTCCAGGTGGACAAGGACTGAATCTCGGCCGTCAGGCGGAAGAGTGCCGCCGCTCGTTCATCGCCGGGTTGAAGGGACTGCTGGATTGCTCGCTTCTCGACCTTCAAGCGGCGGACCCAGAGCCGAAGGATCAGGCTCTGAACCGCTTCGGTCGTGGAGAATTCCGCCCCCGTCGCGCGTGGCGGGGCCATTTGAATCGCAGCGGCAAAGGCCATAAGCCGTTCGTCTCGCTCGCCATCGCCCCCGGCCAGAAAGTCCTTCCAGTCGCCCCCCTTTCGATTGGCCTCGATCATGGCGGCGGCCACCCGCGCACACAGGGGATGCGTAAACAGTCGAGGCGGGGCGAACTCATCGAGCCACAGAGCCAGTTCCGGTTCGGCGGCCACATGTTCGAGCAGCAACCGCTCCTCGGGAGGAGCTTCGTCCGGGCCTCCGGGCGCAGATGGCGGCGTCCCTTCGTCCGTATCTCCGGCAGGGAACGGTTCGGACGGATTCGTTCGACGGGCGAGAAATCCGTGGAAGTCCCGGCCGACCGCCACCGGGTTTGCGCCTGTCCATTCCGCCAATCGCTGAAGATGAAACTCCCGCCCACTTTCGTCCGGCACCCGCGCCACCCACTCGAAGGCCCCCTCCAGCACTCGCCGCAATCCGGCCGCTGTCCGAAGGTCCTCCCCCTCAGCCAGATGTTCGAGCAGACACTCGAAACCCGGACGCGCCTCGGCCAGACGACGCATGAAGGCATCGGCGCCTTCCTTCCGTATGAAGAGATCCGGATCCAGACCGGGTGGCAGCGTCGCCATTCGGACCTCGAGCCCCGCTTCGGTGAAGAGAAGCCCTGTTTTGATGGCGGCGCGGCGACCCGCCGAATCGGGGTCGAACACGAGAATCACGCGGTCGGCATACCGGGCCAGAATCCGCGCGTGCTCCTCCGTAAAGGCGGTTCCCTGGGAGGCGACCGCGTTCCGAACCCCCGCGGCATGACATCGGATGACGTCAATCTGCCCCTCGCAAACGACCGCGGTCCGCTGCTCGACAATCGCGGCCCGCGCGCGGTGCAGCGCAAAGAGAATCCGGCTTTTCCGGAAAATAGGGGTTTCCGGACTGTTCACGTACTTCGCCGCACCGGGATTGTCGTGGAGTATCCGACCGCTGAATCCCACCACCCGCCCCTGCTCATCGCAGATCGGAAACATCAGCCGGTCGCGAAACCGATCGTAATACCCCCGCGAGCCGGACGGGGCTTCTCCCCGCTCGACCACCAGCCCTGCCCGAACAAGCCCCGAGAGTGGCATCCCCTTCCGCCGAGCCCATTGGAGGACAAAATCCCATCCCGGCGGTGCATACCCGATCAGAAATTCCTTCACAACGGCCGGCTCCAGGGCGCGTTGCTTCAGGTACCGCCGGGCCTCTTCGGCCACGGGCTCGGCGAGCAGCACGCGGTGATACTCCTCCGCCACCTCGCGATGAAGCGCAAACAACTGTTCCCGCTCCGACGGTCCGGTGCCTCGCCGGTCGCCCTCTTCGAACTGAAGGCGGATACCTGCGCGGGCGGCGAGCCAACGGACAGCGCCCATAAAATCCACCCCTTCTCGTTTCATCACGAACGTAAAGACGTCCCCCCCCGTGCCGCAGCCGAAGCAGTGGAACATTTGGCGGCCGGGGTGAACGTGAAAAGAGGGCGTCTTCTCCTTGTGAAACGGGCACAAGCCCCGATAGTTGGCGCCCGCTTTGACGAGGCGGACGACCGCTCCAACCACCTCGACGATATCGTTTCGAGAGCGGATTTCATCCAGGATCTCTTTGGAGACAGTCGGCATGAGGGCGGTCAGGGATGAGCGGCAAGCCAGGCGCGGGCCGTCGCGGCATACCGTCCGTTGGGTTCGAGCTTCAAATACTGTTCGAACCAGGCGCGCGTCTGAGCCCGATGGGCCGGCGACTGGGCGTAATGGAGCGCCAGCGCGGCAAAGGCATCCGCAAATGGAGGCCGACTTTGCGTCAGCGCGCGCAGATGTTCTTCGGCCTTGATCCACAGCCCTTCCCGTTGATAGACAAGCGCCAGCATATATCGGGCTTCCGGCCAATCCGGCCGGGCCGCCAGCGCCTTCTGAAAAAGCGCACGGGCCAGAGCATCTTTCTTCTGCTGCCAGTAGACCAGTCCCAGATTGAAGTAGGCGGCGTCGAGGGTGTCGTCCAGCTCAATCGCGCGCCGATAATCGAAGATGGCGCGGTCGTAGTCCGCCCGCGCCAGGTATTCGTTACCCCGGAGGAGAGCGGCGCGAGCCGCTTCCGGCTGCCGTTTTTCCGGCTTGCGAAAGACCAGTTCGCTCGCCGTCAGGGTGTCCGGCGGGGGCGTTTCCGGAAGCGGTCTGGGCGGAGAGGGCCGGGCCGACAGCTCGTTGAGCCGCCGGCGCGCCTCGGCGGCTCGCCCGTCGTCGGGAAAGTCCCGAAGAAACCGGCGATAACTCTCCATCGCCCGTTCCGGATTCTGAAGCCGCCGATCCCAGACCTGAGCCAGTTCCCAGACCGCCTCGGCATTCCTGGGATCCGCGTCCGCGGCCTCCCGGAATCGTTGGGCCGCCTCTTCGTAGTTCCGCCGTTGAAGGGCCGTACGCGCCTGCTTCATCATCTCGGCCGCCCGCGACGGGGGCGTAGGCGGGGGAGAATCGGACGCCGAAGGCGCCGCCGGGGTGCGGACCGCATCGCCCAACCGTTCGATCGCCCGTCGGGCCTCTTCCGCCCGTTCGCCCTCGGGAGACGCCTGGAGATAGGCCTCGAACAGCCGACGGGCCTCGACCCGATCGCGGGCCCAGTCCCGGGCCAGAATCGCGGCGTTGTACAGCGCCGGCGGATAGCGACCGCAGGCGGCGAACTGTGCGCGCGCCGTCTCGATCCGTCCATCCATCGCCGCCGCCACACCGATGGCGTTGAGAAGCGCGGGTGCGGGCGTTCCAGCCCGTTGAAGCGCCTGATTCAAAGCCACCCGCGCCTCCCGCCAGCGACCGGCGCGACCCAGAACACGGGCCGCATGTTCCAAGGGACGCGGATCGTTCGGCAGGCGAGCGGCCGCTTCATAGAGAGCCCTCAGGGCCGCCTCTGTTTTCCCCATTTTCCCGAGGGCCAACCCCAGCCACATCCACCCCTCGCCATGCCCGGGATCCCGTTCGGCCGCCCGCTCAAAGGCTCGAACCGCCACCTCGTAACGCCCCGCGCGGTAGGCGCGCGCCCCCTGCTCCCGCAGGACGCCAGGGTCCCGGCTCCCGCAGCCGCCCACACCCAGAAGGCCGATCCCCAGGAGGAGTGCCGGCAGGAACCGCCCGACTACTCTGCGCAGACGCATGCTCAGACCTCCCGCGTGTAACGCATGTAATAGAAGAGGAAGTTGCGGATGATGTCCTCTTTCGTGAGATCCGCCGTCGCGACCGGCTGCCCGCCCGATCCAAAGGCCCCTTCCAGCGTGACGTAGCGAATCCCCCGCCGTTCCCGATAGCGAATGCTCGGATAGGGTTCGGTTCGGTCGGGAAAGGTCCGAATGTGAACCGAATAGGTCATCTCCTCCTCCCCCTGGTGAGTCACCTTCAGCGAGGCCGAAGAGGAGACCTCCCGAATAAAGACCATCCGATTGTGCCGCTCAAGTTCGGCCTTGAGTTCCTGAAAGGCCGGCACCGCCACCGTGCGGAGGAAGGTCTCGGCCTCCTGCCGGCGCTCTTCCATCTTGTCGCGGCGTTTCTCTTCAAGAAAGGCGCTGAGTTCGCGCTTCCAGTCCGCTCCGTGTTCCATCGTGGCCTCCTCGCTGCCCAGTCACCATACCCCCCACCGACAAGCCGCGCAAGTCCTTTTCCCCAGGGCCCCTCACATCAGTTCGGTCTCAAGCCGTGTCAGCACGAAAAAAGGACTGCCGCGCAGGATTTCCGAAAGCTCCGACAGACGTTTCTGAACAACCTCCGTCTCCGCCGCCACCGTAACGAACGCCAGATCGGCCGCCTGCCAGAGATCCTGCCGCCCCACCTCCGCCACGCTGACGTTGTATCGGTTCAGGATGCGGTCCTTCAGCGAACGCAGAACCGCCCGCTTGTCCTTCAGGGACCGAGAGTCGGGCAACGTAATCGTCGCCGTGAGAAGTCCGATCACCATGGCGGCCTCGTGTGGGTTCGATGGGCCCAGCAGGACTTGAACCTGCGACCAAAGGATTATGAGTCCTCCGCTCTGACCAGCTGAGCTATGGGCCCGGTTTTCGTGCTATCCTATCAAAGACCCGGACCCCTTTCAACCGGGAGGTCGGGACGGAGAACAGGAAATGAAACTTGTCCGCTGGCCTCCCTCTCCGATATGCTCTTCCGCATGTCCCTGCTGCGGCCGATGTTGATTCGATCCTTCGTTCTGACGGCCGCCGTCTGGACCGTCGCGGCCTTCCCCCTCTTCCGCCACTTTTTCACCGGCATCCCCTCTTCGGCCCACAACATCGAGCGGGGAAACGCGCGGGCCATGATTCTCGGCGACCATCTCCAGTTTTTTTACTTTCACTGGCTGTTCAGCGACATGTTGGCCGGAAAGACCCCGCTTTTCGAAAACCGTTATGAATTCAACACCGGAGACGATCGGGAGCGCTACCATCCCGGCCCTTACAACCTTCCCTTCTCGCTGATCTTCGCGGCCGCCCGCCCTCTGTTCGGGCGGGCCGGAGCCTGGAATATCACCCTGTTTGTCACGCTCTGGCTGACGCATGCCTTCACCTGGCTCTGGCTTCGCCGTTTCTTGAAGCCCGATTGGTTGGCCGCCCTCGTCGCGATCTGCTCCTTCGCCTTCCCCTTTCGATGGGTCATGCTGTTTGGCGGTAGCCCCACCGGAATGGCCATGATGTGGCCCTCCCTTCTCACACTGGGGCTTCTCATGGCGCTTCTCGAAGAGCGTCCCCTTGGCGGGGGACTGGCGGCCCTTGCCCTGATCGGTGCCTATTTCAACGATCGTCACGTCTTCCTCTTCTCCTTTCTCGCACTGCCCTTCCTTGGTCTTTTTGCGATGCTGCTTCGGAGGGATTTTCCCTGGCGTTCCCCCGCGTTCTGGTGTCGGTTGACGCTGGCCCTCCTTCCCCTCGCTGCGGCGGTAGGAGCGCTCGGATGGCTGGCCTGGCGTTCGGCAACCGCCGGGTTCGAAGGGACGTCGCTCGCCAGCGGCCGGGCCCTCACCGAAATCCTCTGGTACACCCCCCGCTCCCGCGGTCTCTCCCAATGGGGCGGAAAAGGGCGCGACGCGCACATCTACCTGGGATACATCCTGTATGCGACGCTGGGGCTGCACCTCGTCGCCCTTGTTGCCCGCTGGCGTCATGCCTCTCCCCAGGAACGTCGCCGCTCGATCGCCGGTCTGTGGCTCTGGTTGACGGGGATCCTAGTGGTGCTCCTCGCGCTTGGGCCCCGGGGACCGTGGGATGGCGCCCTTTTCACCTGGTTCCGCGACCATGTGCCCGGCTTCCGTATGATCCGACAGTCGGCCAAAATCTTTGCACTTCTCACCATCCTGCTTCCGGGCGCGCTGGCTCTGGCCCTCGCCGATCTTCGTGCCCTCTTCGTCCGCCGACCTGCCCTGGCCACCGCCACCACCCTCCTTCCTCTTCTCCTCGTCGCTGAACATCTCGCTCAAATCCGCGTGACGGTTTGTCTCCTCGATGAGAAACAGGAGGCTTACGCCGCCGTTGCCGAGGAGGCCTCCCGGCGCGGAGAAGTCCCGCGGGCCGTCATTCTCCCCCTCTGGCCGGGAGACGCCGACTGGAGTGCCCGCTACCAATACTACGTCTCCCTCTACCGGATCCGCATGCTCAACGGCTACCGGCCGGTGGTCCCCCTGACGTACAAAGCCCTGACAATCTACTTTGCGCCGCTCAACTTGGGCCTGCTACGGGAGGATCTGCTCGACGACCTGCTGGCTCGTGGCTTTCGATACCTGATCTTTCACGAAGACGCCTACCCCGAAAAAATCGGATCCTTTCCCTCCGTCTTTCTGCGCGACCGGCTTCTCGAACATCCCCGACTCCGCTTCCTTCGCCAGGATCAGTCGGTCTGGTCATTCCAAATCCTGGAACACCCCTCCGTTCCCCCGCCACCACGGCGTCCTTTCCGCCCCCTCTTCCCAGCCCGCGTCTGGGAAGCCGAATATCTACCCTTCTCCCCCGAGGCCAAACCAGAAACGGATCCGGACGCTTCGCTCGGCCTCTTTTTGCGCATGCCCGAGGGCGCCATCGTGACCGGCCGCTTCTTCCGATGCGACCACGCCCCCGCCCCTCATCTTGCCCTTCGCCTCCGAGGCCAGGGTGAGTTGGAACTCCACCCGACGCCCGACGCGGCGGACGTTGTCACCCTGGCGGTGGACTCGCCGGAATGGACCTGGCGCACGATCTCGCTTCCGGCCTCTTCGAATGTCACGCCTCGACTGACTGCTCGTCGCGGCGAGGTAGGGCTGGATATCATGGCCTTCTGGGGGTTTGCCTGGCAGCCGCCGACCGGCGATGAGGAGGTGGTATTTCCGGCGGATTCTTTTTTCCGTGCCGGGTATTCGATCGCGGAGACTGGTGCCGTCCACCTGCGAGAGCGTTATGAACCGGATGACGTGATCTTCTACGGGCCCCGTCTGCCGTTCCACCCCGGGCGGTATGAGCTACGCTTCGCGTTCGATTCGCCCGCCTCCCCCGGTACGAAATTGGGCTATCTCCAGGCCGATGCCGGGGGAACCCCACTTTGGACAAGCCCCGTCGAGGTGATTCAGGGCAAGCCAGCCGCCCTTTGTTTCGAGTTGAACTCCAACCGACCGCTAACGCTTTACTTCCGTTACAGCCGAAGGGCTGACATGACGATCCGCTCCGTCACTCTTCGCCGGCGGGACGACGGTCCGACGCCTTAGCACCCGGGCGGGAACGCCGGCGGCCACACAGGCCTCCGGGAGAGGCCGCGTAACCACCGCTCCGGCGCCCACCACCGAATGGTCACCAATCGAGGCGCCATCGAGCACGGTCACCCGCGCACCCAGCCAACAGTTCTGCCCGATGATCAGCGGACCGCGGGTGATCATGCCCTCCTGCTCTGCAAAAGGCACCGGCACGTCCACCTCATAGACGCCTCCGCTCATCAAGTAGGAATAAGCCCCGATCAAGGTTCCGGAGCCGATCCGAAGATCATGGGACGAAAACAACTGGCAATTCGAGGCGATGTTGACGGAATCGCCGACTTCGATTCGCCCATTCTTGCAATAAACAATCGAGTGGCGGCCGATGTAGGCCCGGTTGCCAATCCGAATGCCTTCATTTCCGTCGCCCTTGGCATCCAAAACGGCCAGATCATCCACGATCACCCCATCGCCCAGTCGTATTTTCGAGGGATGGCGCACCACGACCAGGCGGCCGAAGACGACGCCTCGGCCGCAGGCGCCCAGGAGGGGACGCCAGGCCAAACGCCGCAACACGTAACCCGCTGCCCCCCCAAGCCCGCTGAAAAGCATAGCGGCCACTTCCGCCCACACCACCCGGAGGGCCGGGAGCGGTCCGTATTGAAGCTGCCGATAGATTCGCCAGGCCGACGACGAGGCCGTCGCCACGGTTTTGACCTTGACGGCCGAGGGGTCAGGCATGGCGGCCCCCTGTTGTTTCCAGGCCAAGCAGGCGAAGGGCGTTGAGCCGAGCGATCTTCTGAAACACCATGTCCGAAATCTCGCCCCGCTCCCGCATCTCCAACAAAAGCCCGGCCAACCGAATCGGCTGATCCGGCGCACAGAGATCGGTTCCGAACATCAGACGGTCTTGAAATTCATTGAGGAAGTGGATGGCGAAGGCCCGATCACGGGCCAGGGCGTTGTAGCCGCTTTGGGCAGACAGGTCCCCGAAGAGATTCCGGTGACGGCGGAACAGGCGAACGGTGGCCCCCTCCCCCCGGACGGCGTAGGAGGGGTATCCGGCACGGTTCTTCGCCCGCTCCAGAATCCCGACTTCGGCCCAGAAGGGGGGACCATGCCCGAAAATCCGGAGCGTCGGATGGCGGCGCAGGGTCTCATCAAGCTGGGGAAGCCCCGCGTCGTCGTAAAATCCGTAGCCGCCGCAAAGGCGATGAGCCATATCGAAGGTCAGAGGCAAACCCGCCGCCGCGGCCGCCGCAAAGAGGTTCTGAGAGCGCGGGTCGAGAAAGGGCAGGTTGGGCATCACCTCGCCCAGCAGGCGACATCCCCGCTCCCGATAGTGATCCAACCATAGTCCCAAGGGCGCCGTCGCGTCATTCGTCATTCCACGAGAATCAATGTTGCAGGCCGGAATCAGCCGCCCCCCTGATTGCGCACAGAGGTCCACGATCTCCTCATTCGACTGGGGCAGGTGAACCTCCGGGCCGATCAGCGGGAGCAGGCACCCCCGCTCGATGCCGAGTTCATCGTATCGGCGCAAGACGTCCGAAAGGGTGGCAAACCGTGTCCGCCCGTCCACCGGTGGGCAGCCCGGCCGATAGGCATGGACATGGATATCGAAAAACACACGGCATTGTAAAAACCCCTGAGCGGTTCCGTCAATCGCCGTTTCGGCCCTGGACGGGCTTCCCGCCTTTTGACCCGCCGGCGATTCGGAAAGGCGGCACCGCCGAGGGTTCGATCCCAAACGACAGCCGCGCTGTGGTCACGGTGCTGATCCCCATGCGGATAAAGACGGCCATGGCCACCGCTCCGACAAGGGCAAGCCCGGAACGGGAGGTCAGCAGGGCCGCCCCCGTAAGCGGGGAGGGACGAATCGCCAATGCCCCACCCTTCCAAACGACACCGACGACCGTCCAATAGAAGGCCGCCATGAGGGCCATGATCTGGTAGGCGGATAGGCGGCCTCCGCCTCGATCATCGGATCGCCAGAATTCTGAGAGAAACCGCCATCCCTGGCTCGCCAGAACAGGAAGGATCATCGCCAGACGATACGCCCCACCAAGAAAGGCCGCGATTCCCGCCAATCCCGCCACACTCAGCACGACCGAGGTCATGGCCTGCACGGGTACCAGCGGTTCATTCGCATACCCTTCCGCGTAAACCGCCTTTTTGAGTGGCCCGCAAAACCGGACCGCCAGCGGCTGCCACCATCGCTGAATCGGGGCTGGAAAGGAGCGAATCGGGCGACCGTAGCAACACCCAAAGCTCAAGCAGGCGAGCCGGCCAACCCCTTCTCCCAGCACATAGGCCGGGGCCAGCGCGCTCATGAGAATAAGATCGGCCCCTTCGCTTCCCAGGGATGTTCGGCTCAAGCCTCCAATGATCCAGGGGGTCAAGAGAATTCCAATAAAACTTCCGCCGCCGACAGTAAATCCATGCCCATGCCCCTCCACCCAACGGTTCATCAGGCGGGCCGCCACCAGGACCAACGGAGCGACCAGCGCCGCCGAGATGGCCAACAGGGGCAAGCCAAGCCCAGCCGATGCGGCCAGAAAGAGGGTAACGGCCACCGCGACCGCAGCCCCCAGTGCGCAAAAAAATCCATACCACGTCAGATTGACCCCTCGCCACGTACCATCCGACTCCCTGGCCACAGGGATCGCGGCCAGAATCTGCCATCGTTCTCGTGGAAGCACACGAAACCCCCAGGCATAGAGAAGCGCCAGTGGAAGACCAATGAGACTCACAACAAAGAGGGTTTGCATTCGGAATCCCTTTCGATCGCGCGGCCCAGCGGCGCGCGGACTTTGACGTCGGTTTCCACCAAGGGGGCCGACAGAGCCTGTGTGAAGATGTTCGACACATCGCGCCGGCGCTGATGGTGCAAAAGGTCTCGGCAAAACGCAATCCGCCCAGGCTCGAAGAGCAGAATCACCGTCGAACTACCCGGCCGGAAAAGGCTCTTTGGCGATCCTCGTTTCAACCACATGCCCGGCTCGACCGGCCGGGGGTCGTGGTATCGCTCCTCACTAAAGCATTGAACCACGTCGCCAATCATCAGGGCCACAATCTCGATGTGGGCCACCAACCCCACCCCCGTGCCGCCTGGCACATCAGTATCCAATAGGGTGACCGTCCGCCGGTTCTTGGAAAATGGGGTCGCCTGAGCCACGACGACCGCGGGATGACACGATTGGTACCGTCCGTCGAGTTCATAGATGGCCCGAACCACGCCTGACGCCGGCACGTGCGTGTAGTGATACCGATCCGGCGTCAAGCGAGCCATGGCCCAGTCGCCTCCCTCGAACCGCCGAAAAGCCCACCGACCCTCCTCTCCTATCAACTCGGCCAGATCGAAAAAGCGATGCTTGATAAACCAGGTGCTTTCGGAGGAGAGCGAGCCGACGATCATGCGGGCATCGGCCGGGGCGGTGACCATCCGGGGATCGGAAGGCAGCGGGCGGCAATCCCAATAGCGGATTTTCCGCTCGAAAACTTTTCGGGGCGTGTCCAACGTCTCCACCGGATCGGCGCATTCCGAAAAATCCACTCCCAGCGTCCGGGCGTACCAGCGGCGCATGGCCTCCGGGTCCCGTGGGCGCCGGTCGAATCGCCACAAGGCTGCCAGCGAGGTCAAACGGGGTGACGTGAGGGCCCGATAGAGCCAGCTGTTTTCCTCGCGGACTCGGGAGTACAGAAAGGAGACCAGCGGATCGCCGAAAAACCGCTCGTCACGAACCTCCGACTCCTCGCGAACCACATACTGATGCCTGCTCATTCCAGCCGATCTCCATGGCGCTTCGCTTCATGCCCAATGACCAGAAGCGAAAGACGAATCGCCTTGAGCAAAACCGACGGCGACGCCGACCCGTTTTCGATCGTTGGCCGGACGGCGCGAAAGAAATGGGTCGGCTCCTCCCCGTCGAGAATGTCCGCTACGGCTTTTCCCGTTTCCACATCCTGACGGCTCCACTCCGACAGGCGCTGAAAGTCACCGTCGGCCAAATCCAAGGCCTCCCGCATGAACTGCTCGTGCAACCCACGGCGGTAAAACCGCGCCGCCGCCGCTTGGAACGCATCCGCCGAAAGCGCCAGGGGATGACGGGCGCCGGCTTCGTCCAGAATGCCCCGGAGAAGCCGATCCTGGGCGGATTCGCCTTGCCGCGGATCGAGACGGCGTTTCAAATCGGTCATTCGCTCCTGTAATCCCAACGCCTCGATCAGGAAAGCCCCATCCTGCTCGATTTGGGCCACCAGCGCCTGCCGGTACGACGTGTGGCAAACCCGGGTCCAGCCCCGATACCGGTGGCTTGGACGAGTCTTCGCGGTCTTCTGGAGAATCGTCCGGAGAAAGCGGTTCGCGGACGTGGTGCGGACATAGAAGGTGGGCAATCCGATGGCCGCCCCGAAAAAGATCTGCCGGCGTTCGCTCTCACCGTCGGGCGTATCGGGAATATCCGCGTGCGCCACCGCGCCGCTCTGGACATAGTAAAAGGCCAACGCGGTGATCAACCGCTGCAGATCCACGGCCGCCGCCAGGTCGTCCGCAAGGCTGGGGAACTGACTGTAATACCGGCCCTCGAAACCGCAAAAGCCCATTCGCCCAAAGAGCCGCTGCCGATAGAGGGTATAGAACGCCATGCGATGATCGAAAACACCCATTTCGGTCAAATCGGCTTTCAGCCGATCCTGATTTCCGATCGTTCCGTCGAGCGCCGGGTTTTGATCCGTGCTGAGGGGGGCCACCAGATAATCAATCAGGCGGTAATCCGGAATCCAGTCGCCCTTCAGCCCCAGGATCCGTCCGATCAGGCGATCGAGGCCCCGCGGGCCGAACGGCGTAAACGAAAGCCCGAATCGGCGCAAATGGGCCTTCTTCTTCCACCGGCGCCAGATCATGCGCAAGTGACTGTAATCCAGTTCGTGCGGCAGAAAGCCAAGCACGGTCTCGGGATGAAAATCCTCGAAATCGAACCGATAAGGGGCTGCTGTGTAACTTCCCACGAAGAGCGGCAGAAAATGTTCCACAATCTTGACCACCAGATCCCCGATACGCTTCTCGTCCACTGGCGTAAAGCCCGGATGCCCCGCGGCCATCCATCCCGTCAACCGTCGGCTCCCCAGGGTAACGTGGGTGCCGTTGTTCGTGAGACTCGTATTCGAGACCGTCGGCAACGTCACCAGATTGCGCGGCAAAATTCCGCATTCGCGCAACTTGGCCATGGTGTGCAGCCGGCTTCGGGAAAGGACTTCATGGCAGAGAATCATGTAGTGAAGCTTCTCTTCGCCCCGGGGGCCCCAGCCGGACAAACAGGGGCTCATGAAGAGATCACGGTAGAAAGAATCCGATACCAGCTCGTTCAACCGCTTCTGGCGCAGCGGAGTCAGCGGGTCGAAGCCGATCTGCACCTGCTGTCCACGAGAGGCCAGTTCGAACTGATTGTTGGCGTATTGAACCAACATCTGAATCATGAGAAAGCGGCGCAGGGTCTCCTCGGCAAGGGCCCGGCCGAGGCTTTCACCCGCCGGGGCTTGCACGGGGTAGAAGGAGAAAGTTTCCGGCGAGGTGTTATCGTTCAGAAAATGGCGCATCAACCGTTCACCGATCGTCCGCGCTCGCGGCGGTGCCTCGGGCGGCTGACTGATGGCATCGGCCATGGCCAGTTTCAGGAGATAGCTCACCGGCACGCGAAGGCAGGGGAGCCCGTTTCGGACCACCTGAAAGCGGTCGGCGTCCCGTCGCAGGCCGTTTCCCGTTGGCCCGTCCGCCCGCAGGTCGCTTTCGAAGACCGATCGCGCAAAGGGGGTCATCCGATGGCCCGGAAAGACGACCCAGCTGTTCTCCCAGAGCCCTTCGGGGTTTTGGGTCAGATAGTGTTGGAGCGCCTCAAGCCGTCCGGAGGGCGCATCGCCCGTGGCTGCCCGCCGGACCAGGTTACGAAAGAAGTTGGATTCCCGGATCGTGGTCGGCAGGTCCACCTGGTCCGCACGGCCGGCCACGACGGCCAGCAGTTCGTTCTCCGCTCCTGCCGTAGCGTCCTCAGGACCGAAGGGAATGATATCCGGTTTAACCATGTCGGTGACGGCTTTCATTCATGGTTCGTAGCGACCGCGAGTGGACCGATCCATGCGTCGCCACCCTCTTCGGCCGAATTCCTTCCATTTGCCCACGAGAATCCTTGGTTTCGGTCACCTGTGTGTGAGAAGAATGCTAGATTATGATGAGCAGGAGCGCGGGCGTTCGCCCTGGCCTTGACAACGATGACCATGCCCCTTACCTTACGGGTTTCCAAAACAATTGCCCAGGAAGGCTGCTGCATGTGTACCTATCCCCCTACCATTGATACGGTCGAGCAGCTCGAAGAGATCCTCTCTCGCCCACTCCCCCCCCTCGTGGAGTTCGTTCGGTCGCTTCCGGGCGACATCCTGGTCATCGGCGCCGGCGGCAAGGTCGGACCCAGCCTGACACGGATGGCCAAACGAGCTGTGGAAGCGGCCGGCGTGCGGAAACGCGTCGTCGCCGTTGACAAAGTCGACCTCTCCGCTCTCGAATCGTACGGCATCGAAACGATCCAATGCGACCTTCTCGATCCGCAGGCGGTGGAACGGCTCCCGCGATGCGAAAACGTCTATTATCTCGTCGGGCGAAAATTCGGTTCGGACGGGCAGGAGCATCTGACCTGGGCGATCAACGTCATGGTCGCCCACAACGTCGCGCGGGTCTTTACCGGTTCGCGCATTGCCGCTTTCTCAACCGGATGCGTCTATCCTGTCGTCCCGCTGACCACCGCGGGATGCACCGAAGCGATGCCTCCCGATCCCGTCGGTGAATACGCCATGTCCTGCCTCGGCCGCGAACGGATGTTCGACTACTTTTCCCATGCCGCGGGGGAACGGGTCGTCCAGTGCCGTCTTAACTACGCCATCGAGCTGCGGTATGGCGTGTTGGTGGACATTGCGACCCGCGTCTGGGATGGGGAGCCGGTTGACGTGACGACCGGATTCGCCAACGGCATCTGGCAGGGGGACGCCTGCAACCAGATCCTTCAGGCCATCGGCCTTGCCTCGTCACCCCAAACCGTTCTGAATATCACCGGGCCGGAGATTTTCTCCGTCCGCGAAGCGGCCGAGTGGTTCGGGCGGGCCTTTGGAAAGCCGGCCATCATCCAGGGTCAGGAAAACGGGCGCGGCTATCTCAACAACGCCCGCCGGGCCAACGCCCTTTTTGGAAACCCATCTGTACCGCTTGGGCGGATGATGGAGTGGATCGCCCACTGGATCCGTCGCGGCGGCGAACGACTGGGTAAGCCGACCCACTTCGAAACCCAGAACGGCAAATACTGAACAAGCCATGACGGCGTCACCTACGCTTCGCGTCGGGTTGGTCGGTGCCGGTTTCGCCGCCCGCTACCATGTGGAATGTCTGCGCCGCGTTTTCGGGGTCACGGTGATTCTCGCCGGCGTGACCTCGCGCCGCGCCGAAAGCCGGGACGCTTTCGGCCGGGCCCACGGCATCCCCGTCTTTCCCTCGCTCGAGGCCATGCTCGAGCAGGTGGACCTCGTCGACATCTGTTCTCCACCCTACGCCCATGCCGACGCCATTCTGACCGCCGCCCGGGTGGGTAAGGGCATTCTGTGCGAAAAGCCCCTGACCGGTTTCTTTGGCCCGCCGGATGACGAGTCGTTCTATGGAAACCGGTCACCCAAGGCGCCCATGCTGCAGGCGGTCGTGGAGACGCTTCAGCGGTTGGCCGACGCCGTTCGTTCCGCGGGTGTTTTCTTCGGTTACGGCGAAAACTTCGTCTATGCCCCCAGCGTTCAGAAGGAGCGCGAAATCGTGGTCAAAACCCGCGCTCAGATCCTCCGCCTGATGGGGGAAGAGTCGCACAACGGATCGGCCTCGCCGGTCTATGGAATCTGGCGTTATGCCGGTGGAGGATCCCTGATCGGCAAAGGGGTTCACCCCCTCGGGGCCTGCCTATACCTTAAACGGCAGGAAGGTCTAGCCACATCCGGCCGTCCGATCCGTCCGCGGACCGTCTCCGCCCGCACCCATGAACTGACCCGTCTGCCCGGTTACCGGGACGCGGGATTCATCCGAACCGACTACCGCGATATTGAGGATTATGGGTTGATCCATGTCACATTCGAGGACGGGACGGTCGCCGAGATTCTCACCAGCGAGGTCGTGCTGGGAGGGATCTACGATTACGTCGAAGTGTTTGCTAACAATCACCGGACCCGCTGCGCGATCAGTCCGACCGAACTGGCGCTGACCTTCAATCCCAGGGGTGACCAATACCGGGACATCTACCTCATCGAGAAGACCAGCACCAAGGAGGGATGGTCGCCGGCGGCCCCCGATGAAAACTTCACCATGGGCTACCAAGCGGAGATTCAGGACTTTCTCTTTTCCGCCGCCGCCGGTGTTCCGCCGCAATCCGATCTCGATCTGGCCCTAGACACCACCGCCGCCACCTATGCCGCCTATCTCTCGGCCGAACAGCGCGGTGCCGAAGTGGACGTCCCTCTTCTTTAAGGAAACTCCCATGAAAAAACTCACCCCGCCCCTCCGGATCGCCATCGTCGGCCTGGGGCATCTCCATCCCCGTGCGTACATGCCCCTATTTCAAGCGGTCCCTACGCTCCGGGTCGAGTCGGTTGTCGAGCCCGATGATGCCCTCCGCCTCCCCTTCGCCAAAGAATTCGGCCTCCAGGAGTTTCGTTCGCTCTCCGACCTGTTGAAGAAGGCGCGACCAGATATCGCCGCCCTCTTTCTACCCCATGCCGATTGCCCGGCCGCCGCGGTGGCCTGCGCCAAAGCGGGGGTCCATCTGATGGTCGAAAAACCCGTGGCCGCCTCCGCCGCCGGCGCGGCCGCCATCGTGGCGGCGGCGCGGCGGTATCGCGTCAAATTCACCACCGGGTACTGCTGGCGGTACCACCCCGTGGCCCGGGAAATCCGCCGCCTGGTGAGCGAGGGGCTGATCGGCCGCATCGTCGGCGGGGAAGGGCGCATCGCCGCCGGCCGCCTTCAGCGCTATGTGGATGGCCACTCCCCCTGGATGCTCGACCGACGCCGCTCGGGCGGTGGACCGATGTACAATCTGGGCGTCCACTGGATCGATCTCTTCCGGCATATTCTCGACGACGAAGTACAAGCCGTCTCGGGCCGGAATGTGAAAGTCAACAGGCGTTACAACATTGAAGACAACTCCTTCGCCCATCTCCAGTTCCGCAAGGGCGCCGTCATGGCGCTCGATATCAGTTACACAGTGCCCGAGGCCTTTCCGTATGGACGGGACCTCTACATGGGCATTCGGGGAACCCGGGGCGTCCTCGCCTGGGCACCCGCCTACGAGGGGCAGAAGGATGTGCTCGTCCTCTGTTCGGACGACCCCGCTTTCGCCGGCGCTCCCCGCCGCACCTTCGAGTTCGAACTCGAACCGGTTCGAGGATACTCCGGCGTCATGGGCCTCACCTATGTCCGCCGCTTTGCCGAATGCCTTCTTCAGAACACCGAACCCGACATCACCGGCCAGGACGCCGTCGCCGCCCTCCGGGTCGTGGAAGCCGTCTACAAAGCCGCGCGAACCAACCGCTGGGTGGAGATCCCCGCATGAAAATCGCCGTCACCGACTACATCGAAGAGAATCTCGACTGGGAAGCGCAGGAACTCGCCCGGGCCGGACATACCTTCGCCGCCTTTCAATTGAAATTCCGTCCCGAAGAGGAGGTGGCTGCCGCGGTCGCGGATGCGGACGCCCTCGTGGTCAACATGGTCAAAGTCACGGACTCCCTCCTCGCCCGCCTTCCCCGCTGCCGTCTGATTGTCCGGCACGGCATCGGCTACGATAACGTGGATGTGGCGGCCTGCACGCGCCGAGGCATTCTCTTCGTCTATCAACCCGACTATTGCATTGACGACGTCGCCGAGCACGCCATTGCCCTCCTCTTCGCCTGCGCCCGTAAAATCGTCGCTAGCCGGCGAACGCTGGAAGCGTCGAGCCGTGCCGGCCAGTGGGATTTCTCCGGGCTTTTCCCTCTCTACCGAATGAAGGGAAAAACCCTCGGCGTCATCGGCGCCGGGCGCATCGGCGCGACCGTCATCCTTTACCTGAAGGGCTTCAGGTTCCGAATTCTGGCATGCGATCCCTATCTCTCCGAAAGGCGGAAGCAGGATCTGGGCGTGCCGTTCGTAAACCACGAGACGATTTTCCGGGAGTCCGATTTCATCACCCTCCATACCCCCTCAATGCCGAAACGCGCCACTTGGTCAACGCCCGAACCCTGGCACTAATGAAACCCACTCCCGAAGCTGTCGAAGCTTGCCTCCGGCTGATGAAACGGCGAACGGGAAAATTCGAAATCCATTCCTTCGTCGGCGGCTTTCACGGTCGGACCTCTGAGGCCGCCTCGGTCGGCGGCATGCCCAGTCCCAAGCGCGGCTATGAACCGCCCATACCAGGCATCCTCTGCGTTCTTTACCCCAATCCCTATTGCGATCCCTTCGGTTGGTGCCAGGATGCCCCCCGCTTCGATCGGTACTTCGACTACCTCGAAACCGAGATTGCCGCTCAGTCCACCGGGTCGCTCGCCGGGCTCATCGTCGAACCCTATCAGGGCGCGGCCGGCTTTATCTTTCCACCGCCCGGCTGGCTGAAACGGCTCAAGGAATGGGCCCGCCGCCGCGGGATTCTCTTCACCCTTGACGAGGTTCAATCCTCCTACGGCCGCACCGGCCGCATGTGGGCCATGGAACATGAGGGTCTGACGCCCGACCTCGTCTGCATCGGAAAGGCCATCGGGTGCGGCGTGCCGGTGTCGGCGGTCGCCGGAACCTCCGATGTCTTCTCCTGCCTCTCGAAAGGCGAAATTTCCAGCACGCTCGGTGGCAACCCCCTTGCCAGCGCCGCCGTCACCGCAAGCCCTAAAAGGTGTTCTGATCCCGGAGGAATCCCCATGACTCCAACAACCCCCATCGGTTTTGGCATTCTCGGCGCCGGCCTGGTTGCTCCTTTCCACGCCAAAGGCATCCGCCACTCCCAGGGCGGACGTCTCGTGGCGATCGCCGACACCAACCGGGCTCGAGCCGAAAAACTGGCCGCGGAGTATGGCGCCCGAACCTACGGATCGCTTGACGACATGCTCCGCGATCCCGAGGTGCAGGTGGTCAACGTCTGCCTTCCGAACCATCTTCATTACGACGCCGTCCTGGCCTGCGCCCAGGCCGGCCGGCATGTGCTGACCGAGAAACCCCCCGCCATGACCCTCCGGGAGACCGACGCCATGATCGCCGCCTGCGCCCGGGCCGGCGCCAAGTTCGGGTGCACCGTGCAGTGCCGCGTCCGCCAATCCATCCAGGCGGTCCGGCGGGCCGTCACCGAAGGGCGCTTTGGACGCCTTCTCCAGGCCGACGCTATTATGAAATGGTTCCGGGCGACGGAGTATTACCTGTCGGACGCCTGGCGAATGAGCCGGAAGTCCGGCGCCGGCGTCACGGTCCAGCATGCGTTTCACTATCTCGACCTCCTCCACTATCTCGGTGGCGAGGTGGCGGAAGTCGAGGCGCGGATGCTCAATCTGGCGCATCCGGAAGTGCACCTCGAAGATACGGTCTATGGCTGGTTGACCTTCCGAAACGGCGCCCGCGGACTCCTGGAAGCCTCAACGGCCATGTGGCCGGGCCTCGACATCCGAATCGAGATCCACGGAACCCACGGAACAGCCGTGGTGGTGGGCGAACGGATGGCCATCTGGAGGTTTCGCGAGGAACGCCCGGGAGACAACGAGATCCGCCAGTACGGCAATGCCACCCAGGCGACCGGCGCCACCGGCGCGGCCGATTTTGGTTATCGCGACCACGCCGTGGTCATTCAGGACATGATTGACGCGATCCGTGAGAACCGGGACGTGATCATCCCCGTCTCCTCGGTCCGTCATACGGTGGAAATTGTCCTCGCCCTCTATCAGTCCGCCGCCCGTGCCCGGCCCGTGACCCTGCCTGTCACGGATGACGACTCGGTCTGGGAATGGCGCGCCTGACCGGTTTCATTCGCCCATGCCACCCCGCGTCTCCATCATCATCCTGAACTGGAACAAGCCCGATCTGACGATCGCCTGCTATCGGAGTTGTCTGGCCCAGACCTTCGCCGACCGGGAAATCCTCATCGTGGATAACGCCTCCACGGATGACTCCATGGCCCGGCTGACGGCCGAATGCCCCCAGGCCCGCCTTGTCCGGAACGCTGCCAACGAAGGCACCGGCGGAGGATTCGCCTTCGGCGCCCGCCACGCGCAGGGGGATTTTTTCCTCTTTCTCTGCAACGACACCGAACTCGACCCCGACGTTCTGGCCAAACTCATGGAGGTGATGGACACCCATCCCGAGTGCGGGGTCTGCGGGTGCACGCATGTCTGGCATCAGAATCCGGCCCTGATCGAACTGCAGGGGTACTACGTCGACCGCTTCGGTGTCCAGCACTGCCTTGGCTCCGGCGAACCCTGGACCGGCGAAGATCGCCTCATCCCGGCCTGGTGCAGCGGCACCGTACTGCTGGCCCGACGGGAGGCCTACGAAAAGGCCGGCGGTTACGATCCCCAACACTTCACGTTGAACGACGAAGTAGACCTCTGCTGGCGCATTCGAATCCACGGGTACCGCCTTCTGATCCGCACGGGCGCCCGCGTCCTCCATCGTCACTTCGCCACGTTGGGCCGCGAAAAACGGGCCCGAACCCGTTACTGGGCGGAGCGGCACCTGCTCCGAACGCTGCTTAAAAACTACCGCGCGGGCACCTTATGGCGGATCCTCCCTCAGTATGCGGGCTTGCTTCTGCTCGAGATGATTTTCCTGACAGTCCAGGGCTACTGGTCCGTGGCTCTCGCGGACCTGAGGGCCCTGGGATGGAATCTTCGCATGTGGCCCGACACGCGGCGCCACCGTCAGCGGATTCAACGGACCCGAACCGTCCCCGATTCTGTCTTTCTCTCGGAATGCTGGCCCGGTTCCGCCAAGCTTCAGTGGGCTTTCCGGCTGATTCGTCATCGCCAACCCCTCTATCCCGAAAAAAAACCGTACTCATGATCCCCCAACCTCTCCTCTGGCTCGCCCGGCAGCTGCGTGTCCCCCTCGCCCATTCCGTACGCTTCAAATCGTTTTGTTACCGCCTTCTTTGGATGCTTCCGGAACGGTGGCGGGAACAAAGCCTGGCTCGAACCGCGCTCCAGCGACTCGCCGCTGTTCAGGGAAGCCAGGTCCTTTTTCTGAACATTGGAGCCAATGACGGCATGTCAGGCGACCCGCTTCGGGAGTTCATTTTCCGTTACCGCTGGCGCGGAGTTCTCATCGAACCTGTCCCCTACATTTTTCACCGCCTGGTTCGGGCCTACGCCGGCCGACCCGGTCTTTTTTTTGAGCAAGCCGCGCTTGGGCCTCACACCGGCACCCGGCCCTTCTGGACCATTCGCGAGAACAACATCCTTCCGCCCGGCCATGACCAGCTTGGCTCCTTTGACCGGCGCCAGGTGCTCAAACATGCGCCTTTTTTGCCCGGCCTCGAGGAGTTCGTCACCTGCGTTCCCGTTGCGTGCCTGACGTTCGCCGACCTGCTCCGGAAATATGGCCTTTCCCACGTGGACCTGGTATTGAGCGATGTCGAAGGCGCCGATGCGGAACTGGTGCGCCAGATCCTGCAAACCGACGTGCGGCCGCGTCTTATCCTCTATGAGGAACAGCACCTGAACGCAACCGATCGGGACGATACCCGCCGGCGTCTGCGCGATGCCGGCTATTCTCTGGACAGCGATGGAGTGGATGTCGCGGCCTGGCGGGAGGCGCCGCCTCTTCCCCGCTGACTCCAGGCGATCCCCAGAATCATCAACCCCACGATGGCTCCCAGTCCCGCCCCCACGGCCGTAATGAGGGATTCCACGGAATGCCGGAAAAGGTGGAGGCTGAGGAGGTAGAGCCCGGTCACCAGTCCAAGCGGCCCAAGAAGCGTGTGGTCGCGCCGGGCAAGGACATATTGAATCAAGAGAGGAATCAGACTTCCGGGAGCCAGGGCCCACGCCAGGCGTGGTGTCCACCGGAGCATGGCCGGAGTGACCATGCCATAGAACAGCCTGAGGATCAGCGAAGGGAAAAGGGAGAGGAGCAGGGCGGCTCCCGCCGCCATCAGCGCCGCCGCACCCAGGGCCCGAATCAGCAGATGACCCGTCCCACGCCCGCCGCCTCGTTCCGCCGCCACCCAGGGAAACAGGGTCACGGTAAAGACGCCGTTCATCGCAAGCACCTGCCGGACAATTGCGCTGGTACGCGCATAATCGCCCGCCGTCCATGGATCAAAAACACGTTTGATGAAGAAGAGGTCCACCCCGCCCAGCAGGGCCCCCAGCCAGAAAAAGAGCGTCAAGGGCAGCCAAGCCCGCGCCAGGGCCGAAGAGGCAGCCCCCTCGGAAGGGCGCCAGGGGATCAGCAGGGGAAGCGCCAGAAAAAGACTCGCTACGCCCATGCCGGCGTTGGCCAGGGAAAGGGCCGCAATCGCTCCCGTCGCCCCATAACCCAGCGCGACCAGCGCCCACGTCGCGGCAATTCGTATGACCGGACCCGTCAGTCCCATCACGCCGTTGCGCCAGAATTGCCGAGTCCCCTGAAGCAGCGCGGATCCGACCATCAGCGCAGCGCCGGTCACGCTCAGGCTGGCGGTGGCGGCAAAGGGCCAGCCGGATCCATAGTGAAACCAGTCGCGTAGCAGCGGAGCCAGAATCAGCAGAAGCAACGCACTCAGCGCTCCATAGGCCAAAATCCACCCGCCAAGGCGGCGAACCACCGCCTGAAGCCGAGAGCGTTCGCCCGCGCCGTCGGCATCGGCGACCTCCCGAATGAGGAGCAGTTGAAGCGTGCTCAAAGGCATCATGAGATGACTCCCCGCCTGAAGAGCAGTCTCCATCTCTCCATACTGCTCCCCCGTCAACAGGCGCCCGAGGACGATCCGGCCGAGCATGTTAAGCACCCCGCCGGCAAGACTCAGGCTCAACACCGTCGCGCTGTGGCGGAAGTAGGGATGGATCAGCCAGGCCAGCCCCTGGGATCGAAACCGCAATGGCCCCGACGGTTCTCGTGTCGCCATCGTCATGCCCCCCTTGTGGTATGATGTGCCCGACGATCCAATGGCTTGACGGCCAACAGATGAAAGGCCTGCCGCGGCCAACGGCTCACCAGCGGTTGGGAGAGGGCCGACACCACCTCCCAAAACCACTTCGGACGAAAACGCAACCGCGCATAGGCCCCTCTCAGCCTTTTCCAGCCGTACACTCCCCTTACGTCATATCCCCTTTCTTCAAAATCCTCAGGGGTCCACCCGCTCCGATGCTCCTGCCAGGGATTATCGGAAGCGGGTTGCGGAACAAACCCATTTGGAGTCAAAAGGATTACCCGTTTCCGGGCGATCATCTCCCACTCCGCCAGCCGAAACGCTCCCTCCTCCTTATCCAGATGTTCCAGGACATCCAGCGCGGTCACAGCGTCCACCGAGCGCGGCCCAAACGGCAGCGCCCGGAGGTCCGCATGAACCCACGCCGCATAGGAGGTCCGAAGGCGGTTTTCGATAAGGGAGGGAAAATACCGATCCAAACCGATCACCCGGCGCCCATCGCAAAAATGCTGAACCATGGAGGCGGTTCCGCACCCAAGATCCAAGACCGTGTCACAGCCCTCCAGCGCCGCCGCCATCGGTCCATAGAGTCCGTAGGGGACGAGACGCCCGATCCACCCAGCCCTCATTCGCCCGCGTTCAGTGGACATAAGCCCCCAGTTCGAACAGCGCCGCGGGGTTGTTGACCAGAAGCCAGCGGGCGACCTCCCGCGCGTCCTCCTGGCCCATGTCGCCGCGATCCACCTTATCAGCCAGCACCGCCGCGATATTTTCGCGGGCAATCGCCTGGTGCCCGTAAACCCCTTCCGGGAAATGATAATCGCCGCCAAAACCCATAATCTTGTTGGCCGGAACCGAATCCAGCCACTCCGCGAGCGCCCGACGGGCTGCATCGGGACTGATGATGTGCGCCCAACACATATCCAGAAAGACGTTGGGAAAGGTTTTGGCCAGCACAGCGGCCTCCTGTTGGTAGGGATAGCCCATGTGGAAAAGATCGAAACGCACGTTCGAATACTCGAGCAAAAGCGAGGTCAGAAGCGTGGGATTCGAATCGGTGACCACATTTCCGTTTCCCGCCTGAATCCCCGTATGAACCTGCACCACCACCCCATGGGCATCGGCAAAGCGCAGGATCTCGTGCAGCAAATAGTCCTGAAGCACGGCAGAGGTCGGCGGGGCATCGTGGCTCGCTGGACTGTACGCCGCCTGAAAACGTTCACGGAAGGCGGCTTCCGCTTCGGCGCGTGTCCGCCTCGGATAAAACAGAGGCCGATGATAGGCATCCGGAAGTTTCAGACAGACCACGCGGTCGGTATCCAAAAGCGCCCGTTTCAGATGGCGGCGAATCGTCTCCTCCCAATCCTCAAGCGTGTGCACCCGGACGCCCACCTCCTCGCCCATCTTCTGAATCGCCAGCCGATGCCCCGGCGTGTGATAGGGCGTCACCCGATGCGTAAAAACAAACGGCTCGGAAGCGTTCCGAACCTCCTCCAAGTTGAGCGGGCCCGGACGGTCCACCACGCTGAGGGCGATCCGGCCCTGTTCGCCCAGAAGCCAGTGGTAGTACGACGAATGAGCCGATCGGGCGGCGCGAAAGGCCTCCTGAAGCGAGCCGATCGTGTGCGCCGTGATCTCGGGAACGTGGAAAAGGTCGGCCGCCGCGCGAACCAGTGCGCGTCCATACCCCGTATGACGCGCCACCCGCCAGAAAGGTTCCAGGCGCTGCCACCGGTCCCGAAGGTCGAGACGGGGATTGCGCACGTCGTTCAGCGTCGCCACCGGCAAGCCGGCCGACACCAGATCGGCGTCGAAATACTGCGAGAGCCAAACCGCCAGGACATCTGCCTCGGCTTTCGGCAGATCCTTTTCCGGAGGAAGATGCTCGTGCGTATCCAGAATCCGAAACCCGGCAATCTCCTCCAATAGCGTACGAAAAGTGCGAGTCACGGTGTCACGTCCCTCGGTATTCGGACATCCTACCGGCTTCCCCTCGGGCCTGCAAGCCCGCGCACGCCCCGGGCGTTCGGCCCAATTCGTGCCTCGACGCTTGAACCCTCATTCCCCTTTTGCCATACTGCCTCTCACGGCGGAGAAAGGTGTCTCATGTCAGGAGTCCGGATTCTGATCGTTGCCCAAAGCGCCGATTCAGGAGCCGCGTTGAAAGCGGCCGTGTCGGCTCTCGGGTACGGAGCGGATGGACCCGCCCTCAGCGGGCCACAGGCGATCGAATCCAGCCGCGCAATCCCCCCCCACCTCGTCCTCATCGAAGCGGAACTGGCCGGTCCGCTCGATGCCTTCCAAACCGGAGCGTCGCTGCTCTCGCTCGGAATCCCTGTCGTTTACATCGCGCGGACCTCCGACCCCGCCCTCCTTGAAAAGGTCCAGGGGGCCTCTCCCTTCGGCTACCTCCACCATCCTTTCGAACCCGCCGATCTGAAAATCGCCCTCGAAATCGCCCTCTTTCGCCACCAATATGAAGTCCGCCTGGAACACTCCCGACGCTGGTTCACCACCGCCTTGGATTCGCTTGCCGATGGCCTGATCACTGCCGACCGGGAAGGCCGGATCAACTTCATGAATCGGGCGGCAGAACGGCTCACCCGGTTGACGCGCGAGGAGGCGATCGGACGTCCCATCGCCGATCTCGGCCGCCTTCTGGATCCCGAGACCCAACACCCTGTCGAATCTCCGGCAGTGAAACTTCTCCGCCGCGGTCAAACCCGCCCGATTCCCGAACGCCTCGCGCTTCTCCTCGATCAGAAAGGGCGGCGAAAGGCGGTCGCGCTCGCCGCCGCCCCCATTCTTCTGGAACCTCGCCGCGTGGAGGGAGTTGTGTTGACGCTGCGGGACGTCAGCCGGCGCCTGCTCGATGAGCGTCATCATCGCCGCGTCGAAAAAATGGAGGCTCTGGGCAAACTCTCCAGTACGGTCGCCCGCGAATACAGTCGCATTTTCGGCTCTCTGACCGGCTTCGCCTCTTCGCTGCTTTCCAGCGTCGCCCGCAACACCAGCGCCTATGCCGATGCGCAAAAAATCCTCGATGCCTCCCGACTCGGCCAGGATTTGACCCGCCGCATGTTGACCATCGCCCGAGCCAGCAACACCGAAGGCGATATCCATCTCCAACCCGTCTCCCTCAAACAGGCGGTCAGTCGCGCGATCGAACTGGCGCAGCCCACGCTGGAACGGCAGGGCGTCGAAATCCGGTTCGCCGATGCCGGCCGTCCGACCCATGTGATGGCCGACCCGGCCCAGTTGGTGGACATTCTGCTCGACTTCCTGTTCCACCGGGCCGAGGCGCTGAACCGGGGCGGTCAGATCCGCTTTTCGTACCGAGAACAGATGGTGAAACGGCCCGACACGCGCGCAAACCCCCGCGCCCAGGTGGGCCCCTATGCCGTCGTCCAGATCGGCGATAACGGCACGGGTGTTCCAGCGGAAGAGATTCCCCACCTTTTCGATCCCTTCTCCTCCAGCCGTGAAAAGGAAGGCGGTATGGGGCTTGGCCTCTCCGTCGCGCACACTGCCGTCCTCGGTTACGGAGGATGGATCACCGTCCGGTCAAGCCCAACCACCGGCACCCTCTTTCAGATCTTTCTGCCCATCGCGGCACCGCAGCTCCTGCCCCGGCGAGAGGAAAAGCCTCTGATCCTGGCCATTGACCACGAAGAACCCATCCTCGAAGAGACCGCCGCCTTACTGAAAAACGAAGGGTTTCGCGTTCAAACCGCGCGGACAGCGACCGAGGGACTCGCACTCTACCGCAAAACGCCAGAGGCCTTCTCCCTTTGTATGGTCAATGCCATCATGCCCGATATGGAGACGGAACTCTTCATGCGCCGCCTCGTCGAGACCAAGCCGGGGGCCCCACTCATCATTACCTCTGGCTTCTCCCGGGATTACCTTCGTCGCTTCATGCCGGCCTGCGAATGGACCTTCCTCCAGAAGCCGTTCGAACGAAAGACGCTGCTTGAGGCCATCCGGCGTTTTCTTGAAGACGATTCTCCCCGCGAAACGACGTCGGCATGAGAAACCCTTCGTTCGAAACCGGGATGGACCGGATTCTCCGACGCCGGATCGGCGCCGGCCAACGCGTCGGGCTCGTCTCCCACGTCGCCGCCATGACGCGGAAGGGTTTCACCGCCGCCGAGGCCTGGTACCGGCGGTCGGATAGCCATTTGAGCGCTCTCTTTTCGCCCGAACACGGCTATTTCGGTTCCGCCGGCGCTGGAGAGGCCATACGATCCATCCGCTTTCCTCACTGGCAGATCCCCCTCCATTCCCTCTACGGAGCGCGCCAGGAACCCTCGCCGGCTCACCTTCGGGGGCTTTCCCTTCTGATCTTCGACCTGCAGGATCTGGGCGCCCGCTGCTATACTTACCTAAGCACACTCGTCGGCGTCCTCCGGGCCGCCGCCCGAGCCCGACTTCCTCTGATCGTCGCCGATCGCCCGATTCCCCTCCCCTATTTGCCGGATGGTCCCCTCCTCGACCCCCGCTTCGCCAGCTTCGTCGGCCTGGCCCCCGTCCCCATGGCCACCGCCATGACCCCCGCCGAAACCGCCCTCTACCTTCAGAAGGTTTGGGACCTGAACGTAGACCTCGAGGTGGTCCCAATGCGCGGATGGCCCAGAACGCCCTATCGTGGCCCCGATTGGCCTCCCTGGGTGCCCCCCTCTCCGGGCATCCGATCCTGGGAATCGGCGGCCTGTTATTTGGCCACCGTCTTCACCGAGGCCGTTCCGACAGTGACATGTGACCGGACGGGCCTTCTGCCCTTTCAGGTCTTTGGCGCGCCCTGGATAAAGGCCCCCGAAGTCATCCCCATGCTGGAGGCGGCCCATCTACCGGGCGTTGCTTTTCATGTTCACCCCTTCCGCCCAAACACCGGCCCATGGGCCGGTCGCCTTCTTTCCGGTGTCCGCCTCGTGATCACGGATCCCCGCCGCTTCCGCCCCGTCCGCCTCTCCGTCTTCATTCTGGCCACCCTCCAGAAGCAATACGGCAAAAACCGCCTTTGGGCAAACGCCCGTCCCGATTTCTTCGATAAGCTGTACGGAACCGATGAGGTGCGACTCGCGCTTCTGGATGGTGACCCGCCGGCCCAGATTGCCCGCCGTTGGGAGCCCGGTCTTCGCCGCTTCAACCACCTTCGTTCGTCCATCCTCCTGTACCGGCCCGCCTGATGCCTCCTCTGCCCCGCAAAGCGGTTTTGCTGGCCGCGGGCTTCGCGACCCGCCTTCGGCCTCTGAGTTATGCCATCCCGAAGCCATGCGTCCCCTTGTGGAATCGCCCCCTCCTCCATCACACCCTGGATCGGCTCGCCGAGTGGGATGTTCGGGAGGTGCTGATCAATCTGCACACCCGCGCTCATGAAATCTGGGTCGTGGCCACCGCCTGGAAAGGACCGATTCGACTCTCCTTTTCCTTCGAACCGGAGAATCCCCTGGGAACCGGAGGAGCGTTGCGCCACGCCTCCTGGTTTTTCGACGACCACCCCTTTTGGCTCATCAACAGCGATGTCGCCTTCGATGCCGATCTCATGCCGCTCTGTCGCACCTGGCAGGAACACCCCACCCCGCTGGCTGTCCTCGGACTGGTCGCCGGCCAAGGTCCGCAAACCGTTGTCCTGCGCAATGGCCAGATCGCCTCCTTTCGTGAAGGAAAACCCGGCCGTCCCGACGCCTTCACCTTCAGCGGCATTCATCTCCTCGACCGTCGCATCCTCCCCTTCCTGCCTCCCTCCGGCCCCGCCTCGATCATTGATGCCTATGAAGCCGCTCAGTCCAAGGGCGCAATCATTCGGGGATGCCGACTGAACAACGCCTTTTGGGCCGATCTCGGGACCTTGGCCGATCTCCTCGCCGCCCATCGCGCGGTTGCGGAGGCCTATGAGGGCGGAAAGCCGGGGGCTCGCCTCTTCGACCTCCGTCAACCCGCCCGGCTTCGACGCCTTCGCCGCAAAGGAATCCGAATCCAATCCTGGGTCGCCATCGCTCCGGATGCCCACCTGGCCCCCGGCGTTGCGGTCCGCGAATCCATCATCGCATCCGGCGCCGTTGTCGAACCCGGCGTCGAACTCCATCACGCCATTGTGACTCCCCTGACCCGCATCCCAGCCGGACGACGGACCGGCTGCCTGCTTCCAGCGACCGCTTGGCCAGCCCTCGCGCCCTTTCTCCAAAAGGCCGGCTGGCCGCCTGAAGCGGTCACGCTCTGTCCCTTTCCACCCCGTGGTTCGGACCGAACTTTTGTGCGTCTTCTCTCCGGCTCTCGAACCGCGATCCTGATCGAATACGGACGGGAACGACGGGAAAACGCCCGTTATGCCTGCCACACACAATTCCTGGAAGGACTCGGCCTCCGTGTCCCTCACCTTCTATTCCACGATCCCCGGCAACGCCGGCTGCTCATGGAAGACCTAGGCGATCGGGAACTCGGCCAAGCCGTTCGGGAGGGTTCGGAAGCCGAGCAATTCCGGCTCTACGAACCGGTTCTTGCCATGACGGCGTACCTGCATGAGAAGGGACGACCGGCCGCGGAAGCCGCACACCTTCCGCTCGCTCCACCCTTTTCGCCGCGCCTTTTCGGCTGGGAACGCCGCTACTGGGCCCGGCACTTTCTCCAGAAACACCTCGGCTGCTCGCCCGCTGAAATTCGCCCCCTCATGCGGGAACTCGCGGTCATCGCCGACCATCTGACCCGCCTTCCTCAGGTCCTGCTCCATCGCGATCTTCAGTCCTCCAACATCCTCCTGACCTCGGAGGGGCCAGCCTTCATTGACTACCAGGGCATGCGGCTTGGCCCGGCTGTCTACGATCTTGCCTCGCTTCTGTTCGACCCCTACGTCTCGTTGGCCGAGTCGCTTCAGCAGCGTCTCTTCGATCGCTACCGACAACAGGTCTCAGGTTCGATTTCCGATTCGGACCTGTGGGCTGCGGCCGTTCAGCGGCTGGCGCAGGCGCTCGGGGCCTACGCGCGGCTCGGCGCGTGGCCGGCCACGGCGAGCTTCGTGCGGCATATTCCGCCTGCCCTGATACTCATGCGGCGGGCCGTCGCCCGCCTCGGGGACTCCACCTTTCCCGCCCTTGCCGCCTTTCTCGACCGAACGCTCCACGCCCTTTCCCCGGACCATCCGCTTGGGGGTCGCCCGACCCCGGTTTGCCAGCCGGGACGCTCGGGAGCGAGCCACCGCCGTGAGGAACGGTGATCGTGATCCCATGAGCAGCCGGTTGACGATAACGGCCGACAAAAAGCGGCGGACGAGTCGGGAGCGCGCGTGATCCATAAAAAAAACTTGACGATCATTTTCTTTTTTTGAATCATTGTTCATATTCTGATTATTGGTTCAAGCAATGAGCAGCATGCGTCAGATACATCCACGGAAGCCGGCGGAAGGACGGCGGCTGCGGAAGGCCCGCGAGCGGGAATTCCGACGCGCGGCGATTCTCGAGGCGGCGGAGGCGGCCTTCATCCGCCACGGCTACGCGCATGCCTCTGTCGCCGACATCGCGGCCGCTGCCGGCTTCTCTGTGGGCACGGTGTATAACCTCTTCCGCGACAAGGAGGATCTCTATGCCAGCGTCCTCCGCCGTCATCATGAGGAACTGACGCGCGAATTCGATGCGCTGGTCGCTCGGACCCCCGATCCGCCGGCCGCCGTCGCCGCCATCATGCGCCTCTTTCTCGACCGCATCGGCCGGCATCGCAATCTCGCCCAGATGGTGTTCAGCCACGATCCCTCCGACCGCCTGCTTCTTGAACGCACGTTGCGCCGTCACCACGATCCCTTCATCTCCCATTACTCGGACACGCTCACCGATCTGTTTCGGCGCGGCGTCGCGGAAGGCCGCTTCCTGCCGCTCGAGCCGGAATGCCTAACCCTCTGTTTCCAGGCCTTTCTCTTTGGTTTCGTGCGTTTCTGGTCCCAAAATCCAGACGCCATGCCTTTTGAAACGCTCACCGAAAAAGCGGTTCAGACCTTTCTGACTGCCATTCGCGCTCCGGAGAAACCCATACCATGACCATCGCGCGCTTCCGTTCCGTCGGCCTTGTTCTCGTGCTCCTCTCGGGATGCACGACCCGGACGGCCTATTACGCCGAAATCCGGGAGGAACGCATCAGCCGTGCGCAACCGCCCGCCGCCTCGGCCGAACCGGCGGCCGACGAACGCCCTGCCCTTTCCGGCACCTTGATCCTCTCGGATGCGATCCAATTGGCCCTCCGTCAAAACAAGGATCTGCTGGCGGCCGTCGAAGAAAAGGAAATCGCCGCCGGCAAGATCCAGGCCTCCTACGGCCAGGTCCTTCCCACCGTAGCCCTCCAGGCGACCGGCGCCCGCGCCGATACCGGATCGGTCGGCGGCGCCCCCGATCCCGACCCGTTCGAGCGCTACTCGGCCGGGCTTCGCCTCGTGCAACCCGTGTTCCGGGGCGGCGCCATCCAAGCGGCTTTGCGCGCGGCCCGTCTCTACGATTTCTGGTCCGATGAATTCATCCGAAACCAGACCCAGCTCCTGATCCAGAAAACCGCGTCGGCCTTCTACGCCGTCCTTCTGGCCGAACGGCTGGAATCGGCCGCCCGGGCCGCGGTGGAATCCGCGGACACGCAACTCAGAAATACCCAGGACCGAGCGGCGCAGGGAGTCGCCGCCCGTTACGATGTGCTGCGAGCCGAAGTGGAGCTCGCCAATGCCCGCGCCGAACTCATCCAGGCCCAGAACCGCGTCCGTCTCGCCCGCCTGAGTCTCTTCCAGCTTATGGGCGTGAGGGAGGATGCCCCCGTCACGCTGGCCGGCGAACTCCGCCTGACGCCTGGCCGCCCGACGCTCGAGACCCTTCTCCGAAAGGCCTGGGAACATCGCCCCGACCTGAACCAGGCCGATCTCCTCGTCCGCCTGCAACAGGAATCGGTCCGCGCAGCCAAGGGGAACCGTTTTCCCATGATCTCCGCGTTCGCCCAGCGAAACGAGGTCCGCCTGGATCACGATCGGCCCGGTTCGGGGGAATGGACTCCCGACTGGTCCGTGGGTCTTCAGGTGGATTGGGTTTTGTTCGACGGTCTGACGCGGGAAGGACGAATTGCCGAAGAGGAGGCCATCTTGCGCCGCCGGCGGCGGGAACGGGAATCCGCGGAGGAAAAGGTCTGGCTCGAACTCTCTCAGGGGCTGGCCTCCCTGGAACATGCGGAACGGGTCGTGGAAACCCAGACGGTCAATCTCCAACGGGCCCGGGAAGCCCTCGCCCTCGCGGACGCCGGTTATCGTGAGGGAGTGACCACCGCCGCCGAACTCGCTCAGGCACGGGCGGCGCTGCTGAAGACGGAAGCCCTTTATGCCGAAGCTCTGTACAGCCATACCGTGGCTCGATTGGGATTGCGTCGGGCGGTGGGAACCCTCTCGCCGATGGACGCCGATCCGGCCGACCTGAGCGATCTGCTTGAGAAAGAAGAGACCCCATGAAAACCCTCCTCCGTATTCTCCTCACACTCCTCGCCGCCGCGCTGATCCTGGGAGCGACCGTTCTCGGATTCCGCGCTTCTCGAAAGTCGGCGGCCACGTCCACCACCGTCCGCCCCCCTGTTCCTGTCCGAATAGCGCCCGTTGGACGGACCAATCTGGTCGAGCGGCTGATTCTCAACGGCACGGTCGACGCGCTCTATGATGTGGAGATCCGTCCTAAGATTTCGGGACGCCTGGCCCGGCTGGCGCTCGACGACGGATCGCCGATCGAAGAAGGGGTCCGTGTCAAGGCCGGCGCCCTCATCGCCGAACTGGAACATGACGATCTCGACGCGGCGGTGGCCCAGGCGTCGGCCGCTGTCCAAACCGCCCGGGCCGCCGTCACCGCCGCCCGGGTCGTCCGGGCCGATGCCGAGCGGGAACGTCGCCGAGCCGAAAGCCTCTTCGCGCAGGGCACCATCACCGAGCAGGCTCGGGACCGGGCCATAACGGCAGACGAACAGGCGGCGGCCGCGCTGGAGCAGGCGATCGCCCATCTGGCGCAGGCGGAGGCCGCCCTTCAGGCGGCGGAAGTCACCCGGCGGGAGGCCTTCCTGCGTGCCCCCTTCGACGGCTTCATTGCCGCCCGCTATGTGGATCCGGGAGCCATCGTCTCCCCTTCCACTCCACTCCTCCGCCTTGTCCACACCGATACCGTCCGCATCCGCTGCGCGATACCCAGTCGTTATTTGCCGGACTTAACCGGGCGAACGGTGCAGGCCCACATTCTGGTGGATGTCCGCCCAGACCGACCGCTCACGGCGGAACTGAACGCCATTTATCCGGCCGTGGATAAAACACTCCGCACTGCCACTCTCGAGTTCCGCGTCCCCAATCCTCCGGACGATCCCGCTCCGCTGAAGCCCGGCCTGTATGCCTCCGTCCGGCTTCCCCTGAACATTCGGAACCAAACGCTGGCCGTTCCGTCCGAAGCGATCATTCGGATCCTCGACCGGTCCATCGTGTACGTCGCGGAGGGTCAAACGGCACGAGCCCGGGAGGTGACACTCGGAATCCGGGAGGGGAACCTCGTGGAAATCCGTCAGGGTCTCGCCGAGGGCGAACCGATGGTGGTTATGGGGCAGCATCGGTTGACCGATGGAGCCCCCATCCGGGTTTTGTCCGCCGAACGGGGGGAGGAGACCCCATGACGCTTCCGCAATTTGGTGTTTCCCGCCCGGTCGCCACCACGATGGTGTTCCTGGCCATTCTGGTGCTGGGGCTATTCTCTCTCTACAAACTGCCGCTGGACCTGATGCCGGAAATTGAACCGCCGGCCATCAGCGTCATCACCCCCTGGCCCGGCGCCAGCACGGAGGACGTCGAAACCAAGGTCACGCGCACCATTGAAAATGCCCTCAGCATCGTCAACAATCTCGACAAGATCACCAGCCAGACCCGCGAGGGCATGTCCATCGTCACCTGCGAGTTCACCTGGGGCACCGATCTCGACGACGCTTCCAACGACATCCGCGACCGGCTCGAATTCGTCAAGTCGCTCCTCCCGGACGATGTCGAAACGCCCATCGTCTTCAAATTCAACACGGCGAATTTCCCGATCATGGTCCTCAACGTGCGTGGCCGCGAAAGCTGGGAACGGATGGACACGCTGATCAACGACGAGTTAGCCGACCCTCTGAAACGATTGCCGGGCGTGGGCGGGGTCAGTGTCTTTGGAGCCCCGATCCGTCAGATTCGGATTCTCCTCAACCGGGAGCGTCTGGCGGCGGCCAACGTGCTGATCTCGGACGTTCTCCAGGCGCTGGCGGCCGAAAACCTGACGCTTCCGGCCGGTTCGATGAAAATCGGTCCGCAGGAATTTACTATCCGGGTGCCCGGCGATTATGAGCATCCGGATCAGATCCCCGACATTCCGGTGAAACGATCCGGAGACCGCCTCCTTCGCCTGCGGGATGTTGCCGACGTCGTGGACGGCTTCGAGGAAGAGACCCGCCTGGTGGAAGCGATGGGACAGCGCGGCATGATCGTGCTCGTACAGAAACGATCCGGCGCAAATACGGTGGACGTGTGCGATACGGTTCGTCGCGCCCTTGACAAGATCGTCATGCAACTTCCCCGGGATATCGAGATCAGCACCATTCTGGACAGCAGCGAATACATTCTGCAATCGGTTCAAAACGTTTCCCGAACGGTCCTTTGGGGCGGCCTCTTTGTCGTTCTGACCGCCCTTTTCTTCCTGCGCAGTTTTCGAAGCTCGCTGGTAATTGCCCTGACGATCCCCTTCTCTCTGATCATCGCCTTCACCTTCATGTTCGTGATGGGATGGACGCTGAATGTCCTGAGCTTCGCGGCCCTAGCCATTGCCATCGGCATGGTCGTGGATAACGCGGTCGTGGTGCTGGAGAATGTCTCCCGCCATGCCGACCGGGGGGTGAAGATCCGCGAAGCATCGGTCTTCGGCGCTCAAGAGGTCGGACTGGCCATCGCCGCCAGCACCTTGACGACCATCGTGGTCTTTCTGCCGCTCATCTTCGTCAAGGGCATCATCGGCATCTTCTTCACCCAACTGGCCGGGATTGTCACCCTGACGCTCATGGCCAGCCTCTTCTGCGCGCTGCTCTTTACCCCCATGCTCTGCTCCCGTTTGCTCAAGCCGGCAGCCGTGCGACGGGCCGGTTTGAGTCCCCTGGGCCGACAGCTCTTCGACCTGAGCGAACGCGGATTCGTCGGCATCGAATCGGCGTACTCACGTTTTCTAGGGTGGGCGCTGCGCCATCGCCCGATCGTCTTGCTCGGTGCCTTTGCCCTGCTCTGCGGTGCCCTTCTCCTGGCACCCCGCATCGGGACGGAATTCATGCCGGAACAGGACAGCGCAATGGTCACGCTGACGGTGGAGCTGCCCGTGAGCACCCGCGTGGAGACGACGGCCGCGCTGATGCGGCGCATCGTTCCCATTGTCGAAGAGGTCGTGGAACCGGGCGCCGTACGCCTCTATGCGTGGCGCTGCGGAGCGCCCCGGCAGGCCTCTTTCGGCGGACGGGATGGCGCGAACATCGGCACCTTCAACCTCCGGCTCGTCCCGAAAACGCAGCGGCGCCAATCGTCCAAAGCGATTGGGAATGCCATCGCCGACCGCATCCGCTCGTGGCCGGAGATCGTCAAACTCAATGTGGACATCGGCGATCCGCTCGCCCAGCGCCTGATGGGCGGCGGCGGAAAACCCATCGCCGTCGAAATCCTGGGCCACGACCTGGAGCAAACCGACCGACTCGCCCGCGAAATCAAGGCACTGGCGGAAAACATTCCGGGCACTCGGGACGTGACCATCAGCCGCGATCTGGGCAATCTGGAAGTGGCCGTACGCATTGACCGCGAAAAAGCCGCAGCCCTGGGCCTCCCGGTGCGTTGGATCGCTGAATCTCTACGAACCCTGTTTTACGGCTCCACCGCGACCCAGTACCGTGAGGGGGAAAAGCAATACGACGTGTTCGTTCAGCTCGATGAGCCGCAGAGACGTTCATTCGAGGACCTTCGCAATACGGAATTGGCACTCCCCACGGGCGCGCGGATCCGCCTGGATGCGGTGGCCGATATTGTGGAAACCCGCGGTCCGGTGACGATCGAGCGTCTGGATCAGGAACGGCTCGTGAAAGTGGAAATGAACTTTCTTGGCCGGCCGATGGGCGATGTGGCGGCGGATCTTCAGCGGATCATCGCCGAGCGGATCGTCCCTCCGCCGGGAGTCGCCATCCAGATGGGCGGATTGGTTCGGGAGCAGAGCCGATCGTTTCGAGACCTCTTCCTCCTGATCGGCCTTGGTTTTATTCTTGTCTACATCGTCATGGCCGCCCAGTTCGAATCCCTTTTGGACCCCTTCATCATCATGTTCGCCGTCCCGTTCGGCTTCACCGGCGTCCTGGCGGCGCTCTACCTCACGCGTACTCCCATCAGCGTCATGAGCCTGATCGGCGTCATCCTCCTGGTGGGCACCGTCGTCAACAATGCCATCGTGCTGGTGGATTACATCAATCTGCTTCGAGCCCGCGGCATGGAATTGGGCGAGGCCATTCGCACGTCCGGTCAAACCCGGCTCCGTCCCGTGCTCATTACGACCCTGACGACCGTCTTCGGAATGCTGCCGCTCGCCATTCGGGAAGATGTGGGATCCGAATCCTGGCAGCCGCTGGGCATTACGGTGATCGGAGGGCTTCTGGCCGGAATGTTCGCCAGCCTGGTTCTGGTGCCGGTTCTCTATAGCCTTTTCGCCATTCGTAACCGCATCGGGAATGGAGTTTCCTCATGAAAATGATTCTGGCCGTTTACAACGTCGCGGTGCACGATGAGGTCCTGCAGGCCGTCATGAAGGCCGGCGTTCACTGCTACACGACCTGGCCCCGCGTTATCGGCCGCGGAAAACGAACCGGTCCAAGGCTTGATACGACCGTATGGCCGGGCGCCAACAGTGTGACGATGATGGTCGTCTCCGACGAAATCGCTCCTCGGGTGATGGACGCGCTGGCCGAACTTCGGGCCACGCTTGGCGCCACCGAGGGCATCAAAGCCTTTCAGCTTCCGGTCGAACGCCAGTTGGACTGACAGGCGCGGCTAACGGATCAAAATGAACGTTCCGCGCGGAAAAACGAACTCGACATGGGCTCTCCCTCCCCCATCTGGCCCGCTGGGTTCCCTCCCACGAGACAGTTCCGCATCACGCCGCTAACGGTTCCAGTCTTCGGCACACCGCCGCCGTTGCCGTCGGCCTGATCGCAGCGTATGGGCGACCTGACGGATTTCCGCCTGGCATTGATGGAGATAGAGAGCTCCGCCCACATGGGTCCTCGCCGGCGTATCGTCAAACGAATTGGCATACCCATCGGTGATCGTAAACCCTTCGACCACGGCTTCGCCGGTAATAAAAAAACAGCGATTCGTACGAGCGGGATAGTTCCCGTCCACGATGGTCACGTCCGGTACGTTCACACGTCGGACTGTCTTTCCTTTCGCAGGGACGACCGATGAGGTGAGGACATAGGCGGTCACCGCTACTCCAAGTCCAAGCGCGAGCCATCCCCTTTTTCTCATCCCGAACCTCTCCTTTTCCGCATGGTTGTGAATAACCAAACGACTATGCTAAAGTTATCGTCATTCGCGTTTCGTTGCCAATGCCATAGGAGCAATTTGAAATCACCGGCCCAATCGGTCGTACGGGCGATCGGCCTTTTTTCGGGAGGGCTCGACAGCCTGCTCGCCGCCTGTATGGTGCGGGAGCAAGGGGTGGACGTGCTAGCCCTGGCCTTCGAAAGTCCTTTCTTTTCGGCCCGCAAGGCGCGTGAAACCGCCGCCCAATTTGGCTTTCCAATCCGGGTCGAGGATTTTACATCCGACATTCTGGCCCTGATTGCTCATCCCCGCCATGGCTTTGGAGGCGGCATGAATCCCTGCATTGACTGCCATGCCCGGATGCTTCACCGCGCCGGTCGGATCCTGGAACAGGAGGGATACGACTTTCTCTTTACCGGCGAAATCCTTCATCAGCGACCGATGTCCCAAAACCCTCGTTCCCTCGAAATTGTGGCCCGGGAGTCGGGATACGCCGACCGACTCGTCCGTCCGCTCTCCGCCCGCCTTCTTCCCGAAACCGAGGTGGAACGCCGGGGCTGGTTGGACCGCCAGCGTCTAGGCGATCTGGAGGGCCGTTCCCGAAAGCGGCATCTGGAGTTGGCCGCCCGTTACGGCATCACCACCCTCCCACCCGTAAGCGGAGGATGCTGTCTGGCGGAACCCCACTTTGCGGCCCGTGTTCGAGACCTGCGCCGGCATGAAGGCGTCGAAAACCTCTCACTCGTCCGGCTCCTCTTTTACGGCCGTCACTTTCGTCTGGCCCCACGCGTCAAGTGTATCGTTGGCCGGAACGAATCCGAAAACCGCCTTCTTGAACAACAGTTTTTCACCTTCGGCTGGCTGGCCCTCGAAGCGATGGATCGTCCCGGTCCTTTTTGTCTGCTCTCGGCCGGGGCGGAGGACGAGTTACGCCGGCTGGCAGCCGGTCTCTGCGCCGCCTATGCCAAGGCGCCGCCGGGCGTGCCTATTCCTGTCGCTCTTCGCGATCCCTCCGGCTCCAGCTCCGTCCTGCTGGCCGCGCCGGTGGATCCCTCCCAGATCAACCTATGGCGCATTGCATGAAACTGCTCTTTATCACCCCAACCCTTCCCCATTCCCGCGTGTATAGCGGTTCCATCGTCATTCATCACCGCATGCGCCTCCTCGCCGAGCGGGGGTATAAGCTCGGTCTGGCCACCTTCCTTAAACCGGAGGACAAGCCTTTCCTGGATGAAGTCCGTGCCTTCGCGCCCGATCTCGAAACACGCCCCGTGCCGCCCCCCCTCTCTTTTCCCCGCATCCTCCTCAGTCACACCGTCGGCTCGGTCCCCTGGCCCTTTGCCCGATACAACGATCCAGCCATGGCGGCCTGTGTCGGCGCAATGGTCGCGCGTGGACGTTACGATGCCGCGATCGCCGAGTTCACGGCCATGGGTCAGTTTCTTTACCGAAATCCCTTTCTCCCGGCTGTCCGCCGCATCGTCTCCGTCCACGGATGCGCCGCCAACGCCCTTCGGAAATCGCTTCACGTGGCTCCCGTTTCTCTTGCGCGGCTGGGAAAACAGTTGGCCTTGCCCCGGCTGGAACAGTGGGAAATGGCGCTCTACCGGAGCGCAGACCTGGTTTTGACCCTGACGGAAACGGAACGCCAGGAGCTGCTCGCCCTCGAACCGAACATCCGCACGGCCGTCTCGCCCTATGGGGTGGATGTCGAGCGGTTTCGTCCCTTGCCAGGGGGCGACGAGGCCCGCGAGGAGGCCATCTGTTTCACCGGCTTTTTCCGGGACGAACCCAATTGCGATGCCGTTCTCTGGTTCGTGCAGGAAGTCTGGCCTGCCCTTCGCAAACGCTTTCCCAAACTCATCTTTTACGTGATCGGAAGCTCGCCTCCGCCGGCCATTACCGAGTTGGGACGGCGCCGCATGGGAATCGTCGTGACGGGCGAAGTGGACGATATGGCTCCCTACCTGGCCCGTTGTCTCCTGTACGTCTGCCCGCTCCGTATCGGAGTGGGATTCAGCGGAAAGATCCTTCAAGCCATGTCGGCCGGCCTGCCGGTTGTCGCCACCAGCCTGGCCGCTCAGGGGTTTCCCGTGGAGCCAGGCCACAATATCATGCTGGCCGACACCCCCTCGCTCATGATTGCCAATATCTCCCTCCTCCTCACCGATCGCATCCTTCGAGCGAAAATCGCCGACCGTGCCCGGGAGATGGTCATCGCCCGCTTCAGTTGGCCCCGTTGCGTAGATACGCTCGAAGCGGCTCTCCGGGAGGTGGTGAGTTGATCCTCCCAATCGCTTATGGCGCCGTGGAAAAACCTGTCGGAATCACCACCACACGGCTCCATTCCCGCGTTCCATCGTGAAGGGTCACCCGCACGGCCGGCGGTGGGGGCATGCCCCGTTCGCTCCGCCATTCCGCTTTCCAGGCGCCTTCGTTGGGGTCCCATGCCTCCAGCCGAAATCCCTGCAGCTCCCGCCACTGGTCAACCACAGGTTCCGTCCGTCTTCTCTCCCCCCCTTCGGCATGGCTTTCCCGAACCAACGTTCCTGATTCCAAGCGCCACTCCACCGCTTCGATCCCATAGCCTTCCAGCCCACCATTCCCACTCTCGCGCCTGGCCACCGCCGTATAGCCCCGCCAGAGGGAATTCGCCCCCTTCCGGCGAATCTCGAAGCTCGGCGAGGAAACGGTCTCCGGCGTCAGGGCGGAAAGGAAATCTCCCTCCAGCCGCTCCAGAACCGGCCCAAGAACCCGCGCTCGTTGGTGCCATTCGCTCTGCCGTTCCAGAAGCGCCCGGCCAGACCCTATCAGCGAAAAAACAAGCCCCCCCAGTACCGCAAACAAAAAAAGCGTGACCAGCACCTCAACGAGGGTCACACCCTCCTCGAGCGAGCCACGTTTCAAAAGGCGATTCACCCCTGACGTATCCAGGGAAGGACCACCCTCCATAACAGCATCACCAAAGCCGCGACACCCGCCAGAATGATGAGGATCGTCCAGAAGAGACGAAAATCCCGGCGTGCCCCATACGGCGAAACACTGGCAAAGCCGGTCGGTGGCGCAGCCCCCTCCGCGGCCGTCCGAATGCGAACCGTCATACTGAAAGGCGAGGGAGGCGGTTCGAAGACAAACTCCTCCTGGCCAAAGACGATCACAGCCCCAGGCGTCAGGTCGCATTCGGTGATGGGTTCACCATTGACAAAGGTCCCGTTGGTGGACTGAAGATCGGCCAGCCGCCAGCCCTGCTCCGTCTTCCAGATTTTCGCATGATGGCTCGAAACCGAATCCGCTTCAATGATCACATCGTTATCGGCCGCCCGACCGAAGGTCATGACATCCCGATCCAGTTCGATCCGAACTCCTTCGCGGGCGCCCGTCCGGGCAAGTAAAAACGCCATGTTGGCCTCCTGAAGGACTACGGGAACTCTATCGCCTTCCCCGCATCCTGTCAAATACCACGGGATCGGCAAAACGAATGAATCCCTCCACCATCGTCAACACCGGTTTTCCCCGGAGCAGCCACCCCTCGAAGGGGGTGTTCCGGGATCGGGAAACGAATCGTTCTGGATGAACCGTCCATTCTCGCTGGGGATCGAAGATCACAAGATCACCAACAACCCCCGGACGCAGCGTGGGAGGGCAAAGGCCCAAAACCTCGGCTGGGCCCGTTGTCCAGCGGGCCGTCCACGCCAAGGGCGTCATGAGCCCGGTCTCGACCAGAATACGATGCGTCACTCCAAGAGCTGTTTCCAAACCGATCACGCCAGGGGGCGCCTCGGGAAAGGGCCTCCGTTTGGCCCGCTCGGAATGGGGGGCATGATCGGTGGCCAGCACGGTGATCGTCCCATCGGCCACCCCCTCCCGCAACGCGTCACGGTCGGCCGGCGATCGCAGGGGTGGATTCATTTTGTAGCGGCTATCGAGACCGGGGATGTCCTCTTCGCAAAGCGCCAAATGATGCGGCGTCACCTCCCCCGAGACCGGCCACCCGGCCCGTCGGGCTTCCCGGATCAAGGCTACGCTTTCGCGGGTCGAAAGATGCTGGATATGGACATGGCCACCCGTCTTTCGAGCCAACGCCACATCCCGTTCGACGATTCGAAACTCGGCCTCGGAGGGAATTCCTTCCAGCCCAAGTGCCGCCGCCCGGCGGCCGGCATGAAGGTGTCCCCGCGCCGAGGGATCCAGGGCATGATCCAACACCGGCCGTCCCAGAGCCGCGGCCCTCGTCAACGCGGCCTCGAACACCGCCGGATCGGCAGGCGTCGTTCCGTCATCCGTAAAAGCCCAGGCGCCCGCGTTCGCCAGCGCCTCCAGATCGGCCGGCCGAGTCCCAGCGCGCCCAACCGTCAGACAGGCGCAAGGAATGACCCGCGCCGCACCGGCGGCCCGAGCCCGCGCCAACAGCGCCCGAACCTCCTCCGGGGTGTCCATCGGGGGCGAGGTGTTGGGCATCGCTCCAACGGCCGTAATCCCTCCGTGCACGGCGGCCTGCAATCCCGATGCGACGGTTTCCGCCTCCTCGCCGCCCGGCTCGCGGAGGTGCACATGAAGATCGAGCGGGCCCGGAAGCACCCACCATCCCGAGGCATCCAACACCACAGGTTCGGGGCCATTTTCCGAAAACGCCTCGACGATCCGCCCCTCCGCCACGCGAATCGGCTCTACCCCGTCCCACCCCCGCGCAGGATCGAGA
>Ga0209101_1000070_pt1 | contig 84010 bp, 65 predicted proteins | sample ConPoolayeCmetaG_FD_185481 | JGI IMG/M metagenome (GOLD analysis project Ga0209101, IMG submission 185481) | Hot spring microbial mat communities from California, USA to study Microbial Dark Matter (Phase II) - Cone Pool mat layer C metaG... ... | reverse complement strand
CAGCCGATTAGCGCGACGGCGCCCACGACGGCCCCCGCGCCGGCCCCCGCCACTCGGCCCGGCGAAACGCCGGCCTACGGGCCCGTGACGACCGCCCCGCGGATCGACGATCCGACGGCCGCGCGGGCCAGCGATCCGACCCGCACCGGGCTAGCCGAAATCGAAGCAGCCCGGAAGCTGTACGACGCGGGCAAGGTGATCGAGGCGCGGCACGCGCTCAACGCTCTGCTCACGCGGGACCTGAGCGAAACGCAACAGGCCGAGGTGCGCGCGCTGCTGACGCGCATCGCGGACGAGACGATCTTCGGCCGGGCCCGCACGCCCGACGACCCGCTGATCGAGGAGTACACGGTCGCCGCGGGCGACGTGCTGATCCGGATCGCCGCGCCGCGCAAGGTCAACGCCGAGGCGATCATGGCGATCAACGGGATCGCCGATGCGACCCGGCTCCGCGTCGGTCAGAAGCTCAAGATCCCCAAAGGCCCCTTTCACGCCCGGATCTATAAATCCAAGTTCCGCCTCGACGTCTATCTCGGCGACCTGTACGTCCGCAGCTACCGCGTGGGGCTGGGCACCGACAACGGCACCCCCGAGGGGACCTGGCGGGTCAAGGACCGCCTCACGCGCCCGACCTACTACCCGCCGGCTTCCGCGCCCGATAAACGCATTATCCCGCCCGGCGATCCCGCCAACCCGCTCGGGGAATACTGGATAGGCCTCGAGGGCATCGGCGGCGCCGCGGTCGGGCAGGAAGGCTACGGCATTCACGGCACCATCGAGCCCGAGACCATCGGCCGCAGCGCCTCGCTCGGCTGTGTGCGGATGCACAACGAGGACGTGGGGTTCCTGTATAAGCTCCTGACGCCCGGCGCGTCGACCGTCGTCATCCTGCCGTAGCAGCCCGTCGAGCACTCGCCGGGCGTCTCCGCGCGCTGACAGCCTGCATCACGCTCACCGACGCCGCGTACCGGCCGGTCGCGAAATCGCCGCGCGTCACCGCCCCAGGCCCGGCGCCCGGCCGGGCGGAGCGCGCCGGGCCCCGTCGGTCGGAGCGGAACGTGCCGCGACGAACGCCGGGCCGGGGCTTTTCGGAACCCGCGTGCCGGCCGGCGGACGACGCGCCCCGGCGCGACCGCGCTGCGACCGTCATCCGGCCCGGAAAAAGTCCGCCCGCGGCCCGCGTGGGTCACCGGCCGGGGCCGGGCCCGGACCGGCCGGACCGACTTCCTGAAAAACGTCGCGGCTCGGCCGCCCCCGCGAGCGTCTCGCTCCTTTTCGTCTTTACCGACCGATAAGTCTCTAGGGTGGCTCCGCGGCGGCGTCGCGCTCATGGACGACCCGTCCCGGATCGATACGGAAATCAGGCGCACGGTCTGACCCCGGGCGCGGCGCGACGCGTGGTAAGGAGAGGATCGCGCGCATGTCCGCGGTGCGAATCCTGTTGGCTGAGGACAACCCCGACCACCAGGCCCTGCTGACGCTGGCGATCCGCGAGCACGAGCCGCACGCCGAGATCGTCGTGGCCACGACGCGCCATGAATTCCGGCAACATCTGCGCCGGCAGGACTTCGACTGCGTCGTGCTGGACTTCCATCTGCTCGATTGCCACGCCGACGAGCTCGTGCGCCTGCTCCGCGAGTATCGGCCCGACTGCCCCGCGGTCGTCGTCTCCAGCAGCGCGGAGCAGAGTGTCGCCATTCGTGCTTTCCGCAGCGGCAGCGTGGACTTCCTGCCCAAGGACGAGGCCTTCGCGGGCGACGCCCTGTACCGCCTCGTCACGCACGCCGCGCTCGTGCGGCGGCGGCGAGAGCGGCTGCGCCGCCGGACCGAGCGCCGGCAGCGACTCCTCGTCGAGCTCGCCGAGACCGACCCCCTCACCGGGCTGTCCAATCGCCGGCACCTGGCGCGCCTCGGCCGGGGCGGCGACCGACGGGTCCTCGATCGGCGCGGCTTCACCTCCGCGTTGATGCTGGACCTGGATCACTTCAAACGGATCAACGACCTGCACGGCCACGCCGGCGGCGACGGCGTGCTCCGGGCGGTCGCGACGACCTTGCGCAGCGCCGTCGGACCGCGCGACGTGGTGTGCCGGTGGGGCGGCGAGGAGTTCCTGATCCTGCGTCCGGGCGCTCCGCTGGCCGAATCCGTCTATCTCGCGGACGGGCTGCGTGAGCGGCTCGCCGACCTCGACATCATTCACAATGGCCGTCGCATCCACGTGACCGCGAGCGTCGGCGTGGCCGTCTGTTCAAGCCGCGAGTACTCCGAGGACCTCATCCAGCAGGCCGACGAGGCGCTCTACCTCGCCAAAAGCCTCGGCCGCAACCGCGTCTGCACGTGGCCGATGGTCCTGTTCGACCGGGCCGTGCCCGGCCTGAACGGCGCGACGCCCGAGGAACGGCTGGAACAGCTTCTGACGCAGTTCACGCCGCGCCTCGGCCCCGTCCAACGCGAGCACCTGACCCGGCACTCCCGCCGCGTCGCCGCCCTGGCCGTCGCCTTCGGGCGGGCCCTGGCCATGGACCCGGCCGCGCTCCGGCATCTGCACACCGCCGGGCTGTTCCACGACCTTGGAAAGATGCTCGTCCCGGAGCAGATCCTCGCCCGCCCCGGGCCGCTTTCCCCCGCCGAGCGGCATCTGCTCGCCCGGCATGCCGCGGACGGGGCCGACATGAGCCTGCGGCTCGGCGCCGACCGTCTCGTCAGTGTGTTCATCCGCGAGCACCACCGCCGCTACCTCGACTCGCCCGGCGCCGACACGCCGCTCGGCATCCGGGTCCTCAGCGTCGCCGACGCCTTCGTCGCCATGACCTCGCACCGCCCGTACCAGCCCGCCTGCTCGATCTCCGCCGCGCTCTGGGGCCTGAAGCGCGAACGCGGCCGACACTTCGACCCCCAGGTCGTCGACGCGGCCATCCGCTACTTCACCCGCGGCGCCGGCACCGGGTCGGCCGCGGCCTGCGACGCGCCCCCGCCCCGTGCGGCGTCCGAGTTCCGGCCTCCCGTTATCGGCGTGCTGAGCGCTCGGTCGGCCGGACTCGCGGCGCTAACGGTCGCATCCGACTGAGCCGGCCCGCGCCGCTCCGACGTCCGCGAACCCGCCCGCACGTCGCGGTGTTCGCCGCCCCGACCGTACTCAACCGCCCCAACGCCCGAAACGATAACTATACATGAAACGCTGCTGAGGAACTGCGAACCCGTTCCCCGTTGGGAGTGGCGGAACGATGATCCTCGATCGCAGGCGTCGGGACCGCGCGGGGCTGACGCGCCGCGCGGCCGAGCGCATGGCATGCTGGAAGCGCATCCTCTGGCGCATCGACGGGGACGAGCGGTCGCGCGACGGCCTGCTCGTCAGCGCCTCCGAACGCGGCCTCGCGATGCTCACCGACCGGCCGGACAGCCCGCCGGTCGGGGTACACATCTCCCTCGGGCCGCGCAGCCGGCCGTGGGCCCGCACCGCCCGCATCATCCGCGTCGAGCCGGTCTCCGCCACGACGAACCGCGTGGCGGCGGAGTTCACTCTGCTGCCGCCGGGCTGACCGCCATCCAGCCGCGCTCACCCCCAGCCCCCGCCCCGCGTGCCGGGCCCCCCGGGAAGGCCGCGGCCGGAGGCCGAGGCGGGGGGAGGGCCCCTCTACCGAGAGCGGCCGCGGCCTGTGCGTGCACCTCGCGAGATCATCGCCCCCGCGCTTGCCGAGCCGCGACGCGGCCGGTCATGCGGCGGGCCCGGTCCTGCAACAGGGCCGATTACGCGACGGGCTCGGTCGCGCGACGGGGTCGGTTGCGCGACGGGGTCGGTTGCGCGGCGGGTTCGGTTGCGCGGCGGCGGACGGCCTGGCCGGCGCGGGTCAGAGCACCGGCGGGGCCGGGCGGTTGTGACCGCCCCAGTAGGCGCGCAGGTCGCGAATCAGCACGCGATAGTCGTCGAAATCCAGGGGCTTGACCAGAAAGCTGTTGGCGTAGTTCGCGTACGCCCGCGCGCGGTCGCGATCGCCACCGGAGCTGCTGAGCACGATGACCGGCGTCGCCCGCAACTGCGGATCCGCCTTGATCTCCTGCAACACCTCGTGCCCATCCATCGCGCCCAGCCGCAGGTCGAGCAGCACCGCCGCCGGTCGGCGGGCCGCCGCGTACGCCCCCTCGCGCCGCAGGTAGGCCAGCGCCGCCGGACCGTCCGCGACCCGGTCGACCGAATCACGGCACCCCGTTTCCTCCACCACGAGGCGCACCAGCTCCGCGTGGGAGTCGTCGTCTTCAACCAGGAGAAAGTGTACCGGGCCCCGCGACATCACGCCCTCCGTAACGCTCGGCTCGCCGCTCCTCATGGGTTTCCATCGGGCTTCCATTGCCCCATCGGCCACCCCGGCGGCCGGACGGCACGTCCTCCCGGCCCGCCGCGCAGAAATCGCGCGACCGTGGCGACGCGCGCGGTGCCGCCGTCGCAATAAACAAACCGGCCCTGCCCGACGCAGGGCCGGCTCGCACGCGCGCCTCGCCGCCGCGGACACCCGGACGCTTACGCGCCCTTCTTCTCCTCCTCCTTCTCCTTGATCTCGCTGACCGCCGCGTCCGTCGTCAGCAGCAGCCCCGCGACCGACGCCGCGTTTTCCAGCGCGATGCGCTCGACCTTCAGCGGCACGATGACGCCCATCTTGATCAGGTCGCCGTACTCGTCCGTCAGCGCGTTGTAGCCGAAGTTGCCCTCGCCTTCCTGGACCTTCTGACAGACGATCGAGCCGTCCAGCCCGGCGTTCTCCGCGATTTGGCGGATGGGCGCCCGCAGCGCCCGACGCACGATGTCCACGCCGGTCTTCTGGTCGCCCCGGGCCTTCTTGGCCACCGCGTCCAAGGCCGCATCGCAGCGCAGCACCGCCACGCCGCCACCCGGCAGGATGCCCTCCTCGACCGCCGCCCGGCACGCGTGCAGCGCATCCTCGACGCGGGCCTTCTTCTCCTTCATCTCGACCTCGGTCGCCGCGCCGACGTTGATCTGCGCCACCCCGCCCGACAGTTTCGCCAGCCGCTCCTCCAGCTTCTCGCGGTCGTAGTCGCTGGTCGTCGTCTCGATCTCATTCTTGATGGCCTCGATCCGGCCCTTGATCTTGGCCGTGTCGCCGGCCCCCTCGATCAGCGTGCAGGTCTCCTTGTCGACCACCACGCGCTTGCAGCGGCCCAGGTCGCTGAGCTTGAGCTTCTCGAGGCTGATTCCCAAGTCCTCGAACACGGCCGTGCCGCCCGTCAGGATCGCGATGTCCTCGAGCATCGCCTTGCGTCGGTCGCCGAACCCGGGCGCCTTCACTGCGCAGCACTGCAGCACGCCGCGCAGCTTGTTCAGCACCAGCGTCGCCAGCGCCTCGCCCTCAACATCCTCGGCGATCACCAGCAGCGGCTTGCCCGCCTTGGCCACCTGCTCCAGCAGCGGCAGCAGGTCCTTCACCGCGGAAATCTTCTTCTCATGCACCAGCACGTACGGGTTGTCGAGCGCCACCTCCATCGACTCGGGCTTGTTCACGAAGTGCGGCGAAATGTAGCCCTTGTCGAACTGCATGCCCTCGACCAGATCCACGGTCGTCTCGATCCCCTTGCCTTCCTCGACCGTGATCACCCCGTCCTTGCCGACCTTTTCCATCGCCTCCGCGATCTTCTGGCCGATCTCCGTGTCCTGGTTCGCCGCGCAGGTCCCCACCTGGGCGATCTGCTCCTTGCCCTTCACCGGCACGGCCATCTTCTTGAGCTGCTCGATCACCGCCGCGACCGCCATGTCGATGCCGCGCTTCAGCTCCATCGCGTTCGCGCCGGCGGCGATGTTCTTCAGCCCCTCGTCGTAGATCGCTTCCGCGTAGATCGTCGCCGTCGTCGTCCCGTCGCCCGCGTCTTTGGACGTCTTGCTGGCGACCTCCTTCACCATCTGCGCGCCCATGTTCTCATACGGGTCCGCCAGCTCGACCTCCTTCGCCACCGTCACGCCGTCCTTCGTCACCGTCGGCGCGCCGAACGACTTCTCGATGACCACGTTCCGGCCGCGGGGGCCGAGCGTCACCCTCACCGCCTTCGCGAGCTGCCGCACGCCGCGGCGGATCGCCTCGCGGGCTTCCATGTCATACGCAATCTGTTTCGCAGGCATCGCTCTCTCCACCAAGTGCCGCCTTCCGGGGCCGGCCGCGCCTCAGGCGGGGTCCGGCCGGCCGCCCCGCGGCCCGGCTCGTTACTCGGGAAACGCTGACCTATTCGAGGACGGCCAGAATGTCGCCCTCGTCCATGATGATCATTTCCTCACCGTCGACCTTGATCTCGGTACCGGCGTAGCTGCTGAACAGCACTTTGTCGCCCGCCTTCACTTGCAGGCTCTTCCGCTGCCCGTTGTCGAGCAGCTTCCCCTCCCCCACGCTCAGCACCGTCCCCCGTTTCGGCTTCTCCTTAGCCGTGTCCGGCAGCACGATGCCGCCGGCCGTCTTGTCTTCCGCTTCCAGACGCTTCACGAGCACCTTCTCCCCCAGCGGCCGGATCGAGACCTTGGCCATGATAGCTCCTCAAACTCTTGCACAACCGGATCTTGTGTCATCCGCTGCCCGGACTGACCCGGGCCGCAGGCGCAGAGCGTCCTGCGCCGCTCACCCTCCCCGGAGCAAGCCTCATGCCGCACCGTCCGCAAACCGCCTCCGGTTCCCGGCGCAAAGCAAGGGCATAACACGCAAACACTTACGATAAAACGCCCCCTCCGGCCGCCGGGCTTTCGGCCCCCTTGCCGCAGTGCCGCGCCTGTCAATGTTGTGTCAAACTGGCAGGCGCAGCACCCGGTAGCCGCCCCAGCTCCCGGCCCACCTGGCTCGGCCGAGCCCCGCCACCGAAACACCAACACCCGCCCCCCTGTCACGCAGCCGGTGGAACCGTCGTGCCTGCGGAACGGGTACCCGGTGCCGTCTCCCGCCGGAAGCACCACCCCCGGAGACCGTTCGTTCCCGGTTGAACGCGCGGGGGCGTCAAGACCTCAGTTGGTGTCGAGGCCCAGGTCGTGCATCAACGCGGACGCGATGCGCCCGGAGGCGTCAAGCCCTCAGTTGGCGTCGAGGCCCAGGTAGCTCAGGAACGGCTCCATGCGCGGCTCACGCCCCAGGAAGCTCCTCAGCATCTCCATCTCGTCGACGCTTCCGCCGCGCGACAGGATCAGATCGCGGTACTGCTTCCCGGCCTGCGGGTTCAGCAGCCCGTGCTCCTTGAAATACGTGAAGACGTCCTGCGCATAGACCAGCGACCACATGTACCCGTAGTAACCCGCCGCGTAGTTCGTCAGGTGGTTGAACCCGGCCTGGACGTACGTGTCGGGCACCGGCGGGAATAGCTCGCACTCCGCCATCAGGTCGTGCGCGATCTTCGTCGTGTCCAGCTCCCCATCGGCGGACAGGTTGTACGTCAGGTCCAGCAGGCCGTAATACACCTGCCGCTCGGCCTTCACGCCGCTGCTCACGTTCCGCCCGGCGATCATCGCCTGGAGCAGGTCGGCCGGGAGCGGCTCGTTCGTCCGGTAGTGCCGGGCGAACGTGCTGAGCACCTCCGCGTCCCAGCACCAGTTCTCGAACATCTGGCTGGGCAGCTCGACGAAATCCTGCGTCGTCGCGGTGCCCGCCAACATCCCCAGCGACACCTCCGTCAGCAGGTTGTGCAGCACGTGCCCGAACTCGTGGAAGAACGTCACCACGTCATCGTGCGTCATCAGCGACGGCCGCTCGGGCGACGGCGGCGGAAAGTTGCAGACGATCGCCGCGACCGGCAACTGGACCCGGCCGTCGGCCCACACCTTGCGCGGGTACAGCCCGAACACCGCGAAGTGGTTGTACTTCGCCTCGCGCGGGTACGGGTCCATGTAGAACGTTCCGATGTGCCGGCCGGCGGCCCGGTCCCACACCTCATACACCCGCACACTCTCGTGCCACAACCGCGGGCCCTGTTCCCGGGCGCTCTCGGTGACGTCGCGGAACTCAAGGCCGTACAGCCGCTGGGTGACGTCGAACAGCCCCGCGATCACCCGCTCGAGCGGGAAATATTCCTGCACCTTCTCATGGTCCACCGCGTAGCGGTTCTTCAGCAGCCAGTTGTCGAGGTAGAACTGGTCCCACGCGTAGACCTGCGCCTGCGGGTCGCCGGTGATCTGCCGCTTGGCCGCGCGGTACTCGGCGAAATCGGCCTCGGCCTTGCGGCGGATCAGCGGCCGCAGCTTCGCGTAGAACTCCTGCACCGTGCGGGCGTTCTTCACCATGCGCGGCTCGGTGTTGTAGTCCGCGATGTGGGCGTAGCCGAGCAACCGGGCCCGCTGGGCCCGCAGCTTTAGAATCCGCTCGAGCAACGCGATGTTCTGCGTCCCGCCGATACGCTTGTACGCGCGGTAGACCTTCTCGCGGGTGGCCTCGACGTCGGCGTAGGTCATGATCGCCATGTACGTCGGCGGATCGAGCCCGCACCGGTAGAGGTCGCCCTCCTGCGGAATCCGAGCGACGACCGCCTCCGGCACGCCCCGCAGCTCCGCCTTCGTCAGCGGTACCTTCGTCTCGTCCTCGCGGATGTTCCGGTTGAACTCCAGCGCCAGCCGGTTCTCCTCGCGCTCCAGTGCCTTGACCTGGTCGCGGACCTCTTTCGGCTTCTCCATGCCGGCCCGGCGGAAGTCCCGCAACGTGTCCTCCAGCAACGTCCGCTGCTCCTGGTTGAGCGGGAGCTTCAGGTCGGCCACCGCCCGCACCGCCCGGTACAGGTCCTCCCGCTTGCCCAGCTCCACGAGCCAGTCGTTGTAGTGCTGCTCAGCCCGCTGTCCGCGTTCCCGCTCCGCGGCATCCGTCGACACATACGCCATGAAAATCGGCATTTGCGTGTCGAGCTGGAGCTGCACGATCAGGTCGTCCAGCGCGCCCAGCGTGTTCGCAAACGTCCGCTGCCCGTCCGGCACCGCGACGATCGCCGCCACCGCCGCCTCGGCCCGCTGCAACGCCGCCGCGATCGGTGAGTCCGCCGGGATCTCGTACTCCGCCCCCCGCGTCGCCCCCGCCAGCCCACCGACCATCGCAAGCACCATGCTCCACCGCCGCAGTGCCGCCCTCACCATGTCTCGCCTCCTCTCCGGATCTCCCGCCGCCGCGCGCGACACCCCGGCCCCGGTCGGACCGCCCCGCCCGCCGCCGACGCCCGGGCTCAGTCGCTTCCCAGATCCTGATTGCACGCGAACAGTACGAGCATGTTCTCCCGCTGCTCGTGCTGACGCATCAGCCCCATGAACCGCTCGATCCGGTCGCAGGCGTCCGTCAGCACCAGCCGCTCCTCCGGCCGCACCCCGTCCAGCGTCGCCCGGATCGCCTCGGCGATCTGAAGAAGCTGACCATGCTCGGCCTTGATCGCCGCCACCTGCCGCGCCAGCGTCGGCCGAAAGCTCAGCGCGGTCTCCAGATAGCCGTCGCGTTCCTTGATCTCCACCCAACGCTGGAAGTGCGCGTGCAGTCTCTCGAACCCCGCCCGCAGCCCCGCCAGCCACGCCGCCGAATAGCTCAGCCCCGCCGACGCGATGTGCTCCCGCAACACCTGACAGAGCTGATTCAGGGCCCGGTGTTCTTCCTGCACCCGCAGCGCCAGTTCCTCTTCCCGCGACTGCGCCATCGCTGTTCTCCCGACCCGGCGGCGACCGCAGCTCCCGCGCCCCGCGCCACGCCATCCGACGGCGTCAATATACGCGGAAAACCCTGCGCTCGCACGCCTGCGCCGGCCCCGGCCGCCGCCCCGCGCCGGTCCGCCTCTCCCTCGCGGCGCTCCATCCGCCGCCCCGCCCGCTTGCCGACCTCAACGGTCCGAACAAGAGCCTCGAACGGCGCGGTCAAATCCTCAAAGGTCGAAATAAAGGCAGAACTCGTACGGGTGCGGCCGGCGGCCCATCGCCGCGAGGTCGGCCCCCAGCACCTCGTCCCAAGCCGCCAGCAGCGCCGCCGCGAACACCCCGCTGCGGGTGAGAAACTCCGTATCCCGCGCCAGCGCCGCGCGGGCCGCCGCCAGGTCTCCCGGCCGGCCCGCACGCTCCGCCGCCGCGGCTACGTGCCCCGCTGCCGCCCCGCCCTCCGTTAACCCGTCACACAATGCCGCCGCCACGCCCGCTAGCGCCAGGTACGGATTCGCGCCCCCGTCAAGCCCGTCATACCGCACGACCGGACCGTCCGCTCCCGCGCTCGCGACCACCTCCGTCTCCCCCGCGCCACGCGCCGCGTCGTCACCGGACACCGACCCACGCCGGTAACTGTTCGTCGTGGGCCGCGCGAGCGCCGCCAACCCCGCCGCGTGCCGCTTCAGCCCGGCCGCCGCGGCCGCCGCCGTCTCCACGGACACCGACCGACCGGCCTGCGTGAGACGGAGCGTCGCTCGCACGCCGCTGCCCGGCCCGTCGCCCAGCGGCTGCGGCATGAACGTCGCCACCTTGCCGTGCCGGGCGGCCACATTCCGCACCACGTACTTGAGAACCTGCACCGCGTCGGCCGCCGCGACGAGCGGGCGCGGCGCGAGTCGCATCACGGCCTGTCCGCCGGTGGCCGGTCCGCGGCGATGCTCTTCCCACGCGACGCCGCACGCCGTCAGCGCCGCCACCATCTCGGCCCGCAGGTTGTGCAGCGTATCCGACGGCGGCAGGGCCTCGTCGGCCCGCGCGGGGTCGAGTGCCAGCCCGAGGTTGTCCGCCTCGTCGCGCCCCCGCCGCCACACGCCCTCGCGGGAGTCTACACCGTAGCGGCCCGCCGCCACGCTCTGGTCGAAATACGCCTGTTCGAACACGAAAAACGCCAGCTCCAGCCCGACCTCGACCGTCATCCCGCGCCCGCCGGCCGCCAGCGCCGCCGCCGCGCGACGCGCCACCGCCCGCGGCTCCAGCTCCAGCGGCTCACCGCCCGCCGTCACGCGCTCCGCCAGCAGCGCAACGGTCGGATGCTGGCAGAACGGATCGGCGAAGGCCGTCGCCGCATCAGCCGCCAGCGCCGCGTCGGCGTGCGGCAGCGGGGCGAAACCCGCCCCAGCCGGCTCCAGCCGCGCCGCCGGCACCGTGACATGCCGCAGCCGGCCGCGCAGGTCCGTGTAGCGCAGGTCGACGTGCTCGGCCGCATATTCATGAATCAGGCTCAGGACCTCGGCAGGCGTCATGCGATGCATCTCCTGCGCGCGCCGCCCCACCGGATGCGGTGGACGCCGCGGCCGGGCCCGGGGGCGACGCGGCCCGAACCGGAGAAGACGCGGCCCGGGAAACCGCCTCACAACTCGAACTGGCTGCGCTCCTCGTCCGCGAGCACATCGGCCAGCCGCATCCGCACATAGTCCACGTCGATGGTCACCGCCTTGTTCACCGCGTCCGACGCGTTGAAGGCGATCTCCTCGAAGACCTTCTCGACGATCGTGTACAGCCGCCGCGCGCCGATGTTCTCGAGCATCTGGTTCGCCTTGTAAGCCATCTCCGCCATCTCGACGATCGCCTCGTCGGTAATCGTGACGGTCACCCCCTCGGTCGCCAGCAGCGCCACCTGCTGTTTGAGCAGCGCGTTCTCCGGCTCGGTCAGGATCCGGTGGTAATCCTCGGCCGTCAGGTCCTTCAGCTCCACCCGCAGCGGAAAGCGCCCCTGAAGCTCCGGCATCAGGTCGCTCGGCCGCGCTTGGGTGAACGCACCGGCGGCGATGAAGAGGATGTGGTCCGTCCGCACCAAGCCGTAACGCGTGCTGACGGTCGTGCCCTCGACCAGCGGCAGGAGGTCGCGCTGCACGCCGCTGCGCGACACCTCCGGGCCTGGGCCCTCCACCAGCCCCGCGCCGCAGATCTTGTCGAGCTCATCGAGGAAGACGATCCCACCCTCCTCACAGCGGCGCAACGCGGCCTGCTCGAGCGCGTCGTGATCCAGCAGCCGGTCCACCTCCTGCTGCGTGAGATACTCGAGGGCCTCGGGCACCGGCATCCGCCGGCGGTGCGCCCGCGGCGGCATGATCCGCTCCATGAGCTGCTCGAACTCCGGGCCCATCTGGTCGAGCCCCATGTTCGTCATGACGTGCACCGGCACGGCCCGCTCCTGAACCGACACCTCGACCGTGCGGTCCGCCAGCCCGCCGGCCCGCAACTGGCCGCGCAACTTCTCGCGCGTCCGGCGGCGACGCTCCGCGTCCCCGGCCTCGACCCCGTTCGCCTCCCCGCCGGGCAGGAGCTGGTCCAGAATGCGGTCCTCCGCGGCCTCCGCGGCCCGGGCTCGCACCGCCACCGCGGCCCGCTCGCGCTCCAGCGCCACCGCGCGCTCGACCAGGTCCCGCACGATGCTGTCCACATCCCGCCCGACGTACCCCACCTCCGTGAACTTGGTCGCCTCGACCTTGATGAACGGGGCGTCCACGAGCTGCGCGAGCCGTCGCGCGATCTCGGTCTTCCCCACCCCCGTCGGTCCGATCATCAGAATATTCTTCGGCGCCACGTCCGCGCGCAGCTCGCGCGGCAGCCGCAATCGCCGCCACCGGTTGCGGATCGCGATCGCGACGATGCGCTTCGCGTCCTCCTGGCCGACGATGAACCGGTCCAGCGCCTGGACGATTTGCCGGGGAGTAAGCTCGGTCATGGCTTCCGCTTCCTGCGCGGACCCGCCGGCCCGCGCCGCGCGATGATAGCACCCGCCCGACCGCGGCAGTAGCGCCCCCCGGCCCCCCGCTCCCGAACCTGACGGACTCTTGCCGCCCCGGTACAATATTCGCTGCGCAGCGGCTGCGCAGGATGTACCATGCTCGAGCTCGAAAAGATTCGCGCGCGGTTCCCGATCACGCGGCGGTTCAACTTCCAGGACCACGCCGCCGTCGCCCCCTTATCCGGCCCCGCGGCCGAGGCCATGATCGCGTACGCCCGCGAGATGTCCGAGGCCTCCTACCTCGACGGCACGTACTACCGGACCGCCGACCACGTGCGGCAGGCCGCCGCGCGCCTGATCAATGCCGACCCCGACGAAATCACCTTCGTCAAGAACACCACCGAGGGCATCAACTACGTCGCCAACGGCATTCCCTTCGTCACCGGCGACAACGTCGTGTCCAACACCCTCGAGTTCCCCGCCAACGTCTATCCGTGGATGCATCTCGAGCAGCGCGGCGTCCAGCTCAAACGCGTCGCCGATGACCAGGGCCGCCTGCCCTTCGACCGCCTCGCGGCCGCCATCGACCGCCGCACGCGGATCGTCGCCATCTCGGCCGTGCAGTGGGGCAACGGCTTCCGCATCGACCTGACGCGCCTCGGCGAGCTGTGCCAGGAACGCGGCGTGCTGCTGCTGGTCGATGCCATTCAGGCCCTCGGCGTCCACCCGATCGACGTGCGGAAGATGAAGATCGACTTCCTGGCCGCCGACGGCCACAAGTGGCTCTGCGGACCGGAGGGCGCCGGCCTGTTCTATTGCCGACGCGAGCTCATCGGACACCTGCGCCCCAGCGAGATCGGCTACCTGTGCATGCGGCACGGGTTCGATTCGCACGAAGTGCGGATCGACCTCTACGACGACGCGCGGCGCTTCGACAGCGGCGCCTACAACCTCGCCGGAATCTGCGCGTTGGGAGCCTCGCTGAACCTCCTGCTCGAAGTCGGCATCGAGGAAATCCAGAAGCGCGTCAAACTGCTCACCGACCTGCTCGTCGAGGGCCTCAAGCGCAAGGGCTGGACCGTTCATAGCCCTCGAACGGCCACCGAATGGAGTGGGATCGTGACGTTTTCGTCTGATAAGTGCGACCTCGTCGCGCTCAAACGCCACCTGCGCGATGAGTTCAAGATTGTGCTCTCGCGTCGGCTCGGCCGGCTGCGCGCCAGTCCGCACTTCTACAACACCGAAGACGAAATCGCCCAGCTCGTCGAAGCGCTGCCGGCGGGATAAGCCCGCACGTGAAACACGAGCCGCAGACCGCGCCCGCGGCGGCGCGGCGCTCCGACCCCACCAGTGCCGAATAACCGCCTCGGCGGGCACACATGCCCTTCACGCGAACTTCGCTGACTTCGCATGTCGGCCGCGCATCAATGTGCGTACGCTCCCGGCGCGCTTGAATCCAGACACCCGTTGATTCGTATAATCTGTTGGATCAGCGCTGGGCTGCGAGCCCCGAGGAACTCCGCGGTATGAAGAAGACCGCCCTGATGTTGCGCTGCCTGCCGCGCGTCGGTTATGACAACACCGAGGTGCGGATGATCGACCTCGACCTGGCACCCAGCGCTGAGCTGGAAGACGTCCGCCAGGCGCTCACACTCTTCTTCGCCACGCGCGGCATCAGCGACGCGATTTTCGACGTCGGCGCCGACGACGACGGCCTGTTCGCGATCATCAACGACGAAGCGTACGAACAGCGCTGGGGAACGCCCGTCCTGTAGAGTTGCTGCCACGGTCCTCCACTGCCCGTGCGGCCCGCGCCGTGCTACCATGCGCGGCATGTCCTCGACCCCCGTTGCCGTCGTCGGCCCGCACACCGTCGGCCCGGGCCACCCGTTGCTGCTCATCGCCGGGCCCTGCGTCATCGAATCCGAAACGCATACACTGCGCATGGCCGAGCAGATCGGCACCGTCGCCCGCCGCCTCGGCCTGCCGTACGTCTTCAAAGCCAGCTTCGACAAAGCCAACCGATCCAGCGGCCAGTCGTTCCGCGGCCCCGGCCTTGAGGCCGGCTTGGCCATCCTCAGCCGCGTCCGACGCGACGTTGGCGTCCCCGTCCTGTCCGACATCCACGAGCCCGCGCAGGCCGCCCCCGCGGGTGCCGTGCTCGACGTCCTCCAGGTGCCCGCGTTCCTCTGCCGGCAAACCGACCTGCTCGTAGCCTGCGGGCGTGCCGGTCGCGCTGTGAACATCAAGAAGGGGCAGTTCCTCGCACCGGAAAAGATGGAGCTGGCCGTCGCCAAGGTACGTGAGACGGGAAACCCCAACGTGCTCGCGACGGACCGCGGCACGTTCTTCGGCTACGAACGCCTTGTGAACGATTTCACAGGGTTGGCCGTCATGCGAAACTTCGCGCCGGTCGTCTTCGATGCCACGCACTCAGTGCAGTATCCCGGTGGGGCCGGCAACGTCACTGGCGGCCGCCGGGAGTTCATTCCCCTCCTCGCCCGCGCCGCCGTGGCGGCGGGGATCGACGCCCTGTTCATGGAAGTTCACGATGATCCGCCCCAGGCCCTGAGCGATGCCGCCACGGTCTGGCCCCTCGCCGATCTCGAACCGCTCCTCGCCGCACTGTTGGACATACGCGCTGCGACTGAGCGCGCGTTCCGATCGGTTCCCGGCTGATTTGCGCGGTACGAACGTTTTTCAACCCCCTGAAATTGAGATCCGTCCTCGTTCCCGAAAGCGTCCTGAACTGACATAAGTAACTGTCAGAAAAGTACTAAAGAATAAATACTGTTTCGATATGATTTAAGTTGAAACCAAGACACGCATGTCGTTATAGTGAAACATCGGAGGGGCGGGGGGACGCGGGCGGGGAAGAGAGATCGACTCAACGGCGAGGGAGACCGTGGGTGTTCGGAGTCGATGGCGGGCCACTGGCTCGCCTTCTCTTTTTGTCCCGCCGGACCGCAACCGGCGGCCGACTCGCGGTCATACGCTCGGCGCGGCCGCCCAGACCGCAGCGACCGCGACCGCGGCCGTCTCCACTCGAAGCACATGGGGTGCCAGTCGCACCGGAACGGCGCCAGCGCCGTGGAGGTGGGCCCGCTCATCGTCGGCCAACCCGCCCTCCGGCCCGATGACCGCCGTGAGGTGCACCGCATCTCGCGCCGAATTCCGCGATAACTGCTCGACGAGCGAGATGGGCGCCTCTGGGTCACAAACCACGAGCCTCTCCCCGGGGGCCGGCGCAGGCGGCCAAGGGTCGCCGATCGAGAGCTGCGGCAAGCGGTTCCGCCCGCACTGCTTGCAGGCTTCGATCGCCACCCGCGATAGCTTCGCGAGGCGGGCGTCTCCGGCACGCACCACCGAGCGCGCGAACTCCACGAGGCGGATGCGGTCCACCCCCAGCTCCGTGCATTTCTCGACGAGCCAATCCAAGCGCGGACCCTTGCAGGCCGCTACGTAAAGCGTCAGGTGCCGCCCCGGTGGGGGCTCGACCCACACCTCGCCCACCTCGACGACCGCTCCGCCTCCGCGGCGCACCGCACGGCGACCTGCGCCGTCATCGACCAGCTTTCCCATTGCATGAGCACCCTGCCCGTCGAAAACTTCCACCGTGTCCCCCGGGCGCAGGCGCAGCACGGCCAGCGCGTGCCGGCTCTCGGCGGCCGCAAGCGTCAACCGTCCGGAACGCACCTCGGCAACGTGGAAACGAGGCGCTCTCACAGAGCGCATTCTACGGCCGGTGATCCCCCTCGCGGCAATCGTGCCCGCCGCGCGCCCACGCCGCAGCCCGAGGCGTCACACGCCGCTGACCGCGACCTTGCGGAGCACCTCGGGCAGCGCGTCCAACGCCCGATCGATGTCCGCCTCGGTGGTATCCCGGCTGAGCGAGAACCGTACCTCACCTTGGGCGATGTGCGGGGGGATGTGCATGGCCTGGAGAACGTGCGAAGGCTCGATCGAGCCGCTCGAGCAGGCGGCCCCGCTCGAAACACACACGCCGGCCTCGCTCAGCAGCAAGACGACCGGCTCCGAGAGCACGCCGGGAAAGCACACGCAGGTCGTGTTCGGCAGCCGGTCGACTTCCGACCCCACGATCAGCGCCTCCGGCACCCGCGCCCGGATCCCCGCTTCGAGCCGGTCCCGCAGCGCCCGCATGCCTGCCCAATGCATCCCGTCCAGCTCGCAGAGAATGCGGCACGCCTCCCCCAGCCCCACGATCCCCGGCGCATTGAGCGTGCCACCCCGTCGCTGGCGTTCCTGCGACCCGCCGATCTGGAACGGCCGCAGCGGCGTGCCACGGCGCACGTACAGCGCCCCGACTCCCTTCGGCCCGTGGATCTTGTGTCCGCTGAGCGACAGCAGTGCGACCCCGAGCTCCTCCACCTGCACCGGCATCTTGCCCACAGCGTTCACGGCGTCCGTGTGGACCGGTATGCCGTGCGCCCGGGCGGCCGCCGCGATTTCCCGCACGGGGTAGATCACACCCGTCTCGTTGTTCGCGAGCATCACCGAGACGACGGCCGTGTCGGGCCGCAGCGCCGACGTCACCGCGGCGACGTCCAGACGCCCCTGCCCGTCCACACCGACGCGCGTGACCGCCACGCCCTCGTGCTCCAGCGCCTCGGCCAGCTCGAAGATGGCGTGGTGCTCGACGGCCGAAATGACCACGTGCCGCCGGTCCGGCCGGGCCCCGAGAACCCCCCGGATCGCCGCGTTGTCGGCCTCGGTGCCGCCGCTGGTGAACACGATCTCGCTGGGGCGGGCCCCGAGCAGGGCGGCCACATGTTCACGAGCTTCCTCGACCCGTGCGGCGACCTGCGCGCCGAAGTGATGGGCACTCGAGGGGTTCCCCCACTGCTCCGTCAGCAGCGGCAACATCGCCGCGACCACGCGCTCATCGGGCCGCGTCGTGGCGTTGTTATCAAGATATGTCAGCGTGCTCATCGATTGGGCGTGAGCGGGTCGAGGTCCCAGTCCTCGGCCAATTTCTCCTTGAGCGCGGTGTCGCGCACGGCATGCCCGTCGTTGAACGCGTAGTTCGCGCCGCCGTAGTGCCGCTCCTCGACGTACGCCTCGCCCTCCAGCCCGGCGACGCGCTCCTTCGGTATGTCCGGCCGCCGCAGATCCGTCGGGTCGGTCACGCGCGGGTTCGCATCCATCAGGAGCGGCAACTTCGGCTTGATCTGGTCCAGCGAACCCTTGCTCCAGGTGTACTCGTACACGCGGTAGTGGCCCGCCGTGTTGGCGATCGGCATGGCCTCCTTGCACACCCAGAGCTCATACTTGCCGTCGCGGTTCCGCTGGACGGGGAAATCCGCGTCGAAACTGAAATCCTTGTCCTGATACAGGTACACGTACAACGCTTCCGACCAGCCGTGCCGGGGCGACGTCGACGACGTGTTCACGTTGTACATCAGGGGCGGCAACTGGTACTGGTGGTCGTGCGTGTACGCCACGATGCCCTTCATGAACTCGCTCAGCCGCGCCAGACAAACCGTCTCCTTCGCCTGCTGCCGCGCCCGCGACAGCGACGGCGTCAGGATCGAAATCAGCAGCGCGATGATCGACACGACCACCAGCAGCTCAATCAGCGTAAAGCCCCGCCCCCCAACCCTGCCGGAATGCCCCGTCGGCGAGCGCCCCGCCGCGCCGCCCGCAGCCCGGCTGCGATCGCCCGTGTGCACCATCCGCAACCCTCGTCGCCGGCCGAGCGGCCCGCCCGCCGGCCGTGCCGCCTCACCACAGATTATACGGGCCCCGCAGTTGAGGCAGACAGCCCGCAGTCGAGACAGACAGTACGATTCCGGTAACGTGGACCGGGGGCCGCGGCTGCGGAGCTTCGTCATGCCCTCCTTCGACCCGCCCCGGATCCCGCCCGAACCTCTCGACGCTGCCGCCTTGCGCACGCGACTCGACTGGGACGACGCCCGGCTCCTGGCGGAGTGCGACGTGCATTTGCACCGCACCGGCGGGCCCGGCGGCCAGCATCGCAACAAGGTCGCCTCCGCCGTGCGGCTCGTCCACCGCCCCTCCGGGTTCACCGTGACCGCCACGGAGCGCCGCAGCCAGCATGAAAACCGTGCCAACGCTCTGAAGCGCTTGCGCGAAGCCATCGCGATCGGGATCCGGCAGCCACCCCCCGACCCGATCCGCTGGCCGCCCAGCGTTCAGCTCCGGGATCGCCGCCTGCGCGTCAGTCCGGAAAATCCCGCTTTGTGGTGGGTCCTAGCCGTCGCGCTCGACTGCGTAGCCGCGTCCAACGGCGACGTGCCCGCCGCGGCCGAGCGCCTGGGCGTGACGCCGTCCAGCCTGACGCGTTTTCTGGCCGGTCACCCCAAGGCCTGGCTCGAGCTGAACCGGCTGCGGACGGCCGCCGGCCGGTCGCCCCTGCGAGCTCCGTGAGGCGGCCGCCCCGCCATCCGCGCCCCGGCGCCCGTCAGCCGCCACGCCACCCGTGAGCCGCCCCCCGTCAGCCGCCACGCCGCCCGTGAGCGGCCCCGACATCAGCGGAAGTTCTCCTGCGCATTGGCGAACGGCCACTTGCCGGACGCCTTTTCGGCCTCCCAGTAGCCGAAGATCACGGCCCCCGGCGTGGGGTAGTGGTCGAGACGCCAGCCCGGTCCGCGTACTAAGAACATCTGCCGATTGACCCCGCCGCCGGAGTACACGTTCATGGCATCCAGCGCCGCGGCGTCGAACTCGAAGCGTCTCGAGGCCTGGGCCGTGCGGGCCGAGCCGTCGCAGAACAGGAAGTTGTCCCGCATCTCGCGATTGTGCCAGCCGCGCACGATGACCGGCGGCGGAGTCTCGCCGGAGTTGAGATCCTGCCCGATCATGTTGAAGAACGTGGGCTCGCCGGCCAGCACGAGCTGCCCAAGCGCGGGCAGCGTGCTGTACCGGTGGCCCCAGGGACCGTGGGAGAAATGCCCATAGGCGATGCCGCCGCCGTGCCGCGTGAACGACGCCATGCTGGCCCGGTAGCTGTTGCCCAGCGTGTTGTAGCACGGCCGCTCCGCGTTGGCGCGCGGCGAATCGTCGATCAGCTCGTGATCCGGATAGCCCCGATCCGACGGGCAGCGGAACCACTCCAGCGCCCGCTGGTCGGCCGCGTTGATGTCCGGCAGCACGTACAGGTTCAGCGGCCGCCGCCGCGCATCGTACTCCGGCAGTGTGACCGAGCCGGGCACCCAGCCCACGTCGGCCAGCATGTATCGCAGGCTGATGCTGATGCGGAACGGCTCCTGCCCTGAGCGACCGCCCCAAGCAAACCAGTTGACGGTGCGCCACTGCCAGTACTCGACCTGGCGCCGCATGTTCATGTGGATCGGGATAATCTGCTCCGCCCTGTCCTCGCCCGCATACTGCACCATCGCCTGACCGATGCTCCGCAGATTGGCCAGGCATTTGGCGCGCTTCCCCTGCTCGCGCGCCTCGGCCAGAGCCGGCAACAGGATGGCGATCAGCAGCGCAATGATCGCGATGACCACCAGCAGCTCGATGAGCGTAAACCCCCGCCGCGCTCCTCGACGGTCCGAACCCATCCCAACGCCTCGCTCCGCTCTCCGGCGATTTTCGGCCCGCACCGCACGCCCGCGGCCACGGGCCTCAACGACCCGCGCCGTCGCGGCCGACCAACCGCGGCGCCGCTGCCCCGCCTCAATCATTCTATATGACGATCCACGATTCGACGGCGCGCTAGCCGAACCCCGCACGCCAGTGGGGGATCGCCCCGCCACCTGCGTGGCGGGTTCTGAGCGAGCGCGCCGCCGATTTGCGAGTCCCGATTTAGGCTTGCCGACCGGCCCGCCCTCGGCCGTTTTTTCCCCGCGGCTTCCGCCGCCCGCCGCCCTGCGCGGCGGCGACCGCCCCAATCCGACAACCGGCCAGGTCGGGCGACCGGGGCGGTCGAGCAACCGGGGCCGGCACAAAAAAGGGGGCACGCCCGGCGGCAATCGCTCCGCCCAAGGTCGGACGGCCCGCCCGCCGGGTGTGCCCCCGCGCGAAGATCGGACGCGCACGCTCAGCCGCGTCCGATCGTCGACCGCACTAGCAGCTCCCGGCCGGCATCGGGGTCCGCTTGGCCTTCTTGGTCTTCTTGGCCTTCTTGGCGGTCTTCTTCGCGGCCTTCTTCTTCGCAGCCTTCTTCTTTGCCATGGCGCAACCTCACAGAAAAGGGAACAGGAAACACTCACGCCACACTGGGCGTGTTCACACGCTCTTCAAACCGGACGCTGACCCGCTTGCTGACGCCCGGCTCTTCCATCGTGATCCCGTACAACCGATCGCAGCACGCCATCGTGCGCTTGTTGTGCGTGATCACCACGAACTGCGACACCGACAGGAACTCAATCAACAGCGTATTGAAACAATCCACGTTCGATTCATCAAGCGCCGCATCAACTTCGTCTAGAATTGCGAACGGCGACGGGCGGCTCCGCAGCACCGCCATCAGCAGCGCTACCGCCGTCATCGTCTTCTCGCCGCCCGACAGCAGCGAGATCGACTGCGGCTCCTTCCCCGGCGGCCGCGCCACGATCTCGATCCCGCATTCCAGCGGCCGCGCCGGGTCCTCCAGGAAAACATCGGCTTTTCCCCCTCGGAAAAGTTTACGGAACAGCTCTTGAAAGTGGCTGCGAACCTCCTCGAACGCCGCGGCGAATCGCGTCCGCGACTCCTCGTCGAGCTGGGCGATCAACGCCTCGAGCTGTCCGATCGACTTCAGCAGATCCTGCCGCTGCGCCGTCAGGTGCTCATACCGCGGCGTCAACTCCGCCAGCTCCGTGAGCGCGTCGAGATTGACATTCCCCAGCCGCGCGATCTTCCCGCGCAGCTCCTCGATCTCCGCCCGCACGGCCGCCCAGTCCTGCTCCGCCGCCGCGTAACCCGCATACCGCTCCGCCAGGTCCAGCCCCAGCTCGTCCCGCACGCGTGCCACCAGCGCTTCCATCCGCACCGCCGTCTCTCGCAGCGCCAACTGTGCCTCGTGCCAGGCCGCCTCCCGCTGCTCGATCTGCGCGCGCAGCCCCGCCAGCGCCCGGGCCCGCTCCGCCTGTTCCGCCCGCAGCTCCTGCCGCCGCCCCCGTTGGACGGCCAGCGCCGCCTCCCGCGCCGCCGCCTCCGCCTGCCCCGTCGCCAGCCGCTCCCGCGCCGCGGCCAGCTCCGCCTCCGCCGCCGCCACCTCCCGCTCGGCCGCCGCTGCCTCCGCCGCCGCCTCCGCCTGCTCTCGCTCCGCCGCAGCCACCCGCGCGCGCAGCTCCCGCAGCGCCCGCTCGGCCGCCGCGCGCTGCTCGGCGGCGCGCTCCCGCGCGACGACGGCCGCGGTGTACTGCCGGGCCAGGTCCCCGAGCACCGCCTCCACCGCCGCCAGCTCGTCGGCCAGTTCGCCGACGCGCGTGTCGTGCGCCTGCTGCGACGCCCCGACCGCGGCGGCCTGCTCGGTCAACTCGGCCAGTTGCGCCGCCAGCTCATCGAGGGCCCGCTGCACCGCGTGCAGCTCGCTGCCGACCACCCCCGCCTCACGCTCCAAACGCTCGCTCTCCGCGGCCAGCCGCGCCCGCTCACCCCGCAGCTCAACCTCCTCGCGCTGGAGCGTCGCGATCTCCTGCCAACGCCCCTGCCGCTGGAGCTGAACGTCCGAGCTGGCCGCTTCGAGGGCGGCCCGCTGCCGGCTCAGCCCGGCCACACGCCGCTCGACCTCCGCCAGTTCCCCCCGGAGCTGCCGGATCTCCGCCTTCCGGCTGATCAGCCCCGCCGCGCCCGCCGCGGCGCCGTACACGAGCCGCCCGTCCGCCCCGACCGCGTGTCCGTCGAGCGTGACGAAGACGTAGCCGGGCGGCGCCTCCGCGGCCAGCGCGAGCGCGCGTTCCAGCGTCTCCACCACCACGGTCCGACCGAGTAAATGCTCGGCCAGCGCCCGGTGCTCCGGTGCCACGGTCACCCAGTCCAGCGCGCGCGCCACCACCCCCGGCACGCCGACGTAGCTGAGCAGCGCCGGGCGCTCCGCGAGCCGCGCCGCGGACAACATGCGCACCGGACCGGCCGGCGAACCGCGGGCCGCGTGCCACTCCAGGAACGCCGCCACGTCGCGCACCACGACGTGGTTCTCGAACGTCGCCAGCACCGGTTGCAGCACCGCCAGGCGCGGGTCGTCGATCCGGATCAGGTCGGCCACCAGCCCGAGCACGGGCGCGTCCCCGCCGCCTTCGTCCCGCCACGCCAGCACCGCCCGGGTGCCCGCGTCCACGCCCTCCAGCCGCCGCTCAAGATCCTCCAGCAGCGTCAGTCGCGATTGCAGCGCGCTGCGCGCCTCGCGCGCCGCCCCCAGGGCTGCCTCGATCTGCGCCGCCTCGTCCGCCAGCGCCGCGAGCCGCTCCTCATCGCCGCGCAGCGCATCCGCCAGCCCGGCCACCCGGGTCTCGAGCGCCCCGAGCCGCGCGGCGACCTCTGCCGCCCGCGCCCGGGCCGCGGCCTGCGCCAACCCGAGATCCGCCTGCCGCCGGACGTGCCGCTCGGCCTGCGCGCTGAGACGCTGCCGCTGTTGCGTCAGATTGGCCTGCTCGTTCTGAAGCAGCGCCGCGCGCCGCACCGCCTCGAACGCCGCCGTCTTCTCACGCTCCAGCGCGCCGCGGATCTCGTCCACCCGCGCCTGCGCCGCGTCGCGCTCGCTCTGCACCGCCGCGATGCGATCCGCCCCGGCCTGTTCCGCTGCGGAAAACCGCGCGCCAGCGGCCTCTTCGGCCGCGGCCTCCGCCCGCAGCGCGGCCGCCTGCCGCGCGAAGTCCTCCGCCTGCGCCGCCCGCCGGGCGCGCAACGCCTGAAGTTCCGTCCGTCGCCGCTCCCCCTGCGCAATCCGCTCGCCCAGCGCGCTCAACTCGCTTTGCAGGCCCTGGAGCTCGTGCTCCGCCGTCTCCAGCTCCTGCTCCAGCGTCAGCAGCGCCACCTGCTGCTCGTCGGCCTCCGCCTGCGCCGCCGCGAGCGCGTCACGGTCGGCCGCCAGAGCGGCCGCGAGCTCGTCCGCCCGGGACTGGGCCGCGCGCCGCGTCTGCTCCAGCTCGTGATACTCCGCCAGGCTGAACGCGGAGCGCAGCTCCCGCAGGCGCGCGTCGTACTCCTGGAAGCTCCGGGCCTTGCCCGCGGCCAGTTTCACGCTGCGCACGCGACGCTCCAGCTCGTCGAGGATGTCCTGGAGCCGGGTGAGATTTTCCCGCGTGCGTTCCAGCTTGCGCTGCGCCTCGGCCCGGCGCACCTTGTAGCGGCTGATCCCCGCCGCTTCTTCGAAGATCTCCCGCCGCTCGACGGGGTCCGCTTGGAGGAGCCGGTCCACCCGGCCCTGCTCGATCACGCTGTACGCGTCCACGCCGATGCCCGTGTCGAGCAACAGGTCACGGACGTCCTTCAGCCGGCACACGCTCCCGTTGAGGCGGTATTCGCTTGCCCCGCCGGCGTAAAGCACGCGCCCGACCGTCACCTCGTCGTGCTCACTGTGCAGCACGCGGGCGCGGTTGTCTAACGTCAGCACTACCTCAGCGAAAGGGGCCGGCTTCCGCGACCGCGAGCCCGCGAAGATCACGTCCGCCATCTTCCCACCCCGCAAACTCCGGGCGGACTGCTCCCCCAACACCCACCGCACGGCGTCCAGAATGTTGCTCTTCCCGCACCCGTTCGGCCCGACGATCCCGGTAATGCCCTCCCCAAACTCGAACTCAGTCCGGTCGGCAAAGCTCTTGAAGCCGTGCAGGACTATCTTCTTGAGAAATACCATCGCGTCCGGCGTTTCAGGGCCGCATGCCCGGTCGTTTCAGTCGCCGCCCCCAAGCGGCACCCGAAAGCGGCCGTACCACTACCCATTGCGGAAGCACGGGAACGATAACACAACACCTAAGAGTTTGCAAGCCGAACTGGCGGCCGACTCGTAGCCTCGGTTCGGCCGGACCGCGTCCTGGTCGGCCCCCGCGTGGCCGGTGAGACGGCCGAGTGGCGGCCGATGCCCGGCCGCTCTCGTGAGCGGCCTGTGACGGGGTCCCTCTGCGAGCCGGATCGCCCGTGGCGAGCCGGCTGCCCAGCGGTCAAAGTGGCGCGTGTTTTCGTCCCGCCGCAAGCCGGCACCCGCCGAGCGCGCGACCTCCAAAGCGGCTCCAGAAACCGCGCCCGGAGGCTTTATCGGCACGTTGGTCCGGGCCCATTTTTAACACACCGTGCCTTGCAATCGCCATCGTGCAGGGGTATAACCTACTGACGTGAGAGGAAGGGTGAGCGTCACCCAGGAACGTATCTAGGTCTCGGGAGGCCGGAAGCACCTCCACTGGCACTTTGATGGGAGAATGGGATCATGAAGAAGAGTCTGCTCGTTCTTACTCTTTTGGTTGGCGTCAGCGCCGCGAGCGCCGACATCCAGTTCTTCTTCTCGGTGGGCAGCAATTTCCCTGGGGGGGTTGACATCCTCGGGCCCAGCCTGCGGTACGCGACGACGTTGACGAACTTCCTCCAGACTGGCGCGGGTGGGACGCCCGATGGGTACAATCACCAGGCTCCGACCCCTCTGCCGGCTCCTCCGGGCTCGCCGGCTGGTTACGGCGAGTTGCCGCCGGGTTCGTACGACCTCTATCTGTGGGGCAAGTTCGTCAATCAGCAGCCGCTGGATCAGATCTACGGCATCCAGACGATGATCACCGGCAATGCCCCGTATGACAACGAGAAGAGCGTCGGCTACCGTCACAACCGGACCGGTGCGGGTGCCTACAAGCGGTGGGACGGCGCACTGCCGATTTACGTCCACAACGGCGTGTTTGCGGCCGTCATCGCTCGTGGGATCCTCAACTCGACGCCCGATGATCCGCTGGTGAACGACCTGGTCGTCCGGCCGCATCCTGAGGACGGCACCATCTTCCTGCTCGGCATCGTGCGTGTTGAGGACGCGCAGCTGGGTCAGACCCTGTCGGTTGAGCTGAACCCGCGGCTCGGTATCGCCATTCGCGACGCGGACGGCGTCACGATTCCGGATCCGCCGGTGCTCCCGGCGACGGTGGTGTTCATTCCGGAGCCGGCGAGCCTGCTGCTCCTCGGCCTGGCGGGCCTGGCGATTCGTCGTCGCTAATCATCGGACGACCGCAACAGCCGACTGAGATTCTCGGGAGCTGGACGTTAGTCCGGCTCCTTTCTTTTTTTCTCGTCTTGCGCCTCCCCCCACTGCGCGGCGACCACGCAGCACCCTCCGACCCGGAAGGCTCCCGAAGCGCGAACGCCGCAGACCGTTCGCACGGTGCCGCCGGGCATCCGCAGGTCATTGCGACGCAGCGAGCGCGACCGGCCGAAGACCGGTCGTGTGATGCCGTGGCGGCGCTGCCGACGGCGGTCCGGCCGTCACAGCGGCAGCAGCCGCCCGCGCAGCTCCTCCCGCTGCGCCGCGAGCGCCCGCGCCGCCGCCACGTCGGCATCGATCTGCGCCACCAGCGCCGCGACGTCGGCGAATCGCCGCTGCGGCCGCAGTCGCGCCAGGAAGTGCAGCCCCAGTGGCTGACCGCGCAGATCGCCGCTGTAATCCAGCAGATGCGCCTCGACGCGCGCCGCGCCCTGCCCGAACGTCGGCTGCGGCCCCACGTTGACCGCCGCGAGGTACAGGTCGCCGGTCGCGAGCTGCGCGACGGCCGCGTACACCGCGTCCTGCGGCATCAGGTGCGGCGATTGCTCAAGGTTGGCCGTCGGATAGCCGATCGTCGCGCCGCGCCCGTGGCCCACGCCCACGACGCCGGTCACGCGGTACGGCCGCCCGAGCATCCGGTTGGCCTCCTCGAGCCGCCCGTCCCGCAGCGCCTGACGGATGGACGTGCTGCCGACGGTCGGCGCGGTCGGCAGGTCCGTGGCGCGCAACGCGGGCACCGTGACAACTTCGTAGCCCCACGCGGCGGCGTGCTGGCGGAGCGTCTCCAGCGAGCCGCGCCGGCCGCGCCCGAAGCGGAAATCCGGGCCCTCGACGATCGCTCGCGGGCGGGTGTGCTTCACGAGCGAAGCCAGGAAGTCCTCCGCTTCGAGCGCGAACAGCGCCGGCTCGCTGGCCAGTACGATCGTCGCGCCCACGCCCGCGCGCTCCAGCAGCGCCAGCTTCTCGGCCGGCGTGGTGAGCCGCGCCGGGGCGCGCTCAGGAGCCAGCACCGCCAGCGGATGCGGCTCGAACGTCACCACGACCGGGCTGGCGCCGGTCAGCTCCGCATGGCGGCACGCCGTGGTAAGGATCGCCGCGTGTCCCCGGTGGACACCGTCGAAGTTGCCGATCGTGACCACGGCCCCGCCAACCGGCGGAACGAACTCGCGCAACGCGTGGTACACCCGCATGGTGGCTGACTCACAACCGGCCGCGACGCCCGGCGGTCACGGGTCCAGATCGTCCTCCGCGCGGACCAGATCCGCGTACGTCTCCCGCCGACGGATCAGCCGCGCGGCCCCCTGTTCCACCAGCACTTCCGCCGGGCGTGGGCGCGAGTTGTACTGGCTAGCCATGGCCATGCCGTAGGCCCCGGCGGTGAACACGGCAACCAGGTCCCCCGGCCGCAGCGGCGGCAGCGCCCGCTGCCGGGCGAGGAAATCGCCGCTCTCGCACACCGGGCCCACGACATCGACCGTCTCCAGGCCGTCCGGCGGTTGCGCCGGTGACCAGCCGCGCGGCACGCGGTCGCCGGCCTCCACCGGCCACACGAAATGGTACGCGCTGTAGAGCGCCGGACGGATCAGCTCGGTCATGGACGCGTCGACGATCACGAACCGGCGGCTCCCCGTCTCCTTCGTGTGCAGCACGCGCGTCACCAGCACGCCGGCGTTGGCCGCGATCGACCGGCCCGGCTCGAGAATGACGCGGAGGTGGCGGCCGCGCAGCAGCGGCACGATCGCGGCGGCGTAGTCGGCCGCGGCCGGGGCCTCCTGCCCCTGGTAGTGCGCCCCGTAGCCGCCGCCGATGTCGAGCGTGTCGAGCGCGAAGCCCTCTTGCGCCAGCCGGCCCATGAGGTCCAGCGCCCGGCCGATGCTCAGCGCGTAGGCCTGCGGGTCGTACACGGGCGAGCCGATGTGCAGGTGCAGCCCGCGAATGTGCACGTGGGGCGAGTCCGCATACGACCGCACGAGCTCGGCGGCCTGCTCCAAGGGCAACCCGAACTTGCTGGCGCGCGTGCCGGTCGTCGTGTACGCGTGGGTGCCGGCGTCGACCTCCGGAATGATGCGCAGCGCCGCCTCCGGCCGCGCGCCGAGCTCGGCGGCGACGGTCGCGAGCGTCGCCAGCTCCGACGCGGACTCGACGTTGAGCAGACCGACGCCGGCGCGCAGCGCTTCGCGCATCTCGCCGACCGTCTTGCCCACGCCGGCGAAGACGATGTGGGCCGGATCGCCGCCGGCGCGCAGCGCCCGGTACAGCTCGCCGCCGCTGACCACGTCGAAACCCGCGCCAAGGGCCGCGAGCCGCCGCAGGATGTGGACGTTCGAACAGCACTTGACCGAGAAGCAGATCAGCGGCTGCAACTCCGCGAACGCCTGCTGCATGCGGCGGTAGTGCGCGGCCAGCGTGCCGGCGGAGTAGACGTACAGCGGCGTTCCGTGGCGGGCGGCGAGGTCGCGCACGGGCACCGCCTCGCACCACAGGTGCCCGTCGAGGTACTCGAACAGGTCCATCGCGCTAGTATAGACGCACGGCCTGCGCCGCGCGGCCGCCCCTCAGCGCCGCACCGGAGTAAACCCCAGGGCCGCGGCCCGTTCCGGGAACTCGACCTCGGGAATCCACTCGACCTCGTAGCGGTTGTCGGCCGGTCGCCAGACCACCGCGTACCGCCCATCCGGCCGCAGAAAACGCCGGTGCGGATCGCGGTACACGCAGACCCCGACGACGTCCGCCGCGCTGCGGCGCTCAGAATACCACAGATTCCAGTCGACGCGATCCCGGAGCAGGAAGGCCTCGACGGAGCTGACCCCGGGGGTCGGGGTCAGCGGCACCGGCGCCGGGCACCCGGGTGACGCCTGCCGCTCCAACTCCCGCACGGCGAACTCCAACAACGCGCGTTGCGCCCGCCCCTCCGCCAGGTCGCGGGTCATCATCGACACCACCAGCAACGCGGCCGTCACTCCCACCAGCAGAAGCGCACGCCGCGCGATTTGGCGCCGCCGCCGCGCGTGCGTGTCGTGCGCTGCGCGGGTCAGGGCCGGCGTCACCGGGCTATGCTGCGGATTTCCAACACCCATCCGACCTGCTCCCCACGCCACGGGCTGACGCACCGTCGCGTGCCCGCTTAAAAATACTAGCCCGCCGTGCCGGTCGCGGCACGCGGCGGCTGCCGAGAACCCGGGCCGCGGACCTCAGTGCGGGCCACGCGACCACGCCGCGGCCAGGTCCGCCACGGGCACGCGCCGCCCACCCCAGGCCACCGCCGGGTCCTCCGAAACGGTGCCCAGCGTCGTGCCCTGCACGCCCGCGCTGCCCAGTTCCGCAAGGATCGGCGCCGGGTCGGGCGTCGTGACGACGTAGCCGGCCGCCAGCTCCGCCAGCGGGTCGGGTGCCGAGCCCGGCGCGAGCTGCACGCCCCGCGTGCCTGCGAGAGCCATTTCCGCCACGCTCACGAGCCAGCCGCCGTCCGCGACATCGTGGCACGCATTCACGCGCCGCGTGCGAATCAGCCCGGCCACGGCGGCATGAACCGCCGCGGCCGCCGCCGCCGCGAAGCCGGTCGGGGGCAGCCCGCCGATCAGCAGCACGGCGTCTCCGGGCCGCTTCAGATCCGGCGTCAGGCAGCCGGCCACATCGTCGATGAGGCTCAACGCGCTGATCAGCAGCGTGGGCGGAACGGCCAGCCGCCGCCGCGTCCGCAGCCGCGCCGCCAGCGCCGGCAGGATCGCCCGCAGGCGCGCGGCGTCGGCGTCCGTGCGCGCCGCGCGGGCCGTCAGCACCGCGATCAGCGGCTCCACGTCGGCCGCATCCAGCGCGAACTCGTTGTTGAGCGAGTCCTTGCCCGAGATGAACGGTGTCCCGTAGACCACCGCGAAGTCATAACACGCCTGACAGGCCCGGACCAGCGCGCCGAGCTGCTGCGGATCATCCGTCCGCCCCCAACAGAAGTTATCGAGGATCGCGGTGCGACCCGGATCTCCGCCGACGCACACGACGTTGCGCACCGCCTCGTCGATCGCCGCCGCCGCCATCCAGTACGGGTCCACGTCCGCCAGATGCGGCGCCAGCCCGCAGCCCAGCGCGATCCCGCGCGCCGCATCGAGCCGCGGCCGCAACACGGCGGCATCGGCCGGCCCGCGTCCCGGCCCGCAGAGCGGCTTAATCACACTGCCGCCCTGCACCTCGTGGTCGTACTGCCGGATGATCCACTCTTTCGAGGCGATGTTCGCGCGGCGCAGCTCATCGCACAACCGCTCGAGCGCCTCCGGGCCCGCCGTCGCCGGCGCCGGCGCTGGCGTAACGACCGGAGCGTACCACTCCGCGACGCGCTCCACCCGCGGCAAGCCGTCGTGCAGAAAACGCATATCCAGCCGGCCCACGGTCTGGCCGCGGAAGCGTACGACGAGCTCGGGCGGAGCGCCCGGCGGGACGTCGGGCGGGGGGCCGAACGTCCCGATGACGGTCGCTTCGACCTCCTCGGCCGCCATGATCGCCAGAAACCGCTCGAGGTTGTCCGGTGGGACGGCGAGCACCATCCGCTCTTGGGCCTCGCTGATCCAGATTTCGTCGTACCGCAGCCCGGCGTACTTCAGCGGCACGTCCGCCAGCTCGACGACCGCGCCGATCTCGGCCCCCATCTCCCCCACGGCGCTGCTCAGACCGCCCGCCCCACAGTCCGTGATCGCCGTGTACAGGCAGCCCCCCGCCGCGTCGCGGGCCTGAAGTACGGCCTCCAGAAAACGCCGCTGCGTGATGGCGTTGCCGATCTGCACTGCGTGCGAGAACTCGTCGGCGTGTGTATCCGTCAGCTCGGCCGACGAAAACGTCGCGCCGTGAATGCCGTCCCGCCCCGTGCGCCCGCCGATCAGGACGATCCGGTCGCCCGGGCGCGCCCCCTTCTCGATCGCGGACCGGGGCATCAGCCCTACGCACCCGCAGAACACGAGCGGATTGCCGAGGTACCGCGGGTCGAACACCACCGCGCCGCTTACCGTCGGAATCCCCATCCGGTTGCCGTAGTCCGCCACCCCCTTGACCACGCCCCGCAGCACGCGCCACGGATGGAGCACCCCCCTCGACAGAGGGTCCTGAGGCCAGTCCGCCGGCGCCACGCAGAAAACGTCCGTGTTCGCGATCGGCCGGGCCCCCAGGCCGCAGCCGATCACGTCCCGGATCACGCCCCCGATGCCGGTCGCCGCTCCTCCGTACGGCTCGATCGCCGACGGGTGGTTGTGCGTCTCGACCTTGAACGCCAGCGCCGTCTCCTCGTCCAACCCGATCACGCCGGCGTTATCCTTGAACACGGATAAACATTGCGGCCCGCGGCCGGCCGCGATGAGCTCCGCGGTGGCCCGGGCGATGGTGTCCCTCAGCAGGTTTCCATAACGCCGCGTCTCGAGGCCGACCACGCCGGACCCAGGCAGCGGTTCGCCCCGGTATGTCACCGCGCTCTTGAGCGTCTTGTGAACACAATGCTCCGACCACGTTTGCGCGATGGTCTCGAGTTCGAGATCGGTGGGCTCCCGCCCCAACGCGCGGAAATGGGCCTGGATCGCGCGCATCTCTGCGATCGACAGGAACAGGTGCGCCTCCCGCGCGAGCGTCTCCAGCTCCGCATCCGTCCGTCCCGTGAGAAATACGTGTCGCAGCCGATTGTCGGCAACCGGCGGCCGGGGCCCGGGGCGTACGCCGGCCGTCCCCAGCACCGCCTCCTCGATGCAATCGTTGGCCAACGCGCGCTCGACGGCGCGCCGCACCTGGTCCGACGGCGCTTGCGTCACCACCTCGTAGCGCCGCGCGGTCCGTACCGCCTCGACCGCGAAGCCTGCCGCCCGAACCTCGGCCAGCGTGCTCTCCGCGACCGGATCCATGACACCCGGCCGCGGGTGAATCTCCACCGCCGACGCCCCATCGCCGGGGTCCGGCAGCGGATCGCTCTCGCCGACAACGGTGGCACGCTCGGTCACGGGGTCGACCAACAAGCCGTCGGCGATCGCTTGGGCGTCGGCTGTATCCAATGCCCCCTCCAGGAAGAACAACCGGCTGAGCCTCACGCGGGCGACGTCGGTCAAGCCAGTTTCCCGCAAAGCTGCGGCGACCACCGATCCTTCCGAGTCCGGGCCTCGGACCGCCGACACCTCGACACGGTACACTGCCATCTCGCCGGGACTCCGGGATTCGGAACTGGCGACCACCGCCCCCGCTCTGATCCGGGAAACCGCGGGCCGCAAACGGCTAGCATCATACCGGGATCGGTCGGCCGGGGCGCTGACGGACCACCGTCAACGAGATTTCCCTCAGTTCTCAGGCGTGGCGGCGGGAGTTTACGGAGACCGGTGGGAGCCGCAGCGGCGGGCGGATATCCGCGCGGGTCGCCGAGGTGAGAGGCCGCGACTCCTCTAAAAGGTCCTATAAAAACAATCTACTGCTTCTCAGAGGCGAAAATTCGGCTTTCTCGGCGAGTCGGCGCGAGAGTTTTCGCTTGCTACCCGGCCCGCATCCGCGTATGATTCCGGCCTAATAAATGCTTAGCGCGGACAGCGATGGGCGGTGTGGCCCATTGACCTTGGCGCGGCCTGTCAGAGCGGAAGCAGATGAGCAATCCCCCCAACGGTGGCAACGGCAGCGCGGGCGGCACGACCCACGTGCTGGAGTTCGAGAAGACGATCGCCAAGATGGAACAGGAGATCCGACGCCTCGAGGCACTTCAGGCCTCGGAGTCGGGGAAGGATTTCAGTGAGGTCATCGCCGGAATCCGGGAGCAGCTTCAGAAAGCGCTAAAAGACTCGTACGAAAACCTGACGGCCTGGGAAAAGGTGCTGGTGGCCCGGCACCCGAAACGGCCGCTGCTACGCGATTACATCCGCTTGATTGCCAAGGACTTCTGCGAGCTGCACGGCGATCGGCTGTTCGGCGACGACAAGGCGATCGTGTGCGGGTTTGCGCGGTTGGGCGGCCATCGCGTAATGCTCGTCGGGCATCAGAAGGGCCGCGAGACGCGGGAAAAGATCGAGGTGAACTTCGGCTGCGCCCACCCGGAGGGCTACCGCAAAGCGCTTCAAAAGATGCAGCTCGCAGCCAAGTTCAACGTGCCGATCGTCTGCCTGGTTGACACTCCCGGCGCTTATCCGGGCGTGGAAGCGGAAGAGCGCGGCATCGCGCGAGCCATCGCGGTCAACTTGATGGAAATGTCGCGCCTCCCCACGCCCATCGTAGCGGTGGTAATCGGCGAGGGTGGCAGCGGGGGCGCGTTGGGCATAGCGGTCGCAGACCAGGTCGCCGTGATGGAACACGCGTACTACTCGGTCATCAGTCCCGAGGGATGCGCCGCCATCCTTTGGAAGTCCGGCGAGTACACCAGTCGAGCTGCCGAAGCGCTGCGTCTGACGCCGTCCCACCTGAAGCAGTTGGGGTTGATCGATGACGTCATCCCCGAACCGCTCGGTGGAGCACACCGTGACCAGGAGGGGGCCGCACACGCGTTGGAGGCTTGGATCAGCAAGGCGCTGCGAGAGCTTCGGCGACTGAAGCCGGAGACGCTGCTCCGGCGTCGCTACGACCGCCTCCGCCATCTCGGGGCGTACTTCACCCGAACGGCCGCCCCCGTGGAGGAAGCGAAAGCAGCCGTTCGCGGCCGACCGCGGCGGACCAAGACGCCGACGCCGCTGGCGACCGAGTGACGTCGCCGCATACGCGTGCGGCCGGTCCGACGCGGTGGCGTTGGTCCACGGAGCTGAAACAGTATTCCGTCAACGGTTTCGCAAGGGCATGTCGTCGGCGTTCCGCCCGATCGGATTCGAGCTCGACCGCCAGCGGGAACTGCGGATTCGCTGGGCGGATGGTCACCAGACCATCCTGCCGCTGGCTGTGCTTCGGAAGGGGTGTCCCTGTGCCGCCTGCCGTGGTGAGCGGGAATCTCAGGCGTCCGGGGGTCTGCCCGTGGTGCCGGCCGCCGCTGCGCAGCGTGCGAAAGTCACAGCCGTAAGTGCTGAGCTGGTAGGCCAATACGCGTTGCGGATTCGCTGGGAGGACGGGCACGACACCGGAATTTACGATTACGAACTGCTCCGCCGACTCGACCCGTCCAGTGCCGGTGGTCTGGGAGGCTGAACCGCGCAGGACCGCGACGAGTACAATAGACGGCGCGTGGTTTCGAGTTTCGCGACAGCGCGTTTCGTGATATAATATGCGTTCTATCCAGCAGTGAGGACGAGACCTTGCCAGAGAAGATGTGCATCAAGCCGGAGCCACTAGGCCTAACGCTGCAAAGTGTTGACTTGCATCTGTTTGTGTTCGAGCGCGCACTTCACCCCGAGCTGTTCCGCCATTACGCCAGCTACCGCGTGGAACAGACCCGGTACCACGCCGAGGTCTCAATTATCGGGCTCGGCCATTTCGTCACGGTCAACTGTGGCGACAAGGCGTTGACCGAGCTGCTTTCTCGTCAATCCGACATCATCCCCACTCGGGGCGTCGTCTCCCGATTCCGGCTGAAGGGAGAGCGCGACTTGGAGAAAGCAACCCCAGAGGGCTGGAAGTATTTGGTCAGCACTCAGGTCGAGACGATGGACGAGGCGCTCTACAAGTCCGTCCATCACGACCTGGTCCGCCATGCTGAGAAGCGCGGCTGGTTCGTGTCGTACGACGCGGCCGTCAGCGGCGAGATGAGTCCGTTCTCCTACCTCGACCATGAGGCCCGCGACGGGGAGTTCCACCTCCACGCCTTCCACGCCTTCCCGCACGAGCGGACGATCGTGAAGACGCAGTCGATCCTCGAACTGCCCGACTGAACGGGTCACGAGCCGCGTCGCGTGGCCGCCGATGGCGCCGGATCCGAGCGCCGTCCGCGGCCGCGCGAGTTTCCGGGCGCAGCGCATGCCGCAGGCCGAATCAAACGTCATCCGCATCGCCGGCGCCCGCGAGCACAACCTGCGGGGCGTGGACCTGGAGCTGCCCAAGGGACGGCTCATCTGCTTCACGGGCGTATCCGGCAGCGGCAAGAGCAGCCTGGCTTTCGATACGCTGTTCGCCGAGGGGCAGCGGCGGTACGTCGAGTCGCTCAGCGCCTATGCCCGGCAGTTCATCGGACAACTGCCCAAGCCCAACGTGGACCAGATCCGCGGGCTCGCACCGGCGATCGCCATCCAGCAGAAATCCAGCGGCTGGAACCCGCGGAGCACCGTGGGCACCATCACGCAGATCCACGATTATCTGCGCGTGCTCTACGCCCGCGCGGGCACCCAGCACTGCCCCGGCTGCGGGGAGCCGATTCAGGCCCAGACCCGGCCGCAGATGATCGCCCGCATTTTCGCCCTGCCCCCCGGGACGCGCTGCCTGATGCTGGCGCCGAAAGTCCGGGCGCAGAAGGGCGAGTTCCGCGACCTCTTTCAGGAGCTCTTGCATCAGGGATACGTCCGCGCCCGCGTGGACGGGCGTCTGATCGACCTGGCGGAACCGCCGCCACTCGACCGTTATCGACGGCACGACATCGACGTCGTGGTCGATCGGCTCGTGCTGCGAGCCGACGCTCAGAGCCGCGTTGCCGAAGCGCTCGATCTGGCCCTTGGCCTCGGCGCCGGCCGCGCCATCGTGGCCGTGGTCGCCGATTCGCCGCGCGTCAGCCCGAGCGGCCGGCGGGGTGGCGCGGCACCGCAGGAGCTTCTGCTCTCGGCCGGATTCGCGTGTCCGCGGTGCCAGCGGAGCTTTGAGCCCCCCACTCCGCAGCTCTTCAGCTTCAACAGCCCCCAGGGCATGTGCACGCACTGCGACGGGCTCGGCACCCGGTTCGATTTTGATCCCGAGCTGCTCGTGCCAGATCCGACCCGGCGTCTGTTCGACCCCTGCATCGCGGCGTGGCGCCACCCGCCCGGGCGCTGGCGCCGGCACATTTACCGCGGTGTGGCGGACTGCCTCGGCGTCGATCTCGACACGCCGTGGGGCGAGCTGCCGGCGGCCGCCCGGCGCGCCCTGCTGTACGGCACCGGCGACGCGCACATCACCTTCGAATGGCGAACGCGCGGCGGCACCTGGAAGCACGGCGGCACGTACGCGGGCATCATCCCCGAGCTGCACGCCCGGCACCGCAAATCGCAATCGGCCCTCGTGCGCCGATTCTACGAGCAGTTCATGCGCCAGAGCCGTTGCCCCGAGTGCCGGGGCGCGCGGTTGAACGAGCAGGCCCGCGCGGTACGTCTGACCGGCCGCCCGGGTCCGGGCGAGCGCCCGCGGGCGCTCAACATCGCCGAGTTCTGCTGCCTGTCCATCGACCGGGCCCGCGCGTTCTGCGACTCGCTGGTGCTCGACGACGTGCGGGCGACGATCGCCCGGGAGCCGCTCAAAGAGATCCGCGCCCGGCTCCAGTTCCTGCTCGACGTCGGCCTCGACTACCTGACGCTCGACCGCGCCGCGCCGACGCTCTCCGGCGGCGAGTCGCAGCGCATCCGCCTCGCCAGCCAGATCGGCTGCGGCCTGGTCGGCGTCCTGTACGTCCTCGACGAACCCAGTATCGGCCTGCATCCGCGCGACAACCGCCGACTGCTCGCGGCGCTCCAGCGCCTGCGGGACATGGGCAACACCGTCATCGTGGTCGAGCACGACCGCGACACCATGGAAGCGGCCGACCACATCGTGGATTTCGGGCCCGGCCCGGGCTCCCGCGGCGGACATGTCGTTGCGCAGGGCCCGGTCGCGGCCGTGGCCGCGGCGCCGGAATCACTGACCGGCGCCTTTCTTTCGGGACGTGAAGCGATCGCGGTGCCCACCTCCCGGCGGCCCGTCACGCCGCCCCGCCGTTCGGCCCGCCGCCGCTGATTCGGACGGCGGCCCCGTTTGATCATCCGCCGCCTCCCTTCTGCCGATAGCGCCAGCGAGCCCGAGTCCCGGGTGGTCGCGGGAAGGCGCAAACTGTGCCGGTCACCATGATCTGCCCAAATCTGCGTTGCGGCCGCACGGTCGTGGCCGCGGACAACATGCGCGGCAAGGTCGTGCGCTGCGCCCATTGCCAGATGAACTTCATGGTGCCGCAGGCGCCGCGCGGCACCGAGCGACACGACGCGTCGCCGACGCCGGAGTCAGCCGCGCCGGGAAAATCCGCCTCGGCCGGCGGCGGAAAGGGCAAACGGCCATGATCCCCGCGCGCGGGCCCGGAATGCTCCCGCCCCCGGCGGCCAGCGCGGCGGCCGCCGACCTGGCGGAACGCTTCATCGCCGAGCCGGAACTGGTCCGGGCTTGTCTGGAGGACGTGGAACGCCAGTCGCCGGCCGCGGCCCGCCTGATCTTCGAGGCGGCCCAGGCCGCGCTGCAACGCTGCCCGAGCTACGCGGACCTGCTCTACCACGCGGCTCAGGCCGCCGTGAGCACCGGGGAGTGGGACGCGGCCGCCGATTTGCTTGCGCGTGCCCTGCGAATCAATCCGCGCTACACCGACGCCCTCGTGCTGGCCGCGAAGGTGGCCCTCCACGCGGAGCAGTGGGACCGGGCCGGAGCGTTCCTGGACACTGCACTGGCCGGCGGCGCGGACTACCCGGACGTGCATCTGCTGCGCGGGGACGTGTGGCGGCGGACCGGCGATCTCGCGCGGGCGCGGGCCGCCTACGAGCGCGCCGTGCAGCTCAACTCGAATCTGCTCACCGCCCGGGTCGCGCTGGCCGCCCTGCCTCTGGCCGAAGGACACGGGGAGAACCATGAGCTACCTGCTTGAGGTACTCGGACGTGGGTTGCTCAGCGATCTCCGGTCGGCGTTCGCCCGGCAGATGCCCGCCGAGCCCGAGGATGACCCCGACGCCCTGGCCGCACGCCTCGCCCAGTCGCCGACCTCCTATGACCTGCTGATGCGTTTCGGTGCCGCTTGTCTTCAGGTCGCCCGGCTGCGGGAAGCCCAGACAGCCTTCGAGCGCGCCCGCGCAGCCCGGCCCGACGCTCCGGGCCCCCTGATCGGCATGGCCTGTCTCTGCGACGCGTTGGGCCAGCTCGAACGCGCGGCGGACCTGCTCGAGCGCGCCCGCGAACTCGACCCCGGCGACCCGGCCATCGTCTTCGGCATCGCCTTCTGCCACGAACGTCGCGGCGCGCGCCAGGCCGCCCGGGCCGCCTACCAGGAGGCCGTCGCGCTCTGCCCGGAACTCCGCAACGCGCGCGAGCGACTGGCCGCGCTGGCCGTGGCCGAGGGCGACTGGGACGCCGCCGCGGCGCAATACGCCGAACTGCTGGAGCAGCTTCCGGACGACGTGGACGTCTTGACGCTGCTGGGCCACCTGTTCGTGCGCGCCGGCCGGCCGCGCGATGCCATCGACTGCTACCAGCAGGCCCTGCTGGTGGAGCCGGACAGCGGGGAAGACGGTCTGGCCGACGTGGACCGGCTCGCCGAGGACGGGGCGCTCGAGGACGCCGTGCGACAGCTCGAAAGTCTCGTGGCGGCCAATCCGGCGGCGGCCCCGCTGCGGGTCCAGCTCGGCGACCTGTACGTCAAGCTCGGCGACGATGTGCGGGCACTGGCGGAGTATCAGACCGCGCTGGCCACCCAGCCGAACTTCCTGGAGGCGACCGTCAAGCTCGGCACGCAGCACATGCGGCAGGGGCGGCTGATCGACGCGGCGCTGACCTTCAACCGCGCCGTCGAGTTGAACGATAGGCTGATCGCAGCGTTCGTAGGGTTGGGCGTGGCGCAGCACGGCGCCGGGCATGAGCGCGAATCGCAGGCGACCTTCGACCTCGCCGCCAGCCTCGAGCCCAGCACCACGCTGCTATTCACGGAGGCCCTGCGGCTGCGCCTGGAGGCCGAACAGCGCGCGACGGGCGGGCGGCCCGGCGACGACGCGCCGCCCCACGCGCTGCACCCCGACGCGCTGCTCCGCGAGGCGGCCCGCCGACACGAGCAGGCGCTGCGCAACGCGCCCCACCACGCCGACCTGCACTACCGCTACGGATTGTTGCTTCGGCAGCTCGGCCGTCACGCGGAGGCCGTTCAGGCCTTCCGGCATGCGGTGGCGATCAACCCGCACTACGCCAAGGCGCTCGTCAAGCTCGCGATCAGCCTCAAGGAGACCGGCGAAAACGAGGAAGCCATCGCGTGCTTCCAGCGGGCGCTGGAGCTGCACCCGCACTTCGCCGACGTGCACTACCAGCTCGGCCTGCTGTTCGCCCAGCGCAACTGCTTCGAGCTCGCCGCCGAGGAATTCGAGCGGGCCCTGGCCGACCGCGGCATCAGCGCCTCCTTCCGCGCGAATCTGGTCGAGGCGCTCCGCCAGATCGGCGTGGTCGACGGCGCCCGCATCACCTGGCAGGCCATTGAGGAACTCCTCCCGAGCAACGACGACGCCCTCGCCCGGCGCGAGTCCGTCCTCCAGCGTCTCAACCCGCAGTCCGGCGAGAAATCCTAGCGGCTCGTGGCACCCGGGCCGCGCCGCACTTCGCCGCCCGCACTCCCTCAGCGCAGCTCGCGCACCCGCGCGCCCGGCGGCGGGGCGCCGTCCGCGTCGCCGACCCGCTCCGCCAGCACCCTCGTGCTGCCCGAGAAGCGCCGGACCACGCGCCAACGCGTCGGGCCGGCCGCGGACGCCGCCCCGCTCTCCACACCCACCACGAGCCCGACGTACGCCCGCGGCAAATCGAGCGTCAGCATGCCGCCCGCCAAGTCGCTCGACGCCACGCGGCCCTCGACGGGCGGCAGGGCCGCGACCGCTCGGCCGCGCTGCACCGCCGGCTCGACCTGCGCCCGCTCCCACGGCGGCAGCGTGCCGACGACGCGTTCCAGCAGCGGCAGGCCGCAGGGGTTGTCGAGCTTCGCCAGGGCCAGCCCCGCCGCGAGCGCGACGCCGCCGTCCGCATCGTCCAGCAGTTCGACCAGCACGGGTTCACCGATCTCCAGGCGCAGAGCGTTGAGCGCCTCGACGACGACCCGCCGCTCGCGCGGCCCGGCCCGGCGCGCATAGCTCCGCCACGCGTCCGGCCCAAACAGCGGCTCCCCCGCCAGAAAGGCGGGCGTGTGCCGGTAGTAAACCTCGAGCGTGAGGGTCGCGATCGCGGTGGTGTACACCCGGCTGCCCATCTCGCCCCACAGGCCCCAGTTGTCGCCGTAGGGCGGCCAACTCCCGAAGCTGTGCCGCCGGCCGCCACCGGGGCCCCGCGTGCGATCCTGGAGCGGCAGCAGCACGTCCCGCAGCCGGGCGTTCCACCGCTGCCAGTCCTCGCCGCCGCGCTGAAACATCGCCAGCGTGCCGTAGTACCAGTAGTATTCGCAGTGCAGCTGCGTCGGATCCCCGCCGCGGGCCAGCCGTTCTGACGGCAACTCCGCCAGGATCAACCCCCGCTGCCGCAGGGGCATGTCGCCGTCGAGCCGCCAGCCCAGCATCTGCGTGCTCATCAGCCCCGCCGCCAGCATCCCGGGCCCGTACCGATACACCGGCCGCAGCCCGTCATCGAGCTTGAAGCCCGTCCCGGCATCGGAGTAGCGGACCCGACCGTCGCGCTCCGTCGCGCGCACGAAATGCAGCGCCGCCCGCACCAGCGTTTCCTCCGGCACTGCCACCCCCGCCGCAGCCGCGGCGTGCAACGCCTGCACCATCCATGCCGTAATCGAAGTGTCGTTGCGGCCAGCCACCGGCTCGGGCAGGTAGTCCCAGCCGCCGAGCGGATTCTGGCTGGCCACCAGACGTGCGACGGCGCGCTCGAGCGCGGCCTGGACCCGCGGCTGCCGTGTCAGGGCGGTATACTCCGCCAGCGCCAACGTGGCGAGAGAATCGCAATAGCCGGCCATGCTCTCGTCACGCTCGAAACCGCCCGAGGGTTGCTGCGCCGCCAGGAGCGCATCCACGCCGCGCCGCACGACGTCCGCGTACCGCCCGTCCTCGTCCGTGTACCCCGCCCCGAGAAACGCGAGCAGCGCGAGCCCGGTCAGGCCCGCATCGAGCGCCGCATCCGTGCGCCGGCGGGCGACCCCCGTGCACCGGTCGTGCGGTGGGCACTGCGCGGGGAACCCGCTGCGGCTCCACCGGCCATCCGGGGATTGGTGCGCTGCCAACCAGGCCAAGCCGGCCTCCACGGCATCCTCGGTCTGAGGCGTGCCGCCGAAGCGCGCCAGGCCGCGTTGGCGGGCCTGCGGTGAGCGATCCTTCCGGCCCGCGGGGGCACCCGTCGGACGGGCGGCGGCGGGCGGCGGCGTCGGCGGCCCACCGCCCTGCACCCGGACACGCTCAACGACAGGCTCGGACGAAAGCGCCGGCACGTCAGAGTCGGGCACCAGCCCAGTCGACGCGTCCGACCGGGGGTGATCGACCGGCTCCGTGCCCACCGGCTCGTCGCCGACGGCGATCGCCGCGGCAGGGGCTGCGCCAGAGGCTTCGTCTCCGGATTCGCTCCCGTTCCCGGAACCAGCCCCGCCGACGGGGCCGGCCGCCGGCGGAGATCCGGGCGTGAGCGCGGGGCCCGCGGGACGGTCCGCCTCGGACGGCTCCCAGACGAGCAAAACGGGAACCGCCACCACCGCCGTTGCGACGGCTAGGAGCACGATCCGGGCGGCACGCCTCAGGTGCCGTTCGGACCCGGGCGGCGGCGGGGAGAACGCGGGCATGGGGACATTTTACGTCGCCCCTGTTCGCGCGCGGCCAGCCGCTCACGTGCGTTGAGTTCGCGTCCTCGCACCGGGAACCGCGCGTCGGCCCGCGTGGCGCGATGCGGCCGTGCGTGCGAAAAACGTCGCGGCCCGCGGGGCTTCGGCCTGATCGCGGGCCACGTCGAAACCGATCGCAGAACTCGAAGCGTGCGCCGAAATCAGCGCCGCCGGAGCAGCGACGCAAACGCCAACAGCGCGAGGCCGGCCGGCTCGGGCACCAGCACCATCTCGTCGAACCAGATGTCATCCGGCGGCGTGCCCAGGTAAACCGCCGTGATCTTGACCACGACGTTCTTGCCCAGCTCCGGGCCGACGGTCCCGGTCGTATACGTGGTGCCGGGGTAGGGCGCCCACTGCTGCGTCGTGTCATACTCCGCCGTGGACAGCGGAACGAAGGAGTTCAGGTCGAAGGTCGGCAGGTAGCCAATCTGGAACCGGATCCGGCCGCCGATGTCACCGATGCCGTCGACCGCCCAGCCCGAGAATGTCCACGTCGTGGACGGGGTGAACAACACCGGCGCGATCTGAAGAGTCCACTTTCGACCGTCGGCAGGATCACCATTCAAGAACGCGAAGTACGCGCCCAAGCTGCCGTTGTTGGGCCGCGGAAAATCTGCGTGCGCGGCCCGCGCGCTGCTGTCCCAGTTGTCAGCCGGCCCGAACGGCGGCGCGCCGGTCTCAAAGCCGGGGTTGATGAGGTAGTTGGCCGGGGCCCAGGCGACACCGACCAGCAGAACGGTCATCAGGATCGTCTTTCGCATGATCAACTCCTCCTTCTCTCTCCGCGCCCCGAACCCGTGCAGGGCACATCGACGGCTGTCCGCAGGCCCCGCAGCCCACGGTACGCAATATGCTTCGCTCGGTCGCCGCCTCGGACCGAAGCATCGCTCACACAGCGACCCGCGCGGCGGCCATCACAACCCGCCGGACTGGGCGTCAGGGCACCAGCAGCCGCTGGAACACCGCGAAATCCGCCAGGTCCACGTCACAGTCGCGCGGAGTGAAGTCCAGCGGCCGCGCGACATAAGCGATCGGCCCGACCCCCGGGCCATCCATCGCCTCGCCCCAGGCGGCGAAGTCGGCCAGGTTCACCAGCGTGTCACCATTCACGTCACCCGCCGAGATGGGCTGCGGTGGCAGCACGTCGATCTCGGCGATCATCGGCGAGACGAACGGCTTGTAGCGACCGTCCACGTCGCGAGGTTCCGGCGGATATTGCGCCTGACAGCCCAAGACCGGCCCGCTGGCGTTCCAGTAGCCGCGCCACGGGTCCATCATCAGGTCGCCGATGCCCGACGAGTAAAAGACGAAGCGAATCTTCCGTACGCCGGTCGCCAGAACCGGGCTGCTGCAATTGAAAATGTGCGTGTAGCTCCACGCCCACGGGGCGTCGGTGCCGGGGAACGTCACCTGCGAGTTGGCCGCGCCGAACCAGGCCGTCTGCGCGCCGATCCGCAGCGGCGTCATGCCGGTGAGCGAACCGTCGTACGAGACGTAAACGTCGTAATGCTGGAAGACGCGGACGTCGCGCCCCTCGTTGTGCGCGAAGACGAGGATCTCGCCGATGTCGGTCGGCTGCGCGAAGTCATAGCGGGCGACGAGGCAGGCCCGCGCAAAGTCCCTCAACACGGGAGCGAAGATCCCAGTCCCGTCCGTCAGGTCCGGCATGTGAAACTCCGGGTTGCATCCGCCCGGGTCGCCGTAACCGTGCCAGAAGCAGTGCAGCGGGCGGAACTGCGGGCTCTCGATGCCGTCCCACTGCTCCAGGCATCCGAGGTAATTGTGGTTGAACGCATGAACGTCATTGACCGGATCGACGAAACCGCCCTCGAAGAACGCCCCCGCATCAATCGTCATCCCGTCGATCAGGTCGCCCGCCCGGATCGGCTGAGCGAGCGCCGCCTGGCTGTTGGCCATCTGCCACTCGACCACCACCTGCGCACCGGCGACACCACACATCAGGATCGCCACCGCGCCTGCCAGAACACCGACCTTACGCACCATTTCCAGACCCTCCAGAACCGACGCGTTGCTTGCCTGTCTCTCTCTACCACCACAGACAATCGCCCTGGAACGGCGGCACGGGCACACCGCCACCGAACCGGAGCGTTGCATTCCGACGCGCATCCATCAGCGTGGGCGCGCTGGTCAACTCGCGAAAGTGCCGCGGCCCCTTCTTCTCGACGTGGCCGTCCCCGTACATGAGATTGGCGCTCTCGATCCGCGGCGGCTGCCAGGGGCTGCCCGCAATCGGGCTCTGCTTCCAGCCCTCCCCGTGGTTGATGCGCCACTTCGGCGGCGCGCCGCCGAACCAGGCCATAACCGTGTCCGACATGAGCACCTTGCCGCCGTCCGGCTCGTTGCGGACGTAGTCCTTGCGCTTCTTGCGGATGTCCGACGCCAAGCCTTCATCGGCCGCCGAACCGACGGTCGTCACCTTGGCCGGGTCATTGCCGTTCTCGTGCAGGGCGCCGAAGTAGGTGTAGCTGATATGCATATACACTTCTTCGGTGTTCTGCACGCCGTACCCCGTGCCGGGCCCGGACAGCACATCCGCGAAATCGATCGCCTCCGGCGGCGCGAACGGGCAGTAGAAAACGGCGTGTGTGCGCGAGAGCACGTTCGTGTCCGTCGCGGACATCTGGAGCCCCCCCATGTACCGGGCCAACTGCTGATGCACCGAGTAGCCCCAGAACCCGGGCCCCTCCCGCTCGCTCCGCGCCCGGTTCTGATCCCCCATCGCATTCTGGTTGGGGAAGCGCCGCGTCTCCGCGTTGTAGGACATCAGCGAGACGCCGATGTCGTGCAGTTGAGCCGCACACTTGGTGACTTTGGCTTGTTTACGGGCGGATGCGAGGGAGGGCAGGAGGATCGAGATCAGCAGCGCGATGATGGCCACTACGACCAGTAGCTCGATCAGGGTGAACGCGATGGGCCGCGGGCCCGGCCGGCGGGTGAGCATGTCAGCCTCCAGAACTGGGTCGGGCCCGCGTCGCGAGAGCCCGACATCCCGTACCATAAGCACTCACAAACTCGGTGTCAATGCAATATCCGTCGCAAGCCAACACCCCTGACATAAGCGCCGCAAACTGCGGGCGGCGCCCCAGCTACATAATCGCTTCTCGGCCAAAATATTGCGCGTTCTTGAAGTCCCCGACGGGCCGCATTCGGGGGCGTGAACCCGCGCCGAGCGCGCCGCTGATACGGCACCGACAAGATACGATATGCTCAGCAAGAACCGGGGGATCCGTCCATTTGATATGACAATCTGTTGACATATGCTCCGCGGCCCGTTATTCTTAGGGTTGCGCTCGGCGGGGTACAGGGTGAAGGCCCCGCTCAGCGGTCGAAGGATCGGGCCGTGTCGACCAGAGAAATCGCCAAGCATCGGGAGATCTACCAGCGGATCCACCGCGCCATCATCTCGGGGGAGTACGCGGTCGGGCAACGTATCCCGACCGAGGCGGAGTTGGGAGCGGTCTATCACGTCTCGCGCCCGACCATTTCGCGCGCCTTGCGCGACCTCGAACAGCAAGGCTACCTGCTTCGCCGGCGCGGCGCGGGGACCTTCGTGCGCGAGTTTCAGCGCGCCTCCGGCGGCTTGCTCGGTCTGACGGTCCCCCACACCGAGGGCGGCATCCTGGGACCGATCTGTGCCGAGATCGTGCAGCGGGCCGACGCCAGCGGTCACAGCGTGCTCTACGGCGGAACGCTCCCGCGGCACGGGCCGGTCAGCGCCGCGCAGGCGGACGCGTTCTGCGAGCGGTTCATCGCGCGGGGCGTGGTCGGCGTCTTCTTCCTGCCGCTGATCCTGCCCCGCGAGCAGATGGACATGAACCTTCGCATCGCCGACCGGCTCAGCGACGCGGGCATCGCGATCGTGCTTCTCGACCACGACATCGTCGATTACCCGCAGCGCAGCCGTTATGACCTCGTGGGTGTCGACAACCGCCGCAACGGCACGGTCCTCACGGAGCACTTGTTGGCGGGCGGATGCCGGCGGATTCATTTCGTGACAATCGACCTGACGGTCAGCACCAGCACGGCGCGGATCGCCGGCTACCAGGACGCCCTGCGAAGCCACGGCATCGAGCCCGATCCGTCCTGGGTGCACCGCTGGAACACCGCGGAAGACGGCGATTTCGTGCGGCGACTGATGCGCGAAGCACGGGCCGAGGCGTTTGTCTGCGTCAACGACGACGTGGCCCGCACACTGCTCCTGCACCTCGCCACGCTCGGCGTGCGCGTGCCCGAGGATGTGCGCATCGTCAGCTTCGATGATCTGCCGTTCGCCGCGACTCTCCCCGTACCGCTGACCACGCTGCACCAACCGACCCGCGACATCGGCGCCGTCGCCGTCGAGACCATGCTGAGCCGGATCGCCGCGCCCAACCGTCCGCCCCGGGATGTCCACCTGGCCTGCGAACTGCGGATCCGAGACTCGTGCGGCGTGCGGTCAGGCCGTCCACCAGCCCCGGGCCGGGCAGTCGCGGCAGTCCGCTGAGCCATCCCGTGGGCGCAAACCTCCTTGCAAAGGGATTCCTCCATGCAGTTGACCGACACGCAAATCGCGCAGTTCCGTGAGCTGGGCTACCTGGCAGTCCCGCAATTCTTCGATGCGCGCGAGTTGACGGCGATGCGGAAAGAGGTGGCGCGCTTCCTGCGCGAAGGCCTGCTCCGCAACGTGGCGACGGCCGGCGACGGCCGGACGCCCTCCACCGCGCAGCGGAACCTCCAGCTCTGCCCGATGTATCAGCACAGCCCGCTGTTCCGCGCCCTGCCGTTCAGCGAGAAAGTTCGTTCGGCCGTCGCGGCCCTCATCGGCGACCCGCTCCAGCTTCAGCTCGATCAGATTTTCCTCAAGCCGGCCCGGGACGGCTCCGGGACGAACTGGCATCAGGACAACGCCTATTTTCAGGTTCGCGACGCGACGATGGGCACCGCCATGTGGTGCGCTATCGATGATGCCACCGTGGCCAACGGGACGCTGCACGTCATCCCGCGATGCTTCCGCGAACCGCTCCCGCACAGCCGCGACCCCTATAGCGACCACCACATCCGCTGCTACCCGCCCGAGGAGCAGGCCGTGCCGGTAGAGATCCCGGCCGGCGGCGTCGTGTTCTTCTATTACGGCACGCCGCACGCCACACGCGGCAACCAGACCGATCGCGACCGGGCGGCGGTGGCGTACCACTTCGTCCGGGCGGACCATGCTCCGGCGGACATCAGCGCGCCGGACCGGAAGTATCACCCGATTCTGACCGGCCCGCAGGCCACCGGCGGCCTGCGCGAATACGGCGTGCGCGTGGAGGGTACCTGGGACGCCGAGGTCGCGCAGGTGCTGGCCCGCCCGGACTGAGAGGCGCCGCCCCACGACCGGAGGACGGCGTCCCCGGACGCGAGCGACGGTCACTGGCCGAAGGCGCGTTGAAACGCGGCGACGTCGGCCAGGTCCACATCCTCGTCGCGCGGCGCGAAGTCCACGCCGCGGCACACGCCGCCGCTGTGGAGCACGTCCGGGCCGTTCAGGCAGGCGGCCAGCGCCGCGAAATCCGTCAGGTCCACGTCGCCGTCGACGTCGGTGTCGCCCGGTTTGCGGGCCAGCACGTCGATCTCCGTGATGATCGGCGTGACGTACGCCTTGCGCAGGCCGTCCGCGTCGGCCGGCTCGACGGCCGGGCAGGAGCCGCGGTACGTGGCGGACTCGTTCGCATTCCCCTGCCAGGGGTCCACCAGCGGCCCGCCCGCCGTCACCGCATAGAACACGAAGCGTATGTTCGTCACGTCCTCGGCCAGCAGCGGATCGAGTTGCGGGTAGACGCGCGTGTAGCTGACGGTCCACGTGCCCGGGTTGGTCAGCCCCCACCCGCCTGTGCGGACGTCGGTCGCCAGCGGCTCGTAGGTCGCGCCGCCGTCGCTGGACACGAACACGGCGTAGTGCTGAAGCACGCGATTGTCGGCGTCCGGGTTGCGGGCGAACACTCGCACCTCACGGAGGTCGGCCTGAACGGGCAGGTCGTAGCGCAGCACGCACGCGGCCCGCGCGTAATCGCGCAGGACCACGCCCACCAGCCCGTCGCCGTCGGTGAACCTGGGCAGGTGGGCGGCCGGACTCGGGTCGGAGTAGCCGTGCCAGAACGCGCTGACCGGCGTGGACAGGACCTCGAGACAGGCGGTGGGGGCCAGGTTGAACGCCGCGACGCCGTTGGCGGGATCGACGTGGCCGCCCTCGAACGCGGCGATCTGCCCGGCGATTAGGTCGCCCGCGGCCGGCGCCCGATCGAGCGCCGCGAGGCTCGCCCCGAACTGATACGCGACGGCCGCCCCGGACGGCGGAGCGGCGGGAGTGCCCCAGACCTCGAACTCCGGCAGCCGGACGGTTCCGTCCGCCAGTCCGGCATCGGTCACGCGCAGCCGGATGTAACGCAGCACGCGCGGGGTCGGCAGGGTCAGGATGTTCACCGGCTCACGATTCGGGTTGGTCACGGTGAACTCGGCGGTCCAGGGTGGGCCGCCGGTCAGGCTCGACTCGATCACGAAGGCGGCCAGGTTGTACGTGTCCGGCTGGTGGTTGAGCTGCGCATGCGCGAGCCGGAACTCGTACACGGTGTACCAGTCGTCGAGGGTCAGCGTCAGCGTCTGTGCATCAGCGGGCGTGCCGCACTTCCACTGCGTGAAGACGGTACCGTCGCAGGCCCGTTCCGGGCCGGTCAGCGGCCCGTCCTGGCCCGATGCGCTTACGAACGCCCGCAGGGCCGCGTTTTGTCGGGCGCTGGCCGCGAGCGATTGGTAGCGGAAAAACAGCGGCTTGCGCTGAAAGTTCATCCGCACGGTGCCGAAGAACTCGCGCGTCTGCGGCGTGCCCAGGTCGAAGTCCTTGTAGCAAAACAGAAAGGTCTTTTCGACGTACGGACCGAACTTGTTGAACGGCGCGCTGGGAAACGTGAGCGACTGCGTAATCCCGTACGCCGTCGCGCAGTAGTCCGCCTGCAACTGCTCGTTGGCGGCCTCGTTGCCGCCGGGGTTGATGCTCGAGTCGGCGGTCGGCGAACTGTTCCAGCCGTACTCCGTGAACCACATCCGCTTGTAGCCGTCGCCCTTGCTGTTCAGCAGCCGCCGCAGGCCGTAGATGCCGTTCATATACTGCGCGAGGTACGTGCTCGGATTGGCGGTCCAGTTGTACGGGTGCAGCCCGAAGATATCGAACGGGTAGATGCCGTGCGCAGCCTTGTACGACTGGAAATACGACGAGTTGTACACCGCGTTCATGTACGTGTACGTCGGCGTCCAGTATCCGGTCAGCCCGCCGGATACGACGGTCGCCAGCGGGTCGGCCTGCTTGATGGCCGGATACACGATGGACAGCAGGCGACCGAACTTGTCGGGGGGCATCCACCCCATCGAGTCCGGCTCGTTCCAGACCTCCCAGAACCGGATCGGCCCGCTCGGCCAGTTCTTGTAGCGGTTGACGACCTGCACCACGCGGTCGCGGAAGGAGTCCTGCCAGGCATCGTTGGCCCAGTCGCTCGTGGACGCCCACCATTTGGTCTGATAGGTGACGAGCCCCAGGATCTGGAGACCGTGCGCGTTGGCCCGGTTCACGATCTCGTCGTACTGGGCGTAGTTGATCGTGTCGCCCGCCGCGATGAACTCGACGCGGATCCATTTGACGCCGAGTTCGTTGAGGTCGTTGGCGACCTGCTCCGTGAACGTCACCTGCCCCTGCCAGACGGGGGCCCCGATGCTGATGCCGAAGTGCTCGGCGCGGTTCTGTCCGGCAGCGAGCAGACACGCTCCGCCCAGGATCGCCAGCGCCGCAAGATTCGTAAGCCCGCACGGTGACCTGCCCATCGGCCGCTCCAGTTGAAACGCTTCAGCCACGCTGCCGCCAGCGCCGCTAGTCGCATCGCCCACCGCTCATCTTACCCCGTCCGCTAAGTTTACTCAAACGCAATCGCGCCCGCCGGCTCACGGCCCGGCCAGTGCCGCCCCGAAGCTGGCCCAGTCCTGTGCATCCACGTCGCCGTCTTCGTCGAACTGGGCTGCCAGACAGCCCGCGCCGGTCGGCCCGCCCCCCGCGCCGGTGAAGCAGCGCTGGAACGCCGCGGCGTCGGCCAGGTCCCGGTCACCGTCCTGATCGAGATCGCCCGGCGTTACCGCGTACACCTGAAACTCCGGAATCCGAGCGTGGTTGTCAATGCCGGGATCCGCAATGAACAGCCGCACGTGCCGAACGAAGCGGGGCGCCAGAAGCGTTCGCGCGGTGAAATTAAGCTGATTCCAGAAGGAGCCCTCGATGGTCCACGGCCCGCCCGCGGTCGGCGCGGTCTCGAACATGAAGCACTGCGTGTTGTAGCTGGTGCTCTCGCCGCCCGCGCCCGCGTGGTACACCACGAAACCCGACACCGCCCGAATCGACCCGAGGTCGAGTTGTAACCAGTGCAGCGGCGTCACGGCGTCGCTGGTCCACTTGCTGCCCGCCGAGATCACGCCGTCGATCGCCCGGCTGGCCGGCGTAAGCGCGGAGTCCGCGGTCGCCGTGGCCGTCAGCGCGACATTGACTCCCGGCGGAACGCCGCCCGTCATCCGCGGCGGGATGCCGCCCGGCGGCGGCGAGACCGACGGATAGTTAGACGCGGCCGCAAAAGCGAAGGCGTCAAACAGGTCGTTGTTCGGACCCGGGGGGTTGACGGTGCGCAGATACTCGATCGAGTACTGCGCCCAAGTGACGGAGTCGTACGCGTAAATGAACCAACACGCGGCACCAATGGGGTGGGCGCGCGGGCGTTGGTTCCAGGCCGCCAGATCGGCGAAGGCCCCGTGCAGGAACCGCGCCGTCTGCGCCTCGTCCGCGGCGCTGTTGGGGTTCGTGGCGCGATTCCACTCGGTCATGTAGACCGGCAGGTGAGAGAACCCGTAATGATCCACGATGCACAGTTGGCTGATGTACCCGGCTTGCAGATCCTTGCGGGCGTCCGCAGCGCCGAGCCACGGCGCCCCGTACGCGTGGATGCTGAAGCCGTCCAGATCGGCGCTGGTCAACGCCGCGCACATCTGCGCCAGATAAACGTTGCCGTCGGTGTGCCGCACGCCACCGGCCGGCGGCCCGGGAGACACGGGCCCCAGCAGGACGATCTGCGGTCCCAGCGGGCTCGTGACCGACTTGATGGCCGCGCGGATCTGCTTGAACTTGTTCACGTACTCGGACGCGCTCAGCACGCCCCCGCCGTACTCGGCGAAGAGGTTCATCTCGTTGCCGACCTGCCAGATGTGGCACACGTTCCGAAGCTCGTATGCCGCGGCCTGCACCTTCGCGAGGTAGTCCGACATGGTGTACGTCGGCTCGCGCGGCACCGCGTAGCCCCATTGCGGCTGGATCCGGGCGATGATCGTGTGCCCCCGCGCCCGCATATGATTGAAGCGGTTGTCGCGCTGCCACACGGCTCCCCACCAGACGTCGCTGTCCGTCAGCACGCACTCCAGCGACCAGAGCGGCTTGCCGCCGCTCATCTGCTCCGCATGGCTCGCCGCTGGGTCGCCGTAGAAGTGAATGCCGTACAGCCAGGGCGAGGCCGCCGCACCCCACGGGCCGGCCACCAACATGAACAACGCAGCGGCCGCGCCGCGCCGCAGGCGCGGCAGGGAATCGAGGTGTCGTGCCACGCGTTCCACTCCTTTCGCACGAGGTCGACGCCCACGCGATGCCGATATCCTAATCGATCGAGAGGCCCCGGAACAACGACGCGGGAGGGCGTTCGCCCCGGATCGCATGGTGCCGCCCGCTCGGCGGCGCGACGGGGCCCGCAAAGCCACCGGCCGGTGACCGCCTCAGCCGGTCAGCAGGGCCACGAACGCTTCGATGTCGTCGAAGTTGACCGCTTGGTCGTTGTTGCAGTCGGCGTTCACGTACACGCAGTTCGGGAATGCGGCCTCATAGCCGGCCTGCCCATTGAGCGCCAGAACGAACGGGTCGATGTCGTCGAAGTTCACAACGCCGTCGCAGTTCATGTCGCCGCGTTGCCAAACCGGCGGCAGCGGCTGGAACGGCCAGTTGAGCGAGTAGGCGTTGTGGACCGCTGCCGGCCCGGAGGTATTGTTCACTTGCGCCCAGACGATGATCTTGATGTTGGACTGGTTCGCCCAGCTCGTGGAATCGAACGTGAAGGTCCGGCTAACTTCTTGGAACGCTCCCGGCTGGAGCGTGACGACGTTGGTCGCCACGCCCGGCGTGCGGAGGCAGTTGCGATAGCGGTTGTCGGCGGAATACGGATAGTAATCCAGCACGTGAGCGAAGTAGAGCCTGACGGTCTTGGCCGTGCCTGTCGGTTCGACGCCGATGCGTGCCGTGATCCGATACGTCTGGCCGCTGACCGGCTCGCCGCCGACCACGAGCGTCACGTCCGTCGGACGCGCCCGGCATGTGTTGTAGATTGACATGAACCAGTTGTACTGGCTCGTGTCGTTCGTGTAAGCGCCCTGGGCCCGGTTCTGCCCGTCGAACCACACGGTCGGGTAGCCACCGACGCCGTAGAACGCCTCGCGGGTCGCGCCCCAACTGATGGCGTACGCATCGCCGCCGTGGATCTGAACGCTCGTGAACGTCGTCGGCATCTCGTTCAGCATGCGGTTTATTGCTCGGCCGGCGTACGGACAGTAGACGCACCAGGTCGCGGTGAAGTTCTCCGCGAGCACCACGCGCTCCGCCGCCGCGGCATGCACGGGTTGCAAAATCGAAACAGCCGTCGCCATAAGCAGCCCGCTGAGGGTCCCAGCCCGCCGGGTCATACGCTCTCTCCGGTAAAGGTCGCGCAGGTCACAGAATGCGCCGTAGGCTATCCTACCGACGCCCGCCGGGCGAATGCACGCAAAATCCACCGCCGCGACAGCAGTTGGACGCGTCGCTGGACGCCCGGGCCGACCGCCCCCACCTCCCAGCCCGCCTGCGCCGGTAAGGCCCCGCCCGGCTCGGCTGCGCCGCCAGCCCACTTGCACCGCTCCGACGCCGGATCTGATGCGCTGCGCCGCTCCGCCGCCGGTACCCGCTGAAACGATCAGAAGTTGGTCACGTCATCTGACGTGCCGTAAATACCGTCCTTACCAGCCGTTATGAGCAGGAACGAATCCTTGCGATACGGGATCGCCGTCTTGCGGTTCGTGTTCTCGAAAACGCTTTTGTTAAGGATGTAGTACGGGAACGTGGCTATTTTCCCAGCCGCGATCTCGGCCGCCAAAGTCTGAGCATCCGCAGTGTGCGTTCCGGTACCGAAATGTGAGAGTCTGTGAACCGGGTTGTCGAGGTCGTCGGCCTCGCCCCCGAGCACGCCGGGAAAGTCCCACGGCGGCATCAAGCACGTTCCGCCCCCACACATCCCGGTGAACAAGCCATTGTCCTCCATCGTATAAATGGCCTGAACGGGGGGGTCGTTGCGGTAGCGAGCAATCTTCGCATCGGCGTTCGCGGCGGCGCGGGCGTTCGCCGCGTAATAAAGGATCGGGTAGCCGAACGTGTCCAACGCGACGGGCTGTTTGAGCGTATTCGCGTCGCAATCGACCGGCGGGGAGGACGGGGCGCCGCGCAGCTTTTCCGGCAGCGCCAGCGACAGCCCCTCCGGCGCGACGTAGGGGCCGACCCGCGGCAGCGGCAGCGTCACGCCCGCCGGACCGCCCTCCGTCGCGTACCAGTATCGCTGCTCCCAGTACTGCTGCGGATTCTCTAGCAGCGGCGGGGGCACGTTGCGGCGCGCCACGTAGCCGAGCGAGTCCTTGCCGACCAGGTAGCGCACCAGCCACTGCGCGCCGAAGATGTTTTGCCGGCCGGATTCCGTGGGATCGTCCGCGGCCGCAGACGGCGGGTACCCGCCGGTCTTGCGAACCTCGTCCTCATTCTCGCCTTTGAACATCTCCAGGCCGTCGCCGATCGCCTTGAGCGTCGTCCTGGTCCGGGCATTCTTGGCCTGGTCGCGGGCGCGGCCGACGGTGGGCACGAGAATCGAGATCAGCAGCACGATGATCGCGATGACGGCGAGGAGTTCGATCAGGGTGAACGCGCGGCGCGCGGGCCAGTGCCGCGTAGCATTCGGGGGAACCGGGTACGGAGTCATTCAGGGCACCTGCTCGTGAGAGACGCTCGGCCGACAGGGCGGTCGCGGTCGGACCGCTGATTCGTGCGACGCGGTTTCGGCGAAAGCGCCTGCGCTTGCTTTCCACGAAAGTGCCGGCCGCCACTGGCATTATCCGGGCCGCCGGGGCGTAGAGCAACCCCGAACCGCTGGCGCGGGCTGCGAGGCCGAAAAAAGGCCCCGCTGGGCACGCGACTGCCGCGGCCGCCCGGCGCGGCGTCGCAGACACTTGTCATCGTGTGCTGGAGCCGGCCGGTCAGTAGCCGAGGCCCGGCGGCTGACCGTGGGAGAAGACCGCTTGCACGCCGCGCTCAAACCCGGCCCAGCAACGCGAGTCGGCCCCGGAGCTCGGCTTCCGCCTGAAGCCAATCGGCCTCGGGGCTGCCCGGCGCGCCGTTCCGCTGGAGAAAGATTTCGTACGCCCGGCGGCGGATTTGCTCCTCGGTGGGTTCGACGTTGTGGGAGACGATTTCGGTCGCGGGCATGCTGCGGGAGCGTACAGGGCGCGGGAGTCTGACAGTCGTGGGCATGGAAAAACTCCGCGTCGGTGGCGGAGTCGACCGGATTCCGCGCCACCGACCAAACACCCCATCGGCAGCTTCCGGGGGAAACCTCATGGGGCAATAATCGGTTTCGGATCTGCAACGCGAGCGGACCGCGCGCCCGCTCCCGCCCCGGCTCGAAAAAGCAACCGGGTAGTTTAGCTGGCTCGTTTACTGCGGGCACTTCGACCCCAGCCGCTCCATGCCCGGCTGGCGGGTGTCAAGCCGACCGCCGCAACCGGCGAGTGTCAGCGCGCGCACGGCGGCTTTGCCCGACCGGCGAGTGTCGTGGCGATCCATGCAAACCGCCGAGCGAAACCCGCACGGAAGCTCCGGAGCTCCGCGGACGGTTGGACCGAGACGGCCCGCTGCTGCGGGGGTCCGTGAGGGGGTGTAGAAGGCTGCGCGGGCGCGTTCGGCCCGTCGGCCGGGTATCGAGCGGAGGCTTCGATGCGGGCCTGGACAGACGCCGGGCGGAGCCGGTCGTTCGGGAGGCAGGCGTCACGTCGAGCGCACTCCCGGCGCTTCACCTCGCCGCGCCGAGCCCCGCGTCGGCCCGGTCGCGCACGCAGCGCCGGGGCGCTGTCGCGTTCAGATCACGATGGTCCGCTCGCGCTGGACCGACGCGGGCCGCCAAAGCAGAAGGACGGCCCCGAACAACAGCGGCGCCAGCGTCACCAGCACCGCGCCGGAGACGTCGTGCCACTCCCGCACGTCGCGGCTCGTCCAGAAGCGCGCGAGCGCGGGGCCGGCCGCCGTTAATGCCATCGTGATCGACCAGAGCACCAGCGCGCCGCCGAGGCAGCCGCGCAGCATGTGGCGGCCACCCGCCCGCCGCCGCGCCAACACCAGCAACAGCACGCCGAGCGCGGCCGCGCCCAGCACGAGCCCGGGCGGCGCGCCGTCGCGCACGAGCGTGTCAAGGGCTGGATCCGGCAGATCAAGGGCACCGCGTTGCACCTGCTCGCGCACGGCACCCTGACCCAGGGCGACCGCGAGCGCGACCGTCAGCAACAGCTTGCCGAGCAGGCTGACGCCGGCGCTGGCCGTCCGTCCGACGAACGACGGCTGGAACGTCTCGAGCACCACGGGGGCCGCGGGCGGCGGTTCGGTCGTCGGCCGGGCAGTGGTCGCCGCGTCCGGAACCGGCGGGGATGCGTCCTCGGGCGCGACGGGTCGGAAGCCGACCGTCTCCAGGGCCCCGTTTGCGAGGGCGGCGGCCCGTCGGCCGAAGCCGGGACGGCAAGGCCACAGCGCCGCCCCGGCCTGGGTCAGCAGCGTGATGGCGGCGTTCACGCCGGCGCCCACCCACTCGTAGTTGCGGGCCCCGGCGGCGCCGCAGGCGATCAGGCCGATGAGGGCCGGCCAGAAGGCGGCGCGGAATTCCACCCGCCCGGTGCGGCCGTCTTCGATGCGGCGGCGCCAGTCGGTGATGACCATCGCAGCGAGCGGCGCGACGACGAGGGGCGCGAGGTTCCGGTCAACCTCCTCGTGCGCGAAGATACAGCGCACCAGCATGAACAGCGCGGCAAAGCCGGCGTAGGCGGCGCGCTCGAACAGCCAATTCTTCAACAGGGTGCGGCGCACGAGCAGCCCGTGCGCCAGCAACGGACCGGCCGTCCCGCAGGTCAGGTAGAGTGCCAGCACGACCGCACGCTCCGCGGTGTTCCCGCCGCGGCTCACGAGCGCGAACACGACCGCCAGGCCGAGCGCGATGATGCCCAGCGTGAACACGTGCGCGAGGCGGTGGCCCAACGGCACGGGGACGTGTTCGCCGGCGGGCTGCGCAGCGCCGCGCCGCGGCAGGCCGAACTCTCTTTCCAGACGGGCCGCTTTCTGATCGAGCTTCTGGGTCAGGCGGTCGAGCCGGCGCTGGATGCGCGGCGGCAGCGGACCGACCGCCAGGTCGCGGGCGTCGAGCGACGGCAACGCCGGCGGGCGGTGCGGCGTCGTCCGCGTCCGTTCCGGGTCCAGCGCCTCGGGGACACGCCGCACGCGTGTGAGCACGCTGGCGTCGAACGTCGAAACGCTGTCGGCCACGCCCGCGCTTTCCAGCACGGCCGCGGCCATATCGTCGGCGCTGCGCCAGCGCTGGGCCGGGTCCTTGGCGAGGGCCTTGGCGATCACGGCCGCGAACGGCGGCGGAACGCCGTTCAGGTCGGGGTTGTCGCGCAGGTGCCGCATCAGGATCTCGGCCATGCTGGAGCCGCTGAACGGCACCCGCCCCGTGAGCATCTCGTAGAGGATCACGCCGAGGGCGTAGATGTCGATGGCCTGGGTGTAGCTGCCGGAGCCGATCTCGGGCGCCATGTAGTGGACCGTGCCGACGCTCACTGTCTGGCCGCTGTGCTGCGACACGGACATGTGCTTGCTGAGGCCGTAGTCGCCGATCTTCACGTAACCGTCGTCATAGAAGATGTTGGCGGGCTTCAGGTCACGGTGCACGATGCCGCGCTCGTGCAGGTAGCTCAGGCCGGCGGCGATGCCCTTGAGGAAGAACGCGGCCTTCTGCGGGCCCAGCCCGCCGGGCTCCGCGATGAGGAGCTCGCGCAGCGACGGCCCGCTGACGTACTCCATGAGCTCGAACGGTTCCCCGGCCGCGTTGCGCCGCACGTCGTAAATGGTGATCAGGTGCGGGCTCTTGAGGTTCATCACGTGCGCGATGCCGCGCAGCTCGATGTCCGCGTTCTCGCGCAGATACTTCACCGCGAGCTGCTTGCCCGAGTCGGTGACCGCGTAGTACACCTCTCCAAACCCGCCGCGGCCGACGGCGCGCTGGATGGTCACGCCCTCGAGCGGTCGATCCCCGTATTTCAACGTGTACGGCACGTGGCCACCTCCGCGGTCATGCGTCTGGGCGCGGCGCCGGTCCGACTTCGTACGGCAGGACCGTGATCCGCACGTCTCCGAACTCCTGCGGCACGCCGAGGGCCAGCGCGCGGGCCGCGGCCCCGGTCCGCTCCGGGCCGACCGCAAGCCGCCCCAGCAGCGTCCCCTGCCGCTCGAACAGCACGACGCGCCCGCTGCCGTCGCCGGTCCGCACGTGGCAGGTCGGGTCGGGCCCGATCAGGCACGTGTCGCTCAGCAGCACCACTTCGCTCACGTCCTGCGGCAGGCGGCAACGGTGCGAAAGCCGCAGTACCGCTGACGCACTCATCGGGCTTGGGCGCACGAACGTCAGGCGGACCGGGCCGCCAAACTCGATCCGGTCGCCGTCGCGTAACCGTGCCTGCTGCACGGGGCGCTGGTTGACCGTCAGTGGTCCGAAGGCCGCGACGACGTATTCCTCGCCGCGCCGCAGAATGTCGGCGTGGTGGCCGAGCACCTCCCCCGGCAGTGGCACCTCCACCGGATACCGCGCGCCCCCGCGCCCGATCCGGACGCGGTCCGGCTGCGTGAGCAGGAAGCTCGGCCCGCCGTCCACCAGCACCAGCAGCGGACGCGTCAGCGTCACGCCGCGCGGCGCGGCCGGCGCAACCACGGGCGGAGGCGCCACCAGCCGCCCATCCGGGGGTACCGCACCGTCTTGCGACGCGAACAGTCCCAGGGGTGATGCGAGTAGTTGTCCCACGCCGTCCGCGATCCGGTCGAGAGCTCCCAGCGCGGAGTGCAACCAAGGGGCCTCTCCCCCGCCGGCCTTCACGCGCAACAGCGTCTCCCGCAGCGCGTCGAACTGCCGCGCCGCCAGTTGTCCCGCGGCCCGTGCGCACAGGTCCACGAGCCGCTCGAGCTCACACAACGTCGGGTCCGTCGGCACCAGCGCACTGAGGGCCGCCCGCGCCGCCTGGAGCCTTTCCAGCCGCCCCTCCCGGTGCCACGTCTCGATCCGGGCGCGCAGCGCCGCGCTGAGCCGAGTTCCGAACTCGTCCGCGGCCGGCGTCCGGCCGAACCGGGCGCGGGCGTCCTGCCAGGTGCGGACGGCCGCGAGCACATCGTCCCGCGCTAGCGCTTCGTCGGCCCGCGCCAGCAACTCGCCCAGCCGTCGCACCCGTTCGTCGAGCGCGTCGGCCAGCTCCGCGCGCTGTTCCGGGTCAGCCACCTGCCGCAGAGCCTGCCGGGCGGTCTCCAGGCGCCCCGCCCGCAGATGGTCGGCAGCCTGAACACACGCTGCGCGCTGTTCGGCCGCCGCGGTCATCTGACGCTGCACCTGCGCCGCGGTCTGCCGCCGCAGGTCGTCGGCCTCGGCGGTGAGCCGGCCGAGTTGCGCGACGCGGTCGAGGTCGGCGAGCGCGTCCGCGAGCCGCCCAGCCTGGCGGTGCAGGCGAGCGCGGGCCGTCAGCATTCGGGCCAGCTCGTCCAGCAGGCCCGCCGCGTCCGGGTGCTCCCGCACGTCGGGCTGCTGCGCGGCCGCGTAGGCGTCGTCGATCCGGCCCTGCGCGAGGGCCCGCTCCGCAGCCCGAACTCGGACGTAAAACCAGCGGCCGAACATGCTTCGCCTTGAGCTCCGATTCTACCGCGCCGCCGATTTCGCCGACGCGGGAGGGCGGCGTGTCGGGCACGCCCCGGTGTATTCGCCGGCCGGAGCGGCTTATTCGCGGGCGCGCGACGCGTCGCGCCTCATGCGCAAAAATCGCCGGCGGCCCGAGGCGAAACCGATTTTTCCGCAAGTGGGGCAATCGTTTGGTCGAAGGCGCAGGTGAGGGCGCGTAGCTCTCGCGATACGGAACTCGGTGCGGGAGAGAACCGGAAGCGAAAGGTGGTGTGCGATGCTCTCGTTCTTTATCGAGTTCTGGTGGAACCTGATGGGCGTCATCCCGTACGTCGTCTACGGCAGCGAGGGCTGAGGATGAGCTCGGCCCCGCTCATTCCCGTCTATAGCCGCGAGGAACTGGCCGTTGGGCGGTTCGCGGCTGCGGGGCTGTGGACGCTGGCGGCTGCGCTGCTGGCAGCGCTGACAGCGTGGTCGCTCGGGCCCGCCTGAGCGGTTGGGCGGACGCACACGGAGGAACGGCGGACGGCGCCATACTGTGATCGCCGGGAAGCCGCCGCCCGCCCACAACTCACTGGATCAATCGCCGCAGCAACCTGGAGGTCTGGACCGGTGGGGATCGCCGGACGGACCTGATGCGCGCCTCGGCGGCGCGACGCGGACCGACCGCGACGGGCGGCCATCGGCATACGCCTAAGGCGCCGCTCCGGGCTGCGGTCCGGCCGTGGAGGGCAACGCGGTCGAGCCGCGCGTCGTGACGGCGAGCGTAGTGGCGACGGTCCCGCTCTCGGGAGCCCACGCCGGCGACGGTGTCAGGCGGCGCTGCCGGCGGTGGAGCACCGCGATGATCAGCACCGGTCCGCCGACCGCCAGCAGGGTGCTGGCCGCGACGCCGGCCATCACCCCGGCGTGCGTGCGCACCTGGAAGGCGACCAGCGCCGCCAGTGCGGTCCCAGCCAACAAGGCGCCCGCCCCCACCGCCAGACCGGGCCAGTGCGGCCAATGGTCCGGCCAGCCTAGTCGGCGAATCCCGGCCAGCGCGACCAGGCCCCACAGAAGCACCTGCGCGACGAGCCAGTGGCGTGGATAGCGGTCGATTCGGGCGGAGGCCAGGAGAGCGTCGATCGCGTGCGCGAAGGCCTGGCAGCCGAACATGCGGCTGCCATCGGCCAGCGCCCACGAATCGTATCCCGGCACCATGCGACCAATGAGCACGACCCGGCCGGCCAGGCGGGTCCGACGCTCCGCAGCGTCCATCGCGAGGACTTCCTCGAGGGGGATCGCGCGGGCGCCCCAGGCAGCCATCTCATTCAGCGGATAGCGGGCTAGAAAGATGCGGTCGCCCGGCTTGAGCGGCGGCAGCGGGGCCGCCGGCCGGTGTTCCTCGAAAAACGGCACCACGTCGGCGGCATCGAGCCACCGCTTCTCCCCCGGGCGGACCTGCGGCTGCTCGTAGCACAGCTCCAGGGCGTTCCGCGCGATGCGCACCTCCATCCGATGGTTCGGCTGACGCACGGCCGCCATCGTCGCCGTCGCCAGCGTCGGGACGGGAGCATTGCGGCCGCGGAGGACGGCCAGGGGCAGGCTGATCTCACCCCCGCGACCGGCCGGATTGACGCCGAGCAAGAGTCCCCAGCCGAAGACCCCGGCGCGGATCTGCGGCGCGAGCACCGGTTCGGCGTTGTCGTCGATCTCCGCCGCGCCGACGATGACCGGAACACCGGCGGCCCGTGCTCCGGCGACGAAGGCCGCGTCGTACTGGTCGTGCGCGTCCGGGAAGTAGAAGTCCCAGGCGATCGCGCGGACGCCCGCGTCGGCCAACTGCGCCATGAAATGGCCGTAGAGCACGCGCCAGCTCTTGCGGTCGTGCGGCCGCAGACCGGGCAGGTCGCCGCCCAGACGGCCCGCGCGGATGGCCTGCTCCGTGCTGCTGAAGATTCCCACGAGGACCACGCCATCGCCGTCGGCGGCGGACACCGTGACGGCCGCCCGCACGTTCCAGAGCGTCGCGACGAGCACCCAGGCGGCCGCGGCGAGGGCCGTGACTTGCAACGCGCCGGGGTGGTTCCGCAGGATCAACCCCGCCAGTCGGGCGACACGGCGCCCCGGCGGCAGACCGGGCAGGGCGCCGACGGGGCGACCGGCCAGGTACGCGTCGAGGTCGGCAACCAACGCTGCGGCATCCGGGTAGCGTTCGTCGGCGCTGGGGTGCACGGCGCGGCGAATGATGGCCGCGAGGTCCTCGGCGCGGCTGACCCAGCGCTCGCGAAGCATGGCGAGCAGCCGGGCGTGGTTGGCGGCCTCGGTGGCCGGCTGGCTCGTGATGGCATGGAACAGCAGGGCGCCGAGGCTGAACACGTCGGTCCGCCCGGCGACCGGCCCCCCACGAAGCTGCTCGGGCGACATGTAGCCGTAGGTTCCGAGCGCGCCTTCGGCCCGGCCCGCGGCCTGGGCCGGATCGCTCTCGAGGCCGAGGCGCTTGGCGATGCCGAAGTCGATGATGCGCGGCTGGCCGGCGGCATCAATGACGATGTTCTGCGGCTTGAGGTCGCGATGAATGACGCCGGCGCGGTGGGCGTGATCGATGGCCAACGCGACCTTGCGGATGATCTCAATGCGGTCCTCGAGCGACACTTCGTGCGTGCGGAGGTATTCGTCCAGATGCTGCCCCGGCACGTACTCCATCGTGTAGTACGGCGGCACCGTGCCGAGGTGGGCCTCGTAAAGCGTGGCGATGCCGGGGTGCCGCAGCCGGGCGACGAGGTGGACTTCGTTCTGAAAGTACGCCGCCCGCAGCGGTGTCTTGCTGAACAGCACCTTGAGCGCTTCGGTGCGCTGTTTGCCGTGGTGAATCGCCTTGTACACGACGCCGAAGCCGCCCCGCCCCAGCTCCGCGATCACCGTGTAGTTGCGGAAACGCGGGAAACGGTCCCTCGACGCCTGCCGGAAAACGGCCCGGCACGAATCACACCGCTCGAGGTGCTGCTCGAGCGCGGCCACCGTCTCGGGGGCCACCTTCCCTGCGGCCCAGGCTGCCACGGCGTCGTGCTGCCCGCACTGTGCTGCGCGTGTCGACATGCGTCCCTGCGCCGACTCCGCCACGGATGCACCTGCCGTGGGCATTATAGCGTGGGCGGGCGGCCGCTCGCGGGGAACAAACCCGCCGCCCTCGAAAGGTCCCGGCGCTTCAACAGGGGCTCGGCGCGCGCCGCCCGCAGGGCGGGCAACCGCGGTCCCGTGCTCAACGCAGCCGTTCAGAGGCGACGCGCGGCAGATCGCCGAACACGCTTCGGCCGCGGCGCCACTGCTCGGCCACGTGCGGATGGGTCAGCGCCCGCATCAACGCGGCGTGCAACTCGTAATGCCCGGCCTCGAGACCCGCGCTGCGGAAACCGCGCTCCAGACCCTCGGTGACGCCGCCCGCCACGGCCAGCGCCACGCGGTCGCACGGGCCGGAGTGTCCCGGCTCGCCGGCGGCCAGCGCGGCGGCGCAAAGCTCCGCCGAGAAGGAAGTCCAGCCGCGGCAGCCCAACGGGCGGAACGGATGCACCGTGCAACGGCCGTCTGGACTCAGCAGCGCGCACGGGACGCGCGCGGCCGCGCGAGCCTCGATTGTCAGGGCGGAAACGCGCGCCGCGGTGCCTGCGATACGGTCGATTAAGGCGGCGAGTTCGGCCGGCGGCCACGTGGCGCGCAGCCGGGCGGCCAGCCACAGCGCCTCGACCGGCGTGACTGACACGGCCATGTAACAACAATGGCTGCACCCGGCCCGGCAGGCCCGCCGCGTCCTGTCCGGCGCGTGGTCGCTCCACGAGTCGACCGCGGCGGCGGCGCGCTCCGCCAGAGTAAGCACGGGCAAGGGCTGCGCCGCCAGCGCCGCAAATTCGTCCGCCAGCGCCGTCGCCAGCGCCGGTCCATCGACGCGGGTATCCAGCTCCTTCGCAGACGCTTCCATCGCCCGCAGTATAGGCCGCCCGCGCGGGACTGCGCGGTCGCCCGGGACGAACTGCGCCGCGGGCCGGGACGGACCGCGCCGTCACGCCGGAGGGACTGCGCCGACCCCGGGAGGGAGTGCGCGGCCGGCTGCCGGCGGCTCAGGTCGGGCGCGGGAAGCGGCCGAAGGTAAGCGCAAGCGACGCTGCGCGCGGGGCGCAACGCCGCCGGTCGAGGGTCTGAGAGCCGGGCGGCGTGGGCCGCGACCGCCGCGCGCCGCGGGAGACCCGCGATGCTATTTCGACTGCGGTTCCCACTGGAAGTGCAGTGTCCGGACGGTGCGGAAGGGCCCGTGCGGAAGGTGCACGCGCAACTCGCGTACCAGCACGGCAAGTGGCGGGCGGAGAGCACGGAACCGCCCGCCGCCTCGCTCCTGTGCGACAGCATGGAAGAGGCGATCATCGCGCTGGCGAAGGCAGTCGGCCGCAGCGCCGCGCCCGCGCCGGAGTTCCAGACGCCGACCGCGTAGCGGCGCGCCCGCCGTGGCCGGCTTGCCGCTGCCGCGGGCAACGCGTAGGCTCCGCCCGCGGTCATGACCCCCACCCGCCTCGACACCGCGCTGTTTCTCGTGCTCGTCGCGCTGCTGGGCGCGCGGCCTCTGATCCCCGAGAATTTCGAGTCGTTGGCGGTGACCTTCGTCGGGCAACTGGCCCAGGCCGACGGCGTGCCGCCGGGACCGACTCCCGCCCTGACCGCGGTGCTCGACACGCTCGCGCTCGCCGCCGCCGGGGTCGCACTCGCGCGGCGGGCCCGCGGCGGTCCGGCGGTGGCCGGATTCGCGCTGCTCATCGTGGGGTTGCTCGTCTCAACGCGGGCCGCCGGCGACCGGCACATGGCCGCGCTGGCGGGGAGCAGCTTCGTCATCGGACTGCTGACGCTCGCGGCCCTGGCCGCTCTGCCGCGCCCGCCCGGAGCCCAGCGGATACTCATCGCGGTCATCCTCGCCACCGGGAGCTTGACGGCCGTCAAATGCGTCCAGCAGGTGACGCACGAGCTGGCGGAGACGCGCGCGTTCTGGGAGCAGGAGCGCAAGCCCGCCCTGCTGCGACAAGGGCTGGCGGCCGACGATCCGCTGATCGTGAACTACGAACGACGGCTGCTTTCCGGCGAGGCATACGGGTTCCTCTCCCACCCGAACATCACCGGCTCGGTGGTCGCGACCTGCGGCGTCTTGGCTACGGGACTTGCGCTAGCGCTGGCCCGCCGGGGCCGATCCGCTTCGACGCGGCGCCGCGGCCGGGTGCCGGCGGCGATGCTCGCGGCCGCCGCGGTCGCAGCGTTGGCGGCCGCCGCGACGAAAATGACGGGCAGTCTGGGGGCGGGCGCCGCCGGTGCGGCCGGTCTGGGCCTCCTGGCGGTGTTGCTGGCGCTGCGTCGCCGGCTGGCGCCGCACGCGGCGTTGACGGCCGTCGTCGGCTTGGGCGCGTACTTCGGGAGCATCGCGCTGGTAGCCGGACTCGGCGCGGCGCGGGGCACGCTCCCCCATCCGTCGCTGGCGTTCCGGTGGTACTACTGGAGCGCGGCCGTGCGGGCGTGGCAGGACGTGCCGCTCACCGGACTGGGCCGGGGCAACTTCGCGGCCGCGTACATGCGGCACAAGGCACCCGAGAGCACCGAGGAAGTCCGGGACCCGCACAACCTGTGGGTCTCGTTGCTGGTGGAGCTGGGGCCGGCGGCGCTGGGCGGAGTGATGCTGCTGCTGGCGGTGTGGCTGGTGCGGGTCCTGCGGGCGACGGCGGACGGGCCGACCTCCGCGGGGCCGCCGGAGGGGGCGGTCGCCCGCAACGCCGTGTTCGCCGCGGCGGGCGTACTCGGATTGCAGGGATTGGCGACCGGCGCCGCCCCCCTGCCGCTGTTGTGGGCCGTCGACGTCGCCGCACCGTGGCTCGTTGCATTGGGGCTGGGGCTGTGGCTGACCGGCCACGTGGTCGAGCCGGCCGACGCGGCGGCTGTGCGGTGCGCCGCCTTGGCCGCCAGTCTGGCCGGCGGCATTCACGCGCTGATCGATTTCACGCCGCTGACCGCCGGAGGACTGGCGTACCTGGTGCTCCTGGCCGCCGCAGCGCTGGGACCCCCGCCGGGGCGGTCGGAAACGCCCGGGCGGACGGAAGCGCCGGGGCGACCGGGGACCCGCCGACGGCTGGTGGCGGGCTGGGCTGTGGCGGCCGCTGCCGTGGCCGCGCATACGGCACTCGTGCTGCGTCCCGTCGTCTTGTCGACCGCGGCGGCCGAACGGCTCGAGGCCTTGGTGCAGACGTTGCTGCGAACCGGCCGCCCACCGACGCCGGACGTGGTGCTCGTGGCGGCCGGTCCCGCGGCGCAGTGGGATCCGGTCCTGGCGGCGGCCACAGCGCGGGTGTTGCTGACGGCCGCGCGGGTCCCCGGTTTGCCAGCCGAGACTTGTGAAGCGCTGCTGGCGGCGGCGGCGGAATCGGCCGCGCGCGCCGCAGCGCTCAATCCCCACGACACGAACCACGCGGCCCTGGCGGGCACGATCGCAGACCACCGGGCGACGCTAGCGGAAAGGCGTCAGGACGCGACGGCGTGGCGGACGCAACTGCTCGCGGCGACGGACTGGTGGGTTCGGGCGACAGAGTTGTACCCGACCAATCCGCGCGCCCATCTTTCCGCCGCGCGAGCCTGGGTGGCACGCTGGCGGCTCACAGGCGAGGCCGAGGCGGCCTCGGCGGCGCGCCGGCATCTGGACGCCGCCCTGTCGATCGACGCCACCCGCAAGCCCGACGAGGTCGTGCGGCTGCAGGCGGAAGAACGCCGCGCGATCGCGGCGTTGCGGGCGGAGATCGATGCCCGCTGAGGTGCCAGCCCGACCCCGCCGGCGCGAGACATGAGACGGACTCCGCCCGGCGCAGGCTGCGAGCCCGGCCGCAGGCGGCGCGGGCCCACAGGCATCGCACGTTCCACGGCTGCCCGACCTCATCGTCGGGGCGGGTTCCTTGGGGGGACACCGGACGAGGCGACGTGCCGCGGCAGTGCCGTGCTGGCGCGACGGGCCGCCAGACTGGCGGGCCGGGCGGCCCAGTCCGCCGGCGGGACCTACCGCCGTCGCGCCAGGAGCCCGCCGAGTCCGATCAGGACCAGCGTCGCCGGCTCGGGAATGACGCCGGTGTCGCCGGCGTAGCCCGCCCGCACCGCGGAAACCGGGCTGGCACTCAGGGGATCGTAAAGCGGAGGCATCCATCCCGCCGGCGGCGACTGGAAGCTCAAATGGCCGCGCATCGCACCCGGCGCGCCGACGAGGCTGTAGGCCTCCGCAACCAGCCCGCCGACGATCGTGCCGACTCCCTCTACGACGTAGGTTCTCTCGGGGCTGTTCGACCGGCCGTAGAGCACGACGTTCGTGAGGTCCAGCGCTAAGAGCAGCCCTTGCCAGGTGTTGGCACCGACCACCAGCGTGCCGTAGATCATCAGGTCGGCGGCCCCGGGTGAGGTGTTCAAACCGGTGCCGGTCAGGCTCACATCGAGCGATCCGATGGGGCCGTCCTGCCCGGTGAACTGCACCGCGAGCACGAAATCGCCCCCGAACGTCCCCACGCCGCTCACCTCATCCCAGACGGGATAAGGAGGTGGTGCCGGCCAGTTGGGATGATACGTCAGCACCTCGCGGTCACCGCTGTGTCGCTGGTAGATCAGCGTATCCGGTTCCGTTCCGTTGGTCTGATACTCGAACAGCGGAGCCGTGCCGCCGCTGTTGAAGCCGTCGAACGTGAAAGTGTGGCCCAGGATGTTCGGCAGCAACGGTCCGGCCAACGCCGCGGAGGACACTGTCAATGCTGTGAGGAAAGCCCAACGCGTCATGCGATCCCTCCACTCAGAAAACCGCAATAGCAAGTTCGGCCGCACCCGAGCGAGTGCCCACGTCAAGGGCGGCGCGCAACCCAACGGCGGGTGCGCGGCGCACCGCTCGAGGACGCGGCGATCCACGATGGAATCAACGACCGCGAAGTCAGATGTTGCGGCCTGTCACGAGGTTCTAGGTCGCTCGGGGAAAGCTGGTCAAGCGAACGATACGCAAAATGATCCGGGAAAAACGCTCGCCCCACGAAACCGGTTGTGGTGTGCGAGGGGGGGGGCATGAGCGCGAAGCCGGGAGCCGGAACCGTCGGGCAGCCGCGACGCCACTGGTGCGCCCATCTTTGCTTCACCTGCCGCGCGGCCCTGCGGCGGTGAGGTCCCCAAGGTCCACACCGGTGCGATCGTCTCTGATTCAGTTGCTGCCCCGCTGTGCGCCGTCGATAGCCTGCACCGCCGCACGGGCGGTCCGGACAGTCGCGGACCGCGCGAGGCGGGCAACCGCGGCACGCTCCGGTCCGGCGGGCGTGCCCCCGCAGCCTGCTGCGCGGCCCGCCGGATCTCCCGCCAAGAATCCGCCGGTAGCGAACCAGGTCGCTCCCGGCTCCGGGTGGGTTGCGGTCAAGACTTGCCCGCGCGGTTACGCCGCTCACGGGGACGTGAGGCTTGGGTTAGCGGCCCGCCAGTTCCTCCCCTCCGCCCCGACGGTCGCGCTTGGTCGCCCCCCGGCGGCGTTTCTCGGCCAGCCGGCGGCGCTGCGCGGAAGCCGGGGGCCGCGTCGGCCGCCGCACTCGCGGCACGTGCAATGCCGCCGTCAGCAACGTGATTAGGCGTTCTCCGGCCGCCCGACGATTAGCAATCTGCGTGCGGGCCTCCTGCGCGACGATGCGGAGACGGCCATCCTGCGCGAGGCGGGAGGCCAGACGCTGGGCAATGCGGGCACGTTGGGCCGGTGAGAACAGTGGGCAGGTCTGAAAGTCCAGCAGCAGCGTGACGCGCGTGCTGAGCTTGTTGACATTCTGCCCTCCGGGACCGGCCGCCCGATCGAACCGCTCCTCCAGCCACGGTGCGAGGGCGTCAGTGCTGAGGCGCGGCAATGCCATGGCGGGCCTCTCTGCGCAGACCGCGCGTCGCCGCGGCGTCCGTCCGGGCCCGGGCGGGCCTCAGCACAGAGCCAAGTAAGCGGCGATAAAATACACCGCGACGCGGATTCTATGGGGTGTCCAGAAGTGCCACATGTCTTTCCGCCTCCGAGGGCGGCGACAGCCGGCGGCACGGACCGGCGCACATCCGCGGGCGGTCGGCCAGGACCGCCTGCGACGGCCGTCCGCGGCGAGCCGCACGCGCTCGCCCGAGTCCGTACCCCGCGCGGGTCGCACAACCGCTTCTTCCTGCTCACTTATACGAGCGGAGGCGGTCTCACATCAACGCCCGCGTTCGGCAGCGCGATTCACGCGGGTCGCGTGCGGGTCGCGCCGGGCATTTGCGGACCGTCGCGCGCGGTGCAAGCGCGCCGCCGATAAGGAGCGCCGCGCGCCGGCCCACGACGAAGGCCGCAGCCCGGAAGCGGCGCTCCACCATCCGAGAAGCTCCGCGGGTCGCCTCCCCGACCGGCCGAGTGCGATCCGGCGGCCCGCGCTGCGTGAAAAGCAGCCTCCCCGCGCCCGACCCCGGTCGCAGCGCTCGGAGGTGGTTCCGCTCGCGACCAGCCTCAGGCCGCAGCGTCGTCCGCGCGTGATCGTTCACAGGTAATCGGAGCGGTTTACACCGGCTCGGCGGGCCGCGGAACAGCCACGGTCGGCTGCGCGCCGCGCGCGACCAGCCGCACGCCGAGCAACACGAGCACACCGCCTAGCAAAGCAGGGATGTAAACCGGCTCGTCGCGCCAGGTCCACGCGACCGCGACGGTCACGAACGGCTCGAGGTAGAGCAGTGCGCCCACGCGGGTCGGGCCGTCGCGGTCCACCGCTGCGAACCAGGCGTAGTACGCCAGGCCGCTGCACACCGGGCCCAGGAACAGCAACGCGCCGAGCACCTCCAATGACGTCACGGGCGGACCGGGCGGCACGAAGTCGGACGGCTGACGCCAGCCCGTCGCGGCCGCGACGATCCCGGTGAACACCGCGGCGATGGACATTGTCAGCGCCGTGGTGCGAAGCGCGCCATACCGGGCAACCAGCGGCCCGGAGGCGAGCGTGTAAGCGGTCCATGTGAAACACGACAGCACCTGGAGCAGATCGCCCCAGCGGGCGTGGACCAGATCGGGCGGCGTGCGGAGCGTGACCGTGGAGACGCCCACCGCGCCCAGCGCGACGCCGAGCCATCCCCGGCCGCGGAGCCGCTGCCGCCCCAGCGCCTGCGCGGTGACCGCCAGCGCGACAGGGGTAAAGCTGATGATCCAGCCCGCGTTGATCGCCGAGGTATGCTCGAGGCCGTACGCCTGAAGCAGGAGGTGCAGGCTGAGGATCAGCGCCAGGCCCGCGGCCGACCAGAGGTCGCGCGGGTCCTCGACCAGTGCGCGTCGCGGGCCAGGGAGCGACCCCCGTCGCCAGACCACGACGGCCAACAGGACCGCGGCGCCAAGCAACAGACGGATCGCCACCAGACCGAACGGCCGGACCGTGGTGAGCGCGACGCGCGTGGCGACGAAGGACGCCCCCCACACGGCCACGGCGAACAGTCCCAGCCCGGACAGCCGGGCGAGCCGGTCCGCGCCGCCGCCCGCCTGCGAATCGGTCGTCGCAGCCATCGGGCCTTCCGCGCCCCGCCGCCGGCGCTCAGTTCACGCCGAAGCGCCAGCCGGCCCGGTATTCCTTCGTGAGGTACTGGTTGGCGGGCAGGAAGTTCGTCACCCGCAGCGCGGGGCCGTCCCACTCAATTCGCCGGCCGCAGCGCAGCGCGACGTTGCCCAGCAGGATCGTCTCGGTCATCGGCGCGGCGTAACGGAAGTTCGACTTGGGGTAGTCGAGGGGCTTCTCGCCGACGCAGGCCATCAGCCACTCCTCGTAATGGCCGGGCGAGCGCTCCAGCAGCGGCTTCGGGCGGCCGAACGCCCGCATCCGGGCCTCGGGGATCAGGCGCGGGCTGTTGCCGTAGTCGCCCTGCACGAGCAGCGCGCCTTTCGTGCCGATGAACAAGTTGCCGGTCGCGGACAGGCGGCGGTCGGGCTCGAGCTCGGGCGGGTTCCTGGGGATCAGCCCGCCGTCGTACCAATAGGCGGTGAAGCCCGGGCGCCGGCCGCGGCGCGCGAACTCCCACTTGAGGACGGAGGCCTTGGGAAAGGTCTCGTTGTTGACGTCCGTCGCGGCGAGCGGCTCGACACTGATCGGATGACCGGGATCGAGGGCCCAAAACAGGCCGTCCATCATGTGGCAGGCCATATCTCCCAAAGCGCCGCAGCCGAAGTCCCACCAGCCGCGCCACGCGAAGGCGTGGTAGACCTCGGCCTTGTACGGTCGGACGGGAGCGGGCCCGAGCCAGGCGTCCCAGTTCAGCGTCGGCGGGACCGGATCCTCGCCCTCGGGCCGTTTGATGCCCTGCGGCCAGATCGGGCGGTCGGTCCAGGTGTGCGCCTCGACGACGTCGCCGATTGCGCCGCTGTGCAGGAACTCGTACACCAGCCGCCAGCCTTCGCCGGCATGGCCTTGATTGCCCATCTGCGTCGCGACCCGGTACCGCTCGGCGGCCGCGGCGAGCTGGCGGGCCTCCCACACCGTGTGCGTCAGCGGCTTCTGGGTATAGACGTGCTTGCCAAGCTGCATCGCGATGAGGGTGGCCGGAAAGTGGTGGTGGTCCGGGGTGCCGATCATGACCGCGTCGATGTTCCGGTGCTCCCGGTCGAACATCTCGCGGTAGTCTTGATAGCGCCGCGCATCCGGGAAGAGTTTCGCGGCCTGCTCGAAGCGCGTCGTATCCACGTCGCAGAAGCAGGGGCATCGGACCCCGTACTTGGCGGTCTCCTCCAGGTGCTGGCCGCCGATGCCGCCGGTGCCGATATAGGCGATCCGCAGCTCGCGGTAAGCCGGCAGGCTGGTGGGCTGCGGTGCCGGGGCGGGCGTGGCGGACGGAGGACCGGCGGACGGGGCCGTCGCGCAGCCGAGAAGCGGCGCCACGGTCAGGGCCGCACCGGTGGCGGCGGCGGTGCGGAGGAAATCGCGGCGCGTGGTGAGGTCGATGCGTTCCATCCCGTTCGGCTCGCGGCTGTAGAGGCTCCGGCCCGCCGGATGGGAGCACCGCCGGCACACGCCGCGTGCACCGACAACGGGCGGGCGAGCGGCATTGTGCCACAGGAGCGGGGCCGGTCGCAACCGGGTACGGCGTGGCTAGAAAAGCACGCCCGCCACGGGGGAGAGACCGCGCATCCTCCGGAGGGCACCGAGACCCCGTCGGCTTCCTGCGCGGCACCGCAGCGGGACGTGCCCGAGGGACACGGCTCGATGCAGCGAGTCGGCGCCCCGAGTGTGCTGCGCGCGAGAGCACGCGGGCTCCCAACGCGACGCCCCCGCGCGCCGCAGCACCACGGGAGGACACGGACTCGCAAACTGCTCGTTACCAGACGGAGGATGGAAGCTTGCGACACCGCAACAGACGCGGCACGCGCCCGCGCGCGGATAGCCCATCCCATCCACCGGGTCGGACCGCCCGGGCGGCGATCCGACCTGCACGCACTGGGCCGGGCGGGTCAGTGCCGCTCCGGCCGGCGGGCCCCAGCGTCGGCCCGCGACCGCCGCCCGCGCTGGCGGACGGCCGGTCGTTAAGGATGCTACGCCGCCCCAAGTGTCCCGCCCACTGGTCGCCGGCGAAAATGCCCCGCCGGCGCTGCGGGGCGGCCGCCGCCCGCCGGCCGCGTGGCGCGGGGCGGGGCCGCGGCCCTACCACGCCTCGAGGTCGCCCACGATCTCCTCGACGAGGTCCTTGAGGGTCAGCAGGCCGACGTGCGCGCCGCGCCGGTCCTGCACGATCGCCATGGTCTGACGGGCCCGCTGAAGCTCGAGCAGCACGGACGAGACGCTGGCATGAGCCGGGACGACGATCGGCGGGCGCACGTGGGCGCTGACCGGGCGCTGCTCGGGGTCGGTGAGCACGTCGAACACGTGCACGATGCCGACGATGCGGTTCGGGTCGCCGTCGTGCACGGGCAGGCGGGAGAAATGTGCCATCCGGGCGATGCGGAGGAAATCCTCGCGTGCGATCGTGCGGGGAACGAGGGCCGCGCGGCGCAGCGGGATCATGCAGTTGCCCGCCCGCACCGAGGAGATGCGCATGATGCGGCTGATCAGCTCGCGCTGGAAGGGCGAGAGACCGCCGAGCGCGGCGCCTTCCTGCAACATTCCCAGGACACTGGCCCGGGCCAGCAGGTGCGGGTCGGCATCCTGCGGGGCCCGCAGGTCCAGCCGGTGCAGCAGCCGCCGCGCGAGCTGCCGCATCGCCCAGGGGAAGCCCGTGGCGCGCGTCACCCGGACGCACTGCTCGAGCGGCCAGGCCAGGCGGTACATCCAGACGTCCGCCTCGCGGCGAAACCAGTCCTTGGGGATCACGCCGCCGAGAATCAGCACCGCGGGCGTCACGAGCAGCGTGGCCCAGCCCTCCGCGGCGGCGGGCGCGAACTGCGCGTCCAGAAACAGCGCGGTCACGCAGGCGGTGGTGATGAAATCGGCCAGCGTGCAGCCGAGCAGCGCGGTGAGGACCAGGTCGCCCGGCTGCTCGAACAGGCGCGCCAGGCGGCGGGCCCCGCGGAAGTTCTGCTCGGCGCGCACCCGCAGCCGCAGGCGGTTCAGGCAGTAGGTGCCGGTCTCGACCGCCGAGGCGGACGCGCTGAGGGCGATCCCCAGCAGGGCCCCGGCCGTCAGGAGGACGAGGGAGGTCACGGGCGGGCCTCCGGCGGGACCGGGGCGCCGCGCAGGCGGACGCGGACGCGTTCGACCCGGTGGCGGCGGACCGCCAGCACCTGCAACTCGAGGTGCCCGAGCGTGATCGTGTCGCCGACGACCGCGGGGCGTCCGAGTTCGGCCGTCACCAGCCCCCCCACCGTCGCGACGCCCTCGGCGGCGCGGGGCAGCGCGAAGGCCTGCGACCAGTAGTGGATGCTCAGCCGCCCGCTGACCTCGAAGACGCCCTCGGCGACCTGCACGATCTCGGGCTGCTCGGGGTCCTCGTCGGGCGACGGCAAGTCGCCGACGATCGCCTCCAGCACGTCCTCGAGCGTGACCAGCCCGGCCATGCCGCCGTACTCGTCGACGGCGATCGCCAGTTGGCTGCGGGTCAGGCGGAAGTGTTGCAGGAGCTGCTCGCAGCGGGCCAGCTCGGGCACGAAGCGGACCGGCTGGACCAGGCTGCGGAGCGGCTTGTCGGGGTTCAGAAAGAGCACCTTGGCGTACACGAGGCCCACGATCCGGTCGACGTGCCCCTCGTACACCGGCACCTTCTTGCGACGCGTGCGGCGCATCAGCTCCCGCAGGCCCGCGGCACCGCCGCTCAGGTCGTAGGCGACTACCTCCACCCGCGGCACCATCACGTCGCGCACCCGCAGGTGCCCGAGGTCGATGACCTCGCGCAGGAACGCATCCTCGACCGGGTTGATCACACCGCGGCGGCGGCTCATCTCCAGCAGCGTCTTGAGCTCCGGCGTGCTCATCGGCTCGACGGCCGCGGCGCGCCGCCCCAGCAGCAGCCGGCTGAGCGGCTCGGCCAGCAGCACGTGCAGCACGCGGCCGACCGGCCCGAGCACGTACCCGCTGAAGTGCACGAGCGGCGCCAGCAGCGGCGCCAGGCGCGGCGCCAGCGCGACGCCCACCGTCTTCGGCAGCGCCTCGCCGAACACGGCGACGACCAGCAGACTGAACAGCGCCGCCGCCACGCCCGTCGCCGGACCGAGCTGCGGTTCGAGCGGCGCGAAGAACACGTAGACGTTCGCATACAACAGCACGTTGACGGCCGTGTTCCCCAGCAGAATCACCGTCAGCGTGCGCTGCGGATCGCGCAGCAGACGCACCACCAACTGGCCCAGCACCCCGCCCCGCGCCTCAAACCGCTGCACCTGCATGCGCGAGAGCGAGAAGAGCACGGATTCGCTGGCGGAGTAGGCCGCCGACAGCGTCACCAGCACCGCAATCGCGGCGGCGCTGAGCCCGGTTTCCACCCATGGGATCGCAACCGCGAGCATGCGCCCGGCCTCGCTCCGGAACACGCCCGGAGTGTAACCCCGCGCTGCGGGCCGCTGTAGCGGCGTGCCGCGGCGCCGCACACCACCGTCAGCCCGTGAGCGCGGCACTCCGCACCGCGGCGGCAACCTGCCGAGACGCAACCGCCCGGCCCGCGCCGCGGGCGATCGACGGCGACCGGCGGCGAAACCGGACGCCCCGCACCGGCGCGTCGCCGTCGGCCACGGCCGCCGCGCTTCCCGCCCGACCGCGCTTGCTGCGCGGCCGACCGGCGCCTAAGGTACGACCTTGCGCCGCTGCGCGCTGTGTCGGCGTGGCCTGCGCACCGCTTCGTTTCGGGAGAGGTGCCGGAGTGGCCGATCGGGCACGCTTGGAAAGCGTGTGTGCGGGTAACCGTACCGGGGGTTCGAATCCCCCCCTCTCCGTTTGCTCCGGCCCGGCACGCTGGGATGCCCCGCGACCGGGCACGGCCGGCCTCGTGCTGCCGGACGGCGCGGGCCGCCGCGCCGTCCGGTTTTGCCGCGTGCGGCGTGGTGCGCGGCGCGATCCTGCCTCAGCGCCGGGCGCGGGCGCACACGCCGGCGACCCGCATCAGCCGCGTGACGGTGCTCCGCACGCTCTCGGCCTGCGCGGAGAGCTCCTGCGACGCGGACGCCGACTCCTCGGACGCCGAGGCGTTCTGCTGCGTGACGGTGTTGAGCTGCGCGACCGCCTTGTTGAGCTGGTCGACCGCCTCGGCCTGGTCGCGGCTGGCGGTGGAAATGCTGCCGACCAGATCCGAGACCTGCGTGACGTGCGCCACGATGGACGACATGGCGGCGGCGACCTCCGTCGAGACCTCGCTGCCCTCGCGGGCCCGCGCCACCGAGGTCTCGATCAGTCCGGTCGTCTCCCCGGCGGCCTGCGCGGCCCGTTGCGCCAGCGAACGCACCTCCTGCGCGACAACCGCGAAGCCCTTGCCGTGGTCGCCCGCCCGCGCCGCCTCGACGGCCGCGTTGAGCGCCAGCAGATTGGTCTGGAACGCGATTTCCTCGATCACCTTGATGATCTTGTGGATGGCGCTCGCCGACTCGTTGATAGCCGTCATCGCCCCGCCGAGCCGTTGCATGGTCCGGTCGCACCCCTGCGCCGTCTCCCGCGCCGCGCTGCTCAGCCGGTGCACATCCGCAGCGCTGCGGGCATTGTCGCGGCTCATCGAGGCCACCTGTTCCAGGGAGCTGGACGCCTGCTGAAGCGCGGCCGCCTGGTCGCTGGCGCCCTGCGCCAGCATGTTGGCCGCGCCGGCCACCTGCGCTGACGCCTCATGCACCTGCTCGGCACCCTCGTCCAGCTCGGCCGCGATCTGCTGCACCGGCGCAATCAGGTTTCGCACGACGACGCGCTGCACGACCAGGTACAGCACGACCGCGCTCACGCCGACCAGCACCGCGACGATGCCCGTGCCGCGCCACAGCGTGGCCGCCAGCGCCTGGTCCGCGGCCGCCAGCGACTGGATCACCTCGAACGCGCCGTGCACCTCGCCGGCCTTCCAGTTCTCCATTTTCCCGCCGGTCGGGTCCAGTCCCTGATCGTTGCCCCACAGCGCCGCCGACTGGGCGGGGTCGCCGTGGCACAGCAGGCACTCATCCGTCAGCCGGATCGGTCGGAAGTAGCGGATCGCGTTCGCGGCTTTGTCGATCTCCCAATGCTCGGTCGCGGTGCCGGATTCGAACATCTTTAGCACGCGACTCTCGACCTCGTCGGGCGTGTTCTTCGGATTGCGGGGGTTGAACTTCGGCACGCGGAACTGGTAGCCGCCCTCCTCCGCCTTGGCCATCGCCGCGTGCCAGGCGGTCACGACCGGGACGGCCTGAAGCACCCTGTCCAGGCGGCCGGCGGCGGCCCACTCCCGGAACTGGTCGGCCGAGAAAATCCCGGACTTCCACTTGTTGGCCATCTCCTCGCGGGTGGACTCCACCGTGAGCACCACGCTGCGGGCTTTCTCCACGTACTGTTTCTGCACGGCCGCGCGCGAATCCTGCACGTACAGAGCGAACATGACCGCGGCCAGGGTCACCAGGCAGAGCACGCCCGCCAGCACGACCTTCGTTCGGAATCCCATCGTCGGTTGCCCTCACGGAACGGGGACCCGCGGCGGCCCAGACCGGCAGCGCCGCGCGCTGCGGACCGGTCGTGTCCGCGCTCCACCGCTCTGTGAATCAGCTTTGAAACAGCGCCGCATGAGCGGCTTTCGCGCCGCGTGGACGGGGACCGGCCCGGGGGTCACAATACGCCCCATGCCACCACGGGCGACCCATAAACTCTCTCCGGCCGCCAGGCTGCGCGCCGCCCTGCTGCTCCTGGTCGTCGGCCTCGCGCCCGACCGCGCCGCAGCCGAGGTCACCTGCCGCCGGACGGTGGCCCCGGGCGTCGAGTACATCGAGCACACGCTGCCCGGACCGATCAGGGCGTTCGTCATCGCTGTGGACCGCTCCCGGACGGAGTACGGCCTGCGCATCGGCTGGCCGGAGGGGCGCCGGCACGCGACCCGTTGGGAGCGCACGAGCGAAATCGTCGCGCGGTACGACCGCGTGCCGGAGCCGGATGTGATCGCGGCGGTCAACGGGTCGTTCTTCGGCACGCCGCCGGACGTGATCGGCTTCACCGCCAGCGATGGCGAGATCCTGGTCGAACCGCACGAGCCGGCGCGCGAAACGCTCCTGTGGAGCCGCGACGGCACGCTGCGGCTCGTCGCCGGGGTGCGGCCGCGCGGCGGCACCGTCCGGCTGGCCGACGGCCGCATGCTCGCGCTAGACCACCTGAATCGACGCCCGGCACTGCTGCCCGAAAACACGCTCGCGGCGTACACGCCCGGGTGGGGCCTGACCACGGGCACGACGCAGCCGGGTACGGCCGTCATTCTCGACCAGGTGACGTACCCCCTGCGAAGCGACGTCGAGGTCACCGGTCGCGTGGTGGCGGTGCGCACGGGAGCCGCCGCGGCGGACACGCCCCTGCCGGCGCGGGGGCTGGTGCTCTACGCGCAGGGCACGGCCGCGGCGCCGTTGGCGGAGGGCGTCCGGCCCGGCGACCGCGTCGGCGTGCGCTATGCGACGGACTGCGAAGCGGCGACGACGGCGGATCTCGCGATCACGGGGGCCGGGTGGATCGTGCACGCGGGCCGCGCGAACGAGGCCGCGTGGGAGCACTATCCCGAGTCGTTCCGCGGGCGGCATCCGCGGACGTTCATCGCGTGGAACGGCGGCACGCTGTACTTCGTGGTGGTCGACGGGCGTCAGCCCGCGCACAGCGTCGGAATGACGTTCGCGGAGATGGCCGCGTTCGCCACGGAAAGCCTGTACGCGGAGGAGACGCTCAATCTCGACGGCGGCGGCTCAGCAACCCTGGTCGTGGACGGCGCCGTGCGGAACTCACCCAGCGACAAGACGGGCGAGCGGCCCGTCTGCAATGCCGTGCTGCTGGTTCGATACTCGGCCGAGCGCCCCCGACGTGCGCCACGGGCGCGACGCCGTCGCGGTCGGGTCGCGGGCGGGGCGGCCGCGGACCGGCGCCGGGGCCGTGCCACCGGCCGCGCAACTCACAGGAAATCCGCCATCACGCGGTTGGCCAGCAGCCGACCGGCGCGCGTCAGACGCACGCCGCGCTGGTCCAGCTCGAGCAGGCCGGTGGCCGTGTGCCGCGCGATGGCCGCGGCGAACAGGTCGGCGGGGTCGGCCCCGAACCGCGCGGCGAAGCGGCGGCGATCGATGCCCTCGACGAGGCGCAGCTCCAGCATCGCGGTCTCGCCCGCCCGGCGCTCCGGCGGCAACCGCTCCTCCGCGACGCGGGCGGACCGCCCGGCGCGGATCGCGGCGACATACGCGGCCGTGTCGGCGACGTTGCGGTAGCGCACGTCGTCGATGAAGCCGGCCGCGGACGGCCCGAGCCCCAAGTACGGCTCGTTGTGCCAGTAGCGGAGGTTGTGGCGGCACTCGCAGCCGGGGCGGGCGTAGTTGCTCAGTTCGTACTGCGGGCGGCCGGCGGCGGCGAGGGCGTCCATGGCGTACTCGTACTGGTCGGCCTCGGTGTCCTCGTCGAGCGGCTGGAGGCGGCCGGCGTCGCGGCGGGCGGTGAGGGGCGTGCCCTCTTCATAGGTCAGACCGTAGCAGGAGAGGTGCTCGGGGTCGAGCGCGAGCGCGGCGGCGAGACTGCGCGCCCAACTGGCGCGGGTCTGGCCGGGGATCCCGAAGATCAAGTCGAGGCTGAGGCGCGTCAGACCGGCGGCGCGGCACAGGGCGACGGTCTCGGCGACCTGCTCCGGGCGGTGACGGCGGTCGAGCACGCGGAGCTCGCGCGGCTCGAATGACTGGGCGCCGAGCGACAGGCGGTTGACGCCGCAGCGCGCCAGCACGGCGGCGCGGGCCGGAGTCACGGTGGCGGGGTTGGCCTCGACCGTGAACTCGACGTCGGCGGCCGGGTCGCGGCGGGCGGCCACGCCGGCCAGCAGGCGTTCCAGCTCGTCGGCGGGGAGCGTCGTGGGCGTGCCGCCGCCGACGAACAGCGTGTCGAACAGGAGGGGGCGGGCGTCGGACCAGCGCCGCAGCTCCGCGAGCAGGGCATCGACTAGCGGGGCGACCTGGTCGGACCGCAGGCGCGTGCTGTAGAAGTCGCAGTAGCCGCACAGGGTGCGGCAGAACGGGACGTGGACGTAGAGCGCACGCACGGGCGTTGTCACCGGGGGGTTCCTTCGCGTAGCATAGCGGGGCGTGTCCCCGCGGAACCGCACGTCCTCCCGAGCTGCGCCGGGCGGAGCGAGGATCGACCTGCATGAAAGTCATCTTAGTGATGTTCAAGGACGGACAGCGCCGCGAGTTTCCGCTAACCGCGGAGAAGACGGTGCTCGGGCGACGGCAGGACTGCGGTCTGCGGATTCCGACCCAGGACGTGTCGCGCCAGCACTGTGCGGTGCTCATCCAGGGCAACAAGCTGACCGTCAAGGACCTCGGGAGTTCGAACGGCACGTACGTCAACGGCAAACGCGTTGCCGAAACGAAGCTGAAGGCCGGCGACAAGCTTCAGGTCGGCCCGGTGGTGTTCGTGGTGCAGGTGGACGGGCAGCCGGCGAAGATCACCCCGGCCGACGCGCGGCCCATGGCCCCCGCCAAGAAGCCGGCGGCGCCGGCCAAGGGCGCGGCCGGTGCAGCGGCCGCGGCCCCCGGCGACGACGAGGAGACGCTGGATCTCTCGGAAGTCGAACTGGAGCTGGACGATCCGATCGACGCGCTCGAGGAACTGACCGACGAGGACGAGAAGGACATGCCCTAGCCCGTGGGCGGGGCGGGGGTGGCTGGCCCGGGACGGTGTCGCGTGCAGCACGACGCGCCAACTCGTGCGGGGCGTCGCACACGTCGCGTGCGCGTGGGGGTGGTCGCGCTCGGAGTCGGGCTCGTGTGGCTGCTCGGCGTGGCGGTGGCGGGTTCGGCCGCGGCGTGGCGGCCCCGCTGGTACCGGCCGGCGGCCGTCGATCACGCGCGGCTGCGAGACGACAAGGCGGCCCTGGCGACCGTGCAGGACGAGATCAGCGCGGGGCTCAATGGCGGCGAGCGCGTGACCGTGCGCCTGACGGCAGCGCAACTCAATCGCTGGCTGGCGGCGCGAGCCGAGCTGTGGCCGGCCGCGGCGGAGCTGCCGGTCCAGGAACCCTGCGTGCAATTGACGCCCGACGGTCTGCGGGTCGGAACGGTCCTCGAGTGGCGCGGGTGGCGCGTGGTGGGGTCGGCGCGGATCGCCGTGCAGGTCCGGACCGACGAGATCGCGCTCCGTGTGGTCGAGGCGGCCGTCGGAGCGCTGCCGGTTCCGACCGCGTGGCTGGTCAGCGGGCTGGCCGAACTGCCCGGCGTGCGCGACATCGGGGGGCGAACCGTCGGGGCCGAGGTGAGGCTGCCCAACGACCTGACCTGGCCGAACGGCCGCCGACGGTTTCGCGTGGCCGAGCTGCGCCCGGGGCCGGATGAGTGGACCGTCGTATTGGAGCCGTTCGTCACGCGGGACCCGTGAGGTCGGCCGCGCGGGTGCCGCAGCGAACGCGGGTGCGGCAGAGAATCTGGAGGCGAAGCGCGATGCAACCAGTGGAACGAACGGGACGCGACGTCCGACTGCACCCGGTCGGGCCGCTCCGGGGCACCGTCCGCCTGCCGGGCTCGAAGAGCCTGACGAACCGCTATTTGGCCTGCACGGCGCTGGCGGACGGGCGCAGCCTGCTGCGCGGGGCCTCGCTCTCGGACGACGCGCACGCGATGCTCGCCGCGTTGGGAGCGCTGGGCATCAACGCGGGCGTCGAGGACGAGGCCGGCACACTGTCGGTGGTGGGCGGCCGCGGACACATCCCGGAAACCGACGCCGACCTGAATGTCGGGCACGCCGGGACGGCGATGCGTTTCCTGACGGCGCTGGTCGCCCTAGGACACGGCCGGTACCGCCTCGACGGGTCGCCGCGAATGCGACAGCGGCCGATCGGCCCGCTGGTGGACGGTCTGCGCGCGCTGGGGGCGCTGGTGGAGTACGAGGGCGTCGAGGGCTACCCGCCGCTGGTGGTGCATGCGCGCGGGCTGGCGGGCGGTGAGGTCGCGTTCGCGACGCCGCCGTCGAGTCAGTATGTCAGCGCCTTGCTGATGGTCGCGCCGTATGCACAGCAGGACGTGCTAGTGAGCGTCGCGGGGCGGCTGACGAGCCGCCCGTACGTGGACATGACGATCGCAACGATGCGGGCGCTCGGCGTGGAGGTGCTCGAGGGCGACGACCAGCGTTTCGTCGTCGCCGCGTCGCAGCGCTACCGGGCGGGCGAGTACACGATCGAGCCGGACGCGACCGCGGCCACGTACTTCTGGAGCGCCGCGGCGATCACTGGGGGTGCCGTGCTGGTGCGGGGGCTGACCCGTGCGAGCCGCCAGGGCGACGTCGGGTTCGTGGACGTGCTGGCGCAGATGGGCTGTCGCGTGCACGCAACCGCCGAGGGCCTCGGCGTCGCGGCGCCGGCGGACGGTCGGCTGCGCGGCGTCGCCGTGGACCTGAACGAAATGCCCGACACGGTGCAGACGCTGGCGGTGACGGCGCTGTTCGCGGACGGCCCCACCGAGATCCGCAACGTCGGCAACCTCCGCATCAAGGAGACCGACCGGATCGCGGCGCTGGCCACCGAGCTCGGGCGCCTGGGAGCGCGCGTGACCGCGCGGGCCGACGGACTGACGATCCATCCGCCGGCCCGCGTCCAACCGGCCGCGATCGAGACCTACGACGACCATCGCATGGCGATGAGCTTTGCGTTGGCGGGCCTGTGCGTCGACGGCGTCGTCATCCGCGAGGCGGGCTGCGTGTCCAAGAGCTTCCCCGGCTTCTTCGACGCGCTCGCGCGGCTGGCCGCGAACGCCGACGGCCCCCCGCCTGCGTCCGGAACACCGGAGTAGGCGGCCCGTGGTCGGTCCGGGGACGCTCATCCTGATCGCCGCGGGTCTGGCGATGGACGCGTTCGCCGCCGCCATCGCCGTGAGCACCCGGGGGCTGCTTTTGATCACGATCGGCACGAAAATCCTCCCGGAACATCTGACGGCGGTTTGAGCGCCCGGCCCGCGGGGCGAGCGCCGGGCCACACCGGGCCGCCGCGCGTCGCGAGGCGGTCTGCGAGGAGCACAAGCATGCAGATGCATCTCGAGCCGTACGGCACGCTGCCCGACGGCCGCACCACCACGCTCTTCACGCTTGACGACGGCCGGGGACTGCGCGTGCGGCTGACCGACTACGGCGCGATCGTCGTGGGCGTCGAGCTGCCGGATCGCGCCGGCCGCGTCGCCGAAGTGACCCTGGGCTTTGATACGCTCGCGCAGTGGCTGCACAACGGGCCGTACTTCGGCGCGACGATCGGCCGCTATGCGAACCGCATCGCCCGCGGACGCTTCACCCTCGACGGGCACACGTACACGCTCGCAACGAACGACGGCCGCAACCACCTCCACGGCGGGCGACAGGGCTTCGACCAGCGCCTCTGGACGGCCGCGCCCGAACAGGCGGCCGACCGCGTGGCGGTCCGCATGACCTATCGGAGCCCGGACGGCGAGGAGGGCTATCCCGGGCAGCTCGACGCGACGGTGGTCTACACGCTGACCGCCCGGCGCGAGCTGCGGATCGAGTTCTCGGCGGTCACCGACCGACCGACCGTCGTGAACCTGGCGCACCACTCATATTGGAACCTCGCGGGCCACGACTCCGGCGACATCCTCGGCCACGAACTGTGGCTGGCGGCCGACGAGTACACGGTCGTCGACGACGAACTGATCCCCACGGGCGAGCTGCGGCCGGTACGCGGCACGCCGTTGGACTTCACGCGACCGACGGCCATCGGGGCGCGAATTGCGCAGCTTCCCGGCGGATACGACCACAACTTCGTGCTGCGCGAGGCAACAGCGGACGGGCAGTCGGCCGCGCCCGACGGGAACCCGGACGCGGCGGTCGGCGAACGGGACCGCGTGTGGCCGGCCGCGCGGCTTCTGGATCCTCACAGTGGTCGGTGGCTCGAAGTCGCCACGGATCAGCCCGGCGTGCAGTTCTACAGCGGGAATTTTCTGGACGGCCGCCTGACCGGGAAAGGCGGCGTGCGATACGGTCGTCACGCGGGGTTGTGCTTGGAGACGCAGCGGTTTCCGGACTCACCGAACCACCCGCAGTTCCCGTCGGCCGTGCTGCGGCCGGGCGAGCGCTACCGGCACCTCATGGTGCACCGTTTCGGATCCGATTAGGAACACGCCGGTTGGACCGAACTGCTGCGCACCGCCCTCCTTTGGCGAGCCTCACCGTCTCGCCGGGGGGGGCGCGGGCGGCTTGCCGCGGAACGGCCGCGAAGTTAGAGTGCCAGATGCACCATGCACCGCCGGCGACGCGGGGCGAGCTCTGGAACTGAAGTGGCCGAGCCCGGTTGGTGCGAGCGGAGGATGATGGCGGCGCTGGCTTGTTCGGGAGCGTGCCGGTCTGAGAATTTCCAGTGCCGCGAGAGTTCCCGGACGCCTGCGGGGTGAAGCGTATGGCCCGGACCCGCCGGGCCGGCCCGTCTGGACGCGATGGGCGATATTGGAGAGGTGACCGAGTGGCTGAAGGTAACGGTTTGCTAAACCGTCGTACTGCGTTTTAGCGGTACCGCGGGTTCGAATCCCGCCCTCTCCGTTCGAATAGGCCATAACGAGAAGGCCCGCGACCGGTCAACCGGGGCCGCGGGCCACAGCCCGACCCGGTCGCCTCGCGGCTCGATGGAGTTGACGCGCGTCTGGCCGCCTGGGCCGGCGGCGACGGCCTCCGCCTCGATCCTATCTTGACACCAACCAGCCCGGTCGCCAGCGCGGGGCCCGCACGCCCGAGCCCGAACGGGAGCGAGGGGCGTCGAAATCCGCGCCCGAGCGGCAACGAGGGGCGTCGAAATCCGCGCGCGAGCGGCAGCGCGGGGCAACGATCGGCAACGAAGACGCGCGGGACGGTTGCTGTCCCCGCCCGAGCGGCAACGCGGGGCATCGTCCAAACCACCCGCCCAACGGCGCCCGAGCAGAAACGCGGAGCAACATGTAACGCGCCCACCTGGCCGAGCCCGAGCGGAAGCGAGGGGTGACATCCGGCTCCGAGCCCGAGCGCAAGCGAGGGCCAAACCGCCCACCCAACCGGCCCCGAGCGGGAGCCCGGTGCACGCCTGTTCCTGCCATGCGACGCGGCGGCGCGGGGCAGTCGCGTTCTCCTCCCCGCCCGGCCAGGCGCGAATCCGCCACCGGGGGACCCGCCCCGGCACACGCGCCGCAACCACTAAACGCGAACGGCCGGCGGGGCTGCACGACGCGACCCCGCCGGCGTTCGACATTGCACCTCGCTCGGCCGTGTCTACTCGGCGTTCTTCACCTCCGGCGGCCCGGGCGACGCTGCCGCCTCCGTCCCGGCCGCGATCGGCGTCCCGCACTCCGGACACCGCCCCGACACGTTGCCGGTCAGGTCGTAGTCACAACCCCGGCAATGTCCCGGTTTCCGCATGGTCCTGAAGCTCAAAATCACTGCCGTAACACAAAGGGCCCCACCCGGAACAAGGAGTGCCAGGCCCAGGCCTGTGTATCCCAGGAAACTCGGCGGCACGATGGTGCATGCAGCGAGTGCGGCGATCGAATGGCTTAGACCACTCATGGCAAGAAGTCCCCCGACAGCTGCCGCGCCAGGACGGGGCTTGCTCTTTCCAGCTAGACTATGCAAGGTGCACAGGAACCATGAGCCTGCGGCCCCCCCCAGCAGCGGTTTGATGAGCACGACGAGGGCACCGTCGCGGACCAGCCCCGAGAACGCGCCGTACGGGGCCAAGGCGAGCGAGGCATGCACCGCGGCCAGGATTCCACGTAAGATTTCACCCGTTTGCAATGCTTGCGGCGGGTAGCGGGGGGAGTTGGCCGGTTTGGAGGTAGGTGCGCAGGGCGTCAGCGATCGTGGCGAGCGGGTCGTGGCCACGCAGCCGCAGCGTGCGGTAGACGCTCATCAGCACGGCCTGGGTCAGCGCGCCACGGTCGGAACGGTTCGACTGGCTGTTCTTCCGCAGGATCACCGCCGGCCGGATC
>Ga0209101_1000069_pt1 | contig 84340 bp, 76 predicted proteins | sample ConPoolayeCmetaG_FD_185481 | JGI IMG/M metagenome (GOLD analysis project Ga0209101, IMG submission 185481) | Hot spring microbial mat communities from California, USA to study Microbial Dark Matter (Phase II) - Cone Pool mat layer C metaG... ... | reverse complement strand
GGGCGACTCCGTCTGGTCGATTTCGGGGACGCCCCGGGGCTCGTCGGCGCGGGCGATGCCCTGTTCGCCGCCGCCCCGGGCGCGACGCCCACGCCGCTCGAGCCCGAGGCGGTGGACGTCCGCCAGGGGATGGTCGAGCAGGCGAACGTGGATGCGGTCGCTGGGCTGGTCGAGCTGATCGACGTGGCGCGCGGCTACGAAGCCTACATGCGGGCGATCCAGCGTCTGGACGACATCGCCCGGCGCACCATCGAGGATATCGGGAGGGTCGGATGATCCGGGCACTCTACTCCGCGGCGACGGGGCTCCATGCGCAGTCCCTGAACGTCGACGTGATCGCCAACAACCTGGCGAACGTGAACACGACGGGGTTCAAGCGCAGCCGGGCCGACTTCCAGGATCTGCTCTACCAGACCCTGCGCGCCCCCGGTGCGCCCACCTCCGCGAACACGCGGTCGCCGACCGGGATCCAGGTCGGCCTCGGGGTGAAGCCAGCGGCGATCCAGCGCATCTTCACCCAGGGGGACTACGAGCAGACCGGGGCGCCGCTCGATTTGGCGATCGAGGGGCAAGGGCTGTTCCAGGTCACCGCACCGGACGGCACAGCGGCCTTCACGCGTGCTGGGGCGTTCAAGCTCGACAACCAGGGGCGAATCGTGAACTCGGAAGGTCTGCCGCTCGAGCCGTCGATCACGATTCCCGATGGGGCGCTCGACGTCACGGTGGGCCAGGACGGGACGGTCAGTGCGCTCCTGCCGGGGGCGACGACGCCGACGGTGCTCGGGCAGATGCAGATCGCGCGATTCCAGAACCCCGCGGGGCTCGATCCGCTGGGCAAGAATCTGTTCCGCGAGACCGAGAGCTCGGGCCCACCGCAGCTCGGAACGCCCGGCGAGGACAACCGGGGGACCGTGCTGCAGGGATTCCTCGAGAACTCGAATGTCAGCGTCGTGGAAGAGCTGATCGGACTCATCACGAGCCAGCGTGCCTACGAGGTGACGTCGAAGGCGATCACCACCGCCGACGAGATGCTGCGGGTGACCAATGGCATCGTCTCGTGAGTCGGGCCGGCTGCTGCTCCTCGCCCTCGCGCTCGCGGCTGCGCCTGCTGGCGCCGCGACTGGCACGCTGCGCATCCCGGCGGAGGCGCTGGTGACAGGCGATCCGGTCCACCTCGGCGACATCGCGCAGCTCGAGGGCGACGGCGCCATGGCGCTGCGCGGCCTCGTGCTGAGCGCTGCGCCGCGCGGCACCGAGGTGCGTGTGCTCGATGGCGCCCGCGTCCTCGATGCCCTGCGCCTGGCTGGTCTCGATCCGGCCGTCACCTACACCATCCCGGCCACGATCCGTCTCCGGCGGGCCATCCAGGAAATCCCGCAGCCCGCGTTGCGCACGCTCGTGGAGGAGTGGCTTGCCCGGCAGCTCGGCCCTGGGGCGAAAGACGCAGCGCTGGTGGCGCTCGATACGCACGGGCCAGTGGTCGTGCCGACCGGCGCATGGACCGCCACGGTGTCGGTGCCGCCCGGGGTCGAGCTGCGGGGCCGAGTTCGGCTCGAGATCGGCCTCGCGGTCGACGGGGTTCCCGTGCGTACGGTCTGGGTCACGGCAGAGATCTCCCGCTGGAGCAGGGTCGCGGTGGCGACTCGCGACATCGGGCGTGGCGAGCCCGTGCGGCCTGGCGACCTGGCGCTCGAGCGACGGGAGGGCGCCGGGCTTCCGCGCTGCGTCCTGACGGATCTTGGGGAAGCCGAAGGCGCCGTGGCCGTGCGCCCCCTGCGCGCCTGGAGCGCCGTGGCGTGCGACGATCTCGGCGCACCGGTAGTCGTCCGGCGCGGGACGCCGGTCCTGCTCGTCGCCGAGCGCGGTGCGCTCCGTGTCAGCGCTGCAGGCGAGGCCCGGCACGACGCCGCGCGTGGCGAGCGTGTCGCCGTGGTGGCGCGGGGCAGCGGCAAGGTGATCGTCGGTCGCGTGCACGATGCCAGCACCGTGACTGTGGGGTTCTGACAGCGCCAATGCGAATCCTGCTCGCGATCGTGCTCCTGACGGCCGGCTGCTATGCGGGCCGGCCGCATCTCGAGCCGCTGCCGCCGCGACTCGGGCCGCCGCCGTCGGCGCCGCCGGGCAACGGCTCGCTGTGGCGTGCGGAGCTGACCCAGAACTACGCGGTGCTCGACGTGCGCGCGCACTTCCCCGGCGATCTCCTGACGGTGATCATCGACGAACAGTCGAAGGGGCGGAAAGCGGCTACCACGCAGGGGAGCAACGAATCGTCCGTTTCGGCAAGCGTCCAGGATTTCTTCGGAATCCCGGCTGGGGCCGTGAAGTTCTTGCCGCGGGGGTTCAATCCCGAGGGGATCGTCACCGCCGAAACGCGACGGGAGTCGGCAGCGGATGGCAAGACGACGCGCGAGGGGACCCTGAGTGCCCGGATCACCGTGCGCGTCATTGCGCGGGACGGCGCCGGCAACCTTCACATCCAGGGCGACAAGATCGTTACCCTCAACAGCGAGGACCAGCACATCGTGCTGACCGGCGTCGTCCGACCCGAGGACATCCGTCCCGACAACACGGTGCTCTCGTCGCGACTGGCCGATGCCCGGATCAGCTACTACGGCTTCGGCGCGGTGGGCGACAAGCAGCTCGTGCCCTTCGGGCAGCGGCTCATGGACTGGATATGGCCCTTCTGAGCTCTGGCGGCTGGCGAGGCGTGCCGCTGGCGCTCCTTGGCGTGCTGCTGTCGCTCGGGGTCGCCCGCGCCGCGCGGCTCAAGGACATCGCCGCGATCGAGGGTGTGCGTGCCAACCAGCTCTGGGGCTACGGGCTAGTCGTCGGTCTGAACGGTACGGGGGACAGTCAGCAGGCGCTGTTCACCCCGCAATCGGTACTCAATCTGCTTCGCAGCAGGGGGATCACCCTCGACGTCACCCCGAAGCAGCTCCAGGTGAAGAATGCTGCAGCGGTCATGGTGACGGCGATCCTCCCGCCGTTCGCGAGGCAAGGGACGCGCATCGATGCCCAGGTCTCCTCGCTCGGGGACGCCAAGAGCCTCCAGGGGGGAACGCTGCTCCTCACGCCGCTGTTCGGGGCGGATGGCCAGGTGTACGCCGTCGGCCAGGGATCGCTCTCGCTCGGAGGCGGATTCGCTGCGCGGGGCCCCGGCGCCAGCGCGACCAAGAGTCACCCGACCGTTGCCTGGTTGACCACGGGGGCGATCGTCGAGCGCGAGGTGCCGGCGACTCTCGGGGCGGGCGGGGTGGTGACCGTCGTGCTGCATCGGCCGGACTTCACCACCGCACAGCGGGTCCGCGAGGCCATCGACGACGTCCTCGGGCGCCGCACCGCGCGGGTGCTGGACGCGGGGACGATCGTCGTCGATCTCCACGGTGGGGGGGCCGCCGAAGCCGTGGACACGGCGATGCGCATCGAACGCGTCGTGGTCGAGCCTGACGGGCCGGCACGGGTCGTCCTCAACGAGCGGACCGGGACGGTCATCATGGGGAGCGACGTCCGGATCCGCCCGGTGGCTATCGCCCACGGGAGCCTCCAGGTGACGGTCAGTACGGACTTCGGCGTCTCGCAGCCGGCGCCTCTGTCCGAAGGGGTCACCACCGTCGTGCCCCAGACGGACATCAAGGTGAGCGAGGGCGAGCCGAAAAATGTGCATCTGCTCCGCCCGGGCGTCAGCCTCGGCGAGCTGGTGGGAGCCCTCAACGCCCTCGGGGTCACGCCGCAGGATCTGATTGCGATCCTGCAGGCGATCAAGGCGGCCGGGGCGCTCGAGGCCGAGCTCGAGATCATGTGATGGATCCGATCGCGACCTTCCCGGCAGCCTCTCCCAACCCGGACGAGGATCGAGCGCGAGCCCTTGCCGCCCGGCAGCTCACGGTCACGTTGCTGATGCAGCTCGTCGCTGCCATGCGGAAGACCGTGCCGGAGTCGGGGGCCGGCCCGGCACCACCGGGGCGCGAGGTGCTCGAGGGCACCTTCGACCGCGCTCTTGCCGAAGCACTCGCCCGGCAGGACCCTTTGGGTCTCGAGCGCCGCCTGGCCGACAGGGCCGCTCCCGTAGGGGGGGCGTCCGGCCGGCTCAAGGTTCTGGAGCCGGTGGCCGATACTCGAGACAGGTGGAGTGGTGGAGGCAGTAGGGCGGTCAACCAGAGCAAGGCAGAACAATGAAAGTCAGCGATCGCAGCGACGGACTGGGCCCGCTCCTCCAGGGCATCGGGGAGAAGGTCGAGGCCAGCCGGCCCGGCGGCAGCAGCGTACCGCTGGCCGCCGCGCAGGACGACGAGGTACGGGTCTCGCAAGTGGCTCGTGCCCTGGCGCGGCTGATCGCGGTCTCGAGCCCCCTCGGATCGGACCCGATCCGGGTCGAACGCGTCGAGCCGCTGCGCACGGCCGTCGCCCGCGGCGAGTACCGCGTCGATCTCGAGGCCACGGCGCGCAGCTTCCTGCGCGAGGTGGCGAGCGATCTCGCTCGGTAGCCGCATGGCGGATCCTGATCGGCTCTGCGTCCTGCTCGGCGAGGAGGCAGCGCTGTGCAGCGCGCTGGCCGAGGTCCTGCGCGAGCAGCAGCAGGCTATCATCGCGCTGGCACCGACGACGCTCCTCGCGTGTCTCGAGCGTCGGGAGGCCTTGGCCCACGCGGTGCTCGCGGCCGGTCAGCTGCGCGCGGAGGCGCTCCGTACCCTGTGCCTGGCCCACGGCATCGATGCCGATCGCCCGGAGCACGTGCTGCCGCGCCTTCCAGCGGTAGACCGGATGCGGCTGCGCAGCGCGCTCGGCCGTCTGCGCGAAGCCCTGACCACGGTGCGCAGCCTCGAGCGCCAGACGGCGCAGCTTGTCGAGGGGAGTCTCGCCCACGTTCGCGAGCTGGTGCGCACGCTGGCCGGCCTCGTGCCCTCGGCCCGCTACGGCGCCGATGCGGAGCTGGCGGCGCCCGCGAGCGCGGAGTGGCTCGACCGGAGGGCATGAGCGATGGCGCTGTTGCCACTGTTCGCCATCGGCCGTGGGGGACTCCTGGCGCAGGAGATCGGCCTCACGGTTGCTGGCAACAACATCGCCAACGCCAACACGCCGGGCTACACCCGCACGCGCGCTGTGCTGAGCCAGGAGGTCCCCGGCCAGTACGCCGGCGTGCTGATCGGCCGGGGCGTGCGTGCGCAGCGCGTCGAGCAGGTCGTCGACCAGCTCCTCGAGGCGCGCCTGCGTGTCGTGACCACGGAGCAGGGCGAGGCGATCGCCCGTCGTGACCATCTCGTGGCGCTGAGCGCGGTTGCGAACGACCTGGACGACCCCTCGCTGGCCACCGTGCTGGATGCCTTCTTTGCCGCAGCCGATGGACTGGCACGGAATCCCGGCGGGCTGGCGGAGCGCGAGGTGCTTCTTGCGCGCGGCGAGGCCCTGGCGGACGAAACGAACGGGCGCGCGTCTCGGCTCGCGCGCCTCCAGCGCGACATCGACAACCGAATCGCGGCGCTCGTGAGCGAGGCCAACGACGAGATCGAGCGCCTCGCCGCCTTGAACACGGCTATTACCAATGCCGAGGTCGATGGCCAGATCGCCACGGGCCTGCGCGACGAACGGACGCTGGCCCTGCAGTCGCTGGCGCGGAAGGTCGGGATCGAGGCGATCGACACCGGCCAGCTCGGAACGCGGATCTCGCTCGCCAACGGGCTGGTGCTCGTCGAGGGGGGTCGCGTCGTCCACCGGCTGGCGGCCGAGCCGGGCTCGACGCCCGGCCTCGATGGCGGGCCGTTGCGCGATCTCGGGGTCCGGCGAAGCAATGGCTCCTACGTGGCCCTGCCGTCCGTCGCCCTGCGCGGAGAGATTGCCGGCCTGCGGGCTGTCCGGGATGGCGAGCTGGTCGAGGCGGCGACACGGCTGGACCTGTTCGCGTCGACCCTGGCCAGCGCGGTGAACGCGGTCCAGCAGCATCCCTCGGCCCGGGACCTCGACGGCAACGCGACCGCTGGCGTGCCGTTCTTTGCGGGGACGACGGCCGCCACGCTGCAGCTCGCGCTCTCCGACCCGCGCACGATCGCGGCCGCGCGCTCGACCCAGCCAGGGGACGCGGCCAACGCCCTCGCCCTCGTCGGTGTGCGTGGTGCGGCCCAGGGGGCGTTGAACGGCACGACGCTCTCGGGCTGGCTCGCAGCGGAGCAGGCCCGGCTCGGGCAGGATGCCGCGCGGGCCGAGGACACGGCGACGGCCGCCGAGCTGCGCTCGAGCCAGGTACGCAGCGAACGGGAGGCCGTGTCGGGGGTGAATCTCAACGAAGAGCTCGCAAACTTGCTGCGCTTCCAGCACGCCTTCGAAGCCTCGGCGCGCGTCATCGCGGTGGCCGATCGTGTGCTCGACGAGCTCGTCAACCTCGTCCGGTGAGCATGCTGCGGATCAGCGACAATCAGCGCGCCGACTACGTGCAGGCCCGGCTCATGCGGCTGCAGGTCGACCTGCGCGTGCTGCAGGAGCAGCTCGTCAGCGGCCGGCGGCTCGTGCGGCCGGAGGACGGTCCGCTCGATGCTGCCGTGGTCGTGCGCAGCAGCGCGCGGCTGTCGGCCCTCGACGGCCAGCGCCAAGCGGCGGCGCTGGGTGTGCAGGTCCTGCATGCGCAGGACGAGGCGCTGGGCGAGGCCTCGGCCGTTCTGGTGCGGGCCGAGGAGCTGGCGACCCAGTTCGCGAGTGGACTCTACTCGCCGGCGCAGCGTACGGCTGCGCGCGAGGAGGTGCATGGGCTGCTGCAGGAGCTGGTCGCGATCGCCAACGGCTCGTTCGCTGGCCGGCGCCTGTGGAGCGGGCTCGCGCTCGACGCGCCCCCGCCCTTTCTCGATCCGGACACGCCCGGCTGGACCGCCGCATCGGCTTTCACGGGGTCGACCTACGAGTTCGAGGTCCAGGTCGACGCGGAGGCGGCTGACCGCGTCCGCGTCGGCACGCGGGGCGATACGGTGTTCACTGCGGCCCTTCAGGCGCTCGAGACGCTGGAGACAGCGCTCGCCACGAATGCCTCCGTCACCCCGGCCCTGGACAGCCTGGCCGCGGCCCGGGGGAGCCTGTCCGCGGAGCGCGCCAGTGTGGGGGCCCGACAGGCGCAGCTCCAGGAACGCATCGACCGTGTGCGAGGCCTCGAGCTGCAGGAGGAGACGGCGCGCTCGGCTGCCCGGGACGTCGACTTTGCCGTGGCGGCCTCGCGGCTGGCGGAGGCGCAGACGGCGCTGCAGGCCCTGCTGGCCACCGCAGCGCAGATGAACCAGAGCCGCCTGACGAACCTTTTGCGGCTGTGACGGGCCGCAGCGAACCCGGAGCGGCCGCGAGGCACGGACCCCCGCATGTTGATCCTGACACGGAAGTCGGGCGAGGTGATCCGGATCGGCGAGACGATCGTCTTGCGTGTGCTCGAGGTGCGGGGCCAACAGGTGCGGCTCGGGATCGAGGCCCCGGCGTCGGTACGCATCTACCGCGAGGAGGTGTATCTGGCGATCCAGCGGGAGAACCGTCAGGCGGCCGCGGTGAGCAGCGAGCAGCTCGACGAGCTCTCCGCGTTGCTCGAGGGCGGCGGAACAGGCCAGAAGCGGTGATGTCGGAAGAGACCATACGGATCGTCTCGCGTCGCTTCGGGACTTACGACATCCCGACGAGCCAGATCATCCGCTTCCCGGAGGGTCTTGTCGGCCTGCCCGAGATCCGCGAGGTGGCGTTGCTCGAGCCGAGGACGCCCGGCTCCCCCTTTCGCTACCTGCTCTGTGCGAATCAGCCGGAGGTAGCCTTCGTGGTCTGCGCGCCAGACGACTTTTTCCCCGGCTACTCGGCCGAGGTCCCGAAGCCCGAGGATGCTGGCGCGGAGGACATCGTGGTCCTGGTCCTGGTTACCGTCCCGCAGCGCCCGCGAGAGATGACTGCCAACCTGCTCGCTCCGCTCGTGATCGATTGCCGGAGCCGGGAAGGGCGGCAGGTGGTGCTTGACGCTGCGCGATTCACGACGCGGCATCGCCTCCTGTCAGAGTCTTGAGCGGCCGGCGCTGTCCCGGAGGGCTTCGTCGATGCTGCGTCGCGTCCGTTACAAAATTGCCGATGGCGGTACCGTGGTGTCACTTGCGGTGACGACTCGGCCGGGAGGGGCGCTGCAGCGGCGCCGCAGGGTGACTCGGAAGCCAAGCGATGTCGAGGAGTTGACGCCGAGAGGCCACCCGCCCTCGGTCAAAAGCCTGGCTAGGCCGGCACCTGGTATGGCTCCTGCTGATCGGTGTCACATCGTCCGACACAGCGCGCGTCGCACAGGGAGGGGAAACGGTCATGAGCGGGATCACGCCTGATCAGGGTACCGATCGCGTTGCAGCTTCGGGCTTCTGCGGGATCGTCGGTCGACACCCCAGCATGCAGGCCATCTTCGAAGTGATCCGCCGGGTCGCGCCGACGGATGCCACGGTCCTCGTCACAGGGGAGAGCGGGACGGGCAAGGAGCTGGTGGCGGCAGCGATTCACAAGCTGTCGCGGCGTGCCGGAGCCCGCTTCGTGCCCGTACACTGTGGGGCGATTCCGGAAGATCTGCTCGAGAGCGAGATGTTCGGTCACGAGCGGGGGGCTTTCACGGGGGCCATCGCGAGTCGCGTCGGGCGGTTCAAGCTGGCCGACAGTGGGAGCATCTTTCTGGACGAGGTGGGCGAGATGTCGCCCAAGCTCCAGGTCAAGCTCCTGCGTGTCCTCGAAGACGGGCGCTTCGAGCCGGTCGGGTCGATCGCTACCCAGCAGGTGGACGTACGGGTCGTCGCCGCGACGAACCGCTCGCTCGAGCAGGCGGTGGCCAGTCGGCAGTTTCGCGAGGATCTTTACTACCGCCTACGGGTGGTGCCCATCGAGATGCCGCCGCTGCGCCGGCGCCGCGAGGACATTCCTCTGCTGGTCGACCACGTGCTCGAGCTACTCGCGGCGAAAGGGCTGCCGCGCTACCAGGTGGATGCGGCGGCCATGGACGTGCTGAGCGCATACGCGTGGCCGGGCAACGTGCGCGAGCTGCGCAACTTGCTCGAGCAACTCGTCGTGCTCGGGCGTCCCGAGGGCTTGATCGAGGTGCGCGATCTCCCGCCCCATCTGCTCTCGCCCCGGGAGATAGACACCCCGCCGTCGGGCATGCCGTGGCAATTCGGCCCTGCCGGGATCGACTTCTATCGCGAGATGGAGGCCATCGAGGACCGCATCATCGCGCAGGCGCTGCGCCTCTCGGGTGGCAACAAGAAGGAAGCAGCGCGGCTCCTGCGGGTCAATCGCACCACGCTGCTGGAGAAGCTCAAGCGCAAGCGGGCTACCGGCAGCCCGCTCGCGGCGCTGCTCGGCGCAGCCGCCGCTCCAGCGCCGGCCGACGACGAGAACCCCGTCCGTCCGGCCCTGGAGGACGAGGTCCCGAGCCTCTTCGATGCGACGTGCTGAGCCCGCCCGAGCCCTGGCGCGAGATCAGGGCCCGGGAAGGCCGCGGAACGGGAACCACACGGCCGGACTCGTGGGCACGGCAACCGGCGGGCGCTTGTACGTGTTGACGAGATAGACCTGCTTGCCTGGGGTCGAGCCGGAGCCCAGCAGATTGGCGCTCGTGCTCACGGCCACGAAGTGGACACCCAGCTCGAGGACGATGCGCGCTGTCGTCCCGCCGCTCGCCTCGACGGCGAAGAGCCGGTCGGTGCGCAGGCTGTAGAGATACGGAGCGCCGTCGCACACGAAGGCGACTCGCCAGTCCCCGATCATCTTGGCGACCGCCGGGGCGCTGCACCCGCTCGCCTGATTCGTCACCCGTGCGCTCGTTCCCGTCTTGAGGTCGTGGACGTAGATCTGCGGCACACCGGTGTCGACACCGCCGGCTGTGAGATCGGCCGTGCTTTCGAAGGCGAGCAGCCGGGCGTCATTGCTGAAGGCTGGATTGCGGCTCGGCCCGCTGCCGGACGTGAGCGGAGCCGCGGCGCCATCGAGCGTACCGAGCCAGATCTGCTCGATGCCCGTGTCGGCGCCGGTATCGGGGTGGCTGGTCGACTCGAAGGCGACGTAGCCCCGACGCGGGCTCACCACGGCGTTGCGACTTGCTCCGAGGCCGCGCGACAGCTGCCGGATCGTCCCTGTGCGGTCGCGGAGGAAGACCTGTCGCTGTCCGAGGTTCCCTGTGCTTGCCAGGTCGCCCGTGGATTCGAAGACGACCACGCGGCCCGTCGAGTCCGTGGAGGGGTTCTCGCTCGTCCCTGTGGGATCGAGCGAGACGGGCGCCAGGTCCCCGCGCTCAGAGATCACGACCTGCCGGCCGGGGAGGGAGAGGCCGAGGGGATCCTCGTCAGTATCCCACACGACGGTCCGACCACTGGCGGCGATGGCAGGGCGAGCGTTGCCGCCCTCGGGAGCCACTACGAGCCGGCTCAGGGGATCGACGAAGGGTTGTACCGTGACGATCGCAGCCCCGCCCGGCCCGTCGATCGCGAGCACCATGGTCGAGCGCCCCGGAGGGGTCGTGCGCGGGAGAGCGGTGTCGCCGCTGGTCGTGATCGCGACGACGGGAGGCATCTGGCGGTGATGAGCCGAGGCCGCCACCGCTCCGAGCACCGTCAGCAGGGCACAGCTCGGGAGAGCTCGAATCCGCACAACGGAGGGACCTATAGCGAACGACGTGCCGCCATCTGTGGCGGTGCTGCGAGGTATTCCGCGCTGGGCGTCGTGCAGAGGCGCACGACCGCAGCATCCCTGCGGTGACGCCCCGGCTTTCCACCCAGGGTCGGGGTCGATACGCTGATCGTATGCGACGAGCGATGACGAGCCTCCTTGCCGTTGGGCTGTGGGGACTGCTGGTGCACGACGGGGCGGCGTTCACGCTGGGCGAGACCCAGGCGGCCATGGGAACCGCGAAGACGCTCGCTGCCTCGGGCGGCTCGAGCGCGCTCGCGGGACGCAAGTCCGCCACCGCGAAGCTCGACAAGGTTTCGAAGCCACGTGCCTCCGGTGCTGCCCTCGGGGCCGCTTCCGGGAAGGCCGGGCGAGCGAGCGGCTGGGCAGCCGGTAGCTCGCCCGGGGGCGGCCGACAGGCATGCACGGGTCGGGCATGGGCTTCCGCGGCGGGGGGCACGCGCAGTGGCTGGGCTTCACCGTCGGGATCGTCTGGTCGTGGCTGGGCACAGGGCGGGGAAGGGCACCGCACCCACAAGCCCCGGCGCTGACGGGGGATAGGCGGCCGCTAGAGCGTGTTCACCGTGTGGCCCCCATCCACGACCACGATGCTCCCGGTCATGAACCGTCCCGCATCCGAGCTCAGTAAGAGGAGCGCACCGTCGAGATCCTGGGGCTGGCCGATCCGCCGTTGCGGGATGCGAGCGATCAGGCGCTGGCCGCCGGGTGTCGCCCAGAAGTCGCGGTTGATGTCGGTCTCCACGTAACCCGGGGCGATCGCGTTCACCTGGATGTCGTGGCGCGCCCACTCCAGCGCCAGGACCCGGGTGAGATGGATGAGGCCGGCCTTGGCTGCCGCATAGGGAGCGAGCTGGCCGATAGCCCGCAGGCCGACGATCGAGGCGATGTTGACGATCCGTCCCGGACGGTGCGCGGCGACCAGGCGACGGGCGGCCGTCTGGGCCACGAGCCAGGCGCCGCGCAGGTTCGTCCCTACCACCGCGTCCCAGTCGGATTCCTCGAGCTCGAGCGCCGGCTTGGTGATGCTGATGCCCGCATTGTTGATGATCAGATCGAGGGAGCCGACCTCGTTCTCGGCCTGCGCGAAGGCGGCCGCGATGGAGCTGCCGCTGGTCACGTCCATCGGCACGGCGAGCGCTCGATGGCCGGACGCATGCAGGTCGGCGACGAGGGCGGCGAGCAGATCGGCCCGGCGTGCCGCGGCGACCACGGTGGCGCCGTGGGCAGCAAGGAGTCGTGCGAAATGCCCACCGAGGCCGCTCGAAGCCCCCGTGATCAGCGCGACGTGCCCTGTGAGATCGTATGGTGCGAGCATGGCCGAACTCGTGGCGCTGTGTAGCAGGCGGCGCGCTACGCTGCGATGCCGGCTCATGGGACCGGCCGCCGCGCGTGGCCCTCGTTGCGCCGGCAGGGCAGGAGCGCGTAGACGCGAGGGATGGATGCTGGCGCCAGGCCCTACCGGTTCTACGGAGCGGAGATCTCGTATTTCTCGGCCAAGGCCCGCCCGGCGTTCCGGATCAAGCGCGTGCCCATGGAGGAGATCCTGCCGACCCCCGCGGCCTATCGCGACGTGATCCGGCCGCGCACGGGCCTCGCCATGATCCCGACCGTCGTCACGCCCGACGACGACACCTGGCAGGATAGCAGCGACATTCTCGATGCCCTGGATCGCCGGTTCCCCGAGCCACCGCTGCACGCTCCGACGCCGATCCACCGGATGATCGGGCTCCTCCTCGAGCTGTATGCCGACGAGTTTCTCATCGTGCCGGGGCTGTACTGGCGCTGGTGCTTCCCCGAGAGCGTGGCCAAGGCGCTGGCAGATTTCGCCTCGGCCTCGGGCGATGCCGCGTCCGCGCGTCGCTTCTCCGACGGCGTCCGGGGCTTTACTGGCATGGTCGGGGTCACGGCAGCCACCGGACCGGTCATCGAGGCCCATACCCGCGAGCTCCTCGAGGCGCTCGAGGCGCACTTTGCCGAGCACCCATGGCTGCTCGGCGGGCATCCTTCGCTCGCGGACTGCGCCCTGATGGGACCGCTCTACGGGCATCTCTACAACGATGCCGTCCCCGGGCGATTGCTGCGCGAGCACGCCCCGCGGACCTGCCACTGGATCGAGCGCATGAATCATCCCGATCCCGAGACCTTCGGGGACCTGGTGCCGGACGATGCGGTGCCACCGACGCTCCGCCAGCTCGTGATCCTCGCAGCCCGGGATACCGTACCGCTGATGCTCGATGCGACGCGTGCCTTCGCATCCTGGGTCGATGCGAGCCCGATGCGCGAGGGCGAGCTGCCGCGCGCGGTCGGCACTCATGCGACGGTGCTGCGCGGCGCGGCGGTGGAGCGCCTGACCCTCCCCTACAGCCAGTGGATGGTCCAGCGGGTCGTGGATCGCTTCGCGGCGCTGCCGGACCGGCAGCGCGGGGCCGTCGAGGCGGCGCTCGCCGGCACCGGCTGGGAGCCGCTGCTCGCCTGGCGGCCGCGACACCGCGTCGAGCGCCGGCCCTTCAAGCTCTATCTGGCTGCCGCGGCCTGACGGGCCCGGCGAACGAACGCTCTCCACGCGGGCAGCTTGCGCAGCGAGGCGAAGTCGTCGTTGTCCTCGAGCAGCGCCGGCGCGTCGAAGCCGTGCGCCATGGCCTCGTCGAGCAGCGCCAGGGTCGCTGTCGGGTCGCCCTGCAGTGCTCGCAGGCATGCCAGATTGTATAATGGGACCCAAGAGTCGGGGCGAACGCGACCTGCTGCGCGATAGTACTCAGCGGCGGTCTCGGGCTCGCCGAGAAAACGGGCCGCGTTGCCCGCCTGCACGAGCACCTCGAAATACCCCGGGACGATCTCGAGCACTTGGCGGTAGTAGGCGAGCGCTCGTGCATGGTCTGCGCGCTCGTAGAAGAGGTCGGCGAGGCGGCGGTAGACGTGGGGATAGCTCGGATCGACGGCGATGGCGCGCTCGTACCAGGCCTGGGCGTCGGCATCGTGGCCGCGCACGACTTCGATGAAGCCGAGGTTGCTCATGGCCTCGACGAAGGTGGGGGCGAGGTCGAGCGCCATGCGTAGGCGCCGCTCCGCCTCGTCGAGATCGCCGCGTCGGAGAGCGAGGGTCCCGAGTGCGCCGTGGACACGGTGCTGGCGGGGCTGCTGCTCGAGCGATGCCGTGTACTGGCGCCGGGCCTCGCCGTCATCACCCCGGGTGACCGCGGCGAAGGCGAGCAGGTTGCGGGCGGTGACGTTCTCGGGTGCGGTGGCGACGATCCTGCGGAGCAGGGCCTCGGCCCGGTCCCAGCGCCCGGCCTGAGCGAGCTGTCGGGCCTCCTGGAGCGCGGAGTAGAGGGCCATGCCGTCCTTCGGATCGCGGCCGGCCATCTCGGCCCGCTGCTCCGGCGTTGCGAGGTACCCGAGGGCGCGCAGCATCTCCGCCGTTTCGCCGTCGATCTGGCGGGTCGGGGCGACGAGGGCCCGCCGGGCGCTGTCCGCGACGACGGCCTCCATCTCTCGCTGCAGCGGAGATGCAGCCGCGGGATTTGCGGGGTACAGATTGTCGAGTTCCCGCGGATCGCGTCGGAGATCGTAGAGCTCGGGGCGGGGCGCCTGGATCCACTTGCGGCCAGCGTGTCGGACGCCGAACAGCGGGGCCATCCCGAACCCTTCTTCGGCGAGGCGTGCCTCGGCGTATTGCGCGAGATCGGGCGGGGCAGTGCGCCCCTGGAAGGCAGGAAGCAGGTCCTGCCCCTGGGTCGCGCCGCCCCCAGGCAGGCCGAGCACGCCGAGGATGGTGGGCACGAGGTCGATGTGTCGCACAGGTCCGTCGTAGACCCGGTCCGCCGGCAGCGTCCCGGGAAGTCGCCACAGCAAGGGCACCCGGATGGTCGCATCGTAGATGAAAATGCCGTGCGTCGGTTCCCCGTGCTCCTCGAGGCTCTCGCCGTGATCGGCCGTGACGATCACTAGCGTCCTGTCGAGCATGTCGCCCTGTTGGAGCCAGTCGACGAGCCGGCCGATTGCCTGATCGGTCTCGGCGATCTCCGCATCGTAGGGTGTCGGCGCCATCGCCGCGAGATCGACGGATGCGGGGATGTTCGGCTGGTGCGGATCGAACAGATGCAGCCAGAGGAAGAACGGCTGGTCGTTCGCCTTCTTCCAGCTCGCGAGCCAGGCCAGGGCACGATCAGCCGTGCGCGCAGCCGGACGCTCGCGGATCATGAACAGCTCGGGCTCGTCCTCGGCCCAGAGGTCGTCATCGTAGATCGCGAACCCCTGGTCGAGACCGTATCGGCGGGTCAGCACGGCGGCCGAGACGAAGGCTGCGGTGCGGTAGCCTGCGTCCGCCAGGCGCTCGGCCAGCGTGATCGCCTCGGGCGCGAGGGCGTAGTTCCCGTTGTCACGAACCCCGTGTGCGGGCGGGTAGAGGCCGGTCATGATGGAGCTGTGAGCCGGGAGCGTGATGGGCGCGCTGGTCGTCGCGTCGCTGCACCGCACCCCCTCCGCGGCCAGGCGATCGATGACCGGCGTCTGCGCGAGCCCGAACCCGTAGCACCCGAGCCGATCAGCCCGCACCGTATCGAGGGTGACCAGCAGCACGTTGGGCCGGTGGGGGCCGCTACACGCCGCGAGCAGGATGAGCGCGAGGAGGATGGGGCGAGATGGACGGAGCACGCGTCAGCCGGCCTTGGCCGTGCCGGATTTTCCTGCGGTGGCGTTGTAGGTGAAGGGCTGGTCCACCGCGTAGCCTGGCCCTCCGGCATTTAGGCTGAGGGGAATGGAGACCGCGACGTCCGCCGCGTTCGCATTGGTGAGGCCGTAGTCCGCCAGGGCAGTCTGCAGATCGCCCTTCAGGTTGAAGGAGAAGTTGTAGGTCCCAGCCTTGGTGACGCCGTTTTTCAGGGTGGCATCGAGGGTGAACTTGTTCCCGTTGCCGTTGTTCGCCGAGCCGCCCTTCTTGAGGACGAAGGTCTGCGTGACCCCGCCGAAGTCCACGACGACGGGCAGACCAGCCAGCGAAATCCCGGCACCGATCGTGATCTTGCCCTTCCACTGGACCGTATCCTGCCCCGTCGTATTGAACTTCAGCTTGACCGTGGCCTTCTTCAACACGGGGGGAACGATCGGGGCGAAGTTCACGACCTGCGCGAGCTCGCGCTCGCTCATGCACTTGATGGCCGCCGACGGAAGGGGAGTCTTCACGATATCCTGGCACGTGCTCTTCGCCGCCTTGCTCTTCCCCTGGACGGTGACGAAGGTGAGAATCGTCGCGGCTTGCCCAGGCGGAATGGTGGTCGTGTAGCTGAAGGCAGTTTTCCCTGGCGGGCTGCTGGTGGTGCTGATGCCGAGATTGCTGAGCGGGGCCGCGGCCCCCGGGCCCTGGAGCACGAAGCCGATGCGGGGCTGGGTGGAAGGAATCCCCGAGGGCACGCTCTGCGCCGTCGTGAACCAGCTCTCGGCCGTGGTCAGGCTGGTATTGCCCGTCGACGTGTCGACTACCTTGGTGTCGGTTCCGGAGGCGAGGACGCCGAGCAGCGTGATCGTCACCTGCTTCGTGCTCGTGCCGGTATTGCTCACGATATTCTGCCAGCGCACCCATTCCTTGTTGTGGGGAACGTGCACCTTGCGCGTGAGTGCGAGCTCCTCGGCTGCGAAGGCCTGCGTGGCGAAGCTGAGCTCGCGATTCTTGCCGTTGGCCGGGCAGCCCTCGGCCGCCAGCGGGGCGCCGGGGTTGAAGATCAGCGGCTGGGAGAGCTTGACGCCGTTCACGGCTGTGATGGCAAGCCCGTTGAATCCGTCGAAGGAGGGTTGCAGAGGTACGTTGACCTGGCGCTGGACGGTGTAGGTCGTGAGAAATCCGAACCAGGGGGTGAAGCCGACGTAGTAGCTCGTCACCGTGACCGACTTGACGAAGGTGGCGTCGGTCAAGGCGCCCGAGGCGCTGGAGAGGTCCTGGAAGGGCACCACCTGGGTGTTGATGCCGTATCGGGTCCCGTTCGCATCCTTGAGCTCGACCGGCAGCGCGTGCGCCGCCGCGCCACATCCCGCGATCGCCACGAACAGGCCCCAGGCTGCCGCTGCCTTCGAAGCACGCATGAGTGTCGGACTCCCCTGCCGTCGGACGCTGCCCACGAAAGGGTGGGAAGACACGTGTCGTCGGGCTCGGCTCGGGTATACGCCGGTCACTGCTTCCAGGCAAGGTGCCCCGACAGCGTGGAAACTTTTCCGCTGGCAAGCTGGCAGTGGAAAAGTTCCGGGGTATTGGCACTGCGAAATGTCCGCCGACAAACGAGCTGTCGTCATGCACCGTATGTCCGCGCTGGCTCGCCACTGGCGCGAACGCGGTTGACCCGCGACGGGTCGCCCCCGCAAGGTCGCACCGATGCTCCGCCTTCGCCTCCGTCTCCTCACCGTCGCTCTGCTGCTCGCCGGCCCGCTCGCCATGGCCGCACCGCGCGACCTCACCGTCGACGCGGGCAGCCTTCGGGCGCGGATCGAACCCGACCCGTGGCGGCTCGTGTTCACCGACTCGGCCGGTGCCCTCGTGCTGGTCGAGCACGCGACGCCGCTCGGGGACGCGCCGGGCCCGCTCGGTGTGCGGACGGCCGCAGGCTGGGTGTACGCGACGCGTGTCGTCGAGGCCCGGCGGCGCGGCCGGCGCCGATTGCGCGTCGTCGCCGAGACCAGCGCGGGCGACGACCGGCGGCTCGAGGTCGATGTGTCCACCGCCGGCGAGGACGTCATCGCCGTCGGCGCACGACTCACGGGCGCGCCAGCGGGCGACGTGGCGGCCTGGGGCGTCGGCTTCGATGCCGAGCCCGACGAACGCTTCTTCGGCTTCGGGGAGCGCGCGAACGCCGTCGATCAACGCGGCGAGGTCGTCGAGTCCTACGTCGCCGACGGCCCCTACCAGGAGAACGAGCGTGACGTCGTGGCCCGCTTCGTGCCGGCACCCGGGTTCCGCGCGCGCGACGACGCGACGTACTTCCCCATGCCGTGGCTGCTGTCGAGCCGCGGTATCGGCGTGCTCGTCGACGTGGACGAGACCAGCTACTTCCGACTTGGCACGCCCGCGCCGACGGCCTGGAGCGTGGAGGTGACCGGCGCGCTTGTGGACGCCCCGGGCTCGGCGCCACCCCCCGACCGGCTCGCCTTTCGCGTCTTCGCGGGCCCCACCCCGGCCGAGGCCCTTGCCCGCTTCTCCAGAGCGGTCGGCCGGCAACCACCGCCCGGGGCGCCGTGGGTGCTCGGGCCATGGGTCCAGCTCACCGGCCCGCTCGAGCAGCGGCTCGAACAACTCGCGACGCTGCGCGCGGCAGGTGGGCCGGTGTCCGTCGTCCAGACCTATACGCACTACCTCCCGTGCGGCGACCACGTCGGGCGCGAGGATAGCGAGCGCGCGCTCGTGAATGCCCTGCATGCTGCGGGTGTCGCAGTGACGACGTACTTCAACCCCATGCTCTGCGAGTCCTACGAGCCGCGATTCTCCGAGGCCGTCGCTGCGGGAGCGCTCACCCGTACGGCCACCGGCGCGCCGTACGTCTACGACTACACCGGCTCGACCATCTTCCGGGTCGGGCAGTTCGACTTCACCGCGCCAGCGGGCCGGCGATTCTTCGACCGCCTGCTGCAGGAGGCCATCGCTGCCGGGTACGACGGCTGGATGGAGGACTTCGGCGAGTACACCCCCCTCGACGCTGTGGACGCGGCCGGTCGTACCGGATCGGCGCATCACAATCGCCATGCCATGGACTATCACTGCGCCGCCTGGGACTCGGTACGGCGCGCGCGCCGCCCGGTGGTGCGCTTTCAGCGCTCGGGATGGACGGGTGCGGCGCGCTGCGCGCAGGTGGTGTGGAACGGAGACCCGACCACGGGGTGGGGCTTCGATGGCCTCACCTCGGCGGTGTGGGGCGGTCTCAACATGGGCCTCTCGGGCGTCGCCCTCTGGGGGAGTGACGTCGGCGGCTTCTTCGCGCTCGGCGACAACGCGCTCACCCCGGAGCTACTCGTCCGCTGGGTGCAGTTCGGCGCCGTGTCGGGCGTCATGCGCACGCAGGCGAACGGCTTCGCGCTGCCGCCCAAGGTGCGGCCACAGGTCTTCGATCCCCCGCAGCTCGCGAACTGGGCGCGCTACGCGAGCCTGCGGACTCAACTCTTCCCCTATCTCGCCGCAGCCGCCGACGCGTATCGGCGCCGCGGGATGCCGATCATGCGACACATGGTGCTCGTCGCTCCGGAGGATCGGGAGGCGACCGGCCGACACGACCAGTTTCTGTTCGGGCCCGACCTGCTGGCGGCACCGGTGCTCGAGCCCGGGGCGACAGCGCGGTCGCTGCACCTGCCGGCGGGGACATGGGTGGATCTCTGGCGCTCGGGGACATGGGACTCGGCGGCCGGCGCCTTTGTCCTCGCGGCCGCCTCCCGCCTCGACGGGCCGGGGCCCGTCACGGTGCCGGCGCCGCTCGAAGAGTTGCCGCTCTTCGTTCGCGCGGGTGCGGTCCTCCCGCTCCTCCCAGCCGACGTCGACACGCTCGCCGACTACGGTGCGGGCATCCCCGGGCTCGTGCGACTCGCCGACCGCCGCGATCGGCTGGTTCTGCTCGCCTTCCCGCGCGGCGATACGACCGCCACGCTCTTCGAACGACGCGAACGTGTGCGATCGCGAGAAACCCGTGCCGGCTGGGAGCTGGCGATCCGCGGCGCGCGCCGGCGCACATGGGAGATCACGGCCACGCTCGCGACGCTCGAACGCCCGATCACGCCGTGCGAGATCCGCTGGGGCGCCCGGCCGCTCGCCGCGAGCGCGTGGAGCTGGGACGACGACACGCAAGTGCTGCGCGCCGCCGTCACCGGCCGCCAGGGGCGACTTGTCGTTCGCGCCTGCGAGAGCTGACGGTCACCCCCCATCCCCGACGCCGTCGCGTTGGCGATCATGAGCTTCCCGTGCTTCTGCAGGCTGACCCCGGCTTCCCCCCGGTGGGTCGCCTTGCGGTAGACGCCCATGTTGGCGCGCGGTGTCGGGGAGGGCGCCGCGCGCTTCGCGGGGTCGAAGCGCTCGGTCGTACCGACGAGCCCGCAGAATGGTATCCGTGTGCGGATTCGTCCATGCGGCTTAGATCGTCCACGCCCCGGCCGGAGGCAGGTCGGCCGTCGCCGTGGAACACACGCAGTCGGCCTCGAGCGCCAGCGTGCCGACGTTGCCGCTGCTTCGCTGGCTCGGCGGGAGGGCGTGCGGCGGGTCGGGCCCGGGCCGGGTCCCCCGGGTCCAGGCCGAGATCGTGACTCACCCGCTCGGCATCAGCGGGTGGCGCCAGCGGTAGGGCACGACGTCGTCCAGGGTCGCCGGAATGCCATCGTGGACCGTCGCGTACCGCCGGGCGAGTCCCAGCTCGTGCCAGACCGCCTCGTTGTCGACGGCCTGGCGCAGCGACCAGCCGACCACCGTATCCGGTGCTAGCAGCGACGGCCGCCCGCGCACTCGCGCCAACGGCCCGAGCAGGCGTAGGGCGAGCAGACCGAGCGCCGGGGGGATGCGGACGATGCGCAGGGTCGGCTGGTAGGTCGTCAACACGGCGAAGAAGGTGCGCCACGACACGGGCTGGCGGTCGGCGATCGGCGCGGCGCCGGTCCAGGCGCCGTCCGCGGCCGCGACGAGGGCTCGGGCAGCGTCTGTCACGTGGAGGTGGGAGAACACCTGGTCGAACGCCCCGGCGAAGAGCACCCGTCCGCGACGCGCATGGGAGAACAGCAGCGATTCGGGACCGTACACATGCGGGAGTCGGAGCACGGCGAGCCGCATCCCGCTTCGGGCAGCGACTGCCATGAGGGCGCGCTCGGCCTCGCACTTCGCCCTGCCGTAATCGATCACGGGATCGGTGGGCGTCTGCGACGTGATCGGGTCGGCGTGATGGCCGTAGGTGAAGCTCGAGCTGCCGAACACGATGGTACGCACGCCGGCGGCTGCGGCCTCCGTCGCGAGCGCCTGCGTACCGGTGACCACGGTCGGCTCGAGCTCCGCGTAGCTCTCGAAGGTTGCCCGCGCAGCCAGATGGATCACCGCGTCCATTCCCGCGACGGCCCGGCGCAGGCTCTGCGGCGACGTGAGGTCGGCGTAGACGAAGTCGGCGTCGAGCGGCGCGATCAGGGCGGCCCGATCATGCCGGCGGAACATGAGGCGCGGCCTCCGGCGGGCTGCGGCCAGGAGCCGAGCGACGTGCAGGCCGATGAAGCCGGTTGCCCCGGTGACCAGGATCCGCGGTGCCCGGGCGGGTTCCTCCCCGGCTGTCCGTTGCGCGCTCGAGGCGAAGCCCTCCATGCGCTCTCGTGGTACTGGGCCAGGCCGGCAAGGTCGAGCCGGCGAAGGTCACGGTCCGCATCGGCCGCAGCCGAGCGGCTCCGGCCGCCGAAGCGCGAGTGCCTCACGAATCGTCTCGTGGATACGGGCCTAGCGGTCGGCGGTCCCATCCGCCTCGGCCGCGTCCTCAGGAGCCCAGCATGTCTCCCCGATCTTTTCCGGGATGCACCACGCCTGCGCCGTCGCGCGACGGCGCTCAGCGTTCCCGGAGCAGGGCCCGCCGCGCTGCCGCTAGCTCGGCCCGCTTCGCCGGGCCGACCACCGGGTAGTGGAGGTCGAGCCCGGCCAGGGTGTCGATGATCGCCGCGGCGACGACGATCCGGGTGAACCACTTGTTGTCGGCGGGCACCACGTACCAGGGCGCCTCGGGTGTCGCGGTCGCGCGGATCGCATCCTCGTAGGCGTGCATGTACTGCTTCCAGTAGGCGCGTTCCTTCACGTCGTTGGCGGAGAACTTCCAGTGCTTTTCCGGCTCCGCCAGCCGCGCGAGAAAGCGCCGGCGTTGTTCCTCCCGCGAGACGTGGAGAAAGAACTTGCGAACGATCACGCCATTGCGGCCGAGATAGCGCTCGAAGGCCCGGATATCCTGGTAGCGCTCGTCCCAGATCCGCTTGCTGATCGCCGACGGCGGGAGCTTCTGCTGGTCGAGAATCTCGGGATGGACCCGAACCACGAGGACCTCTTCGTAGTACGAGCGATTGAAGATGCCGATCCGGCCGCGTTCGGGGACCCGCAGGTGGGTGCGCCAGAGATAGTCATGGTCGAGCTCGCCCGGGCCGGGGCTCTTGAAGGAATAGACCTCGCAGCCTTGGGGATTCACCCCCGACATCACGTGTTTGATGACGCCATCCTTGCCCGCCGCATCCATGGCCTGAAAGATCAGCAGTACGGCCCAGCGATCCTGCGCGTAGAGCATGTCCTGGAGCGCCGCGAGCGCCTCGATGCCGTTCTGTAGGGCGGCCTTGGCTCGCGGTTTGTCCTCGGCGCGCAGCGCCCCCGTATCGCCCGGCTCCACGTCCCTCAGGCGAAACCGCTTGCCGTTCGTCACCCGGTAGGGCTTGGCGAATCGTCGCGCCCGCGCGATCAGAGCGTCGTGTGTCATCCGTGGACTCCCTTCACCGGGACCGGTTGCACATGCCAGATGTTCTCGGCGTATTCGCGGATCGCGCGATCGGCGGAGAACATTCCCGCCCGGGCGACGTTGAGGATCGACAGGCGTGTCCACTGGTCCGGATCGCGAAACACGCGGTCCACCGCCGTCTGACAGTCGACATAGCTGCGATAGTCGGCGAGCAGCAGATAGGTGTCCTGGCCGAGCAGGTGCTCCACCAGAGGGCGAAAGAGCTCGCGGTCTCCCCCGGAGAATGCCCCGGCGGCGATGGCGTCGATGGCCCGCTGGAGCTCGGCATCGGCTGCGTAGTACTCGCGAGGCCGATAGCCCGCGGCGCGCAGCGCTGCCACCTCCTCGACGCTGTGGCCGAAGAGGAAGAAGTGCTCGGCCCCGACGGCCTCGCGGATCTCGACATTCGCTCCATCGAGAGTGCCGATGGTGAGCGCGCCGTTCAGGGTGAGCTTCATGTTGCCGGTCCCGGACGCCTCCATCCCCGCGGTGGAGATCTGCTCCGAGAGATCCGCCGCCGGGTAAATGCGTTGGGCGTTCTTCACGTTATAGTCGGGGAGGAAGACGACCCGCAGCCGCGGCGCCGTGACCGGGTCGGCGTTGACGACCTCGGCGATCGCGGTCAGCAGCTTGATCATGCGCTTCGCCATCAGGTAGCCGGGCGCCGCCTTACCCGCGAAGATGGCGGTGCGTGGCGCGACGGGAAGCCCGGGGTCGTCCTGCAGGCGGTGGTAGAGGGTGACGAGGTGCAGAGCATTGAGGTGCTGGCGTTTGTATTCGTGGATGCGCTTGACCTGGACGTCGAACAGGGACTCCGGATCGACGGTGACACCGGTCCGCTCGTGGATGTGCTCCGCGAGGTGGCGCTTGTTGGCGCGCTTCACCTCGCGCCATGCGGTGCGGAAGGCGGGGTCGTCGGCCAGAGGCTCGAGCCGACGCAGCTCCTCGGCATGTGTCAGCCAGCGCTCGCCGATGTGATCGGTGATCAGTCGGGCGAGTGGCCGGTTGGCGAGGGCGACGAAACGCCGCAGCGTCACCCCGTTGGTGATGTTGCGGAACTTCTCGGGCATGAGCTCGGCGAAGTCGCGCATGACCGACCGCTTGAGCAGCTCGCTGTGCAGGGCGGCGACGCCGTTCACGCTGTGGCAGGCGACCGCCGCTAGGTGGGCCATGCGCACGCGTCGGCCGCCCTCCTCGTCGATCAGCGACACGCGGGCGACGCGCGCTGCGTCGCCCGGATAGCGCGCACGCACCTCGTCGAGGAACCGCCGGTTGATTTCGTAGACGATTTCCAGGTGCCGCGGCAGGATCTCCTCGAACAGCGCGACCGGCCAGGTCTCGAGCGCCTCGGGCAGCAGCGTGTGGTTCGTGTAGGCGAAGGTGCGCTGGGCGATGGCCCAGGCAGTCTCCCAGGCGAAGCCGTGCTCGTCGACCAGCAGGCGCATCAGCTCGGGGATCGCGAGCGAGGGGTGCGTATCGTTCAGCTGGATGGCGAAGTGCTCGTGAAAGGTCGTCAGGGGACGACCGAGGCGGGTGTGGATCCGGATCAGGTCCTGCAGGGCGCAGGACACGAAGAAGTACTGCTGCTCGAGGCGGAGGCGCTTCCCCTGCAGGGGCTCGTCGTTCGGGTACAGCACCTTGGTGAGCGTCTCGGACGCGACCTTCTCCTCCACCGCGCCGGCGTAGTCGCCCACGTTGAAGGCCTGGAGATCGAAGGCCTCGTGCGCTTCGGCCTTCCACAGCCGCAGGGTATTGCAGGTGGGGACCCGGTAGCCGAGGATCGGCGTGTCGTAGGGAATCCCCTGCACGTGTCGGGCGGGGATCCAGCGAACGCGGAGACGGCCGTTCTCGTCGAGCGCGTGCTCGGTGTGGCCGCCGAAGCCGATCGTCACGGCCATCTCCGGGCGGGCGAGCTCCCAGGGATTCCCGTACCGCAGCCACTCGTCCGCCAGCTCGACCTGCCATCCGTCGCGAAGGGACTGATCGAAGATGCCGAACTCGTAGCGGATGCCGTAGCCCAGCGCCGGGATCTGGAGGGTCGCAAGCGCGTCGAGGTAACAGGCGGCGAGTCGCCCTAGGCCGCCGTTGCCCAGCCCCGGCTCCTCCTCCTGATCGAGCAAGGCGTCGAGGCTGTGCCCCTGCGCTTCCAGCGCCTCGGCCACCTGGTCGTAGATGCCGAGGTTGACGAGGTTGTTCCCGAGGTGCGGACCGAGGAGGAACTCGGCAGACAGATACACGACCATGCGGCTCCGGCACTCGATCACGTGTCGCTGCAGCGTCGCGAGCCAGCGGTGAATCAGCCGGTCGCGGATGGTGTAGGCAGCCGCCAGATAGTGGTCATGGGCCGTGGCGAGCTCCGGCAGGCGGCCCACGGTGTACCGCAGATGGTCCTCGAAGGCCTGACGCACGGTGGGAGGATCGAGCGCGGTTCGCACACCGGGTGTCGCGCCCGGGGACGCGGAGCTCATGCGGAAGCCTCCGTGCCCATCTCGGGGGTCGGCGTCGGACGCGGCGCGGTCCAGCCGCGGATGAGCTCGTAGAAGACGGGCGTGAACACCAGGCCGAAGAAGGTCACGCCCACCATGCCACAGAAGACGGCGATCCCCAGCGCAAAGCGCATCTCCGCTCCCGCGCCTTCGGCCCGCACCAGCGGCAAGACGCCCAGGATGAAGGCGAAGGAGGTCATCAGGATGGGGCGCAGGCGGGTCGTCGCGGCCTCGATGACGGCCTCCCGGCGCGGCCTCCCCTCGTCCTGAAGCTGCCTGGCGAACTCGACGATGAGGATGGCGTTCTTGGCCGCGAGGCCGATCAGCACCACGAGCCCGATCTGCGTGAAGATGTTGTTGTCGCCGCCGACCAGCCACACGCCCCCGATGGCCGCGAGCAGGCACATCGGGACGATGAGGATGATCGCCGCCGGCAGCGACCAGCTTTCGTACTGGGCGGACAGCACGAGGAAGACGAGGACCGCCCCGAGCACGAACACGAAGATTGCCGTGTTCCCCGCCAGCAGCTGCTGCAGGCTCAGCTCGGTCCACTCGAAGCCCATGGTGACGGGCAAATGGTCCTGCGCGAGAGTCTCCATGAGCGCCATGGCCTGGCTCGAGCCCACCCCGGGTCGAGTGCCTCCCGCAACCTCCGCGGAGGGGAACATGTTGTAGCGATTCACGATGGCCGGGCCGGTCATGTCACGCACGCGCACCAGGGTCGCGAGCGGGACCATTGCCCCGTCGCGATTGCGCACCTTGAGCCGCCCGATGTCGGTAGGGTCGACCCGGTAGGCCGCATCGGCCTGGACGTTCACCTGCCAGTTGCGCCCGAAGCGGGTGAAGTCGTTCGCGTACGCCGACCCGAGAGCGATCTGCAGGGTGGCGAAGACCTCCTCGAGTGACACGCCGAGCGTTTTGGCCTTGGCCCGATCGACGTCGAGGTAGAGCTGGGGTTGTGCCGCGCGGAAGGTGCTGAAGAGACCGACGAGCTCGGGTTGAGCGCTGCCGGCACGGATCAGCTGCTCCACTGCGCCCTCGAGCGCCTCCGGTCCGCTGTCGGCTCGATCTTGGACCTGGAGCTTGAAGCCGCCCGTGCTGCCGAGCCCGTCGACCGGCGGTGCCCCGAAGACCGCGACCACGGCCTCCTGGAGCGTGCCGAGCGACTGGCGTAGCTGGGCAGCGATGGTCGACGCGGAGAGGCCCCTGGGGATGCGCTCCTCGAAGGGGGCGAGCACGACGAACATGCCCCCGGCATTGGAGTTGTTGGTGGCGGTGAGGATGGAGTAGCCAGGGATCGAGATGGTGTGCGCGACGCCCGGCGTGGCGCGGACAAGCTCGGTGACGCGAGCCATGACCGCCTCCGTCCGTTCGAGGCTCGCGCCGTCGGGGAGCAGGGCATTGATCACGAGATACCCCTTGTCCTGCTCGGGAATGAACCCCCCGGGGACCGTCCGGAAGCCGGACCAGGCGAGGCCGATGAGCCCCGCATAGAGCAGCAGCATCATCGCCGTCGCGCGCACCAGGCGGCCGACCAGGCGGCCATACTGTGCCGTGAGGCGGTCGAAGCCGCGGTTGAAGGCGCGGAAGAAGGCGAGCAGGGCGCCGTCGACCTGGGCGCGCCACCGCCAGCCGGCCGCACCGCCGGCGACGAAGAGGGTGGCGCGCAGGCCCCAGAGGGCCACCGACGGCGCGTGCCCGTGTCCCTCCGCGGCCACGCCGAGGAGTCGCGCGAGCGGTCCCGCAAGGAGCCAGACGCCGAGCAGGCCACCGAGCAGCGCGATCGCGGCCGGCGGCAGCGCCTCGCTTCGCGCGGCGCCATGCGCGTGTGGCTTGATGAGCGTCACGGCGCGCGCTGGTGCCATTGTCATCGCATTGATCGCCGAGATGATGGTCGAGGCGGCGATGGTGAGCGCGAACTGGCGGTAGAACTGCCCGCTGATGCCGGCAATGAACGCGGTGGGGATGAAGACCGAGCTTAGGACCAGCGTGATGGCGATCACGGGACCCGTGATCTCGTCGAGCGCCTTGATGGTCGCCTCGCGCGGCGCCAGCCCCTTGGCCATCCACCGTTCGACATTCTCGACGACGACGATGGCGTCGTCCACGACGATCCCGATCGCGAGCACCAGCCCGAAGAGCGAGAGGTTGTTCAGCGAGAAGCCGAGCAGCGCCATCACGGCAAAGGTGCCGATCAGGGAGACGGGCACGTCGATCATCGGGAGGAGCGTCGCGCGCCAGTCCTGCAAGAAGACCAGCACGACGAGGAAGACCAGCACGAAGGCCTCGAGGAGCGTCTTGTAAACCTCGTGAATCGACTCGTCGACGAAGACCGTCGTGTCGTACACGATCTGGTAGGTCATGCCCTCCGGAAAGCGGGCGCTCAGGCGCTCCATCTCGGCGCGGATCCCCTGGGCGGTGGCCAGGGCGTTGGCGCCCGGCAGCTGGAAGACGCCGATCGAGATCGTCGGCTGGCCATCGAGGTAGCTGCTCACCTCGTAGCTCTTGGCGCCGAGCTCGACCCGGGCGACGTCGGCGAGGCGGGTGATCTCGCCGCGCTCGCCGGTCTTGAGGATGATCTGGGCGAAGCGTTCGGGGTCGGGCAGGCGTCCCAGGGTGTTCACGGTGTACTGGAAGTCCACGCCCGGCGGCGCAGGCGGCTGGCCAAGCCGGCCGGCTGCCACCTGGACGTTCTGCTCGCGGAGCACCTGCAGCACGTCGCTGGCGGCGAGGTTGCGCGCCGCCAGCCGATCGGGATCGAGCCAGACGCGCATGCTGTAATCGCGGCCGCCGAGAAAGACGACGTCGCCGACCCCGGGGAGCCGTGCCAGTACGTCGCGGACCTGAATGGTCGCGTAGTTGCTCAGATAGAGCTGATCGTAGCGGCCGTCCGGCGAGAGCAGGTTGACCAGCAGGAGGATCATCGGCGACTTCTTCTTCACCGTGACTCCCTGCCGCTTCACCTCCTCGGGGAGCTTCGCCTCCGCGATGGCCACGCGATTCTGCGTGAGCACCTGCGCGAAATCGAGGTCGGTGCCCACCCGGAAGGTGATGTCGAGCGTCATCTGCCCGTCGTTGGTGCTCTTGGAGAGCATGTAGAGCATGTTCTCGACGCCGTTGACCTCCTGCTCGATCGGCGAGGCCACGGTCTCCGACACCACCGAGGCGCTGGCTCCGGGGTAGACGGCCGACACCGACACCGTCGGAGGGACGACTTCCGGATACTGCGCCACCGGCAGGCGGGTCATCGCGACGAGCCCGATGATGACGATGACCACCGAGAGGACGGTCGCGAAGACCGGACGGTCGACGAAAAAGCGTGCGAACACCCTCGCCCCCGTTCAGGATGCCGGCGGGGGCGCGGCGGGCTGCATCGCGACCCGCTGCGGCGTGACGGTGAGTCCTGGCCGGGCGCGCTGCACGCCATTGACCACGACCCAGTCCTCGGCGCCGAGACCGCTCAGCACGACGCGCAAGGCTCCGTGGCGCGCCCCGAGCGTGACCGGGCGGTACTCGACGACATTCTGCGCGTTCACGACCAGCACGAACTTGCGATCCTGGTCGGTGCCGATCGCGCGTTCGGCGACGAGGAGGGCAGGCCGCGGTGGCCCGAGGGGGAGACGGACCCGGACGAACAGGCCTGGCGCGAGGAGTCCATCCGCGTTGGCGAAGACGCCGCGCACGCGGATCGTGCCGGTCGCAGGGTCGACGCGATTGTCGATGAAGTCGATGGTCCCCGCGTGCGGGAAGCCTTCCTCGTTCGCCAGGCCGATGCGGACCGGCGCGTTCGCGCTTCGCACGTCTGGGGGCACGGCCTCGCCCCGCTGCCCGAGGCGTGCCTGGCGAAACTGCAGCAACGACCGCTCGTCCACGTCGAAGTAGACGTACATGGGATCCTGGCGGACGATGGTGGTGAGAAGTGGCCCGCCCTGCGGTCCCACGACGACGAGGTTGCCCGCCGTGATCTCGGCCCGGCTGACCCGCCCGGCAATGGCCGCCGTCACGCGCGTGAACTCGAGGTCGAGTCGGGCCTGCTCGAGCTGGGCCAGCGCGGCCCTCAGCTCGCCCTCCGCAGCGCCCTTCTGCGCGATGGCCGTCTCGACCTCGCGTTCGCTCGCCGCGCCCGCTGGCCGCAGCCGCTGAGTCCGCGCCACCTCGGCTTCCGCACGGGCGAGCAGGGCACGCAAGCGCGCGACCTCGCCCTCGCTGCGCAGCACCGCCGCCCGGTACTCCCGCGGATCGATCTCGAAGAGGAGGTCGCCCGCACGCACCATCGTTCCTTCGACGAAGTGAACTTTCGCGATGTAGCCCGACACCCGAGCACGGACCTCGACCTCCTCGACGGCCGCCGTCCGCCCGGTCCATTCCAGCGCGTCTTCGACAGGCTCCGTGAGCGGCCGGCTGATGGACACCTCCGGAGCCGGGACGGGAGCGACCGGCGGGGCGCTGCCACAGGCCGCGAGCAGCAGTGTCACAAGGGCAGCAGGGAGGGGGATCCAGAACGCGTTGGTCATCGGGCATCCTTTTCCGGAGCCGCTGTGTCGTCTTCCGGGGCGATGCGGTGGGGGGCGAGCAGCGCGCCCCACCGCGTGCGCGCCTGCATCTGCGTGGCCGTTTCCGCACCGATAACGCCGCCTGACCACGGCTCCCAGCCGCCGCCCAGCGCCTTGTAGAGGGCCACGAGCTGCGCGGCGACCTCGCCCTGGCTGGCCACGTGCTGGCTCTGCTGCTCGAGAAGGAAGTCCTGCGCCAGGAGCACGGCCGTGAAGTCGATGGCGCCCTCCCGATACTGCAGGCTGACGATCTCGACGGCTTTCGCGGCCGCGGCTGCGCTCGCGGCCAGGGTTTGCGCACGCTGGAGTGCGCTGCGGTAGGCCGCCAGCGCGGTCTCGACTTCGGCCTGCGCGCGGAGCACGCTCTGCTCGTACTCGCTCACCAGCGCCTGGTACCGCGCGTCCTGCACGCGGATGTTGTTGGCGATCCGGCCATAGTTCAGCACCGCCCAGCGGAAGGTCGGCCCGCCGAAGCCCTCGAAGCTGCGTCCCTGGAAGAAGTTCTTCGCGTCCTCCGCGTCGAGATTGATCGAGCCGACGAGGGAAAAGCGCGGGAGCAGGTCCGCCTTGGCGATGCCGATCTGCGCGCTCTGGGCTGCGAGGCGCCCCTCCGCGCGACGGACATCCGGACGCCGGCGCAGAAGGTCAGCCGGAAGGCCCACGGTGACCTCGGGCGGCGCGGCAGGAATGGCCTGCGGCCGCGCGCCCACCAGCTCCTCGACCCGCCGCGGCGGGACCCCGAGCAACAGGGAGAGGGTGCTCGACAGCTCGACGAGTCGTGCCTCGAGGCGCGGGATCCGCGCCTCCGTGGCATAGAGCAGCGTGGCCGCCTGCGCAGGGTCCAGCTCCGACGCCGCCCCTTCCTGTGCGCGCAGCTCGGCGATGCGGAAGTTCTGCCGCTGCAGCTCGGCGTTCTGGCGGGCCACGGCGAGCTCGTGCTGCACGGTGCGAATGCCAATGTAAGTGAGCGCCGTTTCGGCGAGCAGGCTCACCAGGACGTCTTCGTAGTTGGCGACCGCTGCCAGGATTTCCGCGTCCGCCGCTTCGATGCTGCGGCGAAGCGCTCCCCAGACGTCGATCTCCCACACCATGTCGAAACCGAGCAGGAAGCGGTCGAAGCTGCGATCGTCCGGGGTGACTGGCCCGTTCGCCGACTGCAGCACCCGCGTGTAGCCCCCGACCGCCTCTTGCGTCTGCGGGAAGAGGCCGCCGACGGCGATGCCGCGTTGTGCCTGCGCCTCGAGCACACGGACCCCGGCCGCTTCCAGGGTCGGATTGCCGCGGTACGCAGCCACGATGAGCTCGCTCAGGACCGGATCCCCGAACGCCTCCCACCAGGGCCCGATCGGCTCCGCCTCCCGTGCGATTCCCGCCGTCTCGGCGGCGAGCCATCCGTCGGCGATCGCTGCCGCGGGGCGCTCGTAGTCCGGGCCGATCATCGCGCAGCCCAGGGAGGAGAGCATGCAGGACAAGAGCACCGCCCGCCCCGAGGCGGGTCGGATTAACAAGCGCGGTCCAACATGTGCATACGAAAGCTGGCTGCCTATGGGAAAGCTCGAGCCACGTCAAGCGGATTCAGCGTATCGACACCGATCTAGCGTGTAGGCTTGCTAGGAGGCTTCGCCGGATCTTCCCGGCCGCTGTACGGGGCAGCGCGTCGACCACGAAGAGACGGCGCGGCAGTTTGTACGATGCGAGGGTGCCCTGCATCGCCGCGCGCACGCCCTCCAGGGACGGCGCCGTTCCTGCGCGTGGCACGATCCACGCCCCTACGACCTGTCCCCACTCCGCATCGGGGACTGCCGCCACGGCCACCTCGAGCACGTCGGGAAGTCGTGCGAGCGCGTCTTCGATCTCGCCCGGCGCGACGTTCTCGCCGCCCGTGACGATGATGTCGTCGCGGCGCCCGAGGACGCGCAGCGAGCCATCGGGCGCCAGGTGGCCGAGGTCGGGCATCGGGAGCCAGCCATCCGCCATTACCACCGGGACGAGACCGCCGTCGGGCTCGACCATGCCAGCACTGACTGTCGGTCCTCGCACCTGGATCTCGCCGCTTTCCCCGGGAGGCAGGACGCGCCCGGTGGCGTCGACGATGCGGATCCTGGTGCCGACCAGCGGCAGGCCTACCGACCCCTCGCGAAGCCGCGGGTCGTGGGGGGCGAGGGTCGCGACCTGGGAGGCGGTTTCGGTCGAGCCGTAGGTGGGGGCCACCGGCCAGCGGTCGGCGACAGCCTCCTCCAGCAGGGCGGGTGACGCAGCGGCGCCACCCACGAGCGCAGCACGGAGGGTCATGGCCGGGACCCTCGCCGCGAGGAGGCGGCGCAACATCGTGGGAACGAGTGAGATCAGGGTGGGGTGATCCTCGTGCAGGCAGCGCGCAATGGCCTCGAGGTCGAAGCGCTGGTGAAGGAGAATCGTGCTGCCCGCAAGGACGCTGCGGAGCACGATCGCGAGGCCGCCGACGTGCCACAGCGGCAGGCAGGCCAGCCAGCGGTCGTCGGGACGAAGTCCGATCCGCCACGCGTGACCGAGGGCGCTCCACAGGTGATTCCGCAGGCTGAGGGCGATGGGCTTGGGGGAGCCGCTGGTGCCGGAAGTGAAAACGGCTGTGTGCGTCGTGGCCAGATCGAGCGTGGGCGGTGCCGCCTCGTGCGGCGGTGCCGCCATGTCGGGTGGGAGCCAGGCCACACCCGACGGTGCGGCATCGGCGGGCGCGACGACGAGCTGCACCCCGGTGCGAGCGATGGCCTGCGCGACCTCGTCCCGCGTCTCCCGCGGATCGAGCAGGACGAGTGGCGCCCGCAGGCGAGGGGCGGCGAGGATCAGCGCCACGAGGTCGGGGCTGTTGTGCAGCAGCGCACCGATCCGGACGTTGTGGTTGACGCCGGCGGCACGCAGCGCAGCGGCCAGGGTCGTGACCCGCTGGTCCAGCGCCGCCCAGGTCAGGAGCGTCTGCCCGGGCACGATCACGGCCACACGCTCGCCGTGTGCCCGGGCCTGGAGGCGAAGCCAATCCGGGACGATCACCAAGGGTCGCCGCAGCTCAGCGCCGCGGGCGCGAGCTGCACTCCGAGACCGGGACCGCAGGGGAGGGCGAGCTGCGGGAGGGCTGGAATCGACGGGTGCACGGGGTCGACCGCAAGAAGCTGCGTGGTCGCGAGCCCACAGGGCAAGAGCGGATCGGGAAGGACGGCCGCGAGGTGGATGGCTGCCGCGGTGCCGAGCGAGGACTCGAGCGCCGTGGTGACGGTGACGGCGAGGCCGCAGGCGGTCGCGGCCCTGGCGGTGGCCAGCGCTGCGGCGAGACCACCCAGCTGGACGAGCTTGAGCACGATGACATCGACAGCCTGCGCGGCAGCCAGTACGTGGACGGCTGCCGGGCCGGTGACGCTCTCGTCGGCGGCGATGCGTATCCCGGCGGCGCGGGCGGCCACGAGCCCATCGAGGTCGCCGGGGGGTGCGGGCTGTTCGAGCCAGTCCAGGTCGAAGGGGCGCAGTCGGCGGGCGGCCGCACCGGCACGCGTTCCGGTCCAGGCCCCGTTGGCGTCGACACGCAGCGCGAGGCCAGGCGCTGCGCGGCGCACGCTGCTGACGCGCGCGACCGCCTCGTCGAGGTCGGCGCCTACCTTGATCTTGGCGTCGCGGAAGCCTGCGGCTTGGGCGTGGCGCGCGGCGGCCGCGAGCTCTGCGGGGGTGTGGCCCTCGAGCAGGGTGCTCGTCGAGATGCTTCGACGCCGCACGGGTCCGAGGAGCAGGGCCACGCTGCACCCCGCGCTTCGCGCGGCCAGGTCGTGGAGCGCCATGTCGAGGCCGCTCGCCACCGGAGGTGGGAGATCGCGGAGGATCTCCACGAGGGTCGCCAGCGGGGCCGGAGCGGCCGCCCGCAACGCCACCGCACCGGCGCGCAATGCCTCGTAGAGCCCAATGGTCGTTTCGGGAGGCGCTGCTGGATGCGGCAAGGCCTCGCCGGTCCCTGTGGTCCCGTCGTGCGCTCGCAGTCGAATCGCGTAGCCGGAGCGTTGCGCTACTGCCCCGTAGGCGGTGGCAAGCGCTGCCCGCAGCGGCAGGACCCACGGGCAGAGCGTCGTCTCGCGGATCGTCACCATACGAGGCCGGCTGCCAACAGCAGGCCAAAGGCGAGGTGGAGTCTGGCGGTCGCGGCGAGCGCAGCGTTGAGGGCAGGCCCATCGACCGAGCGCGCCATGGTGCGCGCGGCGGGCACGGCAAAGGGCGCCGCCAGCCACGCGAGGAGGGGGGCTGGCGACTCCGCGAGGAGGGCCAGCGCTGCCGGCGCCGCGAAGGCCAGCGCGAGCGCGCCGGTGTAGAGACGCCGGCCCGTCCGGCGCCCCCAGCGGACGACGATCGTTCGCTTGCCTGCGCGCGCGTCCGTGTCCGCATCGCGGACGTTGTTGACGAGGAGGATCGCCGTGGCGAGCGCGCCGACAGGGAGCGATGCGGTCCATGCCAGCGCGGTGGGGCCGGCTCCCTGCACGGCGACCGTGCCGAGAACGGCAACCGGTCCGAAGAAGCAGAACACGGTCACCTCGCCGAGCCCGTGGTAGGCGAGGGGCAGGGGGCCGGCCGTGTAGGCGATGGCTGCGGCGATGGCGAGCGCGCCGGCGAGGAGCGCCGGCGCGCCGAGCGACCAGGCGAGCGGCAGGCCGAGGATCCCGGCCAGCGCCAGGGCCCCCAGGCCCGCCCCGAGCACGACCCCTGGCCGTGCGAGGCCAGCCTGCGTGACCCGCACGGGACCGAGCCGATCGGGCCCATCGGCTCCGCGTCGACAATCTCCCCAGTCGTTGAGCAGATTCGCGCCGATCTGCAGGAGCACTGCCACGGCGAGCGCCGCCCCGGCCCGTCGCGGATCGAGGCGGCCCGCCGTGGCGGCCACGGCCGTGCCGACGACGACTGGCACGACCGATGCGCCGAGCGTGCGCGGGCGGACGGCGAGGAGCCCGATGCGGAGGCGGCTCACGGCAGGCGTGGAAAGCGCGCGAAGTCGGGGGCGCGCTTTTCCAGGAACGCCTGGCGACCTTCCTGGGCTTCCTCCGACATGTAGTAGAGGAGCGTCGCGTTACCGGCGAGCTCCTGCACGCCGGCCAGGCCGTCGGTGTCGGCGTTGAACGCCGCCTTGAGGCAGCGCAGCGCGAGGGGGCTCAGCGCGAGCATCTCGCGGCACCAGGCCACGGTTTCCTCCTCGAGCCGCGCCAGCGGGACGACCGTGTTGACGAGCCCCATGGCGAGCGCCTGCTGGGCATCGTAGCGCCGACACAAGAACCAGATCTCGCGCGCCTTCTTGTGACCGACGATGCGGGCGAGAAAGCCTGCACCGAAGCCGCCATCGAAGCTACCGACCCGCGGGCCGGTCTGCCCGAAGACGGCGTTGTCGGCCGCGATCGTGAGATCGCAGACCACGTGGAGCACGTGCCCGCCGCCGATGGCGTAGCCGGCGACCATAGCGACCACCGGCTTCGGCAGCGCGCGGATCTGCCGCTGCAGGTCGAGGACATTGAGCCGGGGGACCCCGGCCTCGTCCACGTAGCCGGCATGGCCGCGAATGCGCTGGTCGCCGCCGGCGCAGAACGCCTCGGATCCTTCGCCGGTGAGGATCACGACACCGACATCGGCCGCCTCGCGGGCCAGGGTGAAGGCCTCGGCCAGCTCGTGCAGGGTTCGCGGCCGGAACGCGTTGCGCACCTCGGGCCGGGCGATCGTGATCTTGGCGATGCCGCGGGCATCGCCCGTCCCGTGCTCGTAGCGAATGTCCGCGAAGCTGCGCACGGGGGTCCAGGCAAACGACATGGCAGGGTCTCCTTTCGTGTCAGGGGTGGCGGGCGACGATGGCCGGCCTCATGCCTCGCCCTCGACGGCGGTGGTGGCGGCCAGCACGGCGCTACGATGGGCTGCGAGGCTGGCTACCCGATCGATCCGCAGGGCCACCACGGTGGCGTGCTCGGCGTGCAGGGCGCGACGGAGCGCCGCAGGCAGGGCGTCCGGAGTATCGACGGGAAAATAGGCCAAACCGCAGGCCGTGACGAGTCGGCCGAGGTCGACCGCTGGCGGCGTCACGAACAGCTCCTCGTACCGCCCGCCCGTGGCGGCTACTGGGAGGTGATCGAAGATGCCCCCGCCGCCATTGTCGAGCACGAGGAAGACGGCGTGCCCACCGTGTCGGCTCACGCTCAAGACGCCTCCGAAGTCGTGGAGGAAGGTCAGATCGCCGCACAAGCCGGCGGTGATCGTCTCGGGACCGGCGGCCGCAGCGCCGAGCACGCTCGAGACGAAGCCGTCGATCCCGTTCGCCCCGCGGTTGGCCAGCACGCGCACCGGCGGCGCGTCGGGTGGCCAGAAGGCGTCTAGGGCTCGGATGGCCAGGCTGCTGCCGACGTAGAGTCGGGCGACTGGCGGGAGCGTACGGGCGAGCGCGAGCACGGCGTGCGCCTCGAAGGGAGGAGCGGCGGCAAGCGCTGCGTCGAGCGCCGCCCGGGCGCGCTTGCCAGCGGCCAGCCAGCGTTGTCTCCACGCAGAATCGGTTCGCGGAGGCCCGAGCGTGGCGGCGAGGGCCTGACAGGTCGTGGCGAGATCGCCCCGCAGCACGCAGCCGATGACGCCAGCCGGATCGGGCCAGGTGCCGCTGGCATCGAGCAGCACCTGCACGATGCGCTCCTGCGTGGCGAGCCACTCGGCCAGCGCCTTCGATGTCGGCAGCGCGCCGATGCGGACGACGGCGTCCGGCGGGCTGCGGTCGAGGAAGGCGCGGGCTCGGAGCACGGCGTCGTGGGCGTCGGCGAGCCACTCGCCGAGCACAGTCTGCCGCAGATTCGATGCCGGCTCGGCCAGCACCGGCGCACCGAGGGCCGCTGCGAGGCTTGCCACTGCGTCAGGCAGGCGCGGATCCTCGTCGTCGAGCGGGCCGGCTACGATGAGCGGTCGCCGCGTGCTGCGGAGGAGATCTGCGACGGCGACCAGCGCGCGCTCGTCGGGGCGGAGCTGGGGCCGTGCGATGCGACTCCACGCCATGCCGCCGCGCCCTGCGGCGGCCGTGGGAGCGAGCGCGTGGACGGCCGGCGGGAGGGCGCCAGGCGGTGCGGAGGGAACGAGTGGCTCCCGCAGGGGGAGGTTCAGGTGGACTGGTCCCGCAGGCGGGCCGTGTGCCGCAGCGACGGCTCGGCAGGCCACGGTTCGCGCGTGGCGCAGCGAGGCCGCATCGGCGCCGAGCGGTCCCACGTCCGCGAACCAGCGCGCGTGCGTTCCGAAGAGGCGCACCTGGTCGATCGTCTGTGGCGCTCCGCAGTCACGTAGCTCCGGGGGGCGATCGGCGGTGAGGACGACGAGCGGAACGCCTGCATGGAAGGCCTCGACGACCGCAGGGAACAGGTTGGCGGCTGCGCTGCCCGAGGTGCAGGCGATGGCCACGGCGCGCCGATCGGCCTTGGCCAGGCCGAGCGCGAAGAAGCCCGCCACACGCTCGTCGATCTGCGACCAGACGCGGAGCGCGGGGTGGACGCCGAGGGCGAGCGCGAGCGGGGCCGAGCGGCTTCCGGGAGCGACGACGGCGTGCCGGATGCCCGAGCGAGCGAGCTCGTCGACGAGGACCGTGGGGCCGGCGCAGGTGCGATCGCCCGCGTCCATCACCACTCCAGCAGCGCCGCCAGCAGGGGACGGAGCTTGAGACGCGTCTCTTCGAGCTCGCGGGCGGGATCCGAGCCGGCCACGATGCCGGCGCCCGCGAACAGCGTGGCGCTCCGTCCGCGCACGAGCGCACAGCGCAACGGGACGACGAACTCGCCGTCGCCGCGCGCGTCCAGCCATCCGATCCCGCCGGTGTACCAGCCGCGGGCGAGGCGCTCGCGCCGCCGCAGCACGGTCAGCGCCGCTGGCTGCGGCAGGCCGCAGACCGCTGGCGTGGGATGGAGCGCCGCGGCCGCCTCGAGCAGCGTCCGCCCCGCACGGAGCGTGGCGACGAACGGGGTCCGCAGGTGCTGCAGATCGCCGACGCCGACGAGCTCCGGTGCCAGTGGAGCCTCGATGTGGGTCGTCAGCGGGGCGAGACGTCTCCGGACGTCGTCGACCACGAAGGCGTGCTCGGCGCGTTCCTTGGCGCTGGCGCGCAGCGTGTCGCCGAGCCGGGCGTCGAGCGCCGGCAGACCCGTGCGCCGCGTGGTGCCGGCCAGGGCCACGGTCTCGAGACGGTCGCCTTGCACGCGGACGAGGCGCTCGGGCGTGGCGCCGAGGAAGGTGAGGTCGCCGCGGCCGATGGCGAAGATCGTGGCCTCCGCAGGGGCGGCCTCGAGACGCTCGAGCGTGCGGAGCGGATCGAAGGGCGCATCGGCAGCGAGGTGCACGGCACGGGCGAGGACGAGCTTGGCGAGGCGTCCCGCGGCGATGTCCTCGAGTGTCCGTGCCACGCGGCGTTCCCACGTGTCCGGTGGGGATGCCGCTCGCAGGGACCAGGCACGCGGGCGCGGCGACGCATGCGGAGGGCAGGCTTCGAGGGCCGCGCGACCCTCGGCGAGCATTGCTGTGGCGGATGCCGGGCGCGCAGCCAGCGCGACGAGTCGTCCCTCGCTTCCGGTCCGGATGGCGGCGAGGCGCGGGGCGTGGAGGAGCGCCGAGGGGAACCCCCGCCAGGCGCCGCCAGGGGCGGCGTCGCTGAAGGCCCAACCGCCCAGCCAGAGGGCATCCGGGGGAAGCGGCGTGGCGCGTCGCAGGGCGTCCAGGGTCGAGAGGCGCCGGGGGCCAGTGGCCTCGAGCGCCACGGCGACGCCGACGGCGGCGATCGTGAGCTGGCGTGCCGGCTCGCTCAGGTAGATGCGCGCTGCGCGGGGATACGCCGCGAGCAGACGCACGGGGTCGACGCTCGGGGGCAGCGGGGCGCTCGCGCTGACGAGCGGCGTGTCGGGCAGGCTCCGGGCGCTGAAGGTCATCGCGAAACACGCACCGCGCGCACGAGCTGCACCGCCCCGAGCGCGAGGTCGCGGCGCGTGACTCGCTCGAAGCCGGCGCTGCGAACGAGCGCGAGCAGGGTGTCGCCAGGCGGCAGATACGCGACCGAGCGCGGCAGGTAGGCGTAGGCCGCGCGGTCCGACAGCAGGGCGCCCAGGCGCGGCACGATCCGGTCGAAGTAGAGATGGTGCACGAGGCGGCGCAGTGGATCGCGTGGCGTCGCCACCTCGAGCAGGACCAATCGTCCGCCGGGGCGGAGCACGCGCGCGGCCTCGGCCAGCATTGGCGGGATGGCCGTGAAGTTGCGCAGCGCGAAGCCGCAGGTAACGGCGCTGGCACGACCATCGCGGACCGGCAGGGCCAGGGCGTCGGCCCGAACGAAGGCGGCGCCGATGCCGCGGCGCCGTGCCCGAGCCAGCATCCCGGGCGAGAAGTCGACCGCAAGCACGCGAGCGCCCCGCGCGCGCGCGAGGTGCGCGAGATCGCCCGTGCCGCAGGCGACGTCCACGACCAGATCGCCCGGCTGGGGGGCAGCAGCCGCGATGGCCTGCCGCCGCCAGGCGTGGTCGCGACCGAAGGTGAGAAGGGCGTTCAGGCGGTCGTAGCGTGGCGCGATACGGTCGAACATCGCGCGGACGTGTGCCGCCTTGGCCTCCGAGGCAGGGAGCGGAGGCGTCACCGCCAGGAGACCTCGAGTCGCCCGCCCGTGGTCGCGCGCAGGGCGTGCCGGAGGCCGTCCGTGTCGCCGCGCGCCTCGAGGCGTGCCAGGGCGCGCGCGACGAGGGTGCGATGGAAATGATGCGCGACGAGCGCGGTCACCGCGGGCAGCAGGCGCCGGAACGCGGCGACGACCTCCTCCGGGTCGCGTTCCGCGCCCTCGGGATTGCGGCGCACGTGACGGTCGAAGAGCTCGATCGCCTGGTCGACGACCTCGCGGGTGTTCTCGGCATGCCGGATCGCGAGGCCGAGGAGCTGGGGCAGCGGCAGGCCCTCGTCGAGCAAGCACAGGGCGTGGCGCGCCAGCTCGATATCGACCTCGGAGTACGGCGGGCGCCCCTCGACCGCCACGGGATCGATGATCCCGGCGTTTTCCACGGCTGCGACGAGTCCCTCCGGCACGCCCGCCTCGGCGGCCAGCTCGCCACGGGTCAGCGACCGCCGACCGCGCTGTTCGCCGAGCACGCGGCGCAGGGCTGCCGCCGTCCCCGCCTGGCCCGGCTCGAGGAGGCGGCGGATCACGGCCAGGGGGACGCCCTCGCGCTGCAGCTCGCGAATCCGCCGCAGGCGCTTCAGATGGGCGCTGCTGTAGATCGCATGACGGCCCACGCGGCGGGGACGGGGGAGCAAGCGCTGGGCCTGATAGAAGCGAACAGTGTCGACGCTCAGGCCGGCTGCCCGCGCCAGGGCCTCGATGCGATAGTCCATAGCGATAACTTTGTGAGTGTTCACTCACAGTGAGTCAACGGCGGCGCGTACGCCGGCGAGCACGGGCGCGCCGGGGTGCCGCGCGCAGGGGGCGGCTGCCTCTTGTCGCGGCGGGGCCTGAGGTGTACCGCTCAGCGCGTGCGTCGTGACCTGCCAGCGCTCGCCCTGCGCTCCCGGATGTCCGCATGACGGCGGCCTTCGGCATCGACGTCGAGCGACGGCCGGAGGGCGTGGCCTGGATCGTGTTGCGCAACCCGGCACGCCGCAATGCGATGCGTCTCGAGATGTGGGAAGCGTTGCCCGACATCGTGACGGCCTTGGGCAGCGACCCCACGGTGCGGGTCGTCGCGCTGCGCGGTCATGGTGCGGAGGCCTTCGCCTCCGGGGCGGACATCTCGGAGTTCGAGACGCGCCGGCGTGACGCCGTCCAGGCGGCGGCGTACGAGGCAGTCACCGAGCGGGCGTTTCGGGCACTGGAAACGCTCACCCGGCCCGTGGTGGCCATGATCCATGGCATCTGTTTTGGAGGCGGGCTCGCCATCGCGGCCTCGGCTGACATCCGCATCGCCGCCGACGAATCGCCGCCGACGACGCCCGCTTCTGCCTCCCGCCGGCGCGTCTCGGGCTCGGCTATCATCGCCGCGGCGTCGAGCGCTTGCTGGCGCTGATCGGGCCGGCAGCGACTGCGGACGTGTTCTTCACGGCTCGACAGCTCGACGCCACCGAGGCGCTGGCGATGGGGCTCGTGAACCGGGTGGTGCCCAAGGCCGAGCTCGAGACCTGTACCGAGACCCTGCTCCAGCAGATCGCTGCCAACGCCCCGCTCACGCTGCGCGCGGCGAAAGCGGCGCTGATCGATGCGCTGCGGCTCCCGGCCGACCGGGACCCTGCCTGGGTCGAGCGCCTCGTGGCGGCCTGCTACGAAAGCGAGGACTACGCGGAGGGTCTGCGCGCCTTTCTCGAGAAGCGCGCGCCCGTGTTCCGGGGGCGCTAGCGCCGCCAGCGGCGACGGTGGACCAGGCAGCGGCCTTGGCGCCTGCGCCCGTCAAGTCGCGTGCGCCTTCGGCCGACAACCCAGCGGGGTGACGGCACACATCGAACCGCGGCAGGTGCTTACCTGTCGGCTGGGCACGGGGTTCGTGGGCATCGACTTCCTGTGGGTGCGCGACGTGGTGTTCTCGCCCGCCATCGTCACGGTGCCGGATAAGCGGCCCTGGGTCGCCGGCGGGATGAGCATGGGGGAGACGCTCGCCCCGGTGGTCGATTTGCGCGCGCGCTTCGGGCTCGCCCCGCCGCCAGAAGGGCAGTGCCGGCCGGTAGTTGTGGTGGCCGTGGGTCCGCTGCGCGCCGGACTGCGCGTGGACGGGGTCGGCGAGGTGGTCGCGCTGCGGCCCGGTGCGCTCGACCTCGGCGTGTCCCGCCCTGGGGTGCATGCGCTGCTGCGCGTGGGCACGCGTGTCGTCGAGATGCTCGATCTCGGCGAGGTCCTCGCAGGCTGATCGGTCCGTCTCGCGCGGAGGTGGTGTCTCGCGGACCCGGGCGTCACGTCCCTGCGCGCATTGCCCGAGTCCTGGCCCCGCGCTAGGAACACGCTCCGAAGCGCTCGGTGGCGGAAGAATCTGGGATGGGCGATACGACCCGGCAGGCCGAGGAATCGGCAGCGAGCGAACTCAGCGACCTCGATCTCCATCTGTTCCGCGAAGGGACGCATTGTCGGCTCTACGAGAAGCTCGGCGCGCGTCCGACGCAGCGGGCGGGCGTGGAGGGTCTGGGCTTCGCGCTCTGGGCGCCGCATGCCGTGGCCGTGTCGGTCGTGGGCGAGTTCAACGGCTGGAACCCCGAGGCCAACCCGCTCGAGCGGCGTGCGGACGGCTCGGGACTCTGGCAGGGCTTCGTGGCGCACGCCAGGCGTGGCGCAGCCTACCGCTTCGCCGTCCGGCAGGCCGGGGACGGGCAGCTCGTGGAAAAGGCCGATCCCTTCGCGTTCTTCGCCGAGATGCCTCCGGGGACCGCGTCGCGCGCGTGGACGCTCGAGTACGCGTGGGGGGACGCCGAGTGGATGGCTCGCCGCGACCGCGTGGCCGCGCCCGAGTCGCCGCTCGCCATCTACGAGCTGCACCTCGGGTCGTGGCGGCGCGTCCCCGAGGACCGGGATCGATTTCTCAGCTACCGCGAGGCCGCTCCACTCCTCGTCGATCACCTGCGCTCGCTCGGCTTCACGCACGTCGAGCTCCTGCCGCTCGCCGAGCACCCCTTCTACGGATCGTGGGGGTATCAGGCGACGGGCTACTTCGCGCCCACGGCGCGCTACGGCACGCCGCAGGACCTCATGTACCTCGTCGACTACCTGCACCGCCATGGCATCGGCGTGATTCTCGACTGGGTCCCCTCGCACTTCCCCGGCGATGCGCACGGGCTCGTGCGCTTCGACGGCACCCCGCTCTTCGAGGACGCGGATCCGCGCCAGGCGTTCAACCCGGAGTGGAACAGCTGGGTCTTCGACTACGGGCGGCCGGAGGTCCAGAGCTTTCTGCTGAGCAGCGCGTGCTTCTGGCTCGATCGCTATCACGTTGACGGTCTGCGCGTGGACGGCGTGGCCGCCATGCTGTACCGCGACTACGGCCGCGCGCCCGGGGCGTGGACGCCCAACCGCGAGGGCGGCCGCGAGCACCTCGAGGCGGTCGCCTTCCTGCAGCGCCTGACGGCGACCATCCGCCGCGAGTATCCGGGCGTGCCCACCATTGCTGAGGAGTCGACGGCCTGGCCGAAGGTCTCTCGCCCGATCGCCGATGGCGGTCTCGGCTTCGACATGAAGTGGAACATGGGCTGGATGCACGACACCCTCGCGTATCTCGCGCACGACCCGCCGGCGCGGAAACGCCATCACCAGCGCCTGACCTTCAGCATCTGCTACGCCTTCGACGAGAACTTCGTCTTGCCGCTGTCCCACGACGAGGTCGGTGCAGGGCGTCCCTCCCTCGTTGGCCGCATGCCGGGCGATGCCTGGCAGCAGCTCGCCACCCTGCGCCTGCTCTACGGCTACATGTGGGGACATCCGGGAAAGAAGCTCCTCTTCATGGGCGGCGAGTTCGCGCAGCGCGACGGATGGAACCACGAGCGGAGCCTCGACTGGCATCTCCTTCAGCTACCCGCGCATGCCGGCATCCGCGCCTGGGTGGCGGACCTGAACCGGGTCTACCGCAGCGAGCCCGCGCTGCACGAAGGCGACTTCGCCCCCGAGGGCTTCGAGTGGATGGACTGCGACGACGCCGAGTCGGGCGTCATCGGCTTCGTCCGCCGCGGTCGGTACACCGGCGACCTTGTGCTCGTCGTGTGCAATTTCAGCGCCGAGGCGCGCCCCCACCACCGCCTCGGGGTACCGCGGGCCGGCTACTGGCAGGAGCTTCTCAATAGCGACGCGCGCTACTACGGGGGTAGCGGGTTCGGGAATTTCGGGGGCATCGAGGCGGCACCCGTGGCCGCGCACGGGCGCTTTCAGTCGCTCGCGATCAACGTCCCGCCCCTGGCGGCGCTGTTCTTCAAGAACGTGGAGCGAAGACCGTGATCGCCATGCGTCCGCCAGGACCGCCCGAGGGTCGTGCGCGGGCGATCATCGAGGCGGTCTCGCCGCAGGTCGACGGCGGGCGCTTCCCGATCAAGCGCACCGTCGGCGAGGAAGTTGTCGTCGAGGCCGACGTCTTCTGCGATGGCCACGATCAGCTCCGCTGCGTGGTGCTCTACGGCAGGGCCGAGGCGACGGCGTGGGCGGAGGTGCCCATGTGTCCCCTGGGGAACGATCGCTGGACGGCGAGCTTCGTCGTCGACGTGGTCGGGCGCTGGGCGTACACGGTCGAAGCGTGGGTCGATCCCTTCGCCACCTGGCGGCACGATCTCGAGCGGCGCACCGACCCCAAGGACATCCTGGTGGCGCTGCAGGTCGGGGCGGTGCTCGTGCGGGCGGCGGCCGCCCGCGCCCCGCACGGGACGCGCGAGCGTCTCGAAGGGCTCGCGGCGGCACTGCTCGAGGCCCCCACGCCCGAGGAGGGCAAGCGCCGCGGCACCGACCCGGAGCTCGCGATGCTCGTGCGGCAGCACGGCGAGCGACCGTGGCCCACGCGGTTCGAGCGAACGCTGCCCGTCGTCGTCGATCCCGAGCGCGCCCGCTTCAGTGCGTGGTACGAGATGTTCCCCCGCTCGTGCAGCGACGACCCAAGCCGTCACGGGACCTTCGCCGACTGCGCCCGGCGCCTGCCCTACATCGCGAGCATGGGCTTCGACGTGCTCTACCTGCCGCCGATCCATCCCATCGGACGGACGTTCCGGAAAGGGCCGAACAACGCGCTCGTGGCTGGCCCGGACGATCCGGGCAGCCCGTGGGCCATCGGGGGGCCGGAAGGCGGCCATACGGCGATCCATCCGGCGCTCGGCACGCTGGAGGATTTCCATCGCCTGGTCGCGGCGGCGCGCACCCATGGCCTCGAGGTGGCGCTCGACCTGGCCTTCCAGTGCTCTCCCGATCATCCCTGGGTGCGAGAGCACCCGACGTGGTTTCGCTGGCGGCCGGACGGCACCGTGCAATACGCGGAAAATCCGCCCAAGAAGTACCAGGACATCTATCCGCTCGACTTCGAGAGCGCGGACTGGTGGTCCCTCTGGCAGGCGCTCAAGGCCGTGGTCGAGTTCTGGATCGCGCAGGGGGTCCGCATCTTTCGCGTCGACAATCCCCACACGAAGCCCTTCGCGTTCTGGGAATGGCTCATCGGCGAGATCAAGGCCGACCAGCCCGAGGTGCTCTTTCTCTCGGAAGCGTTCACCCGCCCCAAGATCATGCACCGCCTCGCGAAGCTCGGCTTCAGCCAGTCGTATACCTACTTCGCCTGGCGCAACACGCGCTGGGAGCTGACGCAGTATTTCACCGAGCTCGCCCAGGCCCCCTCGCGCGAGTACTTTCGCCCGAACGTATGGCCGAACACGCCCGACATCCTCACCGAGTTCCTGCAGTACGGGGGACGTCCGGCCTTCATGCTGCGGGTGGCGCTGGCGGCGACGCTGAGCGCAAACTACGGGATCTACGGTCCGGCCTACGAGCTGCTCGAGCACGTGGCGCGGGAGCCCGGCAGCGAGGAGTATCGCGATTCGGAGAAGTACCAGATCCGGGCGTGGGATCTGGAGCGCCCGGAGAGCCTGCGGCACTACATCGCGCGTCTCAACCGGATTCGTCGCGACAATCCGGCGCTGCAATCCGACTGGAGCCTGCGCTTCCACCCCACGGACAACGAGCACCTGCTGTGCTACAGCAAGGCGACGGGCGACCTGGCGAATGTCGTCGTTGTCGTCGCCAACCTCGATCCGCACCACGTGCAGTCCGGCTGGGTCGAGCTGCCCGTCGAACCGCTCGGGCTCGAGCCGAATCGGCCCTACCAGGTGCACGATCTGCTCTCGGACGCCCGCTACCTCTGGCATGGCAGCCGCAATTTCGTCCGGCTCGATCCGCAGGCGGCGCCCGTGCACGTGTTCCGGCTGCGCCGCAAGGTGCGTACGGAGCACGACTTCGACTATTTCCTGTGACCCGCAGCCGCCACGGCGCTAGCGTGCACGCAGGAGGCTCTCGTAGAGGGCGAGGTGCGCCTGGGCGATAGCCGTCCAGCTGAACACCGCCTCGGCGCGCTGGCGGCTGGCGGCGCCCATGGCCTGCCGCAGCGATGGATCCCGCGCGATCTTCATGATCGCGGCGGCGAGATCGCGGGCGAAGCGATCCGGATCGAGGGGCGCGAAGGGGCTCTCGTGCTGCTGCTCCACGGGGACCAAATACCCGGTCTCGCCATCGACGATGATCTCGCGGATGCCGCCGACGGCGCTCCCGACCACGGGGGTGCCGCAGGCCATCGCCTCCAGGTTGATGATGCCGAAGGGCTCGTAGATGGAGGGACAACAAAACACCGCGGCGTGCGAGTACAGCTCGACCTTCGTGGCGTCGTCCACCCACTCGCGAATCCATACGACGTGCGCGCGCCGCTCCTGGAGGGCACGCACCTTGGCCGAGGTTTCTGCGGCGATCGCCTCGGTATCGGGCTGTCCCGCGCAGAGCACGAGCTGGAGGTCCGGATCGAGGTAGGCCGCGGCGTCAAGGAGATGGGTGATGCCTTTTTGCCGGGTGATCCGGCCGACGAACAGCACGTAGGGAGTCGCGGGATCGACCCCGTAGCGGCGCAGGCGCTCGGTCGTCGCCACGGGCGAGAATTCGGTCGTGTCGATCCCGTTGTGGATGACGTGGATGCGCGCGGGATCGACGCGAAACAGCCGCAGGATGTCGTCTTTCATGCCCTGCGAGACGGCGACCAGCGCATCGGCGCTCTCGAGGGCCGCGCGCTCGACGCAGGTCGAGAGCTCGTAGCCGCGCCCGAGCTGCTCCCGCTTCCAGGGGCGCAGCGGTTCGAGCGAGTGGGTGGTGATGACGAGCGGGATGCCGTAGGCGCGCGAGACCAGCAGTCCGCCGAGGTGCGTGTACCAGGTATGACAGTGCACGAAGCTCGCGTCGGCCCCCTGGGCCGCGAAATCGACGCAGATGCTGAACGCTGCCAGCGGCGAGACGAGCTTCGCCTCGCAGGCGGCGAAGCGCGCCGGGTCGTGACGAAAGCCTCGCACGGTCAGGTGCTCGTCCGTGCTGGCCTGGTCGCCGAAGCAGCGCACCTCGACCGGGATGCTCCGCGCTAGCTCCCGCGTGAGATAGTGGACGTGGATGCCAGCGCCACCGTAGACATGGGGCGGATATTCATTCGTGAGGAACAGAGCCTTCATCCTGGCCTCGGATATCGGTCGGCGGGTGAGACACCGAGGGAGCGCGATCGCGCCGGCCGGTCCTCGCGTCTCTCTACCCATCTCCGGGAACCCGGTCCAGGAGGCAGGTACCTCGTGCCGGTTCGGCACGGGCCGACAGGCTTCGCCTGCGCGGCGCGAACGCGCTAAGTGAGGCCATGACGGTGGATGCGATCGTGGTCGGCGGCGGGCCCGCGGGCAGCACAGCGGCCTGGCGGCTGGCGCGCGGCGGCTGTCGCGTCGCGGTGTTCGACGCCGCGCGCTTTCCCCGCGTCAAGCTCTGCGCGGGCTGGGTGACGCCGGCCTGCCTCGCCGATCTGGAGATCGACCCCGCGAGCTATCCGCACACCATCCAGCCGTTCGCGGCCGCGAGCCTCGAGCTCGACGAGGCGATCTACGAGACGCAGTGGCCGCGGCCGGTCGGCTACGGCATCGTGCGCGCCGAGTTCGACACCTTTCTCCTGCGTCGGGCCGAGGCGGCAGGTGCCGAGGTCCACGAGGGCGTGCGCGTGCGTGGCATGCGGATCGAGGCCGCAGACGTTGTGCTGGAGACCGAAGGCGGGACGGTGCGCGCGCCGCTGGTGATCGGCGCTGGCGGATCCACCTGTCCGGTGGCCAGGGCGTGTCGGCAACCCGCCGGGCCCGATCCGCTGGTCGTGACCCAAGAGAGCGAGACTCGCATCGGCGCCGAGGTGCTGCGGCAGCTCACCGCCCGCTACGGGACGCCGGAGCTCGTCCCGGAGCCGGACTTCCACGGCTACGGGTGGTACTTCACCAAGGGCGACTTTCTGAACATCGGGGTCGGGACGGCCGGAGACGGCCCCTCGGTGCATCGCCGCCTCGAGCGGCTGTGTGCCCGCCTGCGGCAGAGCGGCCGCCTGCCCGCGACCCTGCCGCTGACACCGTTTCGGGGCCATGCCTACGCCGTCCGGCGCACGCGGCCGCCGGCGCTCGTCGACGGGCGGGTGCTGCTCGTCGGTGACGCCGCTGGCCTCGCCCGCGATCTGTCGGGCGAGGGGATCGGCCCGGCGGTCCGCAGCGGCTGCGTGGCGGCGGAGGTCGTGCTCGCGGGCGTGCTCGACGACTATCCCCGGCGCCTGGAGACCGCGCTCGGCACGCCCTCGGCCCTGGTTGCCGCGCTCGGGCGGTACGTGCCCGAGACGGTGCTCGTTCGCGGAGCACGGCTCGCGTGCACGGTGCCGTGGCTGCGACGACGCCTCGTCTTCGAGGGCGCCTTCGGCATGGGCTGAGCTCGTGCGCTGCCTTCGGGCCGCCTGTCGCTGAGAGGAGACTCCTCGTGCCGGTGCTGCATGATCACGTGATTGTCCCGACCCTGGGCGCATGCCGCTATCCCGCGCCGCTGCAGGCGACGGTTCCGGAGGCGGCGCGGGTCCCCGCGGAGATCCTGCAGGCGGGCGAGGGGGCTGTCGGTGCGGACAGCGCGAGCTTCGAGCTCGCCGGGCCGCGCCCGCGCCTGTTCTTCGACCCGGCTCGAACGCGGGCGGGCATCGTGACCTGCGGCGGTCTGTGCCCGGGACTCAACAACGTGATCCGGTCGCTCTTCCTCGCTCTCCGCCACACCTATGGCGTGCCGGAGGTCCTGGGCTTCTGCGGCGGCTACCGCGGTCTCGATCCCCGCTACGGCGGCGAGCCGCTCGTGCTCACCCCGGAGCGGGTCCGGGACATCCATCATCTTGGCGGCACCATTCTTGGCACCTCGCGCGGCCCGGTCGATGTGGGCGTGGCGATCGAGCATCTGATGCGCCGGCAGGTCAGCGTCCTGTTCACGGTCGGCGGGGACGGAACGCAGCGGGGGGCCCACGCGCTCCATCGCGAGGCGGCGCGCCGCGGATATCCCCTGGCCGTCGTTGGCGTGCCGAAGACCATCGACAACGACATCTGCTTCGTCTCCCGCACCTTCGGGTATCTCACGGCGGTCGAAGAGGCCGCCCGCGTGCTCGCTGGCGCGCATGCCGAGGCGCACAGCGTCGCGAATGGCATCTCGCTCGTGAAGCTCATGGGACGTCAGGCAGGCTTCATTGCGGCCGGAGCGGCGATCGCGAGTCAGGACGTCAACTTCGTGCTCGTGCCCGAGGTGCCGTTCGTGCTCGAGGGCCCGCACGGCTTTCTCGCCGCGCTGGAGCGGCGGGTGCGAGCTCGTGGCCACGCCGTCGTCGTGGTCGCCGAGGGGGCGGGCCAGGATCTCCTCGGGACCGATCCCACGGCCCGGGACGCCTCGGGCAACCCCGTCCTCGGGGACATCGGCCCCGTGCTGCGCGGGCGGATAGCCGCGCACTGTGCCAGCGTCGCTTTGCCCGTCGTGCTGCGGTACTTCGACCCCAGCTACGTGATCCGCAGCCGGCCTGCCAACGCCGAGGATGCGATTCTCTGCGACTTCTACGCACGGCATGCCGTGCACGCAGCGATGGCCGGCAAGACGGATCTCGTGATCGGCCTCGTGCACGATGTGTTCGTCCACGTGCCGATCGCGCTGCTGCTCGAGCGGCAGCCCAAACGGCTCGCCCCCGAGGGCATGATCTGGCAGGGAGTCCTGGCGACCACGGGACAGCCGGCACGCTTCGCCTGACCCGGAGGCGTCGGAGGCGGGCCTGTCCCTGGCGGCCAATCCGGGGCAAAAGGGTCGCGCGAGGAGTCGATGGCCGAGCGCAAGCAACGACACCGAGGGAGGATCGATCGCCGGGGTCGCGACCGGGCGCAGACGACGGAGCCGGCGCATCGTCTATCGTCGCTCCCGCAGCAGATCGCGGCCGCGCTCCGCAACGCTATCGACATTGCGCGGATGGGCCGTCTCGAGCAAGCCGCCCGCACGCCCTACGACGTGGCGTTGCGCCGGCCGACGTTCCGGCTGCGGCGCTATGCGCCCACCGGCGCGGCCGCCGAACGCGCTGCCGGCGCGATGCGCCCGCCGATCGTCCTCGTGCCGCCGCTCATGATCACGGCGGAGGTGTACGACATCGCGCCGGGCGGCAGCGCGGTGGCGCTGCTCCTCGAGCACGATCTCGATCCGTGGGTGGTCGATTTCGGCGCCCCCGAGCGGCAGGAGGGCGGGCTGCAGCGCACGTTGACGGATCACGTGCTCGCGGTGAGCGAGGCCGTCGATCATGTGGCCGCGACCGCGGACCGCCCTGTGCACCTCGCGGGGTACAGCCAGGGAGGGATTTTCGTGTACCTGGCGGCCGCGTACCGCCGATCGAGGGGGCTCGCCTCGCTCGTCACTTTCGGGACTCCGGTGAACGTGCACCGCCAGCTGCTCCCGGGTGTCCCCGATGCCGTGCTAGTGCCTCTCGTGGAAGCCCTGGGACCCGTATTGTCCCTGAGCTTTGCGCGGCGCGCGGTCCCCGCCTGGCTGTCCCGCACGACGTTCCGCGTGCTCAGCCCAGTCAAGGAGGTTCAGCGACAGCTCGAGTTCCTGCGCAGCCTGCACGACCGCGACGCCCTGGCGCGGAAGGAAGGCCAGCGCCGCTTCCTGGCGGACGAGGGCTGGGTGGCCTGGCCTGGTCCGGCGTTTCGCGACTTCGTCGAGCAGATGCTCATGGGGAACCGGCTCATGGGGAACCGGCTGTTCTCGGGCGGCTTCGTCGTCGAGGGACGCGCCCTGACGCTCGCCGACGTGACCTGCCCGATCCTCGTGTTCGTGGGCGAGCATGATGACATCGCCCGGCCGCCCACGGTGCGCTCGCTGGCGGACGCAGCCCCGCGGGCCGAGCTCTGGGAAGCCACGATCGCGGCAGGGCACATGGGGCTCGTCGTGGGCAGCCGCGCGCTGCGGGAAACCTGGCCGACGGTCGCGGCGTGGGTCCGCTGGCGCGAGGGGGGCGGACCGCGCCCGGAGCGCATCGCCCCCCTCGCTGAAGCGCCGTCGCCGGCTGCGGCCCCGCGCGGCGCGGCACGTCCGGGGGCGCCAGGGGCGCTTCCCGGCCCGCTCGAGCTCGCGGGCGAGCTCGGACGCGGAGCGCTGTCGATGCTGCTCGAGACGGCGGCCGAGGGCGTGGAGGCGATGGTCGCGCTCGGCGTGAACCTCGGCCGCCAGTTGCCGCGGCTGGCGCGCCTCGAGGCCCTGCGGCGGGACACGCGCATCGGGCTCGCCCTCCTGCTCGCCGAGCAGGCCGCGGCCTCGCCGCAGGGCACGTTCTTCCTCTACGAAGGGCGGGCGCACACCTTCGCGGCCGCCGATCGGCGCGTCGATGCGATCGTCCGGGGACTCCTCGAGATCGGGGTGCGGACCGGCGACCACGTCGGCGTGCTCATGCACACGCGGCCGACCGCGCTCGCGCTCATTGCGGCCATCAATCGCCTGGGCGCGGTGGCCGTGTTGTTGCGGCTCGATGGGGATCTCGCGGCCGAGCTCCGGGCCGGCGGCGTGCAGCACCTCATCGCCGATCCGGACCACGCCGAGCTCGCGGTTGCGGTCTGGGAGAGCACCACCTTCGTGCTCGGCGGTGTCAATGCCCCCGGACGCAGGCTCCCGCCGGGCGCCGTCGACATGGAGCGCATCGATCCCGAGCGCGTGGCCGTGCCGGAATGGTACGAGCCCTCCCCCGGCCGGAGCGAGGACCTCGCCTTCGTGTTCTTTGCCGGCCGCGGCGAGACCCTGCGGGTGAACCGGGTGACCAACCGTCGCTGGGCGCTGTCGGCTTTCGGCACGGCGTCCGCCGCGGCGCTCTCGCCAGCCGACACGGTCTATGCGTGGACCTCGATCCAGCATCCGACAGGCCTGCTCGTCTCCATGAGCGGGGCGCTGGCGGGCGGCGCGCGGCTCGCGATGGCGCAGGGCTTTTCGGCGTCGCGGTTCTGGGACGAGGTCCGCCGCTACGGGGCGACGGTGGTGTTCTACGCCGGCATCGTGCTGCGCGAGCTCGTCGATGCGCCCCGCGACCCGGCCGAGCGCAAGCACCCTGTGCGCATGTTCGCCGGCTCGGGCATGCCCCGCCCCCTCTGGCAGCGGCTCGTCGACCGCTTCGGCCCGGTCGATGTGCTCGAGTTCTATGCATCGACCGAGGGCAACGCCATCCTCGGCAACGTCTCCGGCCGGAAGATCGGCTCGGTCGGGCGGCCATTGCCGGGCAGCGCCGAGGTGCGCCTGGCGGCCTGGGACCTCGAAGGCAACGTCCCCATCTTCGATGCCTCGGGGTACGTGCGCCGCGCCGATCCGGGAGGGGTCGGGATGCTCCTGGCCCGTACGGAGCGCACGCTGTCGGATCCTCGGCCGCTGCGCAATGTCTTTGCGCGCGGCGATGCCTGGCTGGTCACGGGAGGAGTGTTCCGCCGCGATGCCGATGGCGATTACTGGCTGGTCGATCAGGTCGCCGACTTCCTGCACACCCGCCACGGCGTGCTTCCCTCGCTCCCCATCGAAGAAGCGGTGTGGGAGCTGCCCGCCGTGAGCGCCGCGGCGGGCTACGGGCTGCGCCTCGACGGCATGCGCTCCGAGGTGCCGGCCGTGACCGTCCTGCTGCGCGACGGGGCCACGCTCGATCTCGACGGGTTGGCGCGGGTCGTGGCCGAAAAACTCCCGCCGGCGAGCCGACCGCTGCTCGTGCGGGTCGCCACCGACCTTCCCCTGACCGCAGGCTATCGCGTGCTCAAGGCTCCCTTGCGCACGCGGGGGATCGCGCCGGCCGATCTGGCAGAGGGTCGGGTGTTCGCCTGGGACGCCGAGGGGGAGCGGTACGTGGCGCTGGACGCGGCGGCGTGGGACGCCATGCTCGACGCCTGGCGGCGTTCCGAGGCTGACGCCGTCGCTCGACGCTGAGGCGGGCGCGGAGCGTGGCGTGGGGCGTCGAGGGACAGGAGGACTACGCGCCAATTTACAATGAGATTGCATGTGCAACTAAGTGTTGATATTGGACGATCGGGCGAGGAGCCATGGCGTCGGTTGCCCCTGACACTGCCGTACCCGCCTCCCGAGCGGCCCGAGTCGCCGTGCTGTCGTGCATTCACGGCAACATGGAGGCGTTCGAAGCCGTGCTCGAGGATGTGCGGGGCGCTCGGGTCGACGAGGTCGTCTGTCTGGGCGACCTGGTCGGCTATGGCCCCTACCCGAACGAGGTCGTGCGTGCCGTGGAACGAGACGATCTCTTCTGCGTCCGCGGATGCTGGGACGAGGCCATCGGTCTCGAGCGGGACGACTGCGGATGCAAGTTCGCCAGCGAGGAGGATGCGGTCTTCGGCAAGACAGTCTTCGACTGGACGGCACGGCGAGTCACGGCGAGGGCGCGCCGTTTCCTGCGGAGGCTCCCCTTCGGCGCAGCGCGGAGCTACCCGGGGCTCGGCAAGGTCGTCTTCGTCCATGGCAGTCCGCGCAGCGCGAACGAGTATCTGACGATTGCCACGTCCCCGCTGGTGTTGCTCGAGCGGGCCGCGGTCGCGGACTGCGATGTCCTGGTCTGTGGCCACACGCACGTCCCTTTCGCCCGGACCATCGAGGGCACGCTCCGGGTTGCGGAGCTCGATCGGCGCGAACACCGCCCTCGGGCGACGACCGTGAAGGTGCGGACGAAGCTCCTCGTCAATGCCGGAAGTGTCGGGGAGCCGCGGGATGGTCGCAGCGAGTCGAGCTACATCATCCTCGATACGCAAGAAGCGAGGGTGGAGGTCCGCCGTGTCCGCTACGACGTCCATCGCACCGCCGCAGCGATGCGCCGGCGCGGCTTACCGGCGCCTCTGGCCGAGCGGTTGCTCCGCGGCGAGGAGCTGGCCGTGAAGACGACCACGCTCGCCTGTCCATGCTGAGCGAGATGCCCTCCGCGAGGAGCCGGCCAACCGTCCTGGTGGGCCTGGAGAATGCGGGGAAGTCTGCGCTCTTCCGGGGGCTGACCGGTCAGGCGACGGGCACCGAGGCCAACATCCGAGGCAGCACGGTCGTCTGCCGCCGGGCAGCGCTGCCCGGGGAGAGGGGCGAGCTCGTCGATACACCGGGCGTGCGAGTCGCTGGCGACAGCGTGGCGACTCGCATGGCGCTCTCGGTGCTCGATCGAGGGGCGACCGTCGCGCTGGTGGTCCGCGGGACGCATGTCAGGCAGGAGCTGCCCGCGCTGCTGAATGCGCTGGGGTCCCGGCTGGTCGGGAAGCGGGTAGGGCTCGTGCTCACGTTTCGCGACCGACTTCCCGCCGGCATGCAGGCGGAGGTCCGTCGCTGCGCCGGGGCGTTGGCCACGCCAGTGGCGCTCGTCGATGCACGGCGTTTGGATGGCAGCGACCGGCAATCCGTGATGGCGGCGCTGGATCGCGCCCTGCCGATGACGTCCCTGCCGCAGCTGCCCGAGCTTCCTCGCCAGATCGACCCCGCGCCGTCGCCCTTCGAACGTCCCGTGGCGGGACCGGCACTGGCCCTCGTCTACATTGGCCTCATGTGTGCCGTGCCCGTGCGACTGGCATACCTGGTCGCCGCGTGGCTCGAGCCCGTCGTGACCGCGGTCGCCCTCGCCCCGTTTCGCGAAGCCGTCGTGGAGCTTCCGGCGCCCGTCGTCGCCCTTCTCGCCGGCCCGTACGGTCTCGTGACCCTCGGGACCTACTCGCTGATTTGGGCGTTTCCAGTCGTTCTCCTGATCGCTGTCGCCACCGCCATCGGCGAAGAGACGGGCCTGCACGACCGCGCCCTGGGGGCGCTCGACCCCTGGCTGCGGCGCCTCGGCCTGGCCGGCCGCGACCTGGCTCCGGTGCTGACGGGCTTCGGGTGCAAGGTGGTTGCCGTGATCCAGAGCCGCGGGTGCGCGCGCTGCACGCGGGCAGCGTGCGTATCCTTGATGGCCGTCGGCTCGGCCTGCAGCTATCAGATCGGCGCCTGCCTGTCGCTGTTCGGGGCCGCGGGCCGGGAGTGGCTGTTCCTGCCCTACCTCGGGCTGCTGGCCATCGTCGGCGTGCTGCACACGCGGCTCTGGCACGGGACCCCGCCCGAGCACGATCTCGGGAGCGACCGGACCTTTCTCCAGTGGCCACGATGGGAGGCCGTGTGGTGGCGCATGCGGGTGGCGCTCGTGCAATTCCTCTTCCGGGCTATGCCCATCTTTCTGGCGATCTGCCTCGCAGGGGTCGTGCTCGACCGCAGCGGGCTTCTCGCGGTGTGTACGCGCGCGGCACGGCCGATCATGGAGCTCGTGGGCCTGCCGGTCGAGGCCGCGCCGGCGGTCGTTTTCGCGGTCGTTCGCAAGGACGGCATCCTCATGCTGCACCAGGACGACGGGGCGGTGTTGCGCGCGATGCAGCCAGGCCAGCTGCTGCTGCTGGCGTTTTTCGCCTCGACGCTGACGGCGTGTCTCGTGACCCTCGCGGCGGTGCGTCGTGAGCTCGGCACACGGGCGATGCTCGCCCTCGCCGGGCGGCAAGCGCTGACGGCCACGATCGCGACGGCAGCGCTCGCGCGCGTGCTCGCAATCGTAGCGTGGTGATCGCGTTGCAGTAACCGAGGATCGCTACAAGGCGAGGTACCGGCGCCGGAAGAAGAAGGGAAAGGATGGACAACGGAGGAGGACGATGACTCGACTGGCACGGATGTTTTTCGGGGGGCTGAGCCTCGTTCTTGGCGGCGTGACCGTCGTCGAGGCGAACCAGCCGTACTGCAACTACAATATCAACAACCCGCTGGTGCGGCGGATCGGCACCAGCCGCGATTGGGAGGGGTGGGGATCCGTCTACCTCGGACCTTCCGGCTGCGGGAGGAACAAGACTTACATCGTGACGCTGGCGAGCAAGTCGCAGTTCACCGGCTGGAACTGGGTGTACGAGTTCGCGACCCGCAACACGGGCCCGCTGCCTTCGGGGACCTACTACAGTGGACGCGGCGTGTTCCTGTGCAGCCGCTTCACGGCGGGCAACCCCGTAGCTGCGTCGGGTCTTCGCCTCGAGGGCGAATGGCCCTGGCCGCCGCGCATCGGGGGCACGGTGACGATCCCCTGCAGGTGAGGACGGATACGGAGGTGCGAGGGGGCGGGGTACGCCCCCTCGCACGCCGCCATCGTGACCCCGCGTGTTGTCTCATGGTCGCCGCGATGTTCGCCATCGTCGTCGTGCTCGTCGGCGAGGCGTCCGCGGACATGCAGGCAGCTCCGGCTTCCGCGGGATCGACGGTCGCATATCGGCTCGTCGAGGTCCCCAGAGACACGAAGGGTTTTCGACCGACCGTGGTCCTCGCCCTCGGCCCATCGGGGAACTTGGCGGGGTCCGGGATTGTGCGCGGCGACGACCGCCCTCGGGCATTCCGCGTTCGGCGCGACCGGCTCGAGCCTTTTGTCCCGCCGTTTCCGAGCGACCAGTCGCGTGCCCATGGGATCGACGCCCGCGGCACGACGGTCGGTTGGACCTCGGTCGCAGACGACCCCCCCACCGGGTTCGTGTGGGAGCCAGATGGCCACATCGCAAGGCTCGGTCGCGACACGATGGCACTGGCCATCAATGCCCGGGGGACGATCGTCGGCATCGTCGGTGGTCGTCGCGCGGCTCGGTGGGAGTCGGGGAGCGATACGCCACGGCCGCTACCGATGGACGACGAGGGGGAAGCGCCGCGATGGAGCTGGGCTGCCGCGATCAACGACCACGACGTTGTCGTCGGATGCATCGGCACGGGCGTCCCGCGAGACGCCCCCAGGCCGGTGGTCTGGCACGGCACCACGGCACGACGGAACCTTCCGTTGCCCGATGGAGCCAGCGAAGGCTGTGCGACCGCCGTGCACGATGGCAGCGAGCCGATGGTCGTCGGCGTCGTGACCGTCGAGGGTCGAGAGCGAGCCGTGGCGTGGACGCCGGCGGGGGCGGTGACCTTGCTCCCCCTGGCGCCAGGAGGGACGGAGAGCAGCGCCAGCGGGGTAGATGCCCGGGGGCGAATCATCGGAACCCTCGACCGGGCGCATGCTGTCCTCTGGCCGGTCAGGGATGGCCTGCCCCTGCTCTTGGCGCATGCCGTCGTCGCCGAGGGAGGCCTGGCCGCGGCCCCACCGCCGCTTGCGGTAGCGCTCGCGATCGACGATCGCGGGCGAATCGCGCTCCAGCGGCTCGATGCCGATGGTCCAACAGCGGTTCTGCTGGTGCCGCTCGAGGAAGGTCGCCCCGGCGAGTCGCCCCGCTGAGCTCCTGCCGGTATCGACTCCAGCCGCGCAGGGGCAAGGCCGGCGGCGTGGAATCGCGGAAGGGGCTCGCGACCAGGGAGGGGCTGGGGAGCGTCTGTCCGTCCACACCTCGAGGCGCCCACCGGGGAGTTGGCGGCTGCGCGCGATGGACCGCTGCAGAGCGTCTGCGGTACGAGGCGTGCCAGGCCGTGCAAGTGCTGCCGCCCACCGTCCTCCAGCTCGATTGCGACGACGTTGTCGCTGATGTCGATCCGCGCCTGTTCGGCGGTCTGATGGAGCATATGGGCCGGTGCATCTACACCGGCATCTACGAGCCGGAGTCCCCCCACGCGGATGCACATGGCTGTCGGGCCGACGTGCTCGACGCGCTCCGCCGGCTCGACATGACGGCGATCCGCTACCCCGGCGGCAACTTCGTTTCGGGCTACGACTGGCGCGACGGTATCGGTCCGCGGGCGGCGCGGCCACGGCGCTTTGACAAAGCATGGAAGTCGATCGAGCCCAACCTCTTCGGAACCGACGAATTCCTCGCGCTGTGCGAGCGCATGGGGTGGACGGCGATGCTGGCGGTCAATCTCGGAACCGCCGGGCCGGCTGACGCCCAGGAGCTGATCGCGTATGTGAACGCCCCGCGCGGGACCGCCGGTGGCGATCGGCGTGCCGCCAACGGTCGCGAGGCGCCCTACGGGGTCGCCTTGTGGTGTCTCGGGAACGAGATGGATGGGCTCTGGCAGATCGGCCACTGCTCGGCCGAGGAGTATACGCGCCGGGCGCGCGAGACGGCGGCGGCGATGCGCGAAGTCTCGCCGGACATCGAAGTCGTTGGTTGCGGGCCGTCCGATCCGCGCATGCCGAACCATCCACGTTGGACGACCACGCTGCTCAATGGCTTCGGCGATGGCCTCGACTACCTGAGCGTGCACCGTTACGCGCGCAACTTCCGCCGGGATACGGCGGAGTTCCTTGGGTTCGGCGTCGGCGTGGATCGGCAAATCGAAGAGCTGACCCGCCTTGTGACCCAGGCCCAGGCGCGACACGGTCATGCGACCCGAACGCGGCTGTCGTTCGACGAGTGGAACGTCTGGTATAAGACCCTGCCGCAGATCGCGTGGCGGTTCTTTCTCCCGCGACGCTTCGCAACGGTAGCCCCGCCCCTCATCGAGGAGATCTACACCCTCGAAGACGCGCTGGTGTGCGCCGGCTTTCTGAACAGCTTCATCCGTCATGCCGACGTCGTCCGGATTGCCAACCTGGCCCAGATGGTCAACGTCATCGCGCCGCTGCTCACACGGCGGGATGGCCTCCTCGTGCAATCGATCTTCCACGTCTTTCGCATGTTCAGCGCGCGGCGGAAGGGCCACGCCGTGCGTATCGCCCGGCGGGGGCCGTTGTACCGGACGCGCCGCTTCGGCGAAGTGCCGGTCGTCGATCTCAGTGCCATCCGCGCGCCGGAGGCACTGCACGTGTTCGCGGTCAACCGCGACCTCGAGCGGCCCGCGCCGCTCGACATCTCGGTCAGCGGCGCCACGCTGCGAGGTGAGGGGGACGCCGAGATGCTCACGGGCCCGTCGGCCCGCGCGCGTAACACCTGGGAGCAGCCCGACGTCGTGACGGCGGCCCCGTTTGCGGGGGCCTCGAGCACCGGCCAGAGCGCGGCCTTGTTGCTGCCGCCGCTTTCGTTGGTGGCGGTTTCATTTCGGCTCGCGTCCCCGAGCATCGAAGGGAAAGGGTGAGGAGGGGCCATCTGCCCGTGCCTGCGGTCGCCGCGCGGTCATCACGGCTGACGGCGGACACGCGCTCGTTCCTGCTTGCACTGACCTGTGCTAGCGAAGCCGGCAGGTCTGGGAGGAGGCACGGTAGGCGCGTGAAACGGGGCATGCTGCTGGCGGTCGTGGTGGGGGTCGCCGGCATAGCCGGGACGCTGGCCCGGGCGGCGACCGCCGCGATCGTGGGACAGTCGGGGGTGTGTGTCCTCTGCCATGCCGAGCAGGTCGCCGTGGGGGTCGAGACGGGCGGCCACGCCGCGGGGCTCGACTGCGTCGCCTGCCATGGCGACCGACGCCCGGGCCGGGTCGGCCGCAGGCACCGCGCGGTGCCGCGCTGCGCTTCCTGTCACCAGGGTCAGGTGAACCACCCGCCGCGCGCCCGGCGGGTCAAGGCGATGCGCGGCTGTCTCGCCTGCCACGACGTCCACGGGTCCCGAAACCTCTCGCTCGTCGGGGAGATGGTGCGGGCGCCGCGCCGGCGCACGTTCCCGGTGCGCTTCACGACCGCCGAGGGCGCCGCCCCGGGCGGTTTCACGGACCCGACGGCGCCCGGGCAGGGCGTCTGCGAGACCTGCCACGGGCGGACTACCGTGTATCGGGCCGACGGCCACGGCGAGATCCACTTCACGTCGTCCTGCACGCTCTGCCACGAGCACGCGCGGGCGTTCGCGCCGGTCGCGGTGCGCGACGAGACCTGCGGGCTCTGCCACCCGGCGCAGGCTCTGCGCTTCGCCAAGCCGAGCCTCCACCTCTCGACCTTCGGCGTCTGCAGCGGCTGCCACGAGGAGCGCGCCGCGGCGGCGGGTCCCGGACATCGACGCGTGTCCGCATGCACGGACTGCCACGACACCGCCACCCTCGCTCCGGCCGGGCTCCCGCCTTTTCCGTGCACGCAGTGTCACGATCCGCACGGCACGGACAACCTGAGCCTCGTGCTCGAGGCGATTCCCGTGCCGCAGGGCGGGACACGCCCGATCGTATTCGACAACCTCCTCGGCCGAACGGAGGGCAGCTTCGCCAGCGCCAGCGCTCCGGGGACGGGTATCTGCGAGATCTGCCACACCAAGACGCGCTTCTACCGGGCCGACGGCAGCGGCGAGTCGCACTTCACGTTCTCCTGCCTCGCGTGTCACCCGCACGAGACCGGCTTCGTTCCGGCGGCAGGGACGCCATGAGCCGCCTCGCGCTTGGTCTTGCCATGGTGGGGCTCCTGGCGGTCCGGGTCCAGACGGCTGACGAGGACGCCGCGTCCGGCAAGACGGCCGAGACCGCGTCCGCGGCGTCCAGCGGTTGGGCGGGCCACCAGGTCTGTGCCGCGTGTCATCCGGAGCGGCAGGCCTCCATCGAGGCCTCGCCGCACGCGGTGCTGGCCGACGCGGCCCGGCCCGTCAGGGTGCGCGGCTGCGAGGCCTGCCACGGCCCCGGGCAGGCGCACGTGAACGCCGGGGGCGGCAAAGGCGTTGGCGGTCTCGCCACCTTCGCGCGGGCGGAGCCCACCGCCCGGCGCTCGGCGTCGTGTCTTGTGTGTCACGCGGGAGCCGAGGGGCTGCACGACTGGAAGGGGAGTACGCACGCCTTGGCCGGCGTTGCGTGTCCCGACTGCCATCGCATTCACACCGGCACAGGCGACACGCTGCTAGCCAAGCCGCCGCCCGAGCTCTGCTACGGGTGCCATCTCGAGGTGCGGGCCAAGTTCGCGCTCACCGAGCACCACAAGGTGGATGAGGGCGTGATGTCGTGTCTCGACTGCCATCGGCCGCACGGGAGCCGAACGCCGCGGCTGCTCCGCGGCGCCAACGACCGGGCCTGCTTGCGCTGTCACGGCGAGCTCGAGGGTCCCTGGGTCTTCGAGCACTTCGCCCTGGTGAGCGAGGGCTGCCAGCGCTGCCACGATCCTCACGGCAGCGTAAATCGCCATCTCCTCGTGCGCCAGCAGGTAGCGCAGCTCTGCTACGAGTGCCACACGGTCACGCCGACCAGCCACGTGCAGCCGAGCTTCCGTGACTGCACGCGCTGTCACGTGGCCATCCATGGGTCCAACGTGGATCCGCGCTTTCTCGAGCGCTAGGATGCGAGACTTCGCTCCGGTGCTGGTGGGCGTGGTGGCCGGGCTTGCGGTGCTGGGCGCGCCGGGGCGGCGCGCAGGCGCCGAGGAGGACCACACGGCGGCCAAGCCGGCGGGGCTGCGCTACGCACTCGACGCTTCGGTGACCGCGGGCTATCGCCTGGTCGACATCGACGGGGCGAAGGGGAAGTACAAGGAGGACTACAACCTCCGCTCGGGCGGGCGGCTCTTCGATCTCGACGTGGGCGGCGTGACGACGGACCCTGCCGCGACCCCGCTCGACCGGTTCCGCCTCCAGATGGAGACGCCGGGCGACGAGCCCGTGTCGCGCTTCCGGCTGACGGCCAGCGACCGCACCCTCTACGACCTGCGCGCCGAGTTCACGCGCTCGCGCTACTTCTACCGCGTGCCGCAGCTCTTCGCCGCGCCCGTCGCCGGCGATCGGCGGACCGACGATCTCCACGACTTCGACTTGACGCGCACCAACGGGGCGGTGGACCTGACGGTCCGGGCGCCGAACCTCCCGGCCCTCTTCTTCGGCTACCGGCTCTACGAGCGATACGGCGATGCGATCTCCACCGTAAGCCTGCCGGCGGGCGACACCTTCCTGGTGGGCGCGCCTGTGTGGTCGGTCACCAACGTGGGGCAGGTGGGTACCGAGTTCGACGCGCTCGGCACCAACGTCTTCCTCGAGCAGGAGTTTCGCCATGTGGACCGTCGGCAGGACCTCGGCCCGGTGCGCAGCCCGCGGGGCCTCGATCCCGGGGATGGCTCCTCGCTCTCGTTCCTCGACCGCGATCTCGACGAGCGGCTCGACATCCCCGCGACCACCGTCCGGGTCCGCCGCCCGCTCGGCGATCATGCCGAGCTGAGGGGGGCGTATGTCTACAGTCACGCTACCCTCGACTTCGACTTCACGAAGCGCCGGACGGGGACGACGGCGGTCCCCGGAGTCCCGGGCGGGGAGATCGCCACGGGAAGTGGCGACGCGAGGCTCGACACGCACGTCGTCGACCTCGGGACGAGCGCCCGGCTGGCGGATCGCGTGCAGTGGCATCTCGACTACCGCTACAACGATCGGAGCCATAACGGACGTGTCGACCAGCGAAGTACCTTCGGGGTCTTGGCAGCGGCGACCGGGCACCACGTCCGGACCCACAGCACGACCAGCGAGCTCGAGGTGGCGCCGGGCGACACCCTCTCGCTGCGCGCCGGGGTGCGCTACGTGCGGCGTGACGCGAAGTTCGGGCAGACCCTGCAGGAGATCGCGACCGACACCGTCGGTGCGGTCGCCAGGGCCCGCTGGCGCCCATGGTCGGCGCTGGACCTCTTTGCGCGCTACGAGCACGCGCGGGTGGACGATCCCTTCACGGTGCTCGGCAATCCGCTCGCCAATCCGGCCCTGCCCGAACGGGAGGTGGTCCTCACCTTCACCAACCGGGCGAGCGCCGGCTTCCAGGTGACGCCACGGGAGTGGGTGTCGCTGCGCTACGAGCTCAGCGCCGACAGCCGCGAGAACGACACCTTCGCCGCCCGCACGCAGGGCTTTGGGAACAGCGTCGGCCTGACGCTGAGTCCGCTCCGGAACCTCGTGCTGTTCGCCAGCTACACCCGCCGCGACCTCTCGGCCGAGGCCGACATCCTCCCGGCGCCGCTCTACCAGCGCGTGCTCTCCCTGCAGAACGGGACCGAGGACATCGTTGTCACGCAGCTCCGCTACGAGTTCATGGTGCGTGGGCTCGTCTGGGCGACGGGCTGGGACGTCGCCTGGCTGAACGCCGACACCACGCTCCGCCCGAACCTCGAGCCCGGGCTCCTCGGACGAAAGGTTTACGATGTCGATCGGCTCGACGCCGGGACCTTTTTCGCCGTCCGCCACCGCCTGCTCGAGCCGTCCATCGAGATCCGCTGGGTCGACTACGACGAGCGCGTGCTGTCGCGGAATGACTACCGGGCGACGATCATCGCTTTCAAGCTGACCAAGCGCCTCAGCCTGCGGTGAGATGACCGTGGCCCGGCAGGGCGACCGATCCCGCCCCGCCCCGCGGGATCCGTCGGTTCCTAGGGCTCGGGGGCCGGCCACGCAGCGGCGGCGGTCGTTCAGCGAGAACGTTTCGCCCAGGTCGATCGAGGTGACGTTGAAGGGTGCGGCCTCGATGCCGAGGACCAGATACGGCTGCTGCGTCAGCTCCTCGCCCGAGTGGACGCGGTTCACAGCGTCTGCGGGTTGGCCATGAACGCCGTTGGGGGCGTGCCTACCGACGCAGGTGTCTGTGAGAGGTTGATTGGCGGGCCGAGGTCGAGCGCCGGCCCGAAGCAGTGCTTCGTCAGGTAAACGGGGCGGCACTCGCCGCGAGCACGACGCGTGAGGGCGTAGAAGCACAGCTCGGTTCGCGGCCACTGCACCCAGGGCAATCCCCGCCCTGACGGCACGGGACACGAGATTCGTCGACTCGCAGTCCCAAAGTCGTTGACACGTACCGATCCCCGTCCGTAGGAGCCATCTGCCATGCCCACCGAGATCCGCCCCGCCTTCGACGAGCCAGGTGTCACGCGGGCGGCCAACCGCGCGGTGCGCCGGGCGAGCGAGACGGATCTCATGCTCATGCCGGGCTCGCCTTCCGAGCTCGCCGCCGTCGAGCGCCTTCCAGTGCGGCATGGGCGGAAGCTTGGCGAGCACACCGACGAGATACTGCTCGCGATCCTGACGCGCAGCGAAGCGGAAGTCGCCCGGCTGCACGCCACTGGCATCGTCGCCGGGTCGGTGACCTCTGCTTTCGCATCGCGCGTCGACTGACGCCTGCGCCGATGGCGATCCAGCGACAGGTGCCCGGACGCGGCGTGCGGCTCGGCCTCGGCGCGCTGATCGTGCTCGCCGCTTTGGCCGTTTACGCCAACGCCCTTCCGGGGGAGTTCCTCTTCGACGACTACGACAACATCGTCCGCAACGCTGGCATCCGGACCCTGCCGCCCGGCGAGGAGGTGCCGGTGACGTTGATGCGCCGCCCGGTGGTCCGGTGATCGTTCGCGCTCAACTACGCCCTCGGTGGGCTCGACCCGCGGGGGTACGGGGCGGTGAACGTGGCGATCCACGTGCTCGCGGCGCTCTGTCTCTTCGGTGTGGTCCGGCGCTCCTTCGGCGAAGTCGCTTCGGGGCCAGGCGGCGAGGGGCGGGCGCTCGCGGTGGGGTTCGCCTCGGCGCTTCTCTGGGTCGTGCATCCGCTGCAGACGGAGAGCGTGACCTACGTGTCGCAGCGCCTGGAAGCGCTGGTTGGGCTCTGGATTCTCGTGGGTCTCTACGCGCTCGCCCGCGGGGCGCCAGCGCGCGGCCCTGGCCCTGGTACGTCGCAGCGCTCGCCGCGGGATGGATCGGCATGGGAACGAAGGAGCTGATGCTGGTGGCACCGGTCGTGTGGGCGCTCTACGATCGGGCGTTCCTCGCCGGCTCGTGGCGGGCGCTATGGCGGGCGCGATGGGGGCTATATCTCGGGCTCGTCCCGGCGGCGGAGGCGTTGTCGCTCGCGGCGGCGCCTACGGTCGAGCGCGACGATCTCGGGCTCGGTTTTGGCCTCGAGTGGATCTCGCCGTGGCGATACCTCGGCGCACAGCCCGGCGTGATCCTGCACTACTTGCGGCTTGCGGTGTGGCCGCAGCGGTTGTGCCTCGACTATTTCTGGCCCTTGCCGACGGAGGTCGGCGAAGTCATCTGGCCCGGCCTTGTCGTGGGCGGCCTCGCCGTGGCTTCGGTCATCGGCTGGTGGCACGCGCCGCGGGCGGCTGGGGCTCGGGAGCGCAGCGCTTGTGCTCGTCGCCGTCGCCCTGGGGGCGCGAACAGCCGCGCGGAACCTCGACTACCGTGAGGAGCGACGGATGTGGGTGGATGTGATCGAATGCGCGCCCCACAACCCGCGTGCGCACCGCAACCTCGGCGTATGGCTCAACCGGCACCGCGAGTACGAGCGCGCGATCGAACATCTCTCGCGGGCGATTGCTCTCGACCCCGACTACTGGGTGGCACACGCCAACCTTGCTGGGGCCCTGCGGACCCTGGGCCGTATGGACGAGGCCCTCGCGCACTACCAGAAGGTGCTCGCCTTGGGCGTGGACAGGCCGATCATCCACTACCGCATCGCGGGGATTCTGCAGCGGCAGGGGAAGCTAGCCGAGGCGTTCCCGCACTACGAGGCGGCGGTGGCCGGACTGCCCAACGTCGCCGAGATCTGGGACGAGTACGGCGTCGCCAAGGTCCTGGCCGACGATTTCGCTGGGGCCGTGCCGCTTTTCCGGCGTGCAATCGCTGTGGACCCGAGGCGCGATGCCGCCCATCTCCACCTGGGGCTCGCGCTCGAGACCCTGGGAGAGGAGCGCGAGGCGGTCGCCGCGCTGCGCGAGGCCCTGCGCCTCAATCCGCGAGGCCGGCGAGCGCTGCGCGGGCTTGCCAGGATCCTGACGGAGACGACGGACCCGGCGCTTCGCGACCCGGCGGAGGCGGTCCGGGTCGCCGAGGAACTCACGCGCGGTGGTACGCAGGGGAGCGTGGAGGAGCTCGGCTGGCTCGCGGCGGCGTATGCCCGTGCCGGGCGCTTCGAGGACGCCGCGGCGGTCGCCGAGCGGGCTCGCACGCAGGCTGACGCGGCAGCACGGACGACCCTCGACCGCGATCTCGCCTGTTACCGCGCGGGGCGGCTGTGCGAGCCGTAGGCCCGGTGGCCCGCCGGACAATCTGGAATTCGGTCACTTCGCCTGAACAAGGGCCTTCGTAGGAAGCATCTGCCTGCGGTGTGGTTGGCGGGCGCGCACCGTGGCGCGAGCGCCGGCAGAGGTCGAGCGGGCTCGGGCCGGGCAGTTGTCTCCGGCCGGTGGATTTGGAAGAGCGTCCTGGGCGATGGCGCTGCCCCTACGATCGTGTGCGTGGTTGTTGGTGCCACTGTGCGTGCCGGCCGCCGCGACGGTCCGGCGGGGCGACGTTGTGGTGTCGCAGCCCAGCGGCTTCGTCCGGCTTGATCCGCTCGCGGGCGTCGCCGTGACCATGACGGTCGATCCACCCCCGAGCCAGCCCGTTGGTACGGTTGTGCTCGACGACCGTACGCTGCTCGTGGCGGACTGGGTCGACGTGGGCATTCTGGCCACGTGCTCCGCATCGATCTCGCGACACGCCAGGCGGTTACGCTGACGGGGTCGGGCCCGCTGCCCAATCCGTTCGCGCTCGTCCGCGGCCCCGATGGGCGGATCGTCTTGAGTGACATCGATGGCGGCACCGCGGTGCAGCTGCCAGGGGGCGCTGTCTTGCGCAAGGGCGTGTTCTTCGAGCTCGACCCTGTCACCGGTGGCGTGACCCGCCTGGTCGGAGATTGCTGCGCCTGGAACCCGGTCGGCTTCGTGTTCGCCTCGCCCACCGAGCTACTGGTCGCCGATGCGGGATGCTACGCCTACTCGGGCCCCGGGAACCTTGCCCGCGCCGACCTGGCAACGGGCGGCTGGACGCCACTGAGGACCAGCGTCGCCTGGCGCGATCCCTTCGCCGTCGCGCTCTCGGCCGACGGCGCCACGTTGTACGTCGCCGAATCGGCGGTCTCGGAGCCCGGCCTGCCCGCGGTGCGAGCTGTGGAGCTCGCGAGCGGTTTCACCGTGACGGTGCGCGAGGGGGCGCCGTTCGTCTCGCCCGTCGCCCTTCTGCGGGAAGCCGACGGTCGTTTGCTGGTGGCCGACCGGGGAGCCGACGCCGTGTTCCGGCTGTCGCCCGGCGACGGCGCGGTCGAGACGGTGGTGCAGGGGAGGCCGCTCCGCGAACCCGGCCACCTCGTGCTGGTGGATGTCGATGACGATGTGGGCGGCGTGCCGGCGCCGCGCCGAACGCGGCGGTGCTCCACGCCTGCCGGGCGGCCGCCGGCGCGCGGTTCCAGGCCGCGACCGCTCGCTGTGACGCCTGCACGACAGGCGACCGCCAGGCGATTGCCGCGCAGGTCCGCTCACTGGTGGACGGCTTCACCGGCGCTTGGTTCTGCGCCCGGTAGCGTCCCGTGGATGTGGAGCCGGGGACGGTGCGGACCCTGACGTTCGGGCGACCGGCAAACTGCCGCGACAGGACCTCGAACGTAGTGTCCGTCGATGTCGACGGCGACGTAGTCGCATGACCGACTCCGCTGCGGTTGGACTCGTAGCTGGGCCCGGGACCAACGCCATGATCGCAGACCCGGACGCGGCGGGCCGCTGCACCTGCTCGCGCTCGGGCGACATCCCCTTCCGGCGGCGGAGTTGCCCCGCTGCGCTCGTGCCGGTATCGAACAGCGTCGGACATGGCCGAGGTCGTGCACCTGGTGCGGGATCTACTGTTCGTTTCCAAGATCCGCGAGGCGGCCGAGCCTCTCGGTGCGGAAGTGCACGGAACGCGCACGGCGGAGGACTGTGCGGCCGCCGCCCGTCAGGCGCGCCTGGTGGTGCTCGATCTGCGGCTCCCCGAGGCGCTCCGCGCCCTCGAGCTCCTCGCGTCGACACCCGAGACCGCGTCGATCCGGTCCGTCGGCTTCGTCGATCACGAGCGCACCGACGTCATGGAAACGGCCCGCGCCCTCGGCTGTGGCCGAGTGCTCGCCAAGGGCCAGCTGGCGATGGAGCTGCCCCGGCTGATCGCTGAGGCCCGGGGCGCATGAAGCTCGGGCTGTTCGGCGTGAACATCGGCCCCTGCGCCGATCCGCTGCTCCAGGAGCGGCTCGTGCACGCCGCTGAAGAGAGCGGCTTCGAGTCGGTCTGGACCGGCGAGCACGTGGCCCTGCCGATTCACGACAACCCGGTGCCAGTGCCCGCCGAGACGCCGTTCCTCGATTCGCTGGTGACGCTGGCCCGTCTTTCGGGTATCACGACACGCCTGCGCCTGGGCACGGGCATCCTCGTGCTCCCCCACCACAACCCGGTGCTACTCGCGAAGGCGCTCGCCTCGCTCGACGTGCTCTCGGGCGGCCGGCTCATCGCGGGCTTCGCGGGCGGCTACGCAGAAGCCGAGTTCCGGGCTGTGGGCGCCGACTTTCACCGCCGGGGCGCACGCACCGACGAGGCCCTCCAAGCCATCCGCATCCTGTGGACGCAGCAGGAGCCGCGCTTCGTCGGTCGCTTCACGGCCTTCGAGGGCATCCGCTTCGAGCCCAAGCCGCTGCAACAGCCCCATCCGCCGATCGTGATCGGGGGCCATGCCGAGCCAGCCTTGCGGCGTGCCGCCCGCGACGGCGACGGCTGGTACGGGTTCGGGATGACCGTGGAGGCCGCAGCCGCGATCATCGAGCGGCTGCGGGTCCTGCGACGCGAGGCGGGACGGGCGCACGAGCCGCTCGAGATCTCGCTGACGACCTTCGAGCGCCTGAGCCCCGAGCTCGTGGCGCGCGCGGCGACTGTCGGGATCGATCGGCTGATCTGGTACCCGCTGGTGCCTGTCGAAGGGCTCGAGACGGCGGTGCGGGAGCTCGGCGCGCAGTTCGGCACGGCGGCGTGAACAGCCTTTCGGTCTGGGGGCACGTGCTGCTCGCTGCGCTCGCGCTCGGCGTGCTCGGCCGGGCGGCAGCCCACGCAGCCCGGGTACGACGGCGCGGCCCGGGTGAGGGCGTTGCCCGGGCTCGGCACCGGGCCTGGGCCAGAGCAGCGCTCGCTGCGGTGGTGCTGACCTGGGGCAGCGGTCTCGCCTCGGTCTGGGTCGGGGGCCAGCAGCCAGCGATGCGCACCGCCCACTTTCGCGTCGGCACCGCCGTGCTGCTCCTGCTCGCAGGCAATGCCTGGCTGGGATGCCGGCTGCCGGACGATCGCCGAGCGCGGACCGTCCATCCCTGGGTCGGGGCGGCGGCGCTGCTGGCGGCCGGACTGCAGGTCTTCCTCGGGCTCGAGCTGCTGCGCCGCTGAAGGCGGCTGTCTTGCACGGGATGGGCCTCGCAGATAGCGTCCGGCGAATGGCCGATCTCGAGACCTTTCGCGCCGAGGTGCGAACGTGGCTCGACGCGAACGCACCAGCTGGCGTGCGCACGCCGCCCCGGACGCCCGACGAGCTGTGCTGGGGCGGGCGCAAGGGGAGCTATCCGGAGGACGTGCGTCGCTGGCTCGCGCTCATGGCCGAGCGGGGATGGACGGCGCCCACCTGGCCCCGGGAGTACGGTGGAGGTGGGCTCTCGAAGGCCGAGGCCCGGGTGCTCGCCGAGGAGATGGCGCGGCTCCGGCTGCGCCCTCCGCTCACAGGGTTCGGATTGGAGATGATCGGGCCGCTGCTGCTGCAGGTCGGCAACGAGGAGCAGAAGCGCGAGCACCTGCCGCGCATCGTGCGCGGCGAGATTCGCTGGTGCCAGGGCTATTCGGAGCCGGGCGCGGGCTCGGACCTGGCGGGCCTGCAGACCCGCGCCGTGCGTGATGGCGACGACTACATTCTGAACGGCCAGAAGGTGTGGACGTCCTACGGGGACAAGTCCGACTGGATGTTCCTGCTGGTCCGCACCGACACGACGCAGAAGCACGGCGGGATCACCTTCCTCCTGATGGACATGGACACGCCGGGGGTACAGGTGCGGCCGATTCGCCTGATCAGCGGGGCGTCGCCCTTCACCGAAACCTTTCTCACCGACGTGCGCGTGCCGCGGCGAAACGTCGTCGGCGAGGAGAACGGCGGCTGGGCGATCGCCAAGATGTTGCTCCGTTTCGAGCGCAACATGATCGCGGACGTCTTCAAGGCGCGCGACGATCGCAAGCGGCTGCTCGACATGGCACGCCGCTACGTGCCCGCGGCGGGCGACCACGCTCGGGTGGGCGATCCGGTCATCCGCGATCGCATCACGCAGCTCGAGATGGATCAGCTGTGCTTCGATCTAACGCTCGCGCGGGCGCGCGATCGCCTGGGCGCGGGGCAGCCGCCCGGCGCCGAGGTCTCGTTCTTCAAGCTGTACGGCACCGAGCTGAACCAGCGACGCCGCGAGCTGATGGTGTCGATCGCTGGCCCGCAGGCGCTCGGCTGGGAGGGCTCTGGCTTCAGCGACGACGAGCTGGCGCTCACGCGCGACTGGCTGCGCTCGCGCGGCAACACCATCGAGGGCGGGACCTCCGAGATTCAGCTCAACATCATCGCCAAGCACGTGCTCGGCTTGCCCGACTGAGCGAGGACGGCATGGCACTCGTGCTGACGGACGAACAGGAGCTGCTGTACCGGACGGCTCGTGATCTCGTGCAACGCGCGGCGCCCGTGGGCCGGCTGCGCGTCTACCGCGACACCCGGGATCCCGATGGCTTCTCGCGCGAGCTGTGGGCCGAGATGGCGCGGCTCGGCTGGCTAGGCATCGTGGTGCCCGAGGCCTATGGTGGCTCTGGTCTCGGGTGGCGCGAGCTCATGGTGGTGATGGAGGCGCTCGGTCGCAACCTCGTCACCGAGCCGCTGACCGGCACCGTGCTGCTCGGCGCGACCGCGCTGCTGCTGGGAGGGACCGAGGCGCAGAAGCAGTCCCACCTCCCTGCCGTCGCCACCGGGGAACGGTTCCTCGCGCTGGCCTACCAGGAGGCCGGCAGCCGCTACGACTGGACGCGCGTGGAGACACGGGCCGAGCGGGCAGGCGGAGGATGGACGCTGACAGGGGAGAAGCGCCACGTGCTGGACGGGCACGTGGCCGACTGCTTCGTGGTCTCGGCACGAACCGGCGGGAGCGAGACGGACCCCCACGGGATCACCTGCTTCCTGGTCCGGCGCGACGCGCCGGGCGTGAGCGTCGAGCGACTGTGGCGCGTCGACGGACGCGGCGCCGCGACGCTCCGCCTCGACGGGGTGACCGTGAGCGCGGACGCCATTCTCGGGGGCGAGGGACAGGCGGCATCCCTGCTCGAACGCACGCTTGACCGGGCGACCATTGCCTGTTCGGCCGAGATGCTCGGCGGGATGCTGGCCTGCTTCGAGATGACGCTGGAGTACCTGAAGACCCGCAAGCAGTTCGGGGTGCCCATCGGGTCGTTCCAGGCGCTCAAGCATCGCGCAGCCCGGCTCTTTGTCGAGACCGAGCTGGCCCGCTCGATCGTCATGGCAGCCCACGAGGCGCTCGACGAGGGCGCGGACGATCAGCGCGTGCTGCGCTTGGCGGCCACGGCCAAGGCGCGGTGCTCGGATGGCTTCGTGCTGATGGGGAACGAGGGCGTGCAGATGCACGGCGGGATCGGGATGACTGACGAGCACGATGTCGGCCTGTACCTCAAGCGCGCGCGGGCGGCCGAGATCCAGTTCGGGGATGCCGCGTTCCATCGCCAGCGGCTCGCCGCGCTCGACGGCTACTGACCGGACGACGCGCCCTGCGGCCCATCGTCCGTGGGCTGTTCTGTCTCCTGCCGGTGCCCCGGGGAGCCCGCCCCACCCCGTTTTGGATAGGTGAGTGTCTCCTTTGCCTTGCGGTACGGGGTACTTCTCGCTATACGGCCGAGCACTTCATCGGAGGTAGCGCGAATGGGCCTGGCAGAGCGCACGGTACCCGCTCCGAAGACGCGGGTCCTGATCGTCAACCCGCATGCCACCGAGCGAGAAGGTCTGGCGGCGGTCCTCGGGCGCGAGGAAGGCATCGAGGTGGCGGCGGCGACGGGCAACCTCGACGACGCGATGGCGTTGATCGAACAGACCGCACCCGACGTGGTGGTGATGGATCTGGCGACGCCGGCCGAGGGCGGGATCGACGAGCTGCGGCGCCTGCGCAGCGACGGGTCGGCCGTCCGCGTGGTGACCGTGCGGCGGGACTACTCGCGCGAGCAGGTGGTGGCGGCCTTCGAGGCGGGCGCCAGCGCGTGCGTCTCCACCGATGCAGGCGTGAGCGACCTTGCCAACGCCGTTCGTGCGGCGCAGGCTGGTCGGAGCTACCTCTGTCCGTACGTTACCCGCGTGCTGATCGAGGCGCCGATCGTTCCGCCGGTCACCGTCCCGCCTGGCGGCCGCCAGCTCACGCGGCGCGAGCAGGAGGTGCTCGAGCTCATCGCCGCCGGCAATACGGATCGCCAGATCGCCGGTCAGCTGTCGCTGGCGGTCGGCACGGTCCATACCCATCGCAAGCACATCATGGCGAAGCTCGGAGTGCGGAACGTGACGAGCCTGCTGCGACGCACACGCGAGCTGGGACTGCTGCCGCCGAGCTGAGGGTACGCGGAGCCGCCGCGACGTCCCCGATCAATGGAGGGTCGGGGTCGCATCGTGGAGTCGGGCGAGGCGATCGGCGACTTCGGCCGCGTCCACGGCATCGGGCGCCACGGCGAGATACCGGCGAAAGTCGGCTGCTGCCGCAGCGAAGCACTCGAGCTGCGCGTAGAGCATGCCCCGGAGGCGGAGCTCCTCGGGGGAATCGGGCGACAGGACGAGCAGCAGATCGGCCGCCGCCAGCGCCGAGACGACGTCCCCACGATCCTGCCAGATATGGAGCAGGTTGCGCAGCATGCGGGCGAGAATCGCGCGCGGCGGTGCGGGCTGCAGGAGCTCCGGTGGGACGGCGCGGAGCTGGCGGCCCCGCGAGTCCGGCGAGAGCGCGCGCAGGCGTTCCTCGAGGTCGCCCTCGCTCAGGGCAATGCCACCGTGGAAGGGATCGACGACTCGGGGGCCCGTCGGACCGGCGACCTGGGCGAGGAAGTGGCCGGGAAACCCGATGCCGGAGACCGTGACGCCGGCGCGACGTCCGACCTCGATCAGGACGACCGCGAGGGAGATGGGAATGCCGAGTCGACGCGCGAGCACGTCGTTGAGAAAGCTGTTACGCGGATCGTAGTACTCGGCCTGGTTGCCGCGGAATCCCTCGCGATCGAAGAGCACGTCGAGCAGCACGTCGGCCCGCGTGGTGGCGTCGGCGCCGCGCGGGACGTGCGCACGCACGGTGTCGGCGAGGCGGTCGAGCTCGGCTAGTGCGGGCAGCGGATCGAGCCGAGGGTAGGCGATGCGTGCGATCTCGAGCGCCGCACGCGCGAGATCCACGCGGGTCCCCACCGCGAGCAGGGTGGCGAAGCGTTCACGGAGGGTCTGCACGATCGAGGCGAACCGTACCCAAGACCCGCTGCGGCCGGCAAGAGCGCTCGCCGCAGCGCTGCCTATACGAGGGCATGCAGCGCGTGCCAGCCGGGCGGCGGGTTGTTCGTCCGCCGCCGGGTCGCACTGTGGGTGGAACCCTGATAAGGCTCCTGCGATGAATCTTGCCTGCGGCGCGGCGATCCTGGCGCTCGCCGTCCTGTGGACGGGCTGTACTCAGTTCACGGTGCGAACGCGGGAAGATCCCGACGCACACCTCGCTGCGCGTCGGATCTTCGCCTGGCTGCCGCCGGAGCTCGCGGCGCCTGCGGACCAGCGTACCCAGGACCGTGCCGTCTCGAAGCGGCTCCGCGAGCAGGTCGAGCGCCTGCTCGTGGCGAAGGGCTACCGTCCGGCGGCAGCCGATCAGCCGGTGGACTTTTTCATGAACTGGCGCATCACCGCGACCCCCACGGTCTCCTGGCAGGTGGAGCAGGGTCACCTCGGGTGGGGGACGGGATGGTGGAGTGGCTGGCCGGGCGGCGCCGAGCTCTATGCCGATAGCTACGATAGCGGGACGCTCTTTCTCGCCGCCATGGATCCCGGCCAGCGAACGATCGTCTGGCTCGGCGTCGCAGAAGCACGCTTGTTGCCGCATGTCTCGCTCGACCGCCGTCTGCAGCGGGTAGACGCCGCCGTCGAGCACATCATGCGCGAATTCCCGGTCCGATGAGGCCGGGAGGGGGCACCGACCGCATGGCGCCCCAGCGGAAGACCAGCGGGCTCGCTGGTGGAGCGCGTTGCCGGCAAGGAGGAGACGTGAGCATCCCGTATGCTGCTCGGTGGCTGGGCGCGGGCTTCGCTTGGACCCTTCTCGCCCCCGGGGGAATGGTAGGAGCCGCAGCGCCCGGGCCTCGCACTGCAAGTCATCCGTCGGGCGGGAGACTTTCTCCGAGGCCAGCAGCGCTTCGCGTTCGAGGCCGAGGTCGGCTTCGAGGTCGTGCAGCGCGACGGGCGCAAGCTCGAGTTCGGTGCCTCGCGGCGCTTCTGGGTGGAGCGACCGAATCGCTTCCGCGTCGAGGCGGAAGATCGCGAGGGTCAGGCGACCCTGGTCGTCTTCGACGGGCGCGCGCTCTCGGCTGCGGACCTTGGCCGGAACGTCTACGCCCAGGCGGTCTTCCCGACCGACCGAAGACCGAACGATCGACGATGCGGGGGGCGGATCGTTCCGCGGCGGGCAGGACTACAGTCGTGGTGGCTCCCGTCAAGCCCGCTCCGGGGGCGGTGGGCGGATGGCAGCTCGGCAGCCTGGAGCGGGCGGCGGATTCGGCGGCCAGCCATCGCGCGGGGTGGCCGCGCGCCAGGAAGCTGCGAGCGAACGCGGGGCACAGCGCGACGCGGCGCGCGAGGACTGGCAGACGTACGGCAAGAATCGGCAGGAGGACCGCCAGGATTTCTGGGAAGACGAGGTCGACGACATCGACGGGGTGTGGGCTGGCTCCTGGGACAACGTGCGGGTGTACGACGCCGACGACTTCTGGACGGGTGTGGCCGTGGTCGGCGTCGGAAGCGCGCTCACGGCGGCGGCTTTCGATGCGATGCGGGCGGACAGCGGCTGCACGATGACCCAGGTGAAGGCCAACGGAGCCGAGTACTACTACTGCGCGCCGAACTGGTACGTGCGGACCATGAACGGGGGGACCTACCTTGACCTACATGGTCGTGCAGCCCCCGCCTGGCCATCGATGGCGAGGCGAGCGGCCGCGTCCCATGCGCGACGCGGCGCTGTGGTCGGGCGGTCGCCCTCCAGGGGCCTTGGCAGGTCCGCGGGACCCCTGCTAGACGGGGCCTGTGTCGCTGCGGGATCGCGCTGCCATCGTCGGCATCGGGCAGCTGCCGTTCTCCAAGAACATCGGTCGGCCTGAGGACGTCACCGCGCTCGAGGCGGCGCTCCTCGCTCTGGAGGATGCCGGTCTGCGCCCTGCGGACGTGGACGGGATGTGCAAGTGGAGCATCCAGGTCACGGCCGAGAACGCGATCGCGCGGAATCTGGGCATCCCCAATCTGAGCTTCTTCGGCGAGGTAGGATACGGCGGCGGGGGAGGCTGCGGGGTGGTGGCCCATGCGGCGGCAGCCATCGCCGCCGGCATGGCGCGCTGTGTGCTCGTGTACCGTTCGCGGAATCGGGGTTCGGGTGGACGCCCCTGGGCCGGGACCTCGCGCGAGCGCGATCAATCGCAGGCCGAGGGGAACGAGACGGCGTTCTTCGCGCCCTATGGCTTCGTGCGTCCAGTGGACCAGGTGGCCATGTTTACCCGCCGCTTTCTCCACGAGCGCGGCTACACGACCACCCACCTTGGCTGGGTGGCCGTGAGCACGCGCAAGCATGCCAGCCGCAACCCCCTGGCGATGATGCGCGAGCCGATCACCCTCGAGGATCATGCGACGAGCCGGCTGATCGCCGATCCGCTGCGGCTGCTCGATAACTGCCTCGAGACCGATGGCGCCGCGGCGCTCGTCGTGGCCGCAGCCGATCTCGCGCGGGATTGCCGGCACAAGCCCGTGTGGATCCGCGCGGCCTCCCAGGGCATGGGGCCGCACAACATCACCATGAACAATTTCTTCCACGACCCCTTCCTGGAGTCGCCGGGGCGACATGCCGCAGCGGCCCTCTGGCGCATGGCCGGCGTGGGGCCGCGCGACGTCGATGTCGCGCAGCTCTACGATGCCTTTACCCCGCTCGTGCTCGCCTCGTTGGAGGAGTACGGCTTCTGCAAGCCGGGCGAGGCCGGGGACTTCGTCAGCGATGGCGGGCTCGAGGTCGGAGGACGCCTGCCGAACAACACGAGCGGCGGCAGCCTGTCCGAGGCCTACGTCCACGGCGTGAACCTGATCGTCGAGGGGGTGCGCCAGATCCGGGGGACCTCGGTGAATCAGGTTCCGGGTGCGACGCTCTGCCTGGTGACCAGTGGCAACATGGTGCCGACCAGCGCGCTGCTGCTGCGAGGCGACTGATGAGCGACACCCCCTTTGTGCGTCGCACGGGTGGAGCGCCGTGGGTGCCCTACTGGGAGGCAGCCCAGGCGCGGGAGCTTCGGTTTCAGCGCTGCACGGTATGCCGGCGGTGGCGGTTCCCGCCCCAGCCGATGTGCCCGCAGTGCTGCTCGCTCGAAAGCGTCTGGGAGCGGGCGAGCGGGCGGGCACGGCTGCTGTCCTGGGTCGTCGTCTATCCGCCCGTCCTGCCGGCCTGGCAGGAGCGCGCCCCGTACCCGGTCGTGCTCGTGGAGTGCGAGGAAGGGGTGCGCACGATCGGTGGCCTCCTCGGTGCGACGGCCGACGAGCTGGTCATGGACATGCCCATGGTCGTCGATTTCGCGCCCTCGCCCGACGGAGATCTCGTGCCGCAATGGCGTCCGGCCTGAGCCCGCGATGGCCTTGACCACGATCGACGAGGCGTGGATCGGTATCGACCTCGGTGGGACGAAGATCGAGGGGGTGGTGCTCGATGCCAACTTCGAGCCCCGGCTTCGCCTCCGGGTCCCGACCGAGCGCGAGCGCGGGTACGCGCACGTACTGCGCCGTGTGGCGGATGTCTATCGGGCGCTGCGCCCGCACGCCCCCCACGCGACCCGCATCGGCATCGGCACGCCGGGGTCGCTCTCGCTACGCGACGGGCGACTGAAGAACGCGAACACCACTTGCCTCAACGGCCAGCGACTGCGCGAGGACCTCGAAGCGCAGCTGGGGATCGCTGTCCGCGTCGAGAACGATGCCGATTGCTTCGCCCTCGCCGAGGCGCGCGCCGGGGCAGGCCGGGAGGCCCGAGTGGTCTTCGGCGTGATCCTCGGGACCGGTGTCGGTGGCGGGATCGTCGTCGATCGGCAGATCTGGACGGGACGCCAGCGCATTGCGGGGGAGTGGGGGCACCACCGCATCGCGACCGACGGTCCGCTGTGTTACTGCGGGCAGCGGGGCTGTGTCGAGACCTTCCTCTCCGGCCCGGCGCTCGAGGCGGCCTGGGTGGCGGCGGGCGGCACGCCGGCGCCGGCGGCCGAGATCGGAGCCCGCGCGCGGGCGGGCGAGCCGCGCGCCCTCGAGGTGCTCGACGCGTATTGCGAGACCTTCGGACGCGCGCTGGCCAACGTCGTCAACATCCTCGATCCCGACGTCATCGTGCTCGGCGGAGGCCTCTCGAATCTGGACGTGCTCTACGAGCGCGGGCGCGAGGCCGTAGCGCGCCACGTCTTCAACGACGAGCTGCGCACCGTGATCCGCCGCCCCGAGCTCGGTGACTCCGCGGGGGTCATCGGCGCCGCGATCCTGGCCGCGTCCTGACGGCCAGCTGCGCGGGCTCCTAACGAGACTGGTCGAGTTGCGCCCAGAGAGGCGAGCTCGCGGCATCGCGGAGCCCCGAGCGCTCGAACAGGCGGTCGGGGAGCTCCACGCCCATACGGACGTTGCTCACCTCGAGCACGCTCCGGCCGCCGGTCTGCCGGTCCTCCATGGTCACCTGGAGCGCCAGTGGCTGGCCGTCGACGGTTACCACCTTCTCGAAGGTCTCCACTTTCCAGAGCTGGCCTCCTGGACCGAAATAGTTACGCTCGATCGGCAGGCCGGTCGCACGATCGAGCCACGTCACGATGCGCGAGTACACCAGCACGGTGGTCGGCACCTGCTGGATCTTCCACGCGGGCCGGCCGTGGCGGTCCTCCGCGCCGGCGAAGGTGTAGGTGTCCTGGCGACGGACGAAGCCGAGATCGAAGTAGGTGAAGTCGGAGTTGAGCACCGCCTCGTAGCCGTCGAGCGGGACGATCGTTCGCACGCGGCGCACGGCAGGGACGTAGAGCTCGGTCTGCGGCGGTGTCCCGTCGACGATGAGACTCGTGATCCCTCGGGAGGACGGCGGCGAAAGCACCACCATGAGAATGCGGCCTTGACCGGCGACCACCTTGCGCGCTTGCACGAGCGTCCACTGGGTGGTCGTCCCGTCCTCGCCGCTCACCGAGAGCGTGAGCCGGCGCAGGCTCGCCACCGGCGGCTCGAGGGCCTGCTTCATGCGCGTGACGAGCGCCTCGATGGGAGGCGGCTCGTCGGCGTGGCCTGGGAGCGGCAGGAGCATGAGAGAGGCGAGGGCGAGGACGAGGGCGCGCATGGAGGTCTCGATAGCCTGGAAGGGATGCGCTGCCAAGGTGCCCAGGGCCCCGAGCGCCCTCACTCGAAGCGGCCATGGCGTCCGGCGCCGCGCGCAAAGCGCTCGGCCCCTTCCCGGGTCTCTCCCGAGCGGATCACCTCGAGCCCTCGGCGGGTCTCGCAGCGGAGCGCGTCCTCGAGGGACAGGGACGACTGCGTCCAGGCGGCGAGCCGATCGCTGCGCAGGCAGCCCTGGGGAAAGGAAGCAATCTCTCTGGCGAGCGTCACCGCGGCCGCGAGGGCTGTTCCCGGAGGGACCAGGCGATTGGCGAGCCCCAGGCGCAGCGCTTCGGCGCCCGAGACCGGCCGGCCTGTCAAGATGAGATCGAGGGCGTGGCTGAGGCCGATCAGCCGCGGGAGCCGCACGGTGCCGCCGTCGACGAGCGGCACGCCCCACCGACGGCAGAAGACCCCGAAGACGGCATTCTCGGCGGCAACGCGCAGGTCGCACCACAGCGCCAGCTCGAGCCCGCCCGCGACCGCATGGCCCTCGACCGCAGCGATCACTGGCTTGGCGAGCAGGAGGCGCGTCGGCCCCATCGGACCGTCGCCATCCTCGGCCACCCGATTGCCGCGACCGGCGGCAATGGCCTTGAGATCGGCGCCCGCACAGAACGTGCCGCCGCTGCCGGTGAGCACTGCCACGGCGAGGGTCTCGTCGTGCTCGAAACGCCGGAAGGCCTCGGCGAGCGCGCTCGCCGTGGGCCCGTCGACCGCGTTTCGCACCGCCGGGCGATCGATGGTGACGATGGCGACCGGGCCATCGGACTCGTAGCGAACAGACGACATGCCGCCCTGGTAGCGCGGAGCGTCTTCGAGCGTCCAGATCGGCCTCAGGCCCGTCGGCGACCCGCCGACTGGCCGATGGCGACCAGGAACATGACCTGCATGCCCGCGGCATGCGGGGAAAAGCAGCGCACGACCTCGTCGTCGAAGAACGTCAGGCCGGTCGCGCCGAGGCGTTGCGCGTAGGCGGCGAGGTAGGCGCGGCCGCCCGCCACCGCGCCGGCGAGCTGGGCAGCCCGGTAGCCGCGCCCCCCCATGGCGGCGAACACTGGCTCGAGATCCACGAGGAAGTACAGGTTGGCCGCAGCGTCCGCCGCCAGCTCTTGCTGCAGGGCGAGAAATCCGGCCTCGGCGCGCAGCGCGCCAGCACGAAGCTGGAACACGACATCGCGGGAGGCGTCGTGCACCCAGGTGCCCGCCGCGAGACCATCCACCGCGTTGACGATGAGATAACAGGTCGGGGACACCGCACAGTCGGTAGGAAAACCGCGGGTGGCGGCGTGAACCACCGTCGACAGCGCCTCGAAGCTGATCGGCCTGCGCAGGAACCGCCGGGTCGAGCCGCGCCGCAGGATGACGGCTTCGATCGGTTCGTCGATGGCGCTCGGGGCGAGCGGAGCGAGCGGCACCGCGGGGCCATCGGGGGTGACGAACGGCGGGTGGACGGCTCCCCGCACGGCGCGGACCTCGGCCGGGTCGTGGAGCGCCGAGGCCGCGTGGGCGCGCAGGATCGCGGGATAGCGGATCTCCTCGCGGGAATACGGCAGAACCCGCGGCGCGAGCGGCGGCAGCACCGCGGGTGCCGGAGGTTCTGGTGGGGCGCCCGTGCCGAGCGCGACCACACCGAGCGCGCCTTCCTGCTCGGGGTCGAGCCCGAGCAGGGCGGTGAGGCGGTCATCGACGAAGGCCTGCACGATCCGCGCAGGGATGCTCGCCGCAGCCGCCAGCGCGAGCAGATTGGCGAGGATGGTGCCCGCGTCCCAGAAGGCGTGTCGCCAGGCGCGGGCGCGATACTTCCAGGCATTGCGCCAGAAGGTACTGGTGTAGACGAGGAGCACGGGGGCGGCCACGACGCTGGGCTCGCTGGCCGTGGCCTCGACGACCGTCCCCCGGAAATCGCCTTGGCGGAGCTGACGGAGGGCATGATCGTGGGGGCCGTAATGCCACACGCCAGCCTCGAGGTCCGGGAGCGGACCGGTCACCAGGTAGAGGTCGATGTGGTAGAGCGCTCCGGTGCAGGCCGCGGCCCGGAACCAGATCTCGCCGCCTGGCCAGCTGCGGTGGCGGAGCACGCCAGCAGAGAGGTGGAGGAGCCGGGCAAGCGCTCGCTGATCGAGCTCGCGGTCGCCCGCGGCGCAGGCTCCCACGCCAGCGATGGCCTCGAGGGCCGGGGCGGGCCCGGTCCCGATGTCCGCGGGCAGCGGCCGCGGCGCGAGTTCGGGATAGATCTTGAACGGCTGCGGCATGTTCGCCCAGTCGAGGACGTGCGGGTCGTTGCGCAGCCGCGCCAGCGAATGCGCGGTGGCCTCGTGGTACGCTCGCAGCGCCGCGGGGTCGTTGCGGCTCATGCCGCCGACCCTAGCGTGTGCCGCCCAGGGGGTCCACGGCGCCCCCCCAGGGAGCGGAGCGCGCCACGCCCGGCCGACCGATCGGTCGGCCGGGGTTGCATGAGGCCGCCAAAGCGGGCGAGAGTGCAGCACATTTCTCTCACCCGGAAGGAGCAAGGAGACGGACATGAGTCGCAAGGTGTACGTGGTCGGTGTCGGCATGACCAAGTTCGAGAAGCCCGGGGCGCGGGCCTGGGATTATCCCGACATGGCGAAAGAAGCCGGGACGAAGGCGCTCGCGGACGCCGGCATCGCGTACGATCTCGTCGAGCAGGTCGCGGTGGGCTACTGCTACGGCGATTCGACGTGCGGGCAGCGAGCGGTGTACGAGCTCGGCCTGACGGGCGTGCCGATCTACAACGTCAACAACAACTGCGCCACAGGCTCGACGGCCCTGTTCCTCGCCAAGCAGCTCGTCGAGGGGGGGCTCGCCGACTGCGCCATGGCCCTCGGCTTCGAGAAGATGGAGAAGGGCTCGCTCGGCGTGAAGTACCAGGACCGGACGAACCCGATGGACAAGCAGTTCAACGTCATGGTCTCGCTGCGGGAGTTCGCGCCAGCGCCGCCGGCGCCGCAGTTCTTCGGCAACGCCGGGCGCGAGCACATGGAGCGCTACGGCACGACGCGCGAGCAGCTGGCCAAGATCGGCGAGAAGAATCACCGGCACTCGGCGAACAATCCCTACTCGCAGTTCCAGGATGTCTACACGCTCGAGCAGATCATGAGCTCGCCGATGGTCTACGACCCGCTCACCAAGCTGCAGTGCTGCCCGACCTCGGACGGCGCCGCGGCAGCCATCCTGGCGAGCGAGGACTTCGTGAAGAAGCACAAGCTGCAGAAGACCGCTGTCGAGATCGCCGGCATGGCGATGGCGACCGACTTTCCCAGCACCTTCGAGGATCGGAGCTGCATCAAGCTGGTCGGCTTCGACATGACGCGGGCCGCCGCTCGCCGCGTCTACGAGCAGTCGGGACTCGGTCCCGAGAACGTGCAGGTCATCGAGCTGCACGACTGCTTCTCGGCGAACGAGCTCGTGACCTACGAGGCGCTCGGTCTTTGCCCCGAGGGCAAGGGCGGCGAGCTCATCGATTCCGGGGCGGTGACCTATGGCGGGCGCTGGGTCGTGAATCCGTCCGGCGGCCTGATCTCGAAAGGCCATCCGCTGGGAGCGACGGGCCTCGCGCAGTGCGCCGAGCTCAACTGGCAGATCCGAGGTCTGGCGGAGAAGCGGCAGGTGCCCGACGTGAAGGCAGCGCTCCAGCACAACCTGGGTCTCGGAGGCGCCGCCGTCGTCACGATGTACCGCAAGGCCGATCTGGCCTGATCGCGGCCCGCGTGGCGAGGCCCCTGCGGCGCGGCACGAGCGCCGCAGGCGGCCTCGCCGCAGGCGAGGTTGTGGCGCGACGACGGCCATGGATCCGCTGACGGGCTGCGTGGTTCTCCTGACGCGCGACTATCCGGAAACCACAGGGATCGACGGCAAGGAGGTGGAGGTCTGGCTGCGGGCGCCGGGCGGCCGGCCCCGGCCCAAGCTCGACCGGCACCTCGGCTCGGCCTTCGTGGTCGGCAGGGGGACGACGGCCGTTCTAGTGACGGCAGCGCACGTCGCCCGGCGCATGGACGTCGAGGCGCTCGTGTCCTTTCGCCGCGCTTCGGGAGGACGCGCGGGGGTGACGCTCGCGAAGCTCGCGGGCCGTTCCCGCGGGGCCCTGCCCTGGATCCATCATGGGCACGCCGACGTGGCGGCGGTCCGGCTGCGCTGGGTCCCGCCGAGCCTGCGCCGCCAGCTCCTTCCCTACGAGCGCCTGCATGCGGGCGCACGCGCACCGGACAGTGCCGAGCCCCTGCTCGTCATCGGCTTTCCGCTGGGGCTGTTCGCGGAGCAGGACTTCGCCCCCGTGATCAAACGCGCGCACACTGCGAGCGGGCTCGTCCGCTTCTACTCGGCCGACGGCGGGGTGGGCCAGCGCCGTGCTTCTTCGTCGACGAGGCCGGGGGCCATCTGACGGCCATCGTCCCGAGCCACGTGATCCGCCGGGTCGTGGCCCGTGCCGCCGGGTGAGACGCAGCGGCGCTGCGTAGCTTTTCGCGGGCGATCGGTGTAAGGGGACGCTCGTCCGCGAGGAGCGGGCCACGGGTGGGGATGCAGGCATGGCGGCGGGAAGTGGCAGTGGGGCGATGCGGGAGCACGCGGTGACCTCGCGGCTGGCGGCGTCGGTGGCGAGCGCCCGAGCCGACCGCCCGCGGGTGCGATTGCGCGGGCGGCCGATGATGGCCCTCGTGTTGGCGCCGGAGCCCCCGCTGGAGGCCTGGCTCGACGAGCTCACGACCCATCAGGAACGCTCGCCGGCGTTTTTCAGCGAGCGTCCGGTCGTCCTCGACCTGTCGGCGCTTCCCGTGCGGCCGGACGACCTCGCGGCGCTCGGTCGGGCGCTGGCCGAGCGCCAGATGCGCGTGGTCGCCCTCGAGAGCAGCGAGGCCGGGTGGGTCGGCGTGAGCGTCGCCGGGCTGCCTGCGGTCGCGGCCGCGGGACGCGGCGCCCGCACGGTCGACCCGCCCGACAGCGCGACGGGGGAAGGGGCCGGGGCACGAGCGACGGCGCTGCTGCTGGACGAGCCCGTGCGTTCGGGGCAATCGATCGTCTTCCCGGCCGGCGACGTGACGATCGTCGGCTCGGTCGCCTCCGGCGCCGAGGTCGTCGCCGGCGGGTCGATCCACGTCTACGGCGCCCTCCGCGGCCGGGCGATCGCGGGATCCGTGGGCAACCCGGCGGCGCGGATTTTCTGCCGGCGGCTCGAGGCCGAGCTGCTGGCGATCGATGGCCTGTACAAGACGGCCGACACCATGGCCGCGGAGCTGCGTGGGCGCGCTGTACAGGCGTGGTTGGAAGGCGAGGCCCTGCGCATCGCGCCCTTGGATTGAGGTCCGGGAAGGAGGACGAGGAGGATGGCAAAGGTGCTGGTCGTGACGTCCGGCAAGGGCGGCGTCGGCAAGACGACGTCGACCGCAGCGCTCGGCGCGGCGCTCGCGCAGGGCGGCGAGAGCGTGGTCGTGGTCGACTTCGACGTGGGCTTGCGCAACCTCGACCTGGTCATGGGGGCCGAGCGTCGCGTCGTCTTCGACCTGGTCAATGTCATCCAGGGCGATGCCAAGCTCCCGCAGGCCCTGATCCGCGACAAGCGCCTGGACAATCTGGCGCTGCTTCCGGCCTCGCAGACGCGCGACAAGGACGCGCTCACGCCCGAGGGGGTGGAGCGGGTGATCGGCGAGTTGCGGGAGCGCTTCGACTGGGTCATCTGCGACAGCCCGGCGGGCATCGAGAAAGGCGCCACGCTGGCCATGCGCCACGCCGATGCGGCGGTCGTCGTGACCAATCCGGAGGTGTCCTCGGTACGGGACAGCGACCGCATCATCGGTCTTCTCGACGCGAAGACCGAGAAGGCCGAGAAGGGCGAACGGATGGAGAAGCATCTGCTGCTGACGCGGTACGACGCGAGCCGGGCGGACCGCGGCGAGATGCTGAAGACCGACGACGTGCTCGAGATCCTCTCCATTCCGCTGCTGGGAATCATTCCAGAAAGCGAGGATGTTCTGCGCTCCTCGAACCTGGGCACCCCGGTCACGCTGGGCAATCCGCTCTGCGCGGCAGGGCGCGCCTACCGGGATGCGGCACGACGGCTGAAAGGGGAGACGGTGCCCATGATCCTGCCGAGCGAGCGCCGCGGGCTCTTTGCGAAGCTCTTCGGGCGGAGGGTGGCATGAGACGCTGGCTGACGTTGTTCGGGCGCCGTGGCTCGGCACCGGTCGCGCGGGAGCGGCTGCAGATCCTCCTCGCCCACGAGCGGGCCATGACCGGCAATGCCGATTTGCTCGCCACCATCCAGCAGGAGATCCTGGCGGTGATCGAGCGGCACGTGACGGTCGATCGCGACAAGGTGCAGATCAAGCTCGAGCGGGGCGATCCGGTCTCGACACTCGAAGTCGATATCGAGATCCCGACGCCGCTCGGCGCCACGCCGGCTCCGCGGCAGTCAGCGAGCGGCTGAGTCTTCGCCCGCAGTCACCCGGCGTCGCCACGTCCCGCCAGGTTGCCCTCGGCGACCCCGGGCGGCAGCGTGAGGCGCATGGAGGCCCCGAGCGCGCTGGCCATCGCGGCCGAGCGCTACCTGGCACGCGGCTTCGCCGTGGTTCCGGTGTACGGCGCGAGCGCGGGACGGTGCAGCTGCGGGCGCACGGACTGCCCGTCGCCGGGCAAGCACCCGCGGGTGCGCTGGCAGCGCTACGTCGCTGCGCGGCCGACCGCGGGCCGGGTCCGGGCCTGGTGGCGGCGTTGGCCGGAGGCGAACATCGGGGTCGTCACCGGTCGGGTGTCCGGGCTCCTCGTGCTCGATGTCGACCCCCGCAACGGGGGCGAGGACACGCTGGCCGCTCTCGTGGCGGTCCACGGACCGCTGCCGCCGACACCCGAGGTGCGCACAGGCGGCGGCGGCCGACACTGCTGGTTCGCGATCGCGGAGGTGGTGGCGAGCGGA
>Ga0209101_1000068_pt1 | contig 85125 bp, 75 predicted proteins | sample ConPoolayeCmetaG_FD_185481 | JGI IMG/M metagenome (GOLD analysis project Ga0209101, IMG submission 185481) | Hot spring microbial mat communities from California, USA to study Microbial Dark Matter (Phase II) - Cone Pool mat layer C metaG... ... | reverse complement strand
GTCGGATAGCGGATGGTCGAGAAAGTACCGTTGGCGCGCGGTTGGTGACGCTGACGGTCGCGATCATGGCGACCCGCAACGGCGCAGACGGCACGTTCGTCAGCGGATCGCCCTGGTATCTCATGTGGTCCCACGCCCGGAGGACGCCGACCGCGAGCGCCTTGTCACCCGGCCTCATCGGGTCGTCGTCTTCGGTCAGCGAACTCCTCCACCCGAGTGTCGGGCCTCAGGGCCACCGCAACGGCTCGGGATGGGCCGCCGTTCAAGGCGGGCAGCGCGGCGCACGACGGGGTGAGGTCGGTCACCACCCCCTAGGCGACGCGCGTGGCCAGGCACCTGGAGTGCGTCGCTGCTGCGCGTGTCCGGCCCGTGCAGGCCATGACGGCGCCTGGGCGTCCGACTGAGCAGCCGCCCAGCCGAGCAGCGCTCTCTCCGGCTCGGGGCGCCTCCCCTCCGCAGAACCCGCACGGAGCCCAGCAACGGACGTGGGGTCTTGTGGCTCCGGACGCGCCGAACCGCGCGCCGTGGTCGGATGCCGCGCTGGATCATGGCGAGGAGATGCTTCGGATCGATCGTCCGCGCGCGCGCCTGGATCTCGCCAGCAGAGCGCGATTGCAGGCCCTTCGCCTCGCCGAGCATCGACTGAAAGACAGAGCGGAGCTGTTCGGCGTCGATCCTGCGGCCGCTCGCGTAGTAGCGCTTCGCCACGTGACCCAGCGCGTAAGTCGTCGCGAACGCGAATGCCGAGCCGGTCGCCTGGCGGCCGAGCGACCCGAACAGCCCACCGCCCGCTTGCTTGAGCAGACCGCCGAGCAGCTTGCGGCCGATCGCCTCGAGGTACTGCGAGGTGAGCCCGATGCCGAGTGTCGCGAGCAAGTCCTTCACATGGCCGCGGTCGAGCTCGAAGCCGTAGGCGCGCCCGACGTTGTAGACGAGGCGCATCTGTAGCGGGATCACCGCCATCGAGGCGAGCGACTGCGGCAGCAGCTCGAGCCCCCCAGTGAGGATGGCGGTGTTGAGAATGGTCTTGTCGAGCGCGGCCTCGTCGGGCGCGGCCGCAGCTGGAGCCGGAGCCGCCGAGTCCAAGCCTGCGGGCGAGGTCGGCGAGGAAGGTCCGCTCGGCCTCGGTCATGGCCCGACTGTTTCCGAAGCAGCGATGGCACGCAAGCGAGGGTGCACTGCGCGCGGCGGCGGGTGCGGGTCGCGGCCCGAGGTCCTGGCGGCCTGCACCTCCCGCGCGAGCTAGCTAGTTGATGTTGCCGACCACCTCGGCCGCGAGGCCGTATGCCTTCACCCAGTCGTACGGCAGGTAGGCGTAGCCGGCGTCGCCGAAGCATCTGCCCCAGGAGTTTTTCACGATTAGGTAGCCGCCCCCCGAGGCCGCCGGGGCGCCCGCCGGGAGCTCCTCGTTGTCGATCCAGCCGGTGACGAGCACGGCGTGTGCCCCCCGATCGCACTCGCACCCGGGCGCGGGCGTGCAGAGGGGCTGTCCATTCGAGCCGGTCGTGATCGGGCAGTGCGGCCCGCGATAGGTGACGTAGCCGTTCACGTTCTGCTCCCAGGAAGGAGCCACCAGGAAGCTGTACACCACCGGCTTCTGGAAGATTGCGACCGCCAAGAGGATCGAGCCGAGAGAGGCGATGGGGTTGTCCGCGCTCCACAGCGAGCCCCACTGGGTCGGACGGAAGCCAGATGTAGTCGCGATCGTCGGCCCGATGGCGCCGCAGAGGGTAGCGCCGAGGATGCGAACGCAGACCAGCCGCCCCTGATGGTTGGTGTCGGAGCAGAAGGCGCTCTCCGCGCCACCGTAGCCGACGCAGGAGTTGGCGTAGGTTTGGGTCGTATCGTTGGCGGTCCGCGAGCGCGACGGATTGTAGTCCCACGCCTCCTCGAAGGGGAAGCGGTAGTCGGTGCCGACGATCTTCGCGAGCACGTCGGAGGGCCAGGCGCCGTCCCCGTAGGTCGATGGATACCAGATGTGCTTCGTGAGGAAGTTCAGGTGCTGCTCCGAGAGGTTGATCCAGCGGGAATACTTCTTCGCCACCCAAAGCTCGGTGGCCGCCGTCGTCGCGAAGTCCCAGCAGGTGCCGCGGCCGGCCTGGTCCTTCACGCAGGTGGCGAAGAACTTGAGCGGCCAGGCCCGGTTCTGCCACACGCCTGTCGCCCGCGGCCCACAGGCCGGGTTCGTGTCGCCAGAGCGGTCGGTGCCGTCGCCGGCGCCCTCCTCGGCGCCGCAGCTCGCCGGGTAGCCGGGCGGCGGCAGCCCCCCGGGCGGGATGAACGCCAGGAACCGCTTGACGATGGTTGCGAGGTAGGCGTTGCGGCTGCGCACGATCGCCGGCTGGTCCCGGACCTGCTCGGGCGGCAAGAGATCGAACTGCCCGGGCAGCGCGGGATCGATCGCGGCAAGGCCGTCGTACGCGCTCGAATAGATGAGGAGCTGGTTCTCGTCGGTGGGAAAGGTGCGCAGCGACCCTGCCACGGCGCCCCTCACGAACCGCCGGCCGTGTGTGATCGCCCTGCCCTCGGCGCCCGTCGCGTCGGTGAAGCGCAGCACGAAGTTGCCGCCGTCGCCCGGGGTGACGGCGTCGTCGTTCGGATCGACCCCGCCAGTGTACTGCGCCGCGAAGTCGGGGTTCGCCGCGAGGAACGCGGCCACCGTCTCCTCGTCAGCGGCTTCCCGCGCCGCCTCGGCGGCTGCATCCGCCGCCAGCTGGTCGGGACCGATGCTCCGAAAGTCCGGGCGCCTCGTGATCTCCGTCCACTGTCCCGGGTCGACGACGAGCGCGCCCTCCGGCGGCGTCGAGCGGGGTCCGCCGAGCGCGTCCGCCGGTAGCGCGAAGGTCGAGTCGACGACGCGGCGAAGGCGCGGCTTCGCACTGCGAAACCGCGCCGACAGCGACTCGCACGTCGCCCCGTCGAGCTTCGCCACCAGCGTGACGCGGCCGCCGAGGCTGCCGCAGCCCTTCCATCGTGCCGTGAGCACGGTGCCCTTGCGCGTGAGCTTGCGCTTCGCCGTCGTGGCCGGGCAGCCGCTCGCGACCGAGACCTGCGTGGCGTCGATCACGATGGCGTCTTCGCCGGCGCCTCCGGGCACGAGGGGCTCCCCGGCGACAGGAAACCGGCCCCCGGGGCACGCAGCCGGCTTCGGAGGCTTTTTCGCTTCGGTGAGCCCGAGCCCCAAGACGAGCGCCAGCCCTGCCGCCACGATCACCGGATGCCGCATGACACACCCCCTCCGCGACGAGCCCCCTGGAGGCCCTCCGCCGCCACGATGCCGCATATCACGGTTCTCCTCGACTCGACCAGTGGCCGCTCGCTGTCGAGTCGCGGCGTCCTCGAACTTTTTTCTGGCCAAGCCGCCGCGGGGCATGGTATCCGAGCCGAACCTTATCCGCCGAACCGCGCGTTCCCTGAGGGGGAAGCGGGCTCACAACCGCAGGTGCTTCGCCTTTTGCGAGGGTGCGTTCGGCTCTCCGCCACGCCACTGGTCGCCCCTCGATGCTCAGCGAAAGGTCGCCTGTATGCCTGCCTTCTTCTCCCTCGTTCTGCTGCTCCTCCTGCTCGGGGCCGGCCGCGTCGTCGACGCGGCCGTGCCCGACCACCCGGCACTTGCGGAGAAGTCCGCGCTCGCGGCCCCGTGGACGCGCGTCGACCGCGCGGTGCGCGAGACCATCGCCGGGGCAGCGCCGAGCCCGCGGGGACGGCTTGCGCCGCGGAGCGCGATCCCCCGCGATCCCGCGGGGCGTATCCGGCTAGCCGTGTACGTATCGAGCTGGGGAACCAGCGAACGGGCACTGCTCGAAGCTGGCGGGCTCCGCATCACCTTCGAGAGCGCACGCTTCGGCTTCGTGGAGGGGTGGGCCTGGCCGGACGAGGTCGGCGGGCTGGCGAGCCTCGACTTCGTCACCACCGTCCGGCCGGTCGCTCCCCCCATCACGAATACCGGTAGCGTCAGCTCGCAGGGCGACACCATCCACCGTGCCAATATCGCCCGGCAGACCTTCGGGGTCACCGGCGCAGGGGTCAAGGTCGGTGTGCTTTCCGACAGCGTCGACGGGCTGAATACCGCAGTTGCGAGCGGCGACCTGCCGGCCGGCGTGCAGGTGCTCCAGGCCGGGACGGGGCTCGGCGAAGGCACGGCCATGCTGGAGATCGTTCACGATCTCGCCCCGGGAGCGCCGCTGGCCTTCTACGGCCCGAACTCGTCCGGCGACATGATCGCCGGCATCGAGCAACTGGCGGCCAACGGGGCGTCGGTGATCGTGGACGACATCTGGTGGTTCGACCAGCCGATCTACGAGGAAGGGCCGATCGCCCAGACGGTCAACGACCACGTCGCTCGCAACGTCGTCTATGCAACCTCGGCCGTCAACTCGGCTCAAAAGCACTACGGCTCGACGTTCAGCAGCGCCGGCGGGAGCCGGCCGTTCCACCAGTTCGCTCCGGGTCAGACGCGCCAGCGGATCACGGTGCAACCGGGCAGCGCCCGCATCATGCTCTACTGGGCGGATCAGTGGGGAAGGTCGGCCAACGACTACGACCTCTACCTGGTGACCCAGGACGGCACCGTCATCGCGCAGAGCGACAACGAGCAGAATGGGGACGACCTGCCGCTCGAGTCGCTGACCGTCACCAACGAGGGCCGGCCGGCGCAAGCCTTCATCGTGGTGCAGCTCTTTAACGGAAGCCCCCGCCGCTTCGACATCTTCTACAACAACGTCACCGAGATCGAGTTCGGGTCGCCGGTATCCAGCATCCCGGGCCATGCCAATGCGCGCGGGGCGATTACCGTGGCGGCCGCGAATGTCGACAACCCCTTTGTCATCGCCGATTACAGCAGCCGGGGGCCATGCAACATCGTCTTCCCGGTGCTGGAAACGCGTGCCAAGCCGGACATTACCGGGATCGCTGGCGTGGCCGTCACGGGAGCCGCGGGCTTTTCGAACCCCTTCTTCGGCACCTCCGCGGCGGCGCCCCATGTCGCGGCGCTCGCGGCTCTTGTCCGCCAGGCCAATCCCCAACTGTCCGCGACGCAGATCAAGGAACTGCTCATGGCAACGACGACCGACCTCGGCGACGTCGGCTACGACTACACCTTCGGCGCCGGAGGTGCCGACGGCTTCTCGGCGGTGGAGCGTGCCCGCGCCCTGCTCCCGGTCGATCCATGTGCCGGCCAGACCATTCCCGCCCCTCTGCTCAATCGCATCACTCGTGCGCAGGCGGCCCTGGCCGCGGGGAAGCTCAAGCGAGCCAGGGGGCTCGGCCGCAAGGCGCGAAAGCTCGCGAACGGCTACACGCGCGGGAAGCGGCCGAAGCTGACGGCGGAGTGCGCCGGGGCCATCGCCGCAGCCCTGCCGTGAGGGGTCGCCTCGGCGGCCCTACGCTCTCCGCCTCAGTCGATGTACCCGAGCTCGCGCAACCGCTCGCGGACGGCGTCGGGGATCTCGCCTGCCCCTGGCGCGCCATCGCCCGGTCGCTCGGGCGGACGGCATGCCTCGAGCCACTGTCGTGCGTGCTCGCGCAGACTGCGCGCCTGCGGACGCGAGCCTCCGAGGTCGCGGCGCTCCCCGGGATCCTGGGCCAGGTCGTAGAGCTCCAACGTCTCGGGGTCGGCGTTGTAGATGGCCTTCTGGTCGCCGTCCCGGACGGCGACGTTGACGTCGCCACGCTGGGTCTGAAACGGTCCCATGTGCTTCTTGCGGTTGATGCGCATCGCGGGCACCTGCCGCGGCGCCGGCGCTCCTGGATGCGTGCCCTCTAGCAGCGGAAGGAGCGAGCGGCCGCGGAACCCGACCGCAAGATCGCTCCGCCCGAGCACGGCGAGGATCGTGGGGGCCACATCGACGAGCGACACCGGCTCACGAACCCGCGTACCGCCCCGCCGCCCGCCGGGAAGCTTCACGATGAGGGGCACGCGGACGACCTCCTCGTACAGCGATTGACTGTGGAGCCAGCCGCCGTGGTCACCCATCTCCTCGCCATGGTCGGAGAGGAGCACGAAGAGGGCGCGCTCCCACACGCCGAGCCGCCGCAGCGTCGCCACCACGCTGGCGAGGTGCTCGTCGGCATGCTGGACGGCCGCGTCGTACAGCACGCCCGCTGGCTGGAGGAGCGCATTCAGATCGTCGAGCAGCGCCTCCTGCAGCGCCGTCGTGTTCGTGGTCCCGGGAGGCAGGCCCGCCGCGAAGTCCGTGCGGGTCGCCCTCCGGTAGCGATCGACGAGATACTCGAGCCGGTGCTTGTACGCCTGCGCCGTGCTGTCGCGCTGCCGCACCAGGCGGCGCGGAACGAACCACGGATCATGGGGCTCCACCGTGTGGATGTAGAGGAAGAACGGCCGATCCCGGTGCTCCCGGACCCAGCCCGCGATCACCTCGCCATCGATGCGCCACCGATCGACCAGGTGGTCGTACCCGCGGTCGAGGCCACTCATCGGCCCGACGTACGGATTGGCATAGAAGGCGGCGGTGGGCCGACCGGCCGCGCGCAGGCGTTCGGCGAGGGGGACGAGGGTGGGCGGAAGCCGGTCGCCGTCGACCACGACTCCGTGCTCGCAGGGAAAGGTCGACGTCATGATCGACGGCACGGAGGGCAGCGTCCAGGGGGCCGGGGCGTAGGCCTGCTCGAAGACGATGCTCTCAGCGGCGAGCGCATCCATGGCCGGGGTGATGGCCTGGGAATAGCCGTAGGGACCCGTCCGGTCGGCGCGAAGGGTGTCGATGAGGTAGACGACGACGGGCGCTGCGTCCGGATCCCGGGCCACGGGCCCCTCGTTCGCATCCCGGGCGCAGCCGGCCCCGAGGAGCATCCCGACGACACCCAGTACCGCGCACCAAGGCCGGCCCCGCGGCGACCGGTGTCTGTCCATGGACCGGGTTCTAGCTGCCAGCGAGGCGCCGTGCGAGGGCCAGCGCGCTCACCGGACGAGCACCATGAGAGCGCGGGTGGTAAGGCTCCCGCCCCACCACGGACGGCGCCCCCAGATGGCGACGGTCGTGCCTGGGCGGAGATCGGCGAGCGTCGCCGGGCCTGTCGGTACGGCTATGACGGTCGCGACATGCACGCGAATGTGCTGCATCGCGCCCGGAGAACGGACCACGACGGTACCGTCGTCATAGCCCTCGACGATCCCCATGACGTCTGGCGGACCGGCGGGAGGGAGCGAGCGGAGCCCGGCAAGCATCGCGGCGGGAGTCCACGCGGCGTCCGGCAACGCGGCACCGCGCACCAGGCGGTTTGCCGCGGCCATCGCCACGAAGCCCAGAAGCAGGGTGGCCAGCGCTGCGCGCCGCAGCCCCTTCGGTGTCGCCTCAGTCAAGCCGGACGCTCCCGAGCGGAATCCACTCGACCGACGGCCCGCCGGGGCCGAGATCGACGATTCCCAGCTCGACCAGGTGCGGGCCGGGCGCCAGAAAGGATGGCGCCACCAGATGCACCTCCTCGACAAAGGGCGATGCCGCGCCGTCGCGCGCTGCGCGCCTCCAGTTCCCGCGTCCGACCTCGTGGGCGGCGAAGCGCACACCACCGATTCGGGGCATCACGACTGGTGGGGTCTGGCCCTCGCCGCTCCACACGGTGCGCAGGCGGACCCGGCGATCGGGTGTCGCCTCCGGCGCCAGCGTGTAGCCGACGAACGTGTCCGACCCGACGCGACGATCGAGCCGATGGGCGACTGCCGAATCGGGCGGCGGCGGCGGAACGGTCAGCACGCGATACAGCACGAGGTCCGGGTGGATACCCGCAACGGTCGCGACAGCCCAAGGGTCCGGCGGCAGCGCGGCGGGTGCCAGGCCCCAGCGCGCCGGCGTGTCGAGGCGGCTGCCGACGAGGCGCGCCTTCACGAATCGCGGCGACGGATCCGAGGCTGGCAGCGGCGCCTCCACCGATGCCAGCCTCACGTCGGTGCGCCCGCCGCGGAAGCGGCGCCAGTAGGCGATGTCCTGCCCGAAGGCGCCGCGGCCGGCGACGAGCTCGCTGCCCGCTGGCACCGCGGCCAGTGCGGCGGCGAGGAAGTCGCCGACGGCAGTGTCGCGCGAGCGGTCGGCGCGTGCGATCCCGAGCGCGGCGAACGGCACGAGGACGGCGAAGAGCGCCGCAGTCCCCACCGCCGCCAGGGTGCGTGGCAGCGCGCGGCCAGCGTGCAGGCGCCGGACTGCGGCCGCCACTGCCTCGGCGCCGAATGCCATGAAGAGCGCAAACATCGCGTGGCTCGGGATGAAGAACACCTCGCTGTCGGGCATGCCGACGCGTGCCGCGAGGACGACGTTCGTGGCGTACAGGCCGAAGAGCAGCCAGAACGCGCGCGGTGCCGTCCAGGCAAGTCGCCACATGCCGAGGCAGCCGAGAGCGACGCCTGGCGCCGTGAAGTTCTCCACGACCAAGCGCTGGTAGAGCACCAGGCGGCCGGGCATGGCCGCGAGGGGCACGGTGAAATGCCCCGAGGTGACCCAGCCGAGCGTGTAGTCGAAGAAGGTCGGCCAGGTGTCGGGGGCGGGGTTGGGGAAACGGGCGGTCTCGGCGCGCAGCGGAAGCCACGCAAACTGGACAAGCCCCGCCACGAAGGCGAGGGCGGCGAGCGCGAGCATGCGCCGCCGTCGCAGGAGACGCTTATCGGACAGCACCGCGAAGAGCGCGTAGGCCGGCGCCAGCGAGAGATTCGAGAGATGCATTCCGAGCGACAGTCCACAGGCACACGCGAAGGCGACGAAGCACCGCTCGCGCGCGGGGTCGCGCGCCCACGCCAGCAGCAGGGCGAGAACGCCCACGACGGCGAATGCATTCGGGGCGTACACCTCGGTGATCACCGCCTGGGACCAGAGCGTGCTGGACATGCCGAAGACGAGCCCGGCGAACGCCGCGGGTGCGAGCTGCAGCCCGACCCGGCCTCCAACCGACACGAGCAGACCCGCGGCGCCCGCGGCGAGCGTGGCCGACAACAGGTTGGTGCGGTATGCCACCTCGCCGATCGGGAACCAGGTGAAAAGAAACGCGAGCCAGGTGTAGAGAGGATATCCGCTCGGGTGCGGCAGCCCGAGGGTCGCTGCGGCCATCGTCAGCTCGTGGCTGTCGCCCTCCGATGCCGAGAGGCCGGGCGTGAGCGTCCGCGCATAGAGGAGGAAGCAGACGGCGAAGACGCTGTATGCGGCAGCCGCACGCACCGCCGGCCAGTCGTCGGGATGTCGTCCGTGGCGCGTCATGGCGGTAGCCCAACACCGCGGAGAACCAAGTCGGCAGCGTGCGCGATCGCGGGTTCCATCGCCGCGATCATCGTCTCGCCCAGGACAGTCTGTCGAGGCCGAGCACGAGCGCCGGGTTCCCGGCGAGCTTCGGTTCCGCTGGCCCCGTTGCTCCCGGGCGGCAGATTGCCGAAAGGCAGCGAGCCCGCATCGAGCCGAGCGAGTACGACGACGAGGAGGGTCCCGGCCTGGCGAACCCTGCGTGTACGTCGTTCTAGCAACGCGTGTAGCCCAAGGCCCGCGAAAGCTGTTATGCCGACGGTCGCGACGGACATGAAACGGTCGGCGCCACGCAGGTGGCCGAAAAACGGGACCTGGTCGAGCCACAGGATGGGCAGCGGGATGGCCACATTGCCGAGCCAGAGGAAGCCTGGGCCAAGCGCGAGGCCGACGCCGGCGATGGCGAAGGCGGCCAGGCCGGCCGCCTGTGCTCGCGAGGCCGGAAGGCGTCCAGAGACGCAAGCGACCGCCCCGACCAGCGCGAGAAGCAGGGCTACACGCCCCGCATCCGGGCGGTCGTTCGCGCGCGGTGCGATGCCGAGAAGCCGGGCCAGCCGGTGGGCCAGGCCTGCCGGACCGTCGAGCGGATCGAGATGCTCGAGCCTGCCGGCGACGTTGTTGCGGATGGCCGTGGCAAGGTCGACACGGAGATCATCCTGCGTCGCGGCGGCGTATCTGCTGGCGATGCCGACTGCTAGGATGGTAGCCGGGAGCAGCGTGGCTGCGGCCAGGGCGATCGAGGTGGGCCGCAGACGGGATCGTCCGGCGAGCAACCGCGCGCTGAGGTAGGCTGCGCCGACAAGGAGCGCATAGACCGTGCCGTAAACCCCGAGTCCGACCTGGACGAGGGCGACGGCCCCGAGCAGCACTGGCGCCCGACGATCGCCCTCGAGCATGCGGTCGATGGCGAGGACGATGAGCGGGAGGCAGAAGACGGCCGTGACGTGCAGCCACATGCCCAGGACCGCCATCTGGTAGGGCGTGAATGCGAACAACACGCCAGCCGCGACCGCCGCGGCGCGGTCGCCGGCCGAGGCGTGCAGGATCAGCGCGGCCATCCCGAGCGCGGAGGCGAAGGACGTGGCGACCACGAGCAGATGCAAGCTCGCGAGCGGAGACGCGCCGAGGGCGCGCAAGAGAGCGTACACACGCGCGAAGCCGAGGAGATGATCGGAGCCCACCAGCGCGTTCCGCGCCGGGTAACACATGTTTGCGTCGAAGACGTTCATCGACCCAGACGCCACCGAGCCGCGAATCCATTCGAGCGCGTAGGCGAGGATGAACTGGTCGAAGCGATAGTCAGCGCCGGGCAGGATATCGCCCGCGCGCATGGCGAGAGGCCATGTGAACCCCACCGTAGCGGCGGCGAGGACCAGGATGAGAGGGGTGCTCATCCTGGGCGTCTCGCCCGGCGTCCGAGCCCGCGGGAGGGGGAGGGACGCCGCGCTCATCTGAGGATCACGACGTCCACCCGCTGCCTTCCCCAGGCGCGAGCGGCCCGGTGGCGGCGGAAGTACACGTCGAGCCGCTCGGGGCCCCGGATCGCCGAGCCTCGGTCTTCGACGACGCCGTAGCCGTAGCCCGGCACGAACATGCGTGTCCCGAAGGGATAGTGGTGCGTGTCCGCTGCCAGCGTGCCGTCTCGCGGCAGCCACAGCCACGGCAACAAGAGGCGAACGGGCACCATCCAGGGATGCACCAGGGTGTCGACCGAGAATAGTCCTGGCTGTGGCTCGCGCGGTCTGGTGCCGCTGGCGGTGCGGCCCGAGTAGGGCTGGCCCGTCTGCCTGCCGGCCCGGACGTAGCGGTTCCAGAAATCGAGCTTCAGATATGTCCAGCTGCCGCGCTCCCAGCCCGAGCACTCGCCGCAGCCGCAATACGCGGTGACTTCCATGGAGCGCACGGTGCGGGTGGCACAGCCGCTGGCGGCAACGAGCAGGCCCGCAGCGAGGGCCACGGCCGCGAGGCGGCGCCGCATCGTCGCTCGACGGCCCAGCGGAACCGCGCGGCGGCGCGTGGCGGAGATCGTGTCGCCGCTAGCCGTAGTACGCAGGAACGACGACACCCAGAAGCGCGTAGCCATTGAAGCCCAGCATGAAGAGGGTGGACGCAAGCGTCGCCAGGGCACGACTCCGTGGCGTGGTGGCATGCCACACGCCGGCGAACATCACGAGCGCCCACGGGACCAGCGCCGGGAACAAGAGGCGCCCCTGCGGCTGGATTTCCGACAGGTTGAAGCGGAGCGTGCCCGCTGCGGTCAGGACGATGCCCAGGCTCAGCACGGCGAGGATCCTGACCGCGGCGGGCTGTCGGCAGCGGCGCAATCGCCAGAGGTAGACCAGCGTGACCATTGTCCCGCTGCCGCACAGGGCGAAGGCGAGCAGCGACAGCGCTCGCGGCACGGCGACGTTCGCCCAGCCAAAGCGGGCGAAGAAAAGGTCGATGAAGAGCGGAGACGGGATGCCAGCGAGGTAGTCCCAGTGGAAGGCATCTGGCCGCAGCCGCAGCGTCGTGCCGAGCATGTGCGCGAGCGCGGAGCGCGCCTCGGGAAACGCCGCATAGTAGAGCCCCGGAATGGCCACGGTGGGACAGGCGACCCACAGGGACGCGGCGAGCCACGCGCGCGGGGGACGTGGCCTGGCGAGAAGCGGCGCCAGGAGCCCGATTGGCACGATGGACACGAAGGTGAACTTGCTGAGCAGCCCGAGGCCGAGCGAGATCCCTGTCCCCAGCGCGAGTCTGCGCATCCCGGCCGTCTGGACCTGCATCGAAGCCGCGAAGAGGAAGACCAGTGCGGCGAGGGCGTTGGCCGTGCTGTCGCTTCGCACGGTCGCGGTGACGAAGGTGAACTGCGGCAGGAACGCCACCCAGGCGGCCGCTGCGAGTCCGAGACGCCCGCCCGGATCGAGCAAACGGCCGCAGCGGTATGCTGCATAGAGGACGGGCAGGCCGAGGAAGCTCGAGCAGAGCCTCATGATCGCCAATCCCCAGTGACCGCTCCAGATGTGCAGGAGACGGCGGTCGGGGTGCAGGAAGAGGGGGGCGTGCGCGAAGCGATCGGGGCAGAAGCCGGGATCGAGTCGGGGAATGACGCGGGGGAGCAGGCTCGGAAGGGCCGCATCGAGGATGCCGTAGACGAGGGCGGCAGGGAGGTAGCCCAGGGCCGGCTGGAACCATTCGTAGTTCGAGGACAGGTACGGGTAGTCGCGACAGAAAACGGAGGTTTGGCGGACGGCTGGTTCGAGGGGAGGGCATCCACGGGGAAGGCGTCACGGAGGCCTCCGTACGCCGCCATCGGCGTGCCAGGGGGCCGGCGGCTCCACGACGGGCGCTGGCCGGGATGCGGGCTGGCACGAGGGACACCAGAAGGTGACCCGCTCGGGGTGGCGCGGCTCGGCGACGCGGATCGGGGTGCCGCACCGCCGGCAGGGCGCCCCGGCGCGACCGTAGACCCAGTGGCGGTGCCCACGGCGTGCATCTCCCGTCGTGACATGCATGCCGGTCGTGCGGTTCGCGTCGAAGAGGCGCACGAGCAGCGCGATGAGTCCCGCGGGGTCGCGCATGGCACCCACCGGCGTCCAGGGATCGAGGCCGCGGAGAAAGCACAGCTCGCTCTTCCACACATTGCCGGGTCCTGCCATCACCCGCTGGTCGAGCAGCGCCTCGCCAATCGCGCGCTCGGGGCGAGCGAGGAGCCGGCGCAGGGCCTCCGCCCCGTCCCAGTCGGGGCCCAGCGGATCGGGCCCGAGATGACCCAGATACGCGCCTTCGTCCGCGGTGCGCCACAGCTCGACGACGGGGAGGCGGTAGCCGACAGCGATCCACTCCGCCGTCGCCAGGACGAGCCGCACCTGCCAGCCAGGTCCGCCACGCCAGCGCTCGCCGGGGCGGCAGAGCGACCAGCGGCCGTCCATCCGCAGATGCGTGTGCACGGTGAGGCCACCCCCGATCCGGACGAGGAGATGCTTGCCGCGCGATCGCACCTCCTCGACGAGCCGACCGGCGAGATCGACCGTGGCGAGCCGGGCGACGCGGAAGTCGCTGCGGATCACGGTGCGGCCAGCGAGCGCGGCATGCAGCCGCGTAGCCGTCGCGAAGACCGTGTCGCCTTCAGGCACGGACGCGCATCCCCCAGGGCGTCGGACGAAACCCTGCCTGCGCGAGTGCCCGGCCGACCGGGCCCTCGAGGACGGGGGCATCGTTGGCGCGCTGCACTTCGAGCCGGCCGAGGCGTCCCTCGCGCGCGGCCGCGCCGAGCGCCGCTGTGGCCACCTCGAGCACGCGCTCGTCGTCGGTGAAGGACAGCAGCGTTCGCCCTCCGCGCTCGATGTAGAAGACGAGCCGGCCGTCGACCAGGACGACGCTTGCGCCAGCCTTGCGCCCGGGCCGGTGGCCGCCTTCGCGGACATCCCGTTCTGGCCACGGCAACGCTGCACCATAGGGGTTCGCCGGATCGGCGGCTGCGAGCACGACAGCGCTCGGCTCCGATGGGACGGCGCTCCGCAACCGTTCCACGGCCCCGGGATGCGCGAACTGGGCGCCCCCGAGCGCCTCGACGAAGTAGCCGCGGCGACAGCGGCCAGCCTCCTCGGCCGCCTTGAGCACAGGATAGATGGCCGCGAACCCGCCCGGGATCCGTTCCGTCGCAAGCACCTCCCGCGTGACGATGCCGTGACGCAGAAGCAGCTGCTCGGCGAGCGCGTGCAGCCGCCGGGTCGCATCGGCGGAGCGTGTCGGGAGAAGGCTCCAGCGCCCGGCGCCCGCCGGTGGGCCGAGCCGGCTCGTACGCCCCGGCTGCGTTGCGAGCCCGGGCCGCACGGGGTGGCGAAGCATGGCCCGCAAGGGAGCAAGCGTGTCGTTGGTCACGAGGCCGGCCCAGACGAGATCCCAGAGCGCGAGGAGGAGCGCGGTGTCGTGTTCGGGCGAGACCGTCTCGGCGAGCTGGCGGAAGAACCGTGCGCCCCCGCTCGCCAGGGCGTCGAGGATCTGCTGTGCAAGGGGCGACGGCTCGAGCGGGAGCGGATCGGGGAGGAGGAAGGGGGCGCGCTCGGCGAGCGCGAGCACGATCCAGCCATCCCGCTGCCCGAGGGCCCCGGCACCCGCCCACACGATCTCGCCTGCCGCTCCGAGCTGGTCGAGCAGGGCAGGGGCGTAGCCGGGGAGCCGCGCCGGCAGGATCTGCGACTCGAGCGCGGAGGCGGGGAGCGGGACGCCCTGGATCTGTTCGATCACGCGCACCAGCGCGTGCAGCTCACCCCGGCGTCCGGCCGTCGTCGAGAGGCCGTGCCAGCCGAGGGTGAAGCGGGCGAGCTGTTCGGCAGGCACGGGCTCGATCTCCCGCCGCAGGGCAGCGAGCGACCGGCGGCGCAGCCGGCGCAGGACCTCGACGTCGATCCATTCGCGTCCATGCCCCTGGGGGCGGAACTCGCCCTCGACGACCCGTCCCTCGCGCTCGAGCGCGGCCAGGGCGCTTTCGACCACGGCAACGCCGAGGCCGAAGCGACGCGCGATGTCCTCGGGAACGAAGGGGCCGTGCGTGCGCGCGAAGCGGCCCACGAGTTCGCCGAGTGGATCGGGGCTCGGCTCGAGGAAGGCATGGGGAATCCCCGGCGGCAGCGCGACGCCGAGCGCATCGCGGTAACGGGCCGCGTCCTCCACCGCGATCCAGCGCGGTGCGCCGGCGATCCGCACCGGGACGGCGCGGCGAGCGCGCTCGAGGGTGTCGAGCCATTCCGGGGCTCCTCCGCGTGCCTCGATCTCGGCGGTCGAAAGGTCACCCAAGAGCCGCAGCACGTCGTGCAGCTCGTCGACCGACCGCACGGGAGGGGCGTCGCCCAGGCGCTGCAGCTCGAGCTCGAGCGTGGCCAGGGCGCCAGCATCGAGCAAGTCGCGAAGCTGCGTGCGTCCCAGAAGCTCCGCGAGCAGCGAGCGGTCGAGGGCCAGGGCCTGCGCGCGCCGCTCGGCGAGCGGCGCGTCGCCTTCGTAGAGGAAGGCGCTCACGAAGCCGAACTGCAGGGCGGCTGCGAACGGAGACGGGCCGGGCGTGTCCACCTCGACGACATGCACCTCCCGGCGCCGCACGGCCCCGAGCACGGCGGCGAGCCCCGGGAGGTCGAACACCTCCTGGAGGCATTCCCGATAGGTCTCGAGCAGGATGGGGAAGGTCGCGTGGCGGCGTGCCACCTCGAGGAGGGTCGCCGCCTTCTGCCGCTGCTGCCACAGCGGCATGCGAGAGCCGGGGCGGCGGCGGGGCAGCAGGAGGGCGCGTGCCGCGCACTCGCGGAAGCGGCTGGCGAAGAGCGCGGACGTCCCGACCTCGGCGGTGACCAGCGTGTCCAGCTCGTCGGGATCGAAACACACCACATCTGCGAGCGGCACGTCGTCGCCGTCCGGTAGGCGCAGCACGATGCCGTCATCGGTGTAGAGCGACTGGACGGGGACGCCGAGCCGCTGGCGCAGGCGGGCCTCGATGGCGAGCGCCCAGGGCGCGTGCACCCGCGAGCCGGCCCACGAGTGCACGCACACGCGCCAGTCGCCCAGAACGTCGCGGAACCGCTCGACCACGATGGTGCGATCGTCGGGTACGGCGCCCGTCGCCTCGCGCTGCGAGGCGAGGTAGCGCAGGAGGTTGTCCGTGGCCCAGCGATCGAGCCCGAGCGCTCGCAGGCGCTCGCGCGCGGCAGGCTCTCGGAGTGCGCCCAGCTCGCGCGTGAATCGCCCGATGGCCAGGCCGAGCTCGAGGGGGCGGCCCGGCGCGTCGCCGCGCCAGAACGGCATCTTCCCAGGCTGTCCCGGGGCCGGCGATACGAGGACGCGGTCGGCCGTGATGTCCTCGATGCGCCAGCTCGAGGCCCCCAGGAGAAAGACCTCGCCGACCCGGCTCTCGTGGACCATCTCCTCGTCCAGCTCGCCGATCCGCGTCCGCTGGTCGCTCGCGAGATAGACGCCATAGAGCCCGCGATCGGGAATGGTGCCGCCGGAGGTGACGGCGAGCCGCTGCGCGCCGGGACGCGCCGCGAGCCGGCCAGTCGTCCGGTCCCAGACGATGCGCGGGCGCAGCGCGGCGAAGATCTCGGCAGCATACCGTCCCGCCAGCATGTCGAGGACGGCCTCGAGCGCGGCCGAGGGCAACTCGGCGAAGGGTGCGGCTCGGCGGACGACGCGTTCGAGGGCGTCGACCGTCCACGCGTCTACGGCCACCATGGCCACGATCTGCTGCGCGAGCACGTCGAGGGGATTGCGCGGATAGCGCAGCGCCTCGATCGCGCCATCCTGCATGCGCTCGATGATCGCGGCGCATTCGAGGAGATCGCCACGATGCTTCGGAAAGATCACGCCACGGCTCGCGGCACCCACCCGGTGGCCCGCGCGGCCGATCCGTTGCAGGCCGGCAGCGACCGACGGCGGCGCTTCGACCTGCACGACCAGGTCCACCGCGCCCATGTCGATGCCGAGCTCGAGCGAGGACGTGGCCACGACGGCGGGCAGGCGGCCCGTGCGCAAGGCCTCCTCGATGGCGATGCGCTGGGTGCGGCTCACCGAGCCGTGGTGGGCCCGCGCCACCTCCTCGCCGGCGAGCTCGTTGAGCCGGGCGCAGAGACGCTCGGCGAGGCGGCGAGAGTTCGCGAACACGATCGTGCTCCGGTGGACGCGGACGAGGGCGAGCAGGCGTTCTTCGACGTGGGGCCAGATGCCCTGGCGGAGCTCGCCCCGGGCCGCGTCCCCCTCCGCGGGCGGTCCGCTAGCACTGGGGGGTGGCGCGGCGAGATCCTCCACCGGAACGACTAGCGACAGCTCGAGGGTCTTGTCGGCCGGGGCGCTGACGATCGTCACTGGCTGGCTGCCGCCGAGGAATCGCGCCACCTCCTCGAGCGGCCGAACCGTCGCCGACAGGCCGATCCGCTGCGCCGGCGACGGACACAAACAATCGACCCGTTCGAGGCTGAGCGCGAGATGCGCGCCACGCTTGGTCGCGGCGACCGCATGGATCTCGTCGACGATGATCGTCTCGACCGTGCGCAGCGCCTCGCGAGCGGCCGAGGTCAGCAGCAGGAACAGCGACTCCGGGGTGGTGACCAGGATGTCCGGCGGCTCGCGAAGCACGCGGCGGCGCTCGACGGCCGGCGTGTCGCCCGTGCGCAGGGCGGTCGCGATCCGGGGGGCCGGACGACCCAGCCGTCCGGCAGCCGCGCGCATCCCGGCCAGCGGCGTGCGCAGGTTTTGCTCGATATCGGCGGCCAGCGCCTTGAGCGGCGACACGTACAGCACACGAATCCCTGGCGAACACTGCGCTTCGCGAGCCAGGCGATCGAGTCCCCAGAGAAAGGCGGCGAGGGTCTTGCCCGAGCCGGTGGGTGCCGAGACCAGCACGTGCTGGCCCGAGGCGATCGCTTCCCATGCCCCGATCTGGGCCACGGTGGGAGCCGCGAAGGTCGCAGCGAACCAGCTCCGTGTCGGCTCGGAGAACCGCGTCAGCGCGGGATGCATCTCGTCCCGGGACACGCGCCCCAGAGGAGCACGGCGCCGCGGTTCTGGCGAGACCGGGGGGATCCTCGACACCGAGGCATCCCCCTGCGCATCGCCTGCCCGCGGGGGACTCGCCGTCTAGGGGAGGGGTGGACAGCTCGCCGGCGGCGGCGTCTTCGGCTGGCCCCTGAAGCGACCGGGCTGATCGAACCGCGCCGTCGAGGGCGGCGATCCGCTCGCCTGCGCGGGCACGTTTGCGCAGTAGGTCACACCCGTGCCCAGGGTCAGCCGGATCGCGATGCTCCCCTGGGAGGGTTCGTCGAGCGAGTACGTCCAGGGCTGCTTGCCCCCTCGAACGGTGATCTTGGTGCGCTTGAGCCACACCTTCCACACCGGATCCACCCCGGGCTCGCCCGCGTAGACGTAGCGGATGCCGTTCGTGGGATTCCCCTGGAGCTGCCAGCGCTCGGCCGGCAGCGGGATCGTGACCTGTTCGCCGCTGCCGGCCGAGTTGTACACCACGAGCACCGCGCCGCCACCGCTCGCGCCGGCCGTCGTGGGATCGCTCGGGCTGCCGGGCTCCGGCGTCGCGGCCTGGTGCTCGGGGTCGTCGAACCCGCTCCGCACCGACCACGAGAAGGCTCGGAGCCCCGGCATGATTGGCGGGACGACATCGTCGCGCATGGCGAGGACGCGGGTGCTCACGGTGACCACCGGCGGCTCTGCACGGCCCGCTACGGGAAACAGCAGCGCAGCGGCCACGATGCCGCGGGCGATGCCATGTCGGTGGAATCGGTGGCGGAAACCCACGGCCATCCTGGCTACCACGGCCGGAGCAAAAGCGGCAACGAGGATTCGTGCCGGGGTGTCCGGCCAGGGTCAGTCGTGCTAGCCAGGAGCCGCGAGGCGATCGAGGAGGAGGAGGATGGCGAACCCGAGCGAGAGCGGCGACCTGACCGGCCTGGTGTCGCGAGTCGACGAGGCGATCGCCCGCGCTGCAGAGCACCTGCTGGCCCAGCAACGTCCCCGGGGCTTCTGGCAGGGCAACGTGGAGTCGGCGGCGAGCCTGGAGGCAGAATACCTCATGGTGCTGCGCGTCCTGGGGCGCGCACGCCCCGACCTGGAGCCCCGGCTCGTCGAGCGCCTGCGCGCGCTCCAGCAGGCCGATGGCGGCTGGCCCCTCGCTCCGGGGCTGCCCTCGCATCTCTCGACCTCCGTCGAGGCGCACTTTGCGCTCGCGCTGGCGGGTACGCCGTCCGACGATCCTGCGCTCCTGCGCTCCCGCGAGCTCATTCGTGCCCGGGGGGGGCTCGCCAAGGTCGGGACGTTCACGCGCTTCTGGCTCGCGGCCTTCGGCCAGTTTCCGCGCGAAGGGCTGCCATCGGTTCCCATCGAGCTGGTGCTCGTTCCCGAGTGGACGGGGATCGGGCTTGGCGCCTTTGCGGCCTGGCTGCGCGCCCCCCTGGTCGCGCTCGGCCTCCTGGCCGACATGCCAGCGCAGGCTCGCGTCCCGCCGGGATGCACGATCGACGACCTGTGGACGCATCCGCCCGTGCCGAAGGAGCTCGCGTTGCCTCCCGCGCCGCGTATCGCCTTCGGTCAGCGCCTGTTCTATGCCGTCGATCGGGTGCTCGCTGCGCTCGCCCGCAGCCCGTGGCGACCACAGCGGCGCCGCGCGGTGGCGCGAGGCATCGAGTGGCTGTTGCGCCACCAGGAGTCGACGGGGCTGTGGGCTGGCGCCTCCGTGGTCACCATGCCCGTCCTGGCGGCGCTCTATGCCGTCGGCTTCGCGCTCGACCATCCGGCCATGCAGCGCGGGCTGCAGGGGCTCGACGAGCTCCTCGTGCAGGTCGAGGCCGGCCTGTGCTGTCAGCCCCTGAGCGCTCCCGTCTGGGACACGGCACACGCCCTGCGAGCGCTGGCAGCGGCGGGATTCGATCCCGCGCATCCCGCCCTCGAACGCGGGGCCAGCTGGCTCTGCGCGCAACAGGTCCTGCGTCCGGGCGACTGGAGTCGCGGCGCGCCGGGCCTCGATCCCGGCGGCTGGGCGCTGATGCCGGGCAGCGACTGGTATCCGCGGGTCGATGTGACAGCAGCGGCGGTGTGCGCGCTGGAAGCGACAGCCGTCGGCGGCCGCGCGGAGGGGCGGCGGGCGATCGCCTACGGGCGCCAGTGGGTGAGCGGCATGCAGGGTCGAAGCGGCGGCTGGGCGGCCTTCGAGCGCGGCATGCCGCCGCGCGGGCTCGAGGCGCTTCCCCTGCCGGACCTGGAAGGGCAGACCGACCCGCCGTGTCCGGACATGACGGCCGCGGCGCTCGAGATGCTCGGCGCGCAGGGCTTCGACAGCGGATCGAGCAAGGTGCGGGAGGCCATGGCCTTTCTCGGGCGCACGCAGCGTGCGGATGGCAGCTGGCTCGCGCGCTGGCATGTAGCCGCGCTGGCGGGAACGGCCGCGGCGCTGGAGGGCCTGGCGGCGGTCGGGGTGCCGTCCGACCAGCCGATGGTACGACGCGCAATTGCGTGGCTCGTGGCCCAGCAGAATGACGATGGCGGCTTCGGCGAATCCCCGCACGCCTTCGAGGATCCCGGCGACGCGCGCGCGGCGAGCACGCCGACTCAGACGGCTCGCGTGCTGCTCGGGCTCGTCGCGGCAGGCGAGGCGCGCAGCCCGGCGGCCTGCCGGGCAGTGCATTTCTTGCTTCTAAGCCAGCACACGGATGGCCGGTGGGTGGACCGGAGCTTCACCACGACCGGCGTGCCGCGCCGCGGATATCTCCGCCACGAGCTCGATGCCGTCCACGGACCGCTCCGCGCGCTGGCCCGGTGGCGGGCTCTCCAGGCTGGGGAGGCGCGGCCCGCATGAGCGTCGGGATCGAGCGTCTGCACGTCTATCTGCCGCCGTGGAGGTTCCCGCTCGACCGCGAGGAGCGCGGGGACGAGTCCCCCGGTGGCGGCGACCGCGCCATGGCGGTAGCCCCACCCTGGGACGATGCGGTGACGATGGGCGCCACGGCCGCACGGCGCCTGCTCGAGCGCGCGGGCGTGGCCGCGGGAGAGATCGGGCTCCTCGTGGTCGGCACGACGAGGCGCAGTGCCGTGGGCGGTCCGGTGGCGCCGCTGATCCACGATCTGCTCGGGATTCACGCGACGTGCCGCAGCTTCGATCTGTACCACGGAAGCTACGGCGGTGGGGCGGCCGTGCTGGTCGCCGCGGACTGGATCCGGGCCGCCCGCGGTCGGGCTCGCCGGGCGCTCGTCGTGACGACCGATGTGCCGGCACTGCGCCTGCCGGCGTGCGCGGCGCACGGCCTGGGGGCCGCGGCGGTCGCCCTGCTCGTCGGGTCAGAGCCCCGCGTGCTGCTCCTCGGCGAGGAGACCGGCATGTGGACGCGAGCGAGGCGCGAACCGGACGCCGCGGAGACGGCACTCGAGGAAGCCTGGCTCGATGGGCTCGGTGGCGCGTTTCTCGCCTTTCGCCCGCTCGAGTACCCCGAGCCCGTCGGCGAGGAGGTCGTGACCGACCGGCTCGCACGACTCCTCCTGCAGCCGCCGCGTCCGGAGCTGGCTGCGCGGGGCCACCGGCGACTGCTCGAGCTCGACTGGCAGGCCAATGCACGGCGCTGGGCCCGCGAGCAGCCGCGGCTCGCGGAGGCCTGCGCCGCCGCCTTTGCCGAGCAGGTCGAGCCGACGCTGGCGATCCTGCGCCAGGCCGGCCATGTCGGGGCGGCAGCGCTGTGGCTCGAGCTCGCGGCGCTCCTCGAAGCGGAGGGCCGGCGTCTCGGAGGCCGTCGTCTTGGTCTGCATGCCTGGGGGCGCGGCGACGCGGCCGAGTTCTTCACCGGGCTCGTGCCAGCGACCGTGGGGCAGGTGGCCGAGGCGGGCCTGGCCGCTGCGCTGGCGCAGCGTCGGCCCATCGATGAAGCCTCGTATGCGCGCGCCGTGCAGCACCACGAGCAGGGGATGATGCCCGAGCCCCCCCTGGCCGGGGATTTCGTGCTCGGCCCCTGCGGGCGCTACGAACGGATCGCATGACCGATCTCGAGACGGCCTACGCAGAGTGCGCACGCCTGGCGCGGGAGCACTACGAGAACTTCCCGGTGGGCTCCTGGCTGCTGCCGCGGCGGCTGCGGCGGGATCTCGCTGCAGTCTACGCCTTCGCGCGCCTGGGCGACGATCTGGCCGACGAGGGACCGGCCGCAGGCCGCGTCGAGCGACTGGCGGCGTACGAGGCGCGGCTGCGCGCGGCGGCGGCGGATCCGTCCACGGTGTCCGATCCGGTGTTTCGCGCCCTCGGGCACACGATGGCGGTGCATCGGCTGCCGCTCGAGCCGTTTCTCGACCTGTTGACGGCCTTCCGCCGCGACGCGGCTGGCGAGACGCGCACGCTGGCGACCTGGGCAGACGTCCTCGAGTACTGTCGCTGCTCGGCGAACCCGGTCGGGCGCATCGTGCTGGCGCTGTTCGGGTACAGCGATGCCGAGCGGCAGGCGCGCGCGGACGACATCTGCACGGCGCTCCAGCTCGCCAACTTCTGGCAGGACGTGGGGAACGACCTCGCGCGCGGCCGCGTCTACATCCCGCAGGAAGACCTCGAGCGCTTCCCGGGAAGTCGCGCCGCGCTGGAGCAGCGCCGTGCCACGGCCGCGTTCCGCGCGCTCCTGGCCTTCGAGGTCGCGCGGACGCGTCCGCTGTTCGTTCGTGGCCTCGCCCTGGCGGATCTCGTGGCGGGCCGACTGCGGCGGGAGGTGCGGATGTTCGCCGGAGGTGGGCTCGCGATTCTCGAGCGCATCGAGGCCGTCGACTACGACGTCTTCGCGCGGCGGCCGACCCTCGGAACGGCGGATTTCGTGCGGCTGCTCCTGCGCGCCGTGCTGCGCCGATGAGCGCCGCCCCTGGCGCCGTCGCGGCTGCGGATCACCACAGCTCCCACGAGCCCGTGCTGAGGACCCAGCCGGCGAGCAGGGCGTTGGTGATCGCATGGGCCAGGATCGCATCGCCGAGCTGCCCCCGGCGGTAGAGGACGAGGCCATAGGCGAGCCCGGCGAGCGTGCCGGCCAGCAGTTGCTGGTGGAGGAGACCGAAGAGGAGCGAGGAGACGAGTAGCCCGCGCCACGAGAACCGTGCCAGCGAGATCGCCGCTACGTCGGGGCCGAGGACGCGACGACAGACGTATCCGCGAAAGGCGAGTTCCTCGGCGATGGGGACCAGGACGACCGCGCCCAACACGCGCGCGATCAGCCACACGGCTGCCCCGAGGGGCGAGAGGCCGGCGAGACCTTCGGCGATCTCCGCCCGGCGCTGGAGATCGGGAAGCGGGGGTTCGAGCGCGAGCCACAGGACGAAGACGGCCACGCCCGTGACGATGGCCGTCCCGGAGGCCGTCCAGCGGATCTCACGGTACCGATGCCGACAGGCCCAGAGGACTGCGGCCGCGGCGAGGACGCGGAGCGAGTAGAGCCGATCCAGCGCGTCCGAGGACACGACTCCGGTCACGAGGGTGACCGCGAGGATGGCGAGCAGAGGGCCGAGGTAAGCCGCGGTGATGTCGCTGCTCTCGGCCACTGAGGCTCGGGGGTGCGCGGGTTCCTGGCGCGAAAACATGCGAGAGCGGTTAGCGAGGATGGCGATCCCGAGGGCGAGGACGCAGAAGAGGAGCGAGCCCAGGTACGAATGGAATCCGCCCAGCGCGACGTCCGGAGACCAGAAGGTTCCGACCAGCACGAGGGCCGTGATCCGCAGCACGTTGGCGCCCAGTGCCGCGACCGCGCCGAGCGGGAGGAGGAGGAACGCCCGTGGAAAGCGCAGTGTGTCGCGGAACAGCCACAGATACGCTGCGAGGAACACGCTGATCAGGCCGATGCCCTCGTAGCCGGAGCACCCCGGCGCGATTTCTACCCAGAACCGGCGGGTGCCGAGGATGTACTTGTCGGGCCGGGCGAAGGCGTCGTCGACGATGACATGCAGCAGGGCGACGACAGCCGTGAAGGTGCCGTGGCGCAACGCCTGCCACCAACTCGCGGTGAGCTGTCCTGCGCCCCAGGCCAGCGCACCGACGACGGCGGCCAGCAGCGCGAGGCGCCACACGAGGCGCCCGATCCGGCGGAGCTGGAAGCCGCCCGTCACCAATGGAACGAGGCTGGTCACGACGAGGAGCCCGAGAACCGCCCACGCCACGACGATCGCTCCGTAGCGACTGCCCTCGCCTTCGAAGACGTAGGCGGTGAGCTGCCAGAAGAGGATCACGGCCACGCCATGGGCCGCGAGATACGGCCACCTCCGCACGGGCGGCGTGGCGAGGGCGGCGGCCGTCGTGAGGTAGCCGCCCGCGCGGCCGGCCAGCAGCGTCGCTGCCGTGACGATCGCCAGGAACAGCGGGGCGACCGCTGCTGCGGAGCTCAGCAGAAGCCTCGACCACACCCCGTCCTGGGAGGCCAGGGTGCCGCCATCGAAGCGGAGGCCGAAGAGCAGGCCTTCGGCGAGAAGGAGCGCGACGACGAGCGTCGGCCGCGCTCCCAGGCGGCCGAGGGCGCTAACGGTGGGAGCCGGCAGCGCCCCGGCCGCGGTGGTCGGAGGGAAGGAGGTCAGGGTCAGCGGCCCTTGCGGCGACGGTCGCGCAGCATCGCGAGGCCCCCGGAGACGAGGGCGATGGCGGTACTAGCAGCCCCGGGGTTGATCTCGGGGACGGCCCGGCAGTGACGTTGGGGCTTCTTGAAGAAGCGGCCACCACGGTTATGGTTCCGGCCCCAGGCATCGGCCGAGGTGGCCGTGGTGACGATGAGCGCCGCCGCGATGCCCAGCGTGGCGATGCCCAGACGGACAGAAGAGGAGTTGCGCATCGGAGAGATCCTTTCGGCGTCGTAAATTGTGCGGGAAGGCGCCCGCACGATTGGCGATGTTGGTACGACAGCGTGGGCTCCGAAGGCAAGGATTTTTTTGTAGCATGGTGCTATGATGGTTCGCATGGCGCCTGCTGTGCGTCGGGGCTGCGTCGGGTCTTCGGCTGTGGGCGCACCGCATTGACACGAGGGGTGACCGACGCTGTAACCGACGCGGCATGGAGCACCCCCGGCGGTACAGCGTGGTCGTCGCGAAGGAGTACCTCAAGTTCTCCGCAGGGCACTTCATCGCCTATCCGGGCTTCCGCGAGCGGCTGCACGGCCACAACTACCAGCTCTCGGTCCGTGTCGAGGCCATGCTCGGCCCCGAGGGCTACGTGCTCGATTTCGGTCTGGTGAAGCGCATCGCCAAGGCGTTGTGCGACGAGCTCGACGAGCGCACCATTGTGCCCGAGCGCAGTCCGGCGCTCGCGATCACTGTCGACGCGGTCCGCGTTACGATGGTCACCGAGGAGGGGCATCGCTTCGAGCTCCCGCGGGAGGATTGCGCGGTGCTGCCGATCGAGCACAGCTCCGCGGAGGAGATCGCGGACTATGTGCTCGGGCGGCTCTGGGACGCGCTCCGCGCGGCGGTGCCCGAACGCGTCATCACGGGCCTCGAAGTCGGGGTGGCCGAGGCGCCAGGGCAAGTCGCGTACTGTCGCACGCAGTGCGGGTGATCGCCCGGTCGGCGCTGGTAGCCGCGAGGCTGGCCGTCGTCCTCGTGGGCGGCTGTGGCCCGGCGCTGCCCGAGCCGCACTCGGCCGGGGCCCGGGTGCTCGCCGAGCGATGCGCGGGCTGTCATCGCACCTATGCCCCGCGGACGATGACCCTCGCGATGTGGGAGTACCAGCTCGAGCGGATGCGGATCCTCTTCGCGCAGCGCGGGCTGCCCTGGCTCACGCCCGCCGAGGAGCGCGCCCTGCGCGAGTACCTCGCCCGGTATGCGGGCGGGCGCTGAGCGTCGCCGCGGGGCTTGCGCGGTGGCGGCCGGCCGTGGGACACCGCGCCGCCGATGGAGCATCCCTTCGCGCCGATTCCCGCGGTCGAGGAGGAGACCGCCTTCTACTGGAAAGCCTGCCGCGAGGGACGGCTGGCCATGCTGCGCTGCCGGACCTGCCGCTGGATCGTGCATCCCCCGCGGCCCGTGTGCAGCCGGTGCCGCTCGCGCGAGCTTGCGGAGGAGACGCTGTCGGGCCGCGGCACGGTCGCGAGCTACACCGTGAACTATCAGCGCTGGATGCCCGGGCTCGAGGTGCCCTACACGATCGCTGTCGTCGAGCTGGCCGAGCAGGCCAATCTGCGTCTGACCACGAACATCGTCGGCTGTGCGCCCGAGGCCGTACACGTCGGCATGCCCGTGCGGGTCGCCTTCGAGCCCAAGACCGACGACGTGGCGCTGCCCGTCTTCGCCCCGGATGCCACACCCTGGCCGGCCGTCGCGCGCACGCCGGACACCCCGCCCAAGGCCACGGAGACTAGCGCTGTTGCCGCGCGGCCGCTGCCGGTGGTGCGCGCGGAGGACCGAGTCGAGCGCCGCGCCGTGCTTTCGGGGGTCGGGCAATCGCAGATCGGGCGGCGGCTGTTCCGCACGCCGATGGATCTGACGATCGAGGCTGCTCTGCGCGCCATCGCGGATGCCGGGCTGTCCCCGGACGATATCGATGGCATCGCGTCGTATCCCGGCGCGATGCTCGGCGGGCCGCCGGGATTTGCCGGGCCGGGCATCGTCGAGGTGCAGGACGCCCTTGGCCTGTCGGTCACCTGGCACCAGGCGGGGCCGGAGGGGCCCGCGCAGATCGGCGCGGTGATGGCGGCCGTGCTGGCAGTCGGTGCGGGTCTGGCGCGGCACGTCCTGGTCTACCGGACGGTCACCGAGGCCACGGCCATGGCGGCCACGGGCCGCCTCGGCATCGGCGCTAGCTCGCGCGAGATCAGCGGCTTTGCCGCCCATCTGGTGCCCTTCGGCGCCATGTCGGCCGCGAACTGGCTCGCCATCTACGCCACGCGGCACATGCACGAATACGGCACGCAGCGGGAGCACCTGGGCGCAGTCGCGCTCGCCGCGCGGCAGCACGCCGCGGGCAATCCGGATGCCGTGTATCGCACGCCGCTCACCATGGCGGAGTATCTCGGCGCGCGTCTGGTGAGCTGGCCGTTCGGACTCTACGATTGCGACGCCCCCTGCGATGGCTCGACGGCCGTGGTCGTCTCGCGCGCGGAGGAGGCGCGAGATCTTCGCCGCCCTCCCGTCCGGGTGGAGGCGATGGGGACCGCCATGCGCTCGCGGCCGAGCTGGGATCAGTGGGAGGATCTGACGACCATGGCCGCGCGCGATGCCGCAGCCCAGCTCTGGACGCGGACCGATCTGCGGCCAGCCGACGTCGACGTCGCGCAGCTTTACGACGGCTTCAGCTTTCTCGTGCTGGTCTGGCTCGAAGCACTCGGGTTCTGCGGTCGGGGGGAGAGCGGGCCTTTTGTGGCCGAGGGGCGGCTCGGACCGGGGGGGACGCTGCCGACGAATACCTGGGGCGGCCAGCTCTCCGGCGGACGGTTGCATGGCTTCGGGTTTCTCGCCGAGGCCATGCGCCAGCTGCGTGGGGACTGTGGGCCCCGGCAGGTTGCCGGAGCGGAAGTGGCGGTCGTGGCCAACGGGGGCGGACCTGTCGCTGGCTGCATGCTGCTCACTCGGGGCTGATGGCGCGCCGTGTCTTTCTCGGCGCGGGCACGATCTGGTTTGGTGTACGAAGCCGAGGGAGGATTTGGACGGATGGCCATCCGAGAGTTGACAGGCCTGCTCGTGCTCCTGGCGACGGTTGCCGGTCCCGCGCGAGGGGCGGCGGCGCCGAAGGCGGGCGAGATCCTCGGGCCGGAGACGGCGGCATCGGCCGAAGGGCTCCTGCCGCCGGAGATTCTCGCCCATTACCAGAAAGGCGAATACCGCAACCCGGTGATGGACTGGCCACCCGAGGTCTACAACTGGCCCGACGATCTTAAGGCGGCCACGCAGGCGAACGAGGGACGCTATCGGACGGGCGAGAAGGGGGAGATCCTCGATGCGCAGACCGGGCAGCTGCCGACCTACGTCTTCGGGTTCCCGTTCCCGACGATCGATCCGGCCGATCCGGCCGCCGGGGCGAAGGTGGTCTGGAACTATTTCTACCACACCTGGTACATGGGCAACATCCATGCGGAATCGCAGGTGAACTGGGTCAGCCAACGTGCGCTCGAGCGGCGCAGCGACCAGAATGTCCGCTTCATGTTCTTCGATGGCGTGCCGGAGGACGAGCGGGTGCCGAACCCGCAGAACTTCCTCTCCCAGTCGCTCATCGTGGTGACGGGGCCAGCCGACCTGAACGGCACCGCGGCGCTCACCTGGCGCTATCGCGACGCCGGGAAGCGCGACTCCGCCTGGTCGTACGTGCCGGCACTGCGGCGCGTCCGGGCGGTCAGCCCCGCCAACCGCTCCGACGGTTTTCTCGGCTCCGACATGAGCCAGGACGATGGTCCGTTCTTCGACGGCAAGCCGGAGGACTTCAGCTGGACCCTCAAGGAGAAGCGCGAGGAGCTCACGCTCGTCGATCCGGGCAATCTTCGCGGCGAGGCGCGCAGCGAGTGGGTGGGGACGCACTGGCGCGCCAAGTGGCCGGACCTCAAGTACATCGGGTACATGGACCCGGAGTGGAAGGGCGTCGCCTGGGCGCCGGCGACCGCTGCCCTGGCCCGCCGGCCGGTCTGGGTGGTCGAGGGCGTGCCGCGCGATCGGTACTACCTCTTCGGCAAGCTCGAGCTGCACATCGACGCCGTCGGCTACCATGGATCGTGGAACCGCAAGTTCGGCTGGAAAGGCGAGCTGCTGAATACGATGCAGGTCATGGGTTGGAATCCGATCACCGAGACACGGCCGGATGGGCGCAAGAACTGGAACCAGGGGAGCACGCAGGCGTACCAGACTGCCGAAAATGTCCGCGCGTCGCGCGCTACGGTGGCGGGGGTGCGGTCGAGCCCCACGGCGGTCTTCGATGGCAGGGTCCGCTTCGATCCGTCGCTGTTCGATATGGACGCGCTCGCCCGCCACGGGAAGTAGAGGGGAGCGGGCTCGCATGCACATTGCGCTCTCGGCGGAGCAACAGCGGCTGCAGGCATATTTTCGCGAGTACTTTCGCGAGATCGCCACGCCGGAGTACGAGGCGGAGATCGCCGCCACCGAAGGGGGCGGCCCGCTCTACATGGCGGCCGTGCGGCGCCTCGGGGCCGACGGCTGGCTCGGCATCGGCTGGCCGCGGGAGTACGGTGGGCAGGGTCGGACGCCCATCGAGCAATTTCTCTTCTACGACGAGGCCTGGCGGGCCGGGGTCCTCCTGCCGACGCTCACCATCAACTCGATCGCGCCTTCGTTGATGCAGTACGGGACCGAGGCGCAGAAACGCGCTTTCTTGCCCCGCGTGCTGCGGGGGGAGCTCCATTTCTGCGTCGGCTACACCGAGCCGGAGGCGGGGACGGATCTCGCCTCGCTGCGCACCCGGGCCGTGCGCGACGGGGACCAGTGGGTCATCAACGGCTCGAAGCTCTACACGAGCCAGGCCCAGTACGCCGACTACGTCTGGCTGGCGGCCCGCACGGACCCGCAGGCGCGCAAGCACGAGGGTATCTCGATCTTCCTCGTGCCGACGAGCGCGCCGGGCTACAAGCGGACGCCGCTGCCGACCATGGGCGACGTGACCACCAACGCCACCTACTTCGAGGACGTGCGCGTGCCGGCCGACGCGCTCATCGGGCCCGAGAATGGCGGCTGGTGGCTCATTGTGGCCCAGCTCAACCACGAGCGGGTCGCCTTGAGCCCCGTCGGGCCGACCGAGCGCCTCTACGAGGAGACTCGAGCCTGGGCAGCGGCGACCCGGCGGCCCGACGGCCAGCGCGTCATCGACCTGCCGTGGGTCCAGGGGAACCTGGCGAAGGTCCGGGCGGGGATCGAGGTCCTGCGCCTCCTCAACTGGCGGCAGGCCTGCTCGATGGCCCGCGGCGAGATGAACTACGCCGAGGCATCAACCGTGAAGGTGTTCGGCTCCGAGTTCTACGTCCAGGCCTACCGCTGGCTCATGGAGGTGCTGGGGCACGCCGGGGCGATCAAGCGGGGTTCCCCGGAAGCGCGACTCGAAGGGCGGCTCGAGCGCATGTACCGGGCCACGCTCATCATGACCTTCGGCGCAGGAACCAACGAGGTGCAACGGGAGATCATCGCGGTCGGCGGCCTCGGCATGCCGCGTGCGCGCTGAGGGAGGCCAGAGCATGGAGTTCGCCCTCACCCCGGAGCAGGAGGCGTTGCGCGAGCTGGCGAGACGGATCGTCGGCGACCTCTCGACCCACGAGCGGCTGAAGGCGATCGAGCGCGAGCCGGACTGCTTCGACCGCGAGCTGTGGGCCGCGCTGGCGCGTGCGCGGCTGCTCGGGATGGCGATTCCGGAAGCGCACGGCGGCAGCGGTCTCGGGTTTCTCGAGCTGTGCCTGTTGCTGGAGGAGGTCGGCGCTCACGTGGCGGCGGTCCCGGTGTGGCCGACGCTCGTCCTGGGGGCCCTGCCGCTCGCCCGCTTCGGCAGTGCGACCCAGCAGGCTCGCTGGCTACCCGCGGTCGCGGCGGGAGAGACCGTCCTCACGGCGGCGCTCGACGAGTTCCCGGCGGAGGAGCCGCTGGCGCCCCAGACGACGGCGCGCCGCGAGGGGGCGGCGTGGCGGATCGATGGGACCAAACAGTGCGTGCCCGCAGCGCATCTGGCCGAGCGCGTGCTGGTGGCGGCGCGCACGGGCCCGCAGGCCTGTGGCGTCTTCCTGGTCGATCCCCGCGCGCCCGGCGTCGCGCTGGAGCGGCAGGTGGCGACGAACCGCGAGCCGCTCGCGCGGCTCACGCTGAGCGGAGTGCGAGTCGCTGCCGACGAGGTGCTCGGCGAGCCCGCAGCCGGCGCATCGCTCGTTGGCTGGCTCGTCGAGCGGGCCGTCGTCGGCCTGTGCGCCATCGAGCTCGGCGTGGTGGAAGCGGCGCTGCGGCTCACGGCACGGTACACGGCCGAGCGTCGGCAGTTCGATCGCCCGATCGCCACCTTCCAGGCGGTGCAGCAACGTGCCGCCGATGCCTGGATCGGCCAGGAGGCGATCCGACTGACTGCCTGGCAGGCTGCGTGGCGGCTCGCCGCCGAGCTGCCCGCGACCGACGAGGTGCTCATTGCCAAGATCTGGGCGGCCGAGGCCGGACATCAGGCGGTCTATGCGGCCCAGCACCTCCATGGTGGCGTCGGGGTCGACGTGGATTACCCGCTCCACCGCTACTACCTCTGGTCGCGGGCGATCGAGCTGACGCTGGGACCCGGAGCGCGCCGCCTCGCCGAGCTCGGCCAGCGGATCGCGGCCACCGCCTGAGCGGGGCATGCGGGGAGTGGGAGGGGCGTCGCTGGCGCTCCCGCAGGCCGTCGACGCCGATCCGCGACGAGCCCGGGTGCACGCAGCGCTGCTCGCCGATCGCCGGCCGCTGTGGCCTGGCGGGGCACTGGCGCTGCCGCACGTGCCGTGGACCCCCGGCTTCGCGAGGGCAGTACACGGGGCCTGGCGGCGAGGACAAGTCGTGCTTGGCTTCGAGCGAGCCGAGGCCGTGCTGGCGAGCGAGCGGGCGGGTCTCGCGCTGCTGCGGGCACGCGGCCAGCGCCTCGGCACGCGGGTATCGCGGCTCCTGCTTCTCGCGCGGGATGGCTCCGCGCGGCTCGCGCGCCAGGTCGAGCGCCTCGCCCGCGAGCACGGCGCGCGGCTCCTCGTGCTCGCGGTGGATGTCACGGCGGCCGAGCTCGCGTCGGTCGTGGGGGCGGAGGGCCGGCAGGTGAAGCTCGTGCTCGTCACCCATCGTCAGGCCGTGGCGGCCGTGCTCCTCGGGCTGGCCTGAACTCAACGCGGGGCATGCAGGCGCTGCTGGCGCGGCCTCGGCAGTGCGGCAAGGAGCACTACCGCTAGCAGGTTCCCGGCGGCGAAGACGGCGAAGGCCGGCCAGTACGTCCCGAGGCGATCGAAGATCCAGGCAGCGACCAGCGGCCCGGCGATGCCCCCGGGAAGGAGCGCGAGCATCAGGGTGCCGTAGATGCGCGCGAGGTGGCGGACGCCGAAGCACTCGACGACGAGAAGCGGCAGGAGGACGTTCTCGGCTGCCACGGTGAAGCCATGAACGAGGAGAAAGACCGGCAGAAGCGCCGGGGCGGTGCCGACGCCGAGCAGCGCGAGCGAGCCGAGTGCCAGGACGGCGAAGGTGCCGATGGCTGCGCGTCGAGCCGGCATCCGGTCTCCCAGGAGGCCGATGGCGAGCTTGCCGGCGATGCCGAAGGCGACGGTCGCCCCGAAGCGACGTGCCGCCGCGGCCTCGGAGAGGCCAGAATCGCTCAGAAAGGCAACCAGATGGTTGTTCACGCCGAGGTAGTAGAAGTAGAAAAGGAAAAGCACCGTCGCGAGAAGCCAGAACGCTGGCGTACGCCGGGCAGCGGGAAGGGTGAGGCCGTGGTCGTCTTCGGGCAGGGTTCGCGCGCGAGCGGGCCGAGGGCGCTCGCGCACGCCGAGCACGGCGACGGGCACGATGACGCACCAGCCGCCGACGGCGAGCACGCGCAAGGCGGTACGCCACGAGGAAGTCTCCGCGATCGTCGTGGCGATCAACGGTACGAAGGCACCCCCGAGGTTCGAGCCGATGAAGGCGATGCCCAGGGCGAGACCGCGGCGGTGGCCGAACCACTGCGCCACCACCGTGCCTGCCGGGATATCCCCGAGGCCGGTCACCGCGGCGCCGAGCAGCAGGCCGAGAAGATAGAACTGCCACAGCGCGGTCATCGCGCTGAGGCCGAGCAGCGCCGCGGCGACGAGCGTGGCGGCACCGGCGAAGACGAGCCGGGCGCCAAGCCGTGCAGTGAGCGTACCCACCACCGGGCTGGCCAACGCCATCGCCACGAGGAGTGGCCCCCCGATCGCGGCGAAGGTCGTCCGGCTCCAGCCCATCTCGCTGGCGACCGGCTTGAGGAAGACCGCGAAGACGTAGCCGCCCAGCCCGAGTCCCATCTGGCAGACGAGACAGGAGAGGAGGACGATCCAGCGGCGAGCCATCGCAGCCGCATAACAAGAACGCGAACGTGACGCAGCGGTCGAGGGACGTTTTGCGGGCGCGCGCGCTGCCTGCTAATGCTCGCGCCTGTGGGCCGCCTGCTCGCGAGAGGCCGGTGGCACGAGGAGACGGGTCATGGCGACACAGTGCGAGAGGCTTCTTTTGCTTGGCGCGATGTGCGCAGTCGCCTGCACGCCGCAGGCGCAGTGGCGTCCCACGGTGGACACCTACGGCAGCTCGCGGGCTCAGTACGTCTCTCGCGACGAGCAGGAGTGCCGCCAGCTTGCCATACAGGTGTCGGGCTGGACTCCGGAGCAGGTGGCGCGGGGTGCCATTGGTGGCGGGCTGCTCGGTGCGGCCGCCGGGGCGGCCATCGGGGCGACCACGGGATCCGCCGGGCGCGGGGCGAAGATCGGCGCCGCCGCGGGAGGGGTCGGTGGTGGTGTGGTGGCCGGCGTACGGGCCGAAGAGGAGTTTCGGCGGGCGTTCATTCAGTGCATGCGCAACCGCGGTCACACGGTGCTCGACTGACGGCGGCCAGAGGAGACGACAATGAGGCGGATTGCTTGGTGGTCCACGGTGCTGGCGGCGTGCCTCGTGGCGGGTGGGCCGGCCAACGCGGCCGAGAGCGTGCTCGCGAACGCGCTCCGCGCCGTCATGGAAGAGAACGTGCGCGCCTACAGCGCTGAGGATCTGGCGGCCGTGCAGGCGACGATGCACAGCCGCTCCCCGGAGCAGGAAGCGACGGCCCGAGCGCTGCCGGAACAGTTTCGCGACCACGACGTGCAGGCGACGCTCGTCGACTTCCGCTTCCTCGGTCACGACGACGAGTTCGCGGTGGCACGGGTCAAGATACGCTACCAGGGTGCCCCGAACAGTGGCTTCAATGACAACGTCACCGACAGCATCGTCGTCTTCCACGACGAAGGTGGGCGCTGGAAGCTCTGGAGCGATGACATTCTCGGCGTCGACTTCCAGGGCCGCCCCGGCGCGGGCAGCGAAACGCGCTAGTCAGGGCCGCGCTGCACACCCCAGGCCCGTGCCTGGGCTCCTCGCCGAGACATCGGTGCGCGCTTTCATGGGGTCGAGGCTGATCCGCGCCGCAACCGGTCGGCAATGGCTTCGCCGAGATCCTGCGCTTCGACGGCGCTGACCAGAATCACGTCGACGCCGGCACTGTCCATCGCCCGCAAGGCGGCGTACAGGTTGCGCGCCACGCTCTCCAGATCGGGCCCCAACACGAAGAGAGGCGAGAGCGCGGCGCAGTCCGCCTGCTCGGCGTCCCTGACGAGCGCGCCAACCCGCAATCCGAGGCTCGTCAACTGCTCGCGCGTCGCGATCAGCTCGGACGTCGTGCGTACCACACGGAGCTGCGCGCGCGGGGCATAGTGCTTGCGCAGCAAGCCCGGGGAGGCTTGCGGGCTGTCAAGGCTGGCCGGCTGAGGCTCCTCCGCAGTCGCGGGCCGGTCTCGCAGCGGCCCGATTGCCGCCTCGATGGCTGCGCGGACCAGCCCGCCCGGCCGCAAGACTCGTGGCGGGTCGACGCTCAAGTCCAGGACCGTCGACTCGATGCCGATCGGCGTCGGCCCGCCATCCAGCACGACGTCGATCCGCCCGCCCAGATCCTCGACCACGTGCTGGGCCGTGGTGGGGCTGACATGACCGAAACGGTTCGCGCTCGGCGCCGCAATCGGCACGCCGCTGCGCCGAATCAGCTCCAGCGCGATGGGGTGATCGGGCATGCGCACGGCCACCGTGTCCTGGCCGGCGGTCACGATGAGGGGAATTCGCGGGCCCCGCGGGAGCACCAGCGTCAACGGACCAGGCCAGAAGGATCGCACCAGCGTTCGAGCGAGGGCTTCCTGTCGAGCCGAGAGCGCGCCGAGCACCTGCTGCTCCACCAGGCCGGCCAGCGTGAAGGGAGCGCTGGACGCTGCGCCATCGAGATCGACATGCACGATGAGCGGATCACTGAGCACGCGGTCCTTGACGGCGAAAATCTTGGCCACGGCCGCGGCGTCGAAGGCATTCGCGCCCAGGCCGTAGACGGTCTCGGTGGGAAATGCGACCAACCCACCGTGCCGAATTACCTCGGCCGCGACGGCAATCGCCGTCGGCGCTCCCCGCGCGTCCAAGAGCCGTGTCATCGGCGGGATTATACAGCGGCCGTGCCTTGAGGTCGTTGCAGGTCGACGCGAGCTCCGGGGAGGGCGAGCGCTGGAAACCGGCGGTCGGTGTCGGCCTCATCGCGTCGACGAGCGCAGTGGTCGCATCGGCAGCCAGAGGGCGCGCAGCAACGATCGCGATGCGTGATTGACCGCCTACGTCGAGTCCGTTAGCGTTGTAAAGATCTTACCCGACCGAAGGAAGCGGCCATGACGCATGTCACCCACGCGAATCACGAGCACGAGCACGGGGCCTCGTGCGGACACCCGGCCGTACGCCACGGCGACCACGTCGACTATCTGCACGACGGACACCTCCACCACGCGCACGACGGGCATGTGGACGAGTGCGTGATCGAGGTTGGGGGGGCCAACCCCGCCGCGTGTACGCCGTCCCACCAGTGCGCGGGCCACGCAGCGGGCCACGTGCACGGCGCCGCCTGCGGTCACGAGGCGATTCCGCATGGCGACCATCTCGACTATCTGGTCGCCGGGCACCTGCATCACCCCCACGGCAGCCACTGCGACGACCACGGCGCGCTGGCGACGGCGTGAGGGAGACGGCCAGAGCCGTCCCTCACGGTCCGCGTCGTCGCCACCGCCACCGCCACGGGCTCGGAGTGGCCGATCAACCCTGGTCCTCGATAAAGCCGTGCTCGTGGATGCCCCACCCGATGCGCTCGCCCCAGCGATAGCGGGCAAAGCCGTCTTTCAGCACCGTGCGCCCCATCCAGACCGCATAGTTGGCCACGATCTGCTCGCCGACGATGCGGTGTGACCGCCCGCGCTCGTCGACGAGCTCGGCAGTCACACCGACCTGGCGCGTCCCGCCCTCGACGGTGCGCGGCTCGATGGCGATGTGCTCGAGGGCGAGGAGCTCCCGGCCGTCCCACAGACAGCCGATGCGGATATCGAGCTGGTCGCCGAGATCGATGCGGACGGCATTGAACCACGCCGCGGTGCCGAACTCGCCGCAGAGGTAGGTCCAGCGCTTGAACTTGGTCCAGTCGCGTTCGCCCCCCCAGGAGTGATCGCGGTGACCGCTGCCCCGGAACGGGTACAGGACGCCACCGAGCGTGACCGTCCCCTCGACCTGCCCGCCCTGTTCGATGTGGCCGGGGAACTCGTCGCTCGGCGGCGTCGGATACTTGTAGGCGGGGCTGAAGCCCGTCCAGACGAGATCGAACCCGGTTGCAGCGTGGGCGTAGCGGAGCCGGAAGCGCTCGAGCGGCCGCTCGATGTCGATGCGTAGCCCGGCGATCTCGAAGCTGTCCCCCGCACTGGGTGGCAGTGGAGCCCGATGCTCGGTGATGGCGTGGACGATGGCGCCCTGGTGCGTGACAGCCAGGTAGAGATTGGCATCGCCACGTTGCATGTACATGCCCGCACGGAAGACGACGCCGATGTCGCGCTCGGGATCGTAGAGCGGAAACCAGTAGCTTTCGCTCCACAGGGGACGCGCCCCCGGACCTGGCGCGTGGCGCCGGTCGTCCTCGGGCGTGGCCAGGTGGGTCGTGCTCGCCATGTCAGGTCTCCTGGCCGAGGCGGTCGATGGTTGCCTCGTGCAGCATGAACAGCGTGAGATCGCCCTGGATGCGAAGCTTGCCGTCGAGGAAGGCGCGCACTCGATCGAGCGCACCGCTCTGGATGGCCGCCCAGTCGGTCACGTCGGCCTCGAGCGTCGCATCGGGGGCGTCGATCACCCCGGGATGGCGGGTGGCGACCTCGCCGGCGATCACGACGTACCACGCCCCGCCCCCAGGCCCGGCGATCCGGAACTGCAGCCGCACCGGTGCGGCTGGATCGCGCCGGCCGACGGTCGTCGTCGGCCGGGTCTCGCCCGGCGGCGGAAGTTCAAGGAGCCGGGCGAGCGCCTGTGTGCAGACGTTGTTCGTCTCCCAGTCGTCGGCGGGCAGCGAGGCACCGAGGGCGCGCATGCGCGTGGCGACCCGCCCGAGGATCACGCCGTAGCGAAAGGCAGCGAACAGCTCGTTCCAGTGGATGTGCTCGAGGGGATGGCCCGAGAGCTCGGCGTAGCGCGCCAGGGTCTCTGCGCGCCCGGGAATGCCCTCGAGGTGCGGCCCGCCGTAGCCTTCGTTGTTCGCCCAGTCGAGAAAGCACCACCAGGCGACGTCTGCCTCGGGATCGCCGAGGAAGGCCATCTCCCAGTCGAGGACCGCTGCGACGTGGTCGTCGCGGAACACCAGATTCGGAAGGCGAGCATCCCCCCAGCAGAGGGCGATCCGCCGCGGGGCGTACGCGTTGGCACGCAGCCAGGCGAGCGCGGCGTCGAGCATCGGCTGCGGCGGGCCGTCGGTGCACACGAGACGCAGATACGCGTCCCAGTACGCGAGCTGCCGATCGATGGCATCGCGGGACGAGATCGGCTCGCCGAGGAAGTGGAGCCCGAGCGCCCGCCAGTCGAGCGCATGGATGCGGGCCAGCATCGCCAGGCCGTTCCACCAGACGCGGCGCCGGCGCTCGGGCGTGGCGGCATGCACCCAGCCGTGGACGTGGTACGAGGGCACCTCCGGGGGGATCTCGCCGTCGACGGCGTCCATGATGTAAAACGCACTCCCGAGGAGGGCGGGATCGGTCTCGAGCCAGCGCACGCGCGGGACGGGGACGTCGCTGGCGGCCAGTCGCGCCATGATGTCGTACTGGCGGGCGAGATCGTAGCTGGGGAACACCAGGAAGTCCCGGGGTTCGAGGCGCATGACGAGGCGTTCGCGACGACGCAGGTCGCCGATCCGGTAGTCGAGCTCGAAGAGGACCGTCTCGTTCGATACTCCGGCCTTCGGGGTGCGCAGCGTCGAGACCTCGATGTCGCGTGCCCCCGGCAGGCGCTGTTGCAGCCACCCGGCAAGATCTCGCTGCAACCGGTCGAGGTCTCGCTGGCGCCCGAGCATGGCGCTCAGTCGAGCGCACCAGGACGGCGCAGTGGCCGTCGTGCGGAAGCGCGAGCGGGAGACATCGTGCGAGCCGTCTGACGCGGGGCGCGTAGCAGAGGCGTACGTGCGATGTCCAGGCGAGCCGGCAGAAAGGGCCCCCCGCGGCGAGATTTGCCCGCCGGCGGGGGCCTGGTGGGGAAGCGAGAGCGCGACCGCGACCGTGGCACCTCGTATGCTCTCGACGGCATGGTCGCTTCCGCTGCTGCTATGCGTCCCGTGCGGGTCGCGGTCTGTGGAGCCCTCCTCGGTGTGCTGACGCTCGCGGGGATCGTGAGTGGCCTGCTCGAGCCGCTCTCGTTCGCCATCACCGTCGGCGGTGCGATCGGCGTCGTCATCCTCACCTTCCCGCGGTCTCGGCTGCTCGCTGCGGTCCTCGACGTGCGAACGGCGCTGGCGGGGGAGCCCGATCCGGAAGCCCAGATCGCGGCGATGAAGCGGCTCGCGCGCATCCATCGCCTGGAAGGTCCCCGCGCGGCCGAGCGTGCCGCGCACGACGAGAAGGATGCCTTCCTGCGGCACGCGGTCGTGGCGGCGATTGACGCGGACGACCTCGACGGGCTCGAACGGCAGCTTGTCGCCGAGGTGCGCCGCGAGGTGGCCGATATCGAGGAGTCCCGCCTCGTGCTGGCAACGCTCGGCAAGCTCTTCCCGGCTTTCGGCCTGATCGGGACCCTGATCGGCCTCGTGTCCCTCCTGGGCAAGCTCGGCGGCGTCGGGCTGGAACCCCTCGCCCGGGGGCTCAGTATCGCCGTGCAGACGACGCTCTACGGCGCGCTGCTCGCGAACGCGGTGGTGCTGCCCCTGACGACGCGCTTGACGGTCCATGCCGCGCGTCACGGCCTGCGACTCCAGATGACGCTCGACGGCGCGCTCCTGGTCGCCCGTCGCGCCTTCCCCAGTCAGATCGATGCGGTCTTACGTGCCCATCTCGGCACATCGGCTCGAGAGCCCCGCCATGCGGTCCCACTTCGCCTCGCCGAGCGCGCCGCCTGAGCCTCACGCGCGACGCGCCGCGGGGCTGGCGCTCCGCGACGAGGTCGACGAGGTGGGGTGGCTCACCACCTTCAGCGACTTGGTGCTGCAGCTCTTCGGCTTTGTCATCCTCGCCACGACCCTCGGGACCGCCGCGGCGCCCGCCCCGGCGCCGGACGCGCCGCGCGAGCAGGTGGAGCGGTCAGTGGCGGCGACGCAGGCCGAGCGCGAGGTGACCTCGCTGCAGACGGCAGCCGAGGAGTCGCTCCGCCGAGAGGGCGTGACGGTGGATACCCAGGGAGATGCCGTGGTCGTGCGCATCGCCGATGCCGTGGCCTTCGCCCCTGGCAGCGCGCGTCTCGTGCCTCAGGCGATGCCGCTCATCGACGAGGTCCGGCGCCTCGCGCTCGCCCTCCCCGACGTGGCGATCGAGGTGACGGGGCATACGGACGATCGGCCGATCCACAGCCCGGACTATCCCTCCAACCTCGAGCTGTCGCTGGCGCGGGCGGCCGCAGTCGCCCGCGCGCTCGCCGAGGTGCCCGCGCTGGTGGGTCGGGTCACGGCGCGCGGGATGGGCGAGCATCAGCCGATTGCGTCCAACGCCGACGCCCTCGGGCGCGCGCGGAATCGGCGGGTCGAGCTGCGCCTGGTCCGGCGCAGCCAGCCCCGCTAGGAGGTCGTCCCGAACCAGCCACGACGGACCATCCACTTCGTGACCTCCAGCACGGGGACGACGGTGGCCGCGAGGCCGACGACGAGAGCGTAGTCGAGCCGGTCGAGTGTCGTGGTACTGAAGGGCGTCTGGAGGACCGGGGTGGACACGATGAGCGCGAGCAGCAGGAGTTCCCAGACGATTGCGAGGTTGAGCCAGCGGTTCGCGAAGGGCCGTGCGAACACCGTGCGCCGGTCGGAGCGGAAGCTGTAGGCCTTGAAGAACTGGATGAGGACGAGGGACAGGAAGGCCATGGTCATCGCCTGCGGCACGCTGCGCCCCGAGGACAATCCCCAGGCGAAGAGCCCGAGGTTCACGGCCGTGGACCACAGCCCGCCGGCGAGCATGAGGGCCAGGACGGGGCGGGTGAAGATACTGGCCCGCGGGTCACGCGGCTTGCGACGCATGAGATCCGGCTCGGGGGGATCCACGGACAGGGCGAGGGCGGGAAGCCCATCGGTGGCCAGGTTCACATAGAGCAGCTGCACGGCGGTGAGGGGGAGCGGCAAGCCGGCGAGCGACGCGCCTGCCATGAGACCGATCTCGCCGATGTTCGAGGACAGGAGATACATGAGATACTTCTTGATGTTACCGAAGATGGCCCGGCCTTCCTCTACTGCCGCGACGATCGAGGCGAAGTTGTCGTCGACCAGCGTCATTGCGGCGGCCTCGCGGCTGACATCGGTGCCGCTGATGCCCATGGCGATGCCAATGTCGGCCTTTTTGAGTGCCGGGGCGTCGTTGACCCCGTCGCCTGTCATGGCGACGACGTGGCCGCGCCGTTGCCAGGCGGTGACGACCCGCAGCTTGTCGGTGGGCGAGACGCGCGCGTAGACTCCGATCCGCGTCACCTCGCGCTCGAGATCGCCATCCGATATCGCCTGCAGCTCCTTGCCCGTCACGACCCGGCCATCGCTGAGCAGACCAAGCTCGCGTGCCACGGCCTCGGCCGTCCGCGGGTGATCGCCCGTGATCATCACGGGGGTGATGCCGGCGGCCTCGCAGGTGGCGATAGCCGCGCGGGCCTCGGGGCGCGGGGGATCGCTCATGCCGATCAGGCCGAGGACGGTGAGGCCGTCGGCTGTCTCCGCGAGCGTGGCCGCTGGCTTCGTGGCAATGGCCAGCACGCGCAGGGCGCGATCGGCCATCGCGCGGGCCTCGGCGAGAATGGCCTCGCGTGCCACGGCGTCCAGGGCCGCCGTACCGTCCGCCGTCACGTAATGGCTGCCCGCGTCCACGATGACTTCCGGAGCGCCCTTGACGAAGGCGACGGGCCCCGCGGGCCCCGCGTGCAGCGTGGTCATGCGCTTGCTCTCGGAGGTGAAGGGGATCTCGGCGATGCGGGGAAATCCCTGCTCCAGCGCGGCGACATCTAGCCCCGCCTTCATCGCTGCGACGACGAGCGCCCCCTCGGTCGGATCGCCCTTGAGCTGCCACCGGCCGTCGTTGTCCCTCACCAGGCGTGCGTCGGAGGCGAGCGCGGCGGCCCGGAGGAGGGCGAGGAGCGCGTCGTCGGCCTCCACGACCCTGCCGTCGAGGGAGAACTCGCCCACCGGCGCATAGCCTGCGCCGGAGACTTCCAGCACGCGGCCCGCGACCGCAAGGCGGCGGACCGTCATCTCGTCCTTGGTCAGTGTGCCGGTCTTGTCGGAGCAGATGACCGAGGTGCTGCCGAGCGTCTCCACAGCAAGCAGCCGGCGCACGAGCGCGTTGCGTCGCGCCATGCGCTGCACGCCGATCGCGAGCGAGATGGTGACGACCGCGGGCAGCGCTTCCGGAACCACGGCGACCGCCAGCGCGATGCCGAAGACCAGCATGTCGATGAAGGGCTGTCCTCGCAGGAGCCCGAGCCCGACGATGACCGCCACCACGGCCAGGGCGGCCCGAGCGAGTGCCCGGCCCACGCGATCGAGGTTGTCCTGGAGCGGGGTTTTCCCGGTCTCGATTGTCTGGAGCAGCCCGGCGATCCGCCCGAACTCGGTCTCTCTCCCGGTGGCTACGACCACGCCCCGGCCCCGGCCGTAGGTGACGATCGTCCCGGCCCAGACCATGTTCCGGCGATCGCCCACGGGCAGATCGCTGGCTGCCATGGGTCCAGTCTCTTTCGACACGGGGACGGACTCGCCGGTGAGGGCCGATTCCTCCGTGTGCAGGTTGATCGCCTCCAGAAGCCTGGCATCGGCAGGGATGCGATCACCGGCGCCGAGAAGGATCACGTCCCCCGGGACCAGCTCGCGTGCCGGCACCTCCACCTCCCGCCCGTCCCGGACGACGGTCGCCGTGGGGGCCGCCATCTGGCGCAGGGCATCCAGGGCACGCTCGGCGCGGTATTCCTGCACGAATCCCAGCAGGACGGCGAGCACGATGATGGCGCCAATGGCGGCGGCCTCGAGACCATGGCCCAGCATGGCCGACAGTCCCGTGGCCACGAGGAGGAGCAGGATGAGGATGTTCTGGAGCTGGCGGAGGAAGACCCGCCAGGGCCGAACCCGCGGAGCGGCCTCGAGCGCGTTCGGTCCGTGCTCGGCAAGCCGGCGGGATGCCTCCGCCGCCGCGAGCCCCTGCGGCGTCGCGGCGAGGCGCTCGAGGACCGCGCCACTCGTCAGGGTATGCCACGGCACGGCGGCGGTGCCCGATGGCAGTGAGGCGGACTGTTCCGCTGTCGCAGAAGCCCGGCGGGTCATTGGCTAGAGGGCACCGCGGATCGAGCGACTGGCGCTGATTGCAGGGGCAGCAGCAGGTCTTCGAGGAAGAAGGCCGAGAGCTCGGCCCGGCCGCCGACGCCTGCCTTTCTGTACACGGCCAGTGCCTGCTGGCGGACCGTCCGTTCGCTCGTTCCCCGGACCTGGGCGGCCTCCTTGAGGCTCAACCCCTTGACCAGCAGGAGCGCGACCTCCTGCTCGGCCGGCGTGAGCCCCCACTGCTGGAATTGCCCGGCCATCGCTTCACCGAGGCCACGAAGCACGCCCTGCGCCTCGGACCGCCAGCGCTCGGCATCTGCCCGCGCCGCGTGCAGCCGCAAACCGAGACGGGCGGCTTCTTCGCGCAAGGCACGGAACCGCCGCAATACGAGCAGACTTCCGACGGCCGAGAGCACGAGCACGGTCGCTTCCGCGAGCAAGTGAAGGCCAGAGGCTCCGGTGGCCCGGTCACCCCACATGTCGGCAGCCATGACTGCGAAGATGATCAGGAAGAGGACGATCGAGGTCGTGGTTCCCTCAAGTCGCATAGGTCATTCGACACAGATGCCCCGCCAGGGGCGCCATTTGCCGGAAGAAATTCGATCCGGCGCACGACGGATGTTCAGCCACCGTCCACGAGCCTACCGTGGGCGACGACGCGAGACAGCCCCCGCGCGCTGTGGGGGCAGGCAAACGAGGAGGCGCATCGATGAACAGTCTGCCTATTCATCCCGCGATCGTCCACGTCCCGATCGGACTGGCTGTGGTCGCTCCCTTCGTGGCCCTGTGGGGACTCGTTGTCTTCCTCCGGGGCCGCCCGGCGCGGCAGATCTGGTCGTTGGCGGCGTTCCTGCAGGTGCTCGTGACAATCGGCGGGGTCGCGGCCCTGCGGACGGGAGAGGCCGAGGAAGAGCGGGTCGAGGATGTGGTCCCGGAGCTGGCGATCGAAACGCACGAGGCGCGAGCGGAGCGCTTCGTCTGGACCGCGGGAGGCGCTGCGCTCACGGCCGTCGCGGCAGCGGCTGCGCCAGCGGGGCCCCTCGCGCCGGTGACGGCCGTGGCGGCGACTCTGGCGAGCGGCGTGACCGCTGCGGGTGCCCTGTGGGTGGGCCACAGTGGGGGAGAGCTCGTGTATCGCCACGGGGCGGCGCAGGTCTATGCGAGCCTTACGGACCGCGGGACAGCCCGCGAACACGACGACGACTGACTCGTCTGGGGTGGCTCACCGGGCCTGCGACGACAGCGGAGCGGGATTTCTCGTTCCGGCGAAGGGGGCGAGGGCGAGCGTGGCGTTCCAGCGTCGTGGCTGAGCCACGGGACTGGCAAGCCCGTTGCTGCATCCGTGGGCATGCGGATCACGCTCTCCGTCATCAAGGCCGACATCGGGTCGATCGGAGGCCACCTGGCTCCCTCGCGTGCCCTTGTCGATGCGGTACGCGAGCACGTGGCGGCCGGAGGCCGCGACCTCCTGATCGACTATCACGTCTCCTACACTGGCGACGATGTCGCCATCCTCATGACGCATCGCCGCGGACCGGCCCATCCGGGGATCCATGAGCTGGCCTGGGGAGCTTTCGTGGCCGGTACCGAGGTGGCGCGCCGCCAGGGTCTGTACGGAGCAGGCCAGGACCTCCTGAAAGATGCCTTCTCTGGCAACGTCCGCGGGATGGGGCCGGCTGTCGCCGAGATGGAATTCGAGGAGCGGCCGAGCGAGCCGTTCCTCTTCTTCGCCGCCGACAAGACCGATCCGGGCTGCTTCAACCTACCGCTCTATCTGGCCTTCGCCGATCCGATGACGACGCCGGGCCTGATTCTGTCCCCGAAGATGTCCCAGGGATTCCGCTTCGTCGTCATGGACGTGAATCACACGGCGGGCGATCGCATTGTCGAGCTGGAGGCGCCGGAGCACCTCTACGACATCGCCGCCCTGTTGCGCGATCCCGAGCGCTTCGTGGTCGAGTCGGTCTGGTCGCGGGCCACCGGGGAGCAGGCGGTCGTCGTGGCCACCTCGCGCCTGCACAACATCGCGGGCAAATACACCGGCAAGGACGATCCCGTCCTGCTGGTACGCTCCCAGATGAGCTTCCCAGCGACCGGCGAGATCCTCGCGCCCTACGCGCTCGGGCACTACGTGGGGGGCGGCATGCGGGGATCGCACAACATGCCGCTGCTGCCGGTCGCCCGCAATACGCCGACCAGCTACTTTGACGGCCCGCCGCTGGTGTCGTGCCTGGCTTTCGCCATGCGCGAGGGGCGGCTGAGCGAGCCCATCGACTGCTTCGCGCACCCGTTCTGGGATGCCGTGCGGGCGCGCGTATCGCAGAAGGCGACCGAGATGCGCGCCCAGGGCTTTTTCGGCGCGGCGATGCTGCCCATGGCCGAGCTCGAGTACACGGGGATTGTGGAGAAGCTGGCAGCCCTCGACGCGCGCTTCCATATCCGTCCCGAAGCGACCTAAGATCCGGCGCTCGCCGGGCCGGGGATGGCCCCGGGGACCGACGGAGACGTGGAAGGAGCGGACCCATGGCACTACCCAAACTCCTTGACGAGGCTGCGACCCGCATGCGCGATGCGGCGTTTCGTATCGACGAGGCCCAGCGCCAGCCTCTTTCGCTCGACAGCCTGCGGGAGTGGCTGGCGGCGCTCACGGACTACACGCAGGCTCTGGCGGAGGTGCACCAGTGCACCAACGAGTCGGTGCACGAGAAGCTGCACGCGCTTGCCGGCCACGTCGGGCTGGAAAAGGTCCTCGACCGGAGCTGAGAGCGCGGCTCGTCACTCGTTCTCCAGCGGATCCGGGCCCTCGGGATCGGAGTCGACCGGCCAGTTGGGCCGAAGCTGGCGCAAGCGCGCGGCCATGGCTGCGACACGTGGCGCCTGCTCGGGCTCGGCGGCGAGGTTCTGCAGCTCGAAGGGATCGGTGGCGAGGTCGTAGAGCTCCCGCTCGAAGGCCGTCCCCGGGTCGCCGGGCACGAGCGGGATCTCGGTGTATTTCCACCGTCCGTCGTGCACCGTGGCCCACGGGTGCGAGCCAGGCCAGCCCTCGGCGAGAAAGTCCGTTCTCCACGTGGGCGCGGTGCCATCGAGCCGGCGGACCAGACTGAGGCCGTCCTGCACGATCGGCGCCCCCACGCCTGCAAGCTCGGTGAAGGTCGCCGCGAAGTCCAGATTGAGCGCCAGCCCGTCGTCGATGCGCGGAAGCGGAGCGAGCCGCGGGTAGCGGATCAATAACGGCGACCGGATCGCTTCCTCGTAAGGCTGGTTCTTCGCGCGCAGGCGGTGCTCCCCCCAGAGCCAGCCGTTGTCGGAGAAGAAGACCACGATCGTGTCATCCGCGATCCCGAGGTTCCGCAGGTGCTGCATGATGCCCGTAATGCCGTGCTCGATGCTCCCGCCGATGGCCTCGTCGACCGCCTGCAGCATTTCCATCTGGTCGATGCGGATCTGATCGAGCTCGGCGATGTCGTCCGGCGACATGAGTGGCGTGTTCTGCAGCCAGGTCGGCTTGTCCGATACGTCTGCCTCGTTCCAGCTCGGAGGGCGCCAGGGGGGGAAGTGCTGGAAGAGCCCTTCGTGTCGCGGCGCGGGGATCCACGGCGAGTGGGGCGCCTTGAACGCCAGGTACAGGAAGAACGGCTGCCCGTGTGCCACGGCGTCGCTGATGAAGGCTTTCGCCTTTTCCCGCAGGACGTCGGTCGAATAGTTCTCGGGGGCGGAACCGTACTGGACGACGTGATAGCCGCCGAGCCCGTCGGGCTCGACCAGGCGATAGTTGAAGTACCCGACCGAGCGCATGCCGTACCAGTCGGTCCAGCCGGGGGGCACGTAGGGCGGGTCGGTCAGCGCCCACAGCGCGCTGTAGCCGTTCAGATACTTGCCCATGAGGCTGGTCCGATAGCCCGCGTTCCGCAGCCAGACGGCGATCGACTCTGTGTCCGCGAAATCGTCGGCGCCGCCGTTGGCGCCGTCGTTCTTGTACACACCCGTGCGATGGGCGTACTGGCCCGCGAGGATGCTGGCGCGGCTCGGACAGCAAAGCGGCGTTGTCATGTAGGCCCGCGTGAACTCGACGCCGCTGTCCGCCAGCTCGGCTCGCGTGCGGGGCATGACGAAGGCGCCTGAGGGCGAGTGCGTCCCGTCGGTCGTGTCCCAGCGCTGGTCGTCGGTGAGGATGAAGAGGATGTTCGGGCGGAGCGGCTGCGGATTGGGGCCGACACGATCCACCCAGACCCGCAGCAGCTGGTGCAGGCAGCTCCGGAGCGCCTCGGCATCGACGGCGGCCGCCGGGGGACCGATCGCCGCGCCGCACTGGAAGCCCACGGCGGGCAGGATCACCCCGCCCGCGTCCTGCGCCACCGTCACTGCGCAGCGCCGCGCTAGGGTCTCCAGCCGCCGGGCGGCGCTTGCCTCGAGTGTCAGCGGGGCTCTCCCCGCGACGAGGCCCCGCAGCTTGCGGCCGACGTAGGACGAGACCGCGCGGCCGATGGCCTTCTGGCAGGCGAGCTGCGGGCGCAGCGCCCCACGGGCGATGCTCGCTCCCGGGGGATCGTTGGTCCCGTACGCGAGAGCCACCGCATCGTCGACGAGCGTTCCGGCGCAGACGGGCGGGGGGAAGCCTGGACATGTCGGGTTGGGGCCAAAGCGAAACGCTAGGTTGTTGCACCGGATCGCGCGTCGGAGACTTTTCCGGACCGCGCCGACATCCGCCGCGGTCGTGCAGGCCGCTTCGACCACAGCGGGCAGCAACGCCACGGCGAGCCCCAGAACGATACCGGCCAGACGAGCCATGTTCTTTTCCCCCTGCGGGTCAACGTGCCCGAACCGTGGCCTACCGTCATCGCTGGCGGGAGCACAACCCCAACGTTGTGCTCCCGCAGCGAGGGGGGAACGCGAAGCCGTGTGCTTTGCGGACGCGGCTGTCGCCGGTCGTCAGTAGCCGCGGACGTAGTAGTTGAATCGCTGACCCGTGTATCCCATGAGCCCGGTGAGCTGTGCGGGCACCGGCTGTCCGACGAGATGCTCGACGTAGCGGACCTGGGCTCCGGCCGCGGTCTGGAATCCCACGCCCATGTCTGCATCGTAGCTCCCGAGCAGCCAGTAGATCCCAGGTGACAGCGTCTGGGCGGGAACGGAGAATTCGTTGCGACCCGTGGCGAGCGGCTGCGGATCGGTGGCGGCGACGAGCGTCGCGGGCTCGCCGGCCTCGTCGGAGGCGTAGAGGGCGAGCACAGCGTGGGCGCCGTCGAACTTCGTGATAACCGCGAGGTGCGTCAGCGTGATCTGCTGGGGCACCAGGATCGGCCCACCCAGGAGGACGCCCGAGGATACGATGCTGCCGAAGGGAAATTCGACGTCATTGCCGAAGCTCGAGAGCGCCAGGGTGGTCGTCGTGGTGGCGAGAGCGGTCGAGCTGGTCGTCGTGGTCGTGATGCTCGTCGTGGTGACGGGCAGCGAGGTGGTCGTCGAGGTCGAGGGAGCCCAGGACTCGCAGACGCTCGCAAGCTGGGTCACGGTACCCCCCCGCGCCGTGCAACGCGCGGCGCTGCGCGCGATCCGCAGCGCCGCGCGCGACGGGTCATCGCAGACCACGGCTCCAGGACGGCCACAGATCGAGCGCTGGGCGCAGAAGACGAGGCGCCGTTTCTCATCGCCCCTGAGGCAGCGGCCAGCACGGCGGAGGGCGCAGGCCGCCTGGCGGATGCAGCGGACGTAGTCCTCGTGCTCGGCCCAGGGGAGCACGTCGCCGGTCTCGGTGGCCTGGCCCTCGCACGGACAGGCGGCGAGCACGGCGGCTGCGGGGTCGTCCGGGCAGTCGGCCGCAGGACGCCGGTGCGCATCGGCACCGGGTACGCCCGCGAGGCTGGCGGCGAGCAGGAGCGACAGCGTGATCCTTCGCATGGTGACCTCCGGGGCCCGACGACCCCTGCGAGCCCGGCAGCGATCGGCGTGCCACGGGTGCGGCCCGGTCCCGCGGGCGCTCGGCGCGGAGCCCGAGGCGGTTGCGTGTCGCCGCGGCGACCGTGCGACGCGCGAATTCCACGGACGGGGCTGCGTTGCTCGGTGTGGCCGGCGCTCGCGCTCTTGCGCCTGCGAGCGCCGTGCGCGCGCCCGCCTGTGCCGCGGGGTTCCCTGCGCGACGCGCTCGCAGTATGAAGAGGCGCCATGAGCCTCAATCTCGCCACGCTGCTTGCCGAGGCGGCGGCCCGGGATCCCGAGAAGCCGGCCATCGTCATCAACGACGTCGTCCTGCCCTACGGGATGGTGGATGGCCTGGCACGCCGCTTTGCCGGGGCGCTGCGGCAGCTCGGTGTGCGCCGAGGCCAGCACGTCGCCCTCATGCTGCCCAACGTGCCGCAGTTCACGATCACGTACTTTGGCGCGCATTATGCCGCGTGCCCGGTCGTCCCCCTGAACGTGCTCCTCACGGCGGACGAGGTCGCCTACCACCTCGAAGACTCGGAAGCGCAGGTGCTCGTGGCCTGGGAGGGCTTCTTCGAGCAAGCGCGCGCAGGCTTCGCACGTGCGGGCACCTGCAAGCATCTGGTCGTCGTCAAGCAGGATCGCAGCGATCTCGGAGCGCCCCCGGGGGTGCACAACCTGACCGCGCTGGCAATGTCCGCCGAGCCCGTGGCCGAGACACCCCCGACGGAGCCGGGCGATACGGCCGTGATCCTCTACACCTCCGGCACGACGGGGAAGCCCAAAGGGGCAGAGCTGTCGCACTTCAATCTCTTCTTCAACGCCGAGTACATGGCCCACGTGCCACGACCCTATCCCCTCGAAGAACACGTGGCGCTCGTCGTCTTGCCGCTCTTCCACAGCTTCGGCCAGACGGTGATGCAGAATGCGACGGTTCGCATCGGCGGCACCATGGTGCTCATGCCGCGCTTCGAGCCGCTCGAGGCCGCGCGACTCGTGCAGAAGCACCGCGTACGCTTCTTCGCTGGCGTGCCGACGATGTTTTTCGCGCTCCTGCATCACCCGGAGGTGACGCCCGAGATGTTCGCAACGGTCGGCTACTGCGCCTCGGGCGGGGCGGCGATGCCGACCGAGGTCATGGCGGCCTTCGACCGAAAGTTCGGCACCGACATCCTCGAGGGGTATGGCCTCTCGGAGACCTCGCCCGTGGCCTCCTTCAATCCGGCCGGGGCGAAGAAGGCGGGCTCCATCGGCAAGCCGATCTGGGGGGTGGAGTTCCGCCTCAAGGACGCCAACGGCGCCGTCATCACCGAGCCTGGCGTCCCCGGCGAGATCTGCATCAAGGGCCACAACGTCATGAAGGGGTACTGGAAGCGCCCGGAGGCGACCGCGGAAGCCATCGTGGAGGGATGGTTCCACACGGGCGACATCGGCCAGCGCGACGCCGACGGCTACTACTACATCGTCGATCGCAAGAAAGAGATGATCATCCGCGGCGGTTTCAACGTCTACCCGCGCGAGGTGGAGGAGGTGCTCTATGCCCATCCGGCCGTGGCGGAGGCGGCGGTGATCGGCGTTCCCCACGAGAGCCACGGCGAGGAGGTGAAGGCGGTGCTGGCGCTCAAGCCCGGTCATGCGGTGACCGCCGAGGAGATCATCGCCTACTGCCGGGAGAAGCTCGCCGCCTACAAGTATCCCCGCATCGTGGAGTTCACGCAGGCCCTGCCGAAGGGGCCGACGGGCAAGATCCTCAAGCGCGAGCTTCGCTGAGCGGCGCTGACCCCGCGGGAGGGGCTCAGGCTGCCGGCCAGCGGTGCCCGGCAAAGCGCTCGCGCAGCTCGCGTTTGGCCAGCTTGCCGACGCTGGTCCGGGGCAGGCTGTCGACGAAGACGATATCGTCCGGGAGCCACCAGCGCGCGACGCGCGGCGACAGCCAGTCGCGCAGGGCCTCGCGGGTCAGGGTGGCCCCGGGCCGCGGCACGACGAGCGCCAGGGGCCGCTCCTGCCATCGCTCGTGGGGCAAGCCGATCACGGCCGCTTCGAGCACGTCGGGATGCCCCATCAGGGCGTTTTCCAGCTCGACGGACGAGATCCATTCGCCGCCGCTCTTGATCACGTCCTTCGCGCGGTCGGTGATCTGGAGCGAGCCGTCGGGAGCGATGTTCGCGACATCGCCCGTGCGGAACCAGCCGTCGTGGAAGGCATCCTTGGAGCGCTCGTCCTCGTGATAGCCAGCGGTGACCCACGGCCCCCGCACCTCGAGCTCGCCGACGTGCTGGCCGTCCCACGGCAGGGGGTGCCCGCTGTCGTCCACGATGCGGATCTCGATCCCCGGGACCGGATGCCCTTGGCGGGCGCGCAGGCGCCGCTTCGTGGCCGGGTCGAGCCGCTCCTCGTGGCTGCGCAGTCGCGAGAGGGTCGCCAGCGGCGCGGTCTCGGTCATCCCCCAGGCCTGCACCACGGTGACGCCGAGGCGATCGAAGCGTTCGATGAGGCTCTCGGGCACGGCCGAGCCCCCGCAGGGGACGATGCGCAGGCTCGAGATGTCCCAGCGGCCCGCCTCGAGCTCGCCGAGCAACCCGAGGAGCACGGTCGGGACGCCCGCCGTCACCGTGACCCGCAGGCCCTGGACGAGCTCGAGGATCTCGCGTGGGCCCGGCTGCGCTCCGGGATAGACCTGGGTGGCGCCGACCATGGTGGCACTGAACGGCAGGCCCCAGGCGTTGGCATGGAACATCGGCACGACCGACAGGACCACGTCGCGCTCGGAGAGCCCGAAGGTGTCGGCCATGCACTGCGCGTAGCTCTGGAGGACCAGGGCGCGGTGGCTGTAGACGACGCCTTTCGGGTTTCCGGTGGTTCCCGAGGTGTAGCACATGGCGGCCGCGGCATGCTCGTCGAGCCGCGGCCAGGCGGAGTCCTCGCGTCCCTCGGCGAGCAGATCCTCGTAGCGGTAGACCTCGGACAATGTCGTGGCGGGGAGCGGTCCGTCGCCCATCACGACGACGGCCCGCACCGTGCGCAACGCGCTCGCGAGCGGCTCGAGCTGCGGGAGCAGCACGTCGTCGACGAACAGTACCGCGTCCGCTGCGTGCGTGATGATGTAGGCGATCTGCTCGGGGAAGAGGCGGATGTTCACCGTGTGGAGGACGGCGCCGCTCGAGGGGACGGCGAGATACAGCTCGAGATGCCGGTACGTGTTCCAGGCGAAGGTGCCGACGCGGTCGCCGGGGCGTACGCCGAGCCGTCGAAGCGCGTCGGCGAGACGTCGTGCCCGACGCGCCAGGACCGCATAGCTCTCGCGGTGCAGGCCGGTCGCCGTCCGGGTGACGATCTCGCGATCGGGGAAGAGCCGGACCGCATGCTCGAGCAGCGAGGGGATCGTGAGCGGAAGGTCCATCATGAGGCCGCGCATGCCGGGAGCGCATAGCGCAGCCACGGCGACACGTCACGCCGCGTCGAGCCACGGCGATTGACCTGGCGATGCCGTGCTGCTGGATCTGCTCCGATGGCTCCCGCGCTGTCCGAGATCGTGGACCAGGATTTCTACCAGGCACACGGGTATCCGCACGACGCCTGGAGCTGGCTGCGCCGGCACGACCCGATCCGGCGCATCGAGGGACCGAACGTCCGGCCGTTCTGGGCGGTGGTGCGGCACGAGGACATCTTTCGCATCTCGCGCGACCCCCAGCGCTTTCTCAACGCCCCGCGCCTGGCCGTCTTTCCGGCCGACCAGGAGGACGTGAACAATCCGCCGCTGCGGCATCTCATCAACATGGATCCCCCCGAGCACGGGCGCTATCGCCGCCTCGTCTCGGCGCGCTTCACGCCGCGAGCGCTGGAGCGCCTGCGGCCCACCACCGAGACGGTTGTGGCCGAGCTGTTGCGCGACCTCGGCGATCGGGAGGAGCTCGACTTCGTCACCGAGTTCTCGGCCATCGTGCCCCTGGCGATCATCGCCGATCTCCTGGGTGTGCCGCGCGCCGACTGGCGCCAGCTCTTTCGCTGGACCAACGAGATCATCGCGCCCGGGGACCCCGACGTCACGGCGAGCGCGGAGCCGCAGGTCGTCATGGCGACCTTCCAGCGGGCGATCCAGCAGATGTTCGACTACTTCGGGGCGCTGGTCGCCGAGCGGTCGCGCGCCCCGCGCGACGACATCGCAAGCACGCTGGCCGCCGCCCGGCTCGACGGCGAGCCCCTGCCCACCTTCGAGCTCATGTCCTACTTCGTGCTGCTCATCGTGGCTGGCAACGAGACCACGCGCAACGCGATGACTGGGGGACTGCGGGCGCTCATCGATCATCCGGCGGAGCTGGCCAAGCTGCGAGCGGATCCGGCGCGGCTTGCCCGTCCCGCGGCCGAAGAGATCGTCCGCTGGACGAGCCCCGTGATCCAGTTCTGCCGGACCACCGCCGAGGCGGTCGAGCTCCACGGCCGCCAGATCCCGGCGGGCGAGCATCTCTGCCTGTTCTACCCGTCGGCGAACCGCGACGAGGCCGTGTTCGAGGATCCCTTCGCGTTCCGGATCGATCGCGAGCCGAATCCGCATCTCGGCTTCGGCGTCGGCGAGCACGTCTGTCTGGGCGCGCACCTGGCGCGTCTGGAGCTGCAGGTGGTGCTCCGGCGGCTCGGCGAGCGGCTGGAATCGGTCGAGCCTGCCGGCCCGATGGTGCGCGCGCGCTCGAGCTTCGTCGGCGGCATCAAGCGACTGCCGATTCGCTGGCGGCTGCGCCGGGCAGCCTGAGCGAGATGCCGGGGCCGCTCATCCCCAGTCGTTCCAGTCGGTCCAGTGGGTGGCCGGGACGAAGCCGCCCCAGGACCACACGCGCACGAGGCGCGGCTGGACGATCACGCGCCGGCATTCGTCGCGCGAGACCAGCGCCTTGCAGCCCGGTTTCAGCGCGTACCGCGCAGGCCGGTAGATCACGTGGGGCCTGGCGGTCGCTGCCACCGCAGCCGTCGCAAGGAGCGCTGCAGCGGCCACGATCCCGAGGCGGAGTGCTGTGGGGCGCATACGGGCGGTCGGTTTTGCAAGAACCGTGCGCCCGAGCGAGGTCGCGGATCTGGCGGGCGACGGCACGGCCGCTGAGCCGGCCGAGGCACAGGCACGCGCTCGCGTGTGTCAGGGCTCGCCGAGCTGGACACGGCGTACCGTCTCGAAGCAGGTAGGGCACAACCCGTGACTCACCTGCACCCCGGCGCGGTCCTCGAGGTAGGTCTCCAGGCGATGCCAGCCTCCCGCGTCGTCGCGGATGCGATGGCAATACGCACAGACAGGGAGCAGGCGCTCGAGACGTTGAACTTGCGATATCAGCGCGGCGATCCGACCAGCCACATGGAGTCGGGCCAACAGCTCGCGCGTGTCGAAGGGCTTGAGCAGGAGATCGTCGGCCGCGTCCTCCACCACGGTGCGGTAGGCGCTCTGACTGCGCAGCGCGCTGAGGGCGATGACATAGACATAGCCTTCGACGACCGTGCTGCGCAGGCGACGCACCAAGGCGGGACCGCCGGCGTCGGGCAAGCCCCAATCGACGATCAGGACATCGATCGCCGAGCGTTCGAGCAAGGTCCAAGCCTCGGCGGCGTCGACCGCTTCCGCGACCTGGTAGGCGGGCGGCTGGAGGGTGTCGGTCAGGACGCGGCGGCTGACGGGGTCGGGGTCGGCGACGACCACGCGCAGGGTGGGAGGGGGAGCTCCCTCCGGTTGGAACGAGGCGGAGCGCACGGCGACGGTCGACCCCTCTGCGACGGGATTATCGGCGGATCGGGGCTTCTTCTTGAGCGGCAACGCGATCGAGGAAGGCTCGCAGCGCGGCCGCGAGCCGCTCGGGGTGCTCGAGATGGGGGTGGTGCCCGCAGGCGGGGATGGTCGTCACCTCGGCCCGCAGCAGGGCGAGGCGTTCCTCGCGATCGGCGGGGTCGAGGCGAAGCGGGCTCTCCTCGCCTTCGACATAGAGGACGGGACAACGGACGCGCTCCCAGAACCGCACCGCGAAGGCGCGCTGAAAGGGCATCGGCGCGCGCGTTTGGTGCAGGGGATCGAACTTCCAGACGCGCAGCCCGCTGCGCGCGCGGGTCCCGTGCTCGGCCAGCAGGCGCGCGACATTCGCCGAAAACCGGGGGAAGCGCTCCCGGAGGCGGTTCTTGGCTTCCTCGAGGGTCATCAGGCGGGGATTGCGCTCGGCCACCTGTACGAGGTCGGCGATCCACTGGGCGAATCGTCCCGGGACACTGGCGGGATCCCCGCCATCGGGGGGGCCGAGACCGTCCACGCAGACGAGTGCCCAGACGCGCTCGGGTTCGCTGCCTGCGTACTGCATGGCGGCTGTGGCGCCCATCGAGTGGCCGACGAGCGCCACCGAACCGCCGAGCAGGCGGCTCAAGATAGCCAGGTCGGCCGTGTAGTCCGGGAAGTGGTAATAGCCGCCCGCCCCGATCCATGCCGAATCCCCGTGGCCGCGCCAGTCGAGCGCGAAGACATGGTAGCCCGCGTCGGCCAGGCGGGGCGCGACCAGGTCCCAGGCGTGCGCATGCTCGAGGAAGCCGTGCAGCAGGAGCACCGGGCGACCGCTCGTTCCCCACTCCAGCAGGTGCTGGCGGAGCCGGTTGACGGTGAGGAAGCGCGACCGTCCGTTCACCGGGAGCGGGCGGTCGCTGCGGACGCGTGGAGAGAGCGCTGGCCGGACGCCATCGGGGACGAGGGCTAGCCCGCTGGGCCAGTCCGGGCAAGCGCGCTGCACGTTGCGTGGCGGAGCGGGGGCTGTTAGCGCCGCCGTCATGTCGGCACCCCCTGTCGCCCTCGTTACCGGTGCGTCGTCCGGGATCGGCGCCGCCACGGCGGCCATGCTCGTGGCCCGTGGCTTCGCCGTCTACGGCGCGAGCCGCCGTCCGCCGGCGAGCGCGGAGCTGGCGTGGACGTGGGTACGGATGGATGTCTGCGACGAAGGCGCCGTGCGGGACGGGATCGCGCGGATTCTGGCCGAGCGGGGACAGCTCGATGCGCTGGTGTGCAATGCGGGCTTCGGGATTTTCGGCAGCATCGAGGAGACGGGGCTGCCTCGGGTGCGGGCGCAGTTCGAAACGAATGTCTTCGGCACGCTCAACCCGATTCGTGCCGTCCTTCCGCACATGCGCGAGCGCCGACAGGGCCGGATCGTGATTGTCGGCTCGCTCGCAGGGCGAGCCCCGATCCCCTTCCAGGTCCATTACTCGATGACGAAGGCCGCCATGGACGCCCTCGCGATGGGACTTCGTCTGGAAGTCGCGCCTTTCGGGATCGGGGTGATCCTGGTCGAGCCCGGGGATATCCAGACGGCGTTCAACGAAGCCACGGACTGGGGCGATGTGTCGCCTTCGGTCTACGGCGAACGGCTGCGGGCCTGCGAGCAGGTCATCCGCGAATCGCTGCCGAAGGCGCCCGGCCCCGAGCTCGTGGCTTCGGTCATCGTGCGAGCGCTCGTCGCACGCCGGCCGCGGCGACGATACACCGTTGGGCCGGCCGCCCGGCTGGTCCCGCTCGGACGCCGGCTGCTGCCCGATCGCGTCCAGGAACGGCTCCTGCGGTGGCACTTCCGTGTGTAGCGTCGCGGCAGCCCCGTGTGATAGCGACCGTCCATCGGAAAGGAGGCTCCATGGACGGGGAGGTCACTCGACGCACAGTGCTCGCGGGGGCGGCCATGGCGCTGGCCGCGCCGGTACTGGCCAAGGAGCACGAGCATGGCGCCGCGGGCCATGCGCAGCCGAAGGGGTATGCCGAGCTGATCGCAGCGGCCCGCGAGTGTCGCGAGGCGGGCGAGGTCTGCCTCGATCACTGCCTCGCGGCCTTCCGCGGCGGAGACACCTCGCTCGGCGAGTGTGCGACCGAGGTGACGCGCATGCTCGCGGCCTGCGATGCGGTGGCCCGGCTCGCCACCTATGGCTCGCCGCATACGCCCGCGTTCGCCAAGGCGTGCATGGCCGTCTGCGACGACTGCGAGCGCGCCTGCCGCAAGCACGAGGAGAAACACGCCGAGTGCAAGGCATGCGCAGATGCCTGCGCGCGGTTTCGCAAGAGCGCCGCGGGGCTCGGAGCCTGAGCGATGCGTGCCGCCGTCCTGCGCGAGCGGCAGCTCGTCGTCGATACCGTGCCCGACCCCGAGCCGCAGGCGGGCGAGGTCCTCGTTCGCACGCTCGCCTGCGGGATCTGTGGCTCCGACCTGCACATGCTCGAGCACGCCGACGCGCTGGTTGCGGCCGCGCGCGAGAGCGGGGTGCCCTTCGGCCTCGACCCGGCCCGCGACGTCGTCCTGGGGCACGAGTTCTGCGCCGAGGTGCTCGCGCTCGGGCCCGACACGACTGCGGCAGTGCGCCCGGGCGACCGCGTCGTTGCCATGCCCATGCTGTTTCGCGGCTCGGGGATCGTGCCGATCGGGTTCTCGAACGAGGTGCCAGGGGGGTACGGCGAGCGCATGGTCCTCTCGGCCGCCCTGGCCCTGCCGGTCCCCGACGGGCTTTCCACCGAGCAGGCGGCGCTAACGGAGCCCATGGCGGTGGGCTTCCACGCGGTCGCCAAGGGCGCCGTGCAGGCCCACGACACCGCGATCGTCGTCGGCTGCGGTCCCGTCGGTCTGGCGGTGATCGCGGCGCTCGCGCTCCGGGGGATCGCGCCGATCGTGGCGGCGGACTATTCGCCCCTGCGACGAGAGCTGGCGGCGCGCATGGGCGCGCAGGTCGTGGTCGATCCAGCCACGGGCGCCGTGATCGACGCCTGGCGGGAGGCCGCGGCGCCGCGGAGCTGCGTGCTCTTCGAATGCGTCGGCGTGCCGGGGATGCTCGCCGAGACGATCCGGATCGCGCCCCCGGGGACCCGCATCGTCGTCGCCGGCGCGTGCATGGAGGAGGATCGGCTGCGGCCGATCGTCGCGGTGAACAAGGAGCTCTCCCTGCAGTTCGTCCTCGGGTACACGCCGGACGAGTTCGCCGCGGCCCTGGCGGCGCTCGCCGACGGTCGGATCGACGCGACGCCGCTGGTCACGGACCGTGTCGGGCTCGGCGGTGTGGCCGGGGCCTTTCGTGCGCTCGCCAGACCCGAGACGCACGCCAAGATCCTCGTCGAGCCCTGGCGAAGCTGAGACCCGCGGCGTGCTCAGTCGGTGCCTGGCGGTCGTGCGACGCCGCCCATGAGCGCGAGCAGCTGGCGGGCCACCGCCAGCGGCGTGCGGTCTTCGAGATAGGGACCCACGATCTGGAGCCCGACCGGAAGGCCGCTGGTCGTCCGTCCGACCGGCACCACGGTCACCGGGAGCCAGGCCATCGTCGGCAGGGCGACCCAGCCGAAGAGGTCGGCATATGGCCGGACGGCGCCGTTCACGGTGATGGTCCGGTCCGTGAGCGGCTCGCTCTGGTCGTGGGGAATGGCAGCCACGGAGTTCACCGGCATGACGAGGACGTCCCAGTCGTGAAAGAATCCCCTGAGCTGGGCGCGCAGGCGCTCGCGGCCCTCGTGGGCCAGGAGCCAGTCGCGGTGGCGGATCGTGGCGGCGCGAGCGCTGGCGGCCATCGAGACCTCGTCGTCGCTGGCGGCCGTTTCGCCGAGGCCCGCGAGCGCCCGGAACTGCTCGTCGCTCATGTCGCGCAGCATGATCGGCATCAGAAGCTTCTGATAGGTGCTGACGAGATCCCGGAGCGAGACGGGGGGCCGGGCGTGCTCCTCGACGTGCGCCTTCGCTCGCCGCAGCGTCTCGACAGCCGTTCGCAGACAGCGCAACACCTCGGCATCGACCGGGTACGCCGGATCGTCCAGCCAGGCCGCGATGCGCCACTCGCTCACGCGCCGCCGACGCGGCGGGGGGAGGCGAAACGACCAGGCCACCGCGCGGTCGGCCGTGGGTCCGGCCAGCACGTCGAGCGCCAGCTCGAGATCGTCGACGCTGCGCGCGAGCGGACCGCACACGTTGAGGTCGGGCTCGGCCAACGAGCCCGGCGGGCCCGGCAGGTGGCCGCGCTGCGGAACGATGCCATGCGTTGGCTTGTGCCCACAGATGCCGCTCCAGTGCGCCGGCACGCGGATCGAGCCGCCGATGTCACTGCCCAGCTCGAGCGCCGTCAGCCCGGCGGCGAGAGCCGCGGCAGCCCCGCCGGAGGATCCTCCCGGTGTTCGCGTCAGGTCCCAGGGATTGTTCGTCGTCCCGAACAGCGTGTTGTAGGTCTGCCAGTCCGCGGCCAGGGCCGGAACATTGGTCTTGCCGAACACGATCGCCCCCGCGGCGCGCAATCGGGCCACCGCCGTGGCGTCGGCCGCAGGGACGTGATCGCGCCACGGCTCGTGACCGGCAGTCGTACGCAGCGACGCGGTCTCGAAGGTGTCCTTGACGGTCATGGGGACGCCGTGGAGCGGGCCGGACAGCTCGCCCCGCGCGAGGGCGGCATCGGCAGCATCGGCCGCGCGCCGCGCGCCGTCGACGTCGAGCGTGACCACCGCGTTCAGCGGGCCGTTCAGGCGTCCGACCCGATCGAGGTAGTGCTCGAGCACCTCGCGACTCGAGACCTCGCGAGCGCGGATGGCGGCGGCAAGCTGGAAGGCAGAGCGGAACGCGATGTCGGACATGGCCGGCTCCTAGCAGATTGCGCTGGCGGTGCCGATCAGCGTCACGGTGCCGTCCTGCTTCGTGCACCAGACGTCGAGCAGGGCACGCTGCCGGCTGCCCTCCGGGACGCGCTCGCGCAGCCGGCCGGAGGCTGTCACGGTGTCGCCGGGCCAGACCACGTTCACGAGGCGCACGTCGAGCTTGCCGCCGGCGTGCCAGCCGTCCGCGAATCGCGTCGCCAGCATGTCCGCGAGCAGGCACACGGTCCACATGCCCTGGACGACGATGTCCGGGAAGCCCAGCGCCCGGGCCATCTCCGCGTCCGTGTGGTAATTGCGTCCCGGTCCGGAGAAGGTCTGGCACATCGCCGGCGTGACGGTGCGCGTGCGCGTGGGCAGCGGATCGCCGCTGGTCGGGAGCTCGAAGCGCCGGTCGCTGCGCCGCTCGCGATCGCGGTCGACGACGAGGGTGTCCGCAGGCCCCTCCGCGAGGAAGCTCTGGTGGGTGCGGCTCCGCTGCAGCCAGCGCCCGTCGGCCATGCTCCACACGACTTCGGCCACCACGTAGTCGCGGTCGCGCTTGCGATAGCGCTCGACGACCGTGGTGCGGGAGCGGACGCGGTCGCCGAGGCGCATCGGAGCGAAGAGCTCCCACTCCTGACGCGCATGGAGGTTGCCGATCAGGTTCGGCAGGTACCAGGACAGGTCGCGATACACTTCGGAGTGATAGAGCAAGGCGGGCACCGGGTCGTCCGGGAGATCGGTGGCGCCAGTGCCGGCGCGGTAGCGATCGACGTCTTCGGCCGACACCACGGTCTCGCGTCCGCCCACGTCCTGGCCGACGACGACCTCGGTAGGGGCGAAGAGGGAACGCGCGGATGCCATGGAAGCTGCTTAGAGCGCATCCCGCACGCGCGCGCCAGACGACGAGCGCTCAACGGTACCATTGTGCGAGCAGGGCTCCGGCCAGCACCAGCAGGAGCATCAGCCCGGCGATCGGGAAGCGCCGTAGCACCCCTTCGGCCCGTACCATGCGCTGGACCGCGATCGCCGGTGGCGCGGACTGCTGCGCGCGGTCGGCGGCCGTCGCGAGCCCCAGCAGGAGGCGCCAAGCCGCCTCTGCGAGGGGTACCAGCCATGCCAGGATGTCGCCGGCAGCGATGCGCGACCCGGCGCCGGCCGCGAAAGCTCGACGCCGCGCAGCGCCCGCTGCGAGCGCGATGCCCAGGGCCGGGGGCAGGGCCGCTGCGCACGCGGTCCCTGGCTGCGCGGCTGGCACCACGAGCCAGACTATGCCGAGCGACAGCACGACCGCGGCGAGCCAGGGCCAGACCATGCCGCGCTTGGGCGGGGGAGTTTCCTCTACCAGCGCCAGCAGGAAGCGCGCCATGAGCAAGGTCGTCCCCACGGCGGCTGCCGGCAGCAGCATCGCCAGCGTTGCCGGCCAGGGCGGTGGCAGGGGCGCGATCGCCGCCTTCATCGCCTGCTTGGCCAGCGCGCCGCTGGTCCACGGGGCACCAGCGAGCGACAGGGCCGGCAGGGCGAGCGCGGCGAACGCGAGACCGCGCGCTGTACCCCGCGCCGGCATCGCCGCGACGCCGAGGAAGAGCGCGCCTTTCGCGAGACCGTGATGCAGGGCGTACACCGCGATCGCGAGCACCAGCGCCGGCCCTGCGCCGGGCGCGAGCAGCGCGGCACCCACCGCGATGGCGATGAAGCCCATCTGGCTCACGCTGGAGTAGGCGAGCAGCGTCTTGGGCGCCCGCTGCGTCAGCCCGAGCGCGACCGCCCCGAACGCTCCGACCAAACCGAGCACGATCACGCACGCGCCAAAAACTGGCCAGGCGTCGCCACCGAGGGGCAGGAAGCGCAGCCAGCCCAGCACGCCCGCCTTGATCATCGCCCCCGACAGGACGCTGCTCGCGGGTGTTGGTGCGACGGGGTGCGCGAGCGGCAGCCACATGTGCAGGCCGGCGACACCGGCCTTGACGCCGAACCCAGCGAAGAGCAGCGTCACTGCCCAGAGGTCGCTCGCACCGGAAAGGGGCGCCAGCGGCAGGGCAGTGCTGCCGAGGGTACTAACGCGTAGCAGGAGACCGGCGAGCAGCGCTGCCTCGCCGAGCACTGCCAGCACGAGGTACACGCGGCCCGCGGACCGCGCCTCGGCGCTTCCCGTGTGTACGACCAGGCCGTAGCTGGCGAAGGTCATCAAGGCGAAGCCGGTGTAGAATCCCGCCGCATCGAGAGCGACGATGAGCCACACGTTGCCTGCCAGTGCCGCGAGCCAGAACCCCCACATGACGTGGCGGCGCGCATCCTGGACGTGGTAGCTGCGCGCGGCCCAGCCGGCGACCAGCCACAGCAAGGCGGTGAACAGCAGGAAGGTACGGCCCGTGTCATCGACCCCGAGGCGCAGCCCGATAAGCCAGCGCGGCGCATCGATCGCGGTCGGCGGCGGCCACAGCGCACATGCCAGCGCTGGCAGCGCTGCCCACGGAGCGAGCGCGACGATGCTGCGCCGTCCCGCGGGCCAGGCGAGCGCGCCAGCGAGCCCCAGGGGGAGCGCCACTGCGGTAACCAGGGCGAGCGGATTCATCGCAGGTATTCGCGTGCGACGATCAGCCTGGCCCACTCGAGCGGGCTGAGCCCGATGCCCGCTGCCAGCCCGAACACGAGCGCGCTGGCGCCGGCCGCAAGGGTCGGGATCAGCAGCCAGGGGTGAGTCTCCCAGACGCCGCGGGAAGCCAGGTGCTCCTCGGGCCAGTGCGACGGCGGCGGATCGAACCAGGCGGTACGCAGGATCGGGAGGAAGTACGCGGCGTTGAGCAGACTCGAGATCAGCAACACCGCCAATACCCATGGCATGCCGGCGGCGAGCGCGCCAAGGCCAAGGTACCACTTGCTGACGAAGCCCGCCACGGGGGGGATGCCGATCATGCCGAGGACGCCTATCGTGAAGGCCGCGGTCGTCCAGGGCATGCGGCGCCCGACGCCGTTCATCGCGCTCACCCGGTGCATGCCGAGCGTCTCGGCGTAGTTGCCGGCACAGAAAAACAGCGTGATCTTCATGATCCCCTGGTGCACGAGATGCACCAGGCCGCCGATGGAGCCGACCGGCCCGAACAGTGCTACGCCGAGCACGATGTACGACACCTGGCTCACGGTCGAATACGCGAGCCGGCGTTTCAGGTCGTCCTGGGCCAGGGCGCGCAGAGAGCCATAGACGATCGTCAGCGATGCGGCGACGGCCAGCGGTGCGAGCAGCGCCAGGTCCTGCGCAAATTCGATGCCGTAGACGTCGTAGACGATCCGGACGATCCCGAACGCGCCCGCCTTGACCACCGCTACGGCATGGAGCAGGGCGGAGACCGGCGCGGGCGCGACCATCGCCTGCGGCAGCCAGCCGTGCAGGGGCACCAGCGCGGCCTTAACGCCCAGGCCGGCGACCAGGAGCGCAAAGATCGGAACGAGGAGCCACCGCTTCGCGGCAGGCACGATCGAGGCCACGCCGCCGTGCGTGAATTCGACCGGGCCGACCAGCGACTGGAGCCAGACGATCCCCGCGAGCAGCGCGGCGCCCCCGCTGAAGGTGTAGGCGAGGTAACGCCCGCCGGCCGCGAGCGCCTTCGGAGTGCCCCGGTGGACGACCAGCGGGTAAGTCGACAGCGTCAGGAGCTCGTAGAATACAAAGAAGGAGAGCAGGTTGCCGGCCAGGGCGATGCCCACGGTCGCGGTCACGCAGAGGCTGAAGAAGCCGAAGAACCGGCTGCGGTGCGGGGCACCTTCCAGGTACGCGATGGCGTAGATCGTCGTCAGTAGCCACAGTCCCGCCGACAGCGAGACGAACAGCATCGCCAGGGTGTCGGCACGGAGCAACAGGTCGTTGTCGGGCAGCAGCGGCAGTCGCAGCTCGTAGGTGGCCCCATGGAAGACCCCCCAGAGCATGCGGCCGACGATGCCGAGCTTGACGAACGCGCCGGCGAGATTCAGCGCGGTGCGCAGCCGTACGCTCGCCTCGCCGAGAAAGAAGATGACCACACCGGCGGCGAGCGAGCTCACCAGCGCCCCGAGCGGCAGGAGCGACGACTCGGTCATGGTCCTCGCCAGGCGAGCGTGCCGATCCGCAGTGCGTCCAGCAGCGGAACGGTGAACAGGCCTCCGGCCGTGGCGACCAGCGCCAGCAGCAGCGCGACGAGCGACAAGGTGCTGGTCACCGGGGGTACCGCGGTCGCCTCGGCCGCCGGCAGGAAGGCAAGCTTGAGGACGCGGAACACATACCCCGCGGCAAGCAGGCCACCCGCGAGGAGCACCGCGACCCAGGCCCACTGGCCGCTCGTCGCTGCGGCCTGCAGCAACTGCCACTTGGCCGCGAAGCCGGCAGTCGGCGGCACCCCGATCAGGCTTGCGCCGGCCAAGCCGAATGCGAAGATCGCCATCGGCGCGCGCGCCGCCGCACCGCGCAGCGCGCCCAGGTCGTCGCGACCGGCGGCGAGCACCAGGGTACCGGCGGCGAGGAACATCGCCGCCTTGGCCACGCCGTGCGCCAGTAGCTGCAACACGCTTGCCTCAAGGGCGAGCGCCGCGGCCGGGTGCCCGGGCGCGAGCCACGCGAACGGCACGAACAGGTAGCCGATCTGCGCGACGGTCGAGTACGCGACCAGCATTTTGAGCTTTCGCTGGAGGAGCGCTTGCACCGAGCCCCAGACGATCGCCGCTGCGCCGAGAACGGCCAGAGCCTGACCGAGCGCAGCCAGGTCGAGGCGCGGTGCGGCCAGGAGCCACAGCCGCAGTACGATGACGAACGATGCCTTGATCACCAGTGCGGACAGCAGCGCGCTGACGGGCGTGGACGCACCGCCGTGCGCCGGCGGCAACCAGAAGTGCAGCGGGACCAGCGCTGTCTTCAGCGCCAGGGCCGCCACCGCGAGCGCTATAGCGAGCGCTGCGTAGGGCGCGTCCTGGAGGCGTATGGCCAGCGCCTCGAGGGCGAGCACGCCGGTGGCGCCGTACGCCAGCGCGACCGCGAGAAGGAACACATTGGAGCCGACCAGCGCCGCGAGCAGATAGCGGAGCGCTGCAGCGAGCGCCGCTGGTCTCCCGGAGAGCGCGGCCAGACCGACGGCGGCAAAGGTCAGCAGTTCGAGGGCCACATACAGGTTGAAGAAATCCGCCGACAGCACGGCGGCGTTCAGGGCGGCCCACAGCAGCCAGGCCAGCGGCCAGAACAGCGCCGCGTCCCGTGCCCCCCGTGCGAAATACGCGGTCGCAAACGCCAGCACGGCGGCGTACACGGCGCAGGCGAGCACCAGGAGGGCGACCGCGAGCGCATCGGCGTGCAGGGCGATACCGAGTGGCGCGGGCCATTGACCGAGGGCGTAGCGCTGCGGCCACGGCGCGCGCTGCGCTAGCGCGGCGACCAGCGCCGTGACCGCCAGCCAGCCGGGTGCAGCCAGCGCACGGGCGCCACGTTCCGGAACGACGAAGGCGGTCACCCCCAGCCCGAGCGGGAGGAGCACCGCGAGCGGCAGCAGCTCAGTCATCCGTGCCGGCGGCCTCGTCGTCGGGCAGTTCGCTTCGGCCGGTCGCCGCGCGGTAGCGCCGCGCCAGGAGCAACCCGAGCGCGGTGGCGGCGACGGCGATGACGATGCCGGTCAGGAGCAGCGCCTGGGCCACGGGATCGGCGCTGCCGCCGGCCGCGCGCGGTGCCACGGCCAGCAGGACCAGGAAGACGCCGCCACCCATCACGTTGAACCCGAGCAGCTTCCGCATCAGCGATGGGTGCAGCAGCAATGCCACGAGGCCAGCGGCGACGAGCACGCAGCCGGTGGCGAGCCACAGAGTCATTGCGGTCTGCCCACGCCAAACAGTGCGACGAGCGACGCGGCGATCGACAGCATCAGCGCCGCTTCGATCACCAGCACGAGGGCGCCGGTCCAGGCGGCGGGATACGCGAGGACCGCACCCGCAGCGCCGCCGGCGCCGAGCGCTACGGCGATGAACACCGCGAGCCCGAGCGCCAGCATCGCGCGGCGCAGCACCGGCCGCGTCGCCAGCGGATCGAAGGGTAAGGCCGCGAAGCGGGCCAACAGCAACGCACCGGCCAGGACCGCACCGGCCTGGAACGCGCCCCCGCTCCGCGTGGCGCCCGCCCACAGCAGATAGACAGCGACCAGCACCGCCAGCGGGACGGTTACCCCGGCGACGCGTGCAAGCACTGGGTCGTGGTGCAGCGGCGGACGCGGGACCGGCGGCGCAGCCTGCGCCGCGACCACGGCGATCAAGAGCACACCGACTTCGAGCAGCGTGTCGTAGGCGCGAAACGACAGCAGCACGGCGGTGACGGGATGCACGATCTGCGCGGCGTCGAGCGACGCCGCGACCAGCCGCGATGCCTCGCCGGCCGACGGTGCCAGCGACACGGCTCCATGGGCAAGCACGAGAGCGAGCGCCCCTCCAAGCAGGCCGACGGCGAGTGCGGTGGGCCCACGCCCCCCCCGCCTTCCGGGGCCCGCGAGCTGCGCAGCGGCGTCGATCAGCAACGCTCCGGTCACGCCCGCCCCGATCGCCGCCTCCGCCAGGGCCACGTCGGCCGCGCCGAGGCGAGCCCATATCAGCGCCAGCAGCAAGCCGAAGGCGACGAAGGACATCGCGGCGGCGCGGAGGTCCCGTGCGAGCAGGACTGCGGCGGCGAGGGCCACCGCTGCGGTCGCGACGATGGCGTCAGTCGCGTTCATCGAGGGCGCGATGTGCGATCAGATAGCCGGCCGTGGCGCTCGCCAGCAGGGCCAGCAGCCAGATCAGCGCGATCTCGCCAGCGCCTGCCCAGGAGCCCGCCTGCAGCATCAGCGCCGCAGCGGCGAGGCCTAGGCCGAGGTTGTCCGCCTTTGTTAGTGCGTGAATCCGAGTCAGCGTGTCGGGCAGCCTAAGCAGTCCCACAGTGCCGGCCGTGAAGAAGGTGCCGGCCGCGGCAAGCAGCAGCCACGTGATCGCGTCAAGCGGATTCATCGTCGGTACCTCTCTTCGGGGCGGCGCCTGTGCGTGCGAACGCGACCACGGTCAGCAAGGCCAGCAGCATGACGACGAGGGCGACGTTGCGCAGCGCCGGCGCGTCGTGCGCGATCGCCATGGTGAGCAGCAGTGCCACCCCGGTCGTACCGAACAGCAGCGCGGCGAGCAGCCGGTCCGCGAGCGTCGGCCCGCGCAGCGCGCGCACCAGACCGACCGCGAGATTCGTGGCCAGCACGAACTCGAAGAGTGCGTACGCGGCCGTCATCCGGGCGGCCATGCCGCAGCGTCCGCACCGAACAGGCGCCCGACGGCGTGCTCCAGGCGGCGTGTCTCGGCCTGTACGGGCGAACCGACGTCGAGCGCGTGCACGGTGAGGCGATCCCCGTCGAGCCGTACGGCCAGCGTGCCGGGCATCAGGTTCACGACGAGCGCGAGCAGCACTCGCGGTCCCTCGCCCGGCAACGTCAGCTGCACGGTGCGCAGCCCGGGCTGCAGTCGCATGTTCGGCGAGAGCACGCGGCGGGCTACGTCGATACCGCCGCGAAGCGACTGGCCCACGAAGAGCGCCGCGAACGCCGCGAGCCGCGACCACCGCAGCTGCGCACCACCCGCGCTGGCCGTGCGCCGCCAGGTCCACAATGCCGCACCCACCGCGATCGCCCCTGCGGCCAGACCGGCGGGTGCCCCGCGCGCGAGGATCAGCCACACCAGCGCGAAGCCAGCGGATCGGAGCATGACGGTCGACGCGCGTTGGAGCGACGGCATGCGGACTGGTCGCGACGGTACCCTACGGAATCCGCAAGGCCAAGGCCGCCCCGCGGCACATGCGTCGAGCGCGTCGGCGCAGCGCGCCCCCGGGCCGGGCGACCCTCTCTCCCCTCGGCAGGGGGCCTCGCGGTAGAAGGCACGCGCCGAGGCGCGCGGCGTTGGCCATGCGCCGCCATGGATACGTCGATGACGGCATGTCAGGAGACATGAACCGAGAACATTGGCTAGGATATGGGCCTGGTAGCCGCTCGGAGATCGGCACGCAGCATGCTTGCCTGATGCAGACAGTAGCCTGGCTGTCCATGACGCTGCAGCTGCGCTCGCGGCGACGGCGGTCGCCAGGGCCTTGTCGACCGAGGCGGCGGCTGCCGGGGGGCGAGCGGGAGGCGGCGCGTGCGCGACGAGGTCTGTCAAGCTGTCCACAGGGTCTCGAGAGACATACGAGCCAGCTGCTGCTCGCCGTGCCGGCGCTCTGCGGAGGTTGTGGCCGTGGCGAGCATCGGTCGTGACGAGCGCGGCGGCACACCGCACAAGACCTTCCAGGATACATGGGATATGATTTGGACTCCTGACGGATGGCAGCTCGACAGGCCGCACATCCGCCAAGTGGCCGCGGAGGGGGCTCCCGGAGGCCCCGCGGCCTAGGGTTGGAATCTCACCGCACGATGTTCGCGAACGGACCGCTGTGGCTGTGCGTCGGGCTGGCCGTCCTCGTCCTGACGAGCGACCTGCGCGCAGGCCATGCGCAAGTCGTCTGCCGCCCGAACATCGTCGGCGGAGCAGCGTGCCGCGCGCCCGCGGGGGCTTTCTCCTCCTCGCGTCCCAACGTGTTCGGCGGTGTCGATACGACCTTCTCCGACGGATCGCGCTGGTCGTGTCGTCCGAACGTGTTCGGCGGCAAGGACTGCCGTTGGGCGCCCCGCTCGTTCCTTGCCCCTCCAGCGGGGGACGCGTAGAGAGCCCGCATGCTGCGCGACCGGACCGGGCGGATGCTCGTGGGCCTGGTCGTGGGCACCGTCGGCGGCACGGCGGCGCATCTGCTGGCCTCCGGCGCTCCGGCGCTGGAGCGCCTGATCCGTTTCGTGACCGAGCCCGTGGGTACGCTGTTTCTCCGCTGCCTGTTCATGCTCGTCATCCCCCTCCTGCTCTCGGCCCTGGCGCTCGGTGTCGCCGGTCTCGGCGACGTGCGGCAGCTCGGCCGGATCGGCGCGCGGACGCTCGCCTACACGGTCGTCGTCTCGTCGATCGCCGTGGGTCTGGGAATCGGTCTCGTGAACCTGATCCGACCGGGCGAAGGTCTGGGCCCCGCCGTGCGCGAGCAGCTGGTGTCCACCTCTGGCCGGGCGCTTCCGGCCGGCGCGGCACCTGCACGAAGCGGCGGCGTGGACTTCTTCGTGCAGCTCGTCCCCGCCAATCCCGTGCGAGCCATGGCGGATGGCGACATGCTGGCCGTGATGGTGTTCGCGGTGTTCCTCGGCATCGGCCTCACGCTCGCGCGCAGCGACGGGGCACGCCAGCTCGAACGCGGACTCGCGGGGCTCTACGAGGTCGTCATGCAGCTCCTCGATGTCGTGCTGCGCCTCGCGCCGATGGGCGTGGCCTGCCTCCTCTTCACGATGACGGCGCGGCTCGGCTGGACGATCGTCGTGCAGCTCGCGGCCTACATCGGCGTGGTGCTTCTCGCGCTTGGGATCCAGCAATTCGGCGTCTACTCGCTTGCGGTGCGCTGGCTGGGGGGGATGTCGCCCGCGCGCTTCTTTCGCGGAACGCGCGAAGCCATGCTGACGGCATTTGCGACCGCCTCCAGCAACGCGACGCTTCCCACCGCTCTGCGGGTCGCCGAGACCGAGCTCCATCTGCCGCCCACGGTGAGCCGTTTCGTGCTCACCCTCGGCTCGACGGCGAACCAGAACGGGACCGCGTTGTTCGAGGGCGTGACGGTGCTGTTCCTAGCCCAGCTCTACGGGGTCACCCTCGACCTCGGCCAGCAGCTCACCGTGGTGCTCGTCTGCATCCTCGGGGGGGTCGGTACGGCGGGTGTCCCCGCGGGCTCGCTGCCCGTGGTGGCGATGATCCTCGGGATGGTGGGGGTTCCGGCGGAGGGCATCGGCCTCATCCTCGGCGTGGATCGCTTTCTCGACATGTGCCGGACGACGCTGAACGTGACGGGCGACCTCGCCGCTGCCGTGGTGATCTCGCGCTGGGAGGGCGAGGCGCTGGCGCGGCCGTCGTGAGTCCTGCCCGGCGAAGGGCCCATGGATCGGGCCTCGGAGGCGTGGCATTCGGGGGGCATGCTGTGGCTGGTGCGCCATGGGGAGACGGAGGCCAACGCGACGCGCGTGGTCCAGCGGCCGGAGGCTGCCTTGAGCCCGCGAGGCCGGGCGCAGGCGGCGTGCGTGGCGCGGCGCCTCGCGGATACGGCCGTCCGTCTCGTTCTTGCGAGCGACCTGCGTCGTGCCGTCGAGACCGCCGAGGCCATCGCCGGGACCCTGGGCGTACCGCTCGAGCTCGATCCCGGTCTGCGCGAGCGCGACTTCGGCGAGATCCGCGGCATGGCATACGCCGCACTCGCGGAAGATATCTTCGCGCCGGGCTATGCCCCGCCCGGCGGCGAGACCTGGGAGGCCTTCTACGCGCGGGTCGATGCCGTGTGGGCGCGAACGCTCGCCCGCGCCACGGCCAGCGATGGCGACGTGGTGGTGGTGACGCACGGCCTGGTCGTCGGCGCCGTGCTGCGCCGCCATTGCGATCCGCTCCCTGGCGTGGAGATCCCCATCGCCTGTCCCAACGCGGCCATGAGCCTGATCGTGCCGCCCCGCACGATCGCCCTGCTCGCGTGCACGGCGCACCTCACCGCGAGCGCGGAGGGCGCTCCGGCGTGAGGGATGGTGTGGTCTTCTTCAGGGCAACGGACAGCTCGTCGGCGCGGGCGCGAGGCGAGCCTTGAACTGCCCCGTCTGGCTGCCCACCGCCGGGATGTCCTTCGAGATCGTCCCCCCGAACACGAGACACGAGCGCAGCCCTGCCGGGCCGACCTGGAAGTCGACGGCGAGCTCGCCTTGCGAGGGCTCGTCGAGCGAGAAGGCGATACCGCTGCCCGTGCACGCCGCCTTGAGCTTCCGGCCTGGCTCGATCCGGGCACTCTTGCACGGACCGAGGAGCTGCTTGGCATCCTTGTACGCGTAGCCGCGAGAGCCGGGCGGCTTGCCGAGACCGCGCCAGCCTGCCGGGGGGAGCGTCAGGGTGGCGATCTCGGCCACGCCGCGCCCGAGGCGCAGGGTGGCGCCGGCCGTCCTGGGGTCGTCGCTGGGCACGGCCGGATCCCGCGTCACGACGGTCAGGCGACGCCGGGTGGGATCGCCGTCCCGGTCCTTGACGAGAAGCGACTGGCCGGTGAGCAGCAACGGCGGGCTCAGGGTGCAGTCGGGCTCGCAGCCGTCGCCGGGCACGGCGTTCCCGTCGTCGCATGCCTCGCCCGCGGTCACGATGCCGTTGCCACAGCCCGTGGGCGTGCAGTTGGAATCGCAGCCATCGCCGTCGACGAGGTTGCCGTCGTCGCAGGTCTCCCCGGGGTCGAGCATCCCGTTGCCGCACAAGCTCGCGAGCGGCGCCGCATCCGTGCTGTAGACGGGGCCCGGCGTGCCCGAGCCACCGAAAGCGCACACGCCGTGGGACGGGCCACCCGAGGCGCCAGAAGAGTCGAGCACGCTCCCAGTACAGGGCCCCGGCGGTCCTTCCTCGAAGTGATAGAGCGCCACCGTGTCCCCATCGGCCACGAAGGGTGCGGTCGGGGGCGTAAAGGGCGCCGTGTAGCGCACGACGCTCGAGAGCCGCACCTCGTCGATCCAGCCGCTGAACGACGGATACGCTGGACCCGCGTCGTGCTTCTCGGCGCCGATCACGAGGAAGGGATCGTTGGGATAGCTGGTCGACCGGCCATCGCGGTAGCTGATGTTGCCGGAAGGGCCTGCAGCTGTCCCGTCGGCGACCCCGTCGACCCACAGCCGCAGCGTGCCGCTGGCGCTGCGCGTGACCGCGACGTGATGCCAGGCGCCGTCGTCCACCTCGATCGTTCCGCACAGTCCGGCGCCGCTGGCCCCTTTGCTGACTCCGAACGCCAGCCCGTCTTCGAAGAGGGAGATGCCGAAATCCCCGTAGTCGCCGGCGCCGAAGACGTCCCGGTCGAAGATGACGTTGCCATTGATCCAGCCGTCCAGGCCCGGGACGCAGGCGCCGGCGCCGTTCTCGCTCGAGAGCGCCTTCATCCAGAACTCGAGCGTGAAGTCCCCGCTGCCGATGTCCGCCGGTCGGGGTGGGGCGTCGATCGGGATCTTCACGCGATCGATCCCGGCCGTCCCGTGTCCGTAGAAGCGCAGGGACAGCGTGCTCGCGCTGGCCGGCACCAGGGCCGCGCACAGGGACAGTCCCACGACAAGCACGATCCGCATGATCGAAAGTGTAGCCGAATCCCCGAGAACATTGCACGTGACATTTGCGGACGGCCGGCTGCGGCCCGCCCCGTGTGCCGTCAGGGCGCGATCGGTGCAGGACGGCCGAGGGCCTCGCTGACCCAGGGCAGAATGGCGCTCGTCAGCGAGAGCTCGGGGGCGAGCCGTTTGCCGAGGCCCTCGGCCGTCATCAGCGCCAGATTCACCAGCGTGAGGTGGCTGCGCGCCTGGATGCGGTGACGGCGCAGAATGTCGAAGATGCGGGCGATCTCGAGGGTGACCTGGAGATGCTCGAGGCCGCGAGCGCGGACGTGCTCGACGAAGTCCACGATCTCCCGTTCGTAGGCCCGGTAGTCGCGCACCGCCCGCGTGGGAGCGTTGTCGTGGAACAGGCGGGCCACCGTGACGCCGTCACCCGTGGCGAGCGCGAAGAGCAGCTCGGCGAAGCTCCGGCGGTCGGCGTCGCTGATCGTGCCCACGAGGCCGAGGTCGAGCAGTACGATTCCGCCCGGGGGAACGAAGCGCACGTTGCCGGGGTGGAGATCGGCGTGGACGAAGCCGTGGAGAAACACCATGCGACAGACGCAGCGCATGCCGGCGTCGACGACACGGTGCACGTCCACGCCACGGGCCTCGAGGTCCTCCTCGCGCACCCCCTCGATGAATTCCATCGTGAGCACCGCATCCGAACAGGCCTCCTCGACCAGACGTGGGAACCGAATGTCGGGATCGTCGGCGAAGTTGGCGCGGAAGCGGCGGTTGTGCTCGGCCTCGTTGCGGAGATGACTCTGGATCTCGACGGCGGCGCAGAAGGTGCGCAGGGCGCCCTCGAGCGAGAGCAGGCGCAGCGAGGCCACCAGCCGCTCGAGGGTGCGTCCGACACTGAGGAGGATCGCTCGATCGAGGGCGACCTTCTCCAGGATGTCCGGCCGGCGCACCTTGACGGCCACCGTCTCGCCGCTGGCGCGCCAGATCGCGCGGTGTACCTGGGCCACCGAGGCTGCCGCGATCGGCGCTTCGCCGAAGTCGGCGAAGAGCTCGTCGAGCGGTCGGCCGAGATCCTGCTCGACGATCTCGCGAACGGTGGCAAAGGGGAATGGGGGCACCTGGTCGCGAAGCGTGGCCAGCTCGGCCACCAGCGGGGCGGGAAGGAGGTCGGCGCGCGTCGAGGCGATCTGGCCGACCTTGATGAAGGTCGCGCCGAGCCGGGTGCACAGGTGGACAAGCGCGCGTCCGAGGGCCCGCAGGACCGCCTGCTGACCACGCGGTGACCGTCCGAGCTCGCGCAGAAACACGCCGCTCGCCTCGAGGGCCGCGCGCAGCATCTGCAGGACCCGCCGCACGAGTCGTCGGCGCGGCACCGTGCCGGCCGCTGGCGAGGCGCGTGTCATCGCGCACGACGCTAGCGGATGCGGCGACCCGGAGCAGCTCGCGAGCACGGCTCGCCGGTTTGACGCTGTACCACCCCTGGGTTAGGCGCGAGCGGATGGATGACCTCCGAGGACGGAGTGCCGTGGTGACAGGGGGCGCGTCGGGCATCGGGCGGGCCATGGCGGAGGCCTTCCTCGCCGAAGGGATGGCGGTGCTCGTGGCCGACATCGAAGGGCCGCGGCTCGCGGAGACGGCAGACGCCCTGGCCGCACGGGGCGGGCGGGTCATCGCGGTCCGTTGTGACGTATCCCGCGCCGAGGACGTGGAGGCCCTCGCGGACCGCGCGTGGGCAGAGCTCGGGCGCGTGGACGTGCTCTGCAACAACGCGGGCGTCGCCAGTGGCGGACCGATCTGGCAACACACCGTGGCCGACTGGGAATGGCTGCTCGGCGTCAACCTCTGGGGGGTCATCCACGGGGTGCGCGTCTTCGTCCCGCGCATGCTCGCGCAGGGAGGCGAGGGCCACATCGTCAACACGGCCTCCATGTCGGGCCTGGTCACGGGCCCTTTCATGGGCATGTACAACGTGAGCAAGCAGGGCGTCGTCGCCCTCTCGGAGACCTTGCACAAAGACCTCGCTCTGACCGGGGCGTCCCTGCACGTGTCGGTCCTCTGTCCAGGGTTCGTGCGGACGGCGATCGCCGATGCCGACCGCAACCGGCCCGGGGGGCGTGGAGCCAGCGAGCAGACCGGCCATCCCCTGCAAGACCTGGCGCGCGCTGCGGTCGCTGGCGGTGTCGACCCGGCGCTCGTCGCGCGAGCCGTCGTCGAGGCCATCCGGACGCGACGCTTCTACATCCTCACCCACCCCGAAATGCTCGGCGCGTTTCGCGAGCGGGCCACCGATATCCTCGAGGGGCGGACTCCCTCCACGGTGGTCCAGTTCGTCTGAGCCGATGGAGGCCTTTCCCCCCTGGGTGTGGGACATCCCGCCGCGCTTCAACATCGGCGTGGCCTGTACGGATGCTCACCTCGGCACGGCGGTGGCCGACCGCGAGGCCGTGGTCGTCGACGACGACCGCTGCGGCGTGTCCGCCCTCAGCTATCGCGAGCTGGCGGAGCAGACGACCCGATTCGCCACCGCGCTCCACCTGCTTGGCTGTGGCAAGGGCGATCGGGTTCTCGTCCGGCTACCGAACTGCCTTGCCTACCCAGTCGTATTCCTCGGGGCGCTCAAACGGGGCGCCATCCCGGTGCCCACCTCGACCCAGCTCACGGCGGACGAGATCCGCTTCATCGCCGAAGACTCGGCGGCGGCCGTGCTCGTGACCGATCTCGAGAGCTGGAATGCGCTGCGCGCCGCGCTGGCGAGCTGCCTGCCGCTGCGACACGTGCTCGTGCGCGACGCGCGCGGCGCCACGACCAGCGGCCGTCTCGCCGTGCACGATCTCGAGGCGCTGCTCGCGGCCGCAGCGCCGCCGGTGCCGCCGGAAGACACTGCCGCGGACGAGGCGGCGTACCTCGTCTACACCTCCGGCACGACCGGCTACCCGAAGGGCGTGCTCCACGCTCACCGTGCCCTCCTCGGACGCCAGCCGGCCAGCGAGTACTGGTTCGACTTCCTTCCGGGCGGCGACCGCGTCCTGCACGCGGGCAAGTACAACTGGACCTACACCCTCGGCACCGGACTGATGGACCCGCTGTATCGGGGCCACACGACGATCGTTCACGAGGGTAGGACGGATGCGGCGCGCTGGCCGGCACGGATCGCGCGGCACCACGCGACGACTTTCATCGCCGTGCCCACGGTCTACCGGCAGATCTTGGAGCGGACTGCCGCCACGGGTGCCGACGTACCCACGCTGCGCCACTGCATGAGCGCAGGGGAACCGCTGCCCCCCGAGGTGCTGGAGACCTGGCGGACGCGCTTTGGCCAGGACATCTACGAGGGGCTCGGCATGACCGAGTGCTCGTACTACATCTGCCAGAGTCGGCGCCGTCCGATCCGGCCAGGCGCGGCAGGCTTCGTGCAGCCCGGGCACGACGTCCGCATTCTCGATCCCGAGACGCTCGAGGAGGTGCCGATCGGCGCCGAGGGCATGCTCTGTGTCCGCCGTGACGACCCGAACCTGCTCCTGCGCTACTGGAACCGCGACGAGGAGACGGCAGCTGCCTTTCGCGGCGAGTGGTTCCTGACGGGCGACTGGGCCCGCAAGGATGCCGATGGCTACATCTGGTTCCTCGGACGCCGCGACGACATCATCAAGAGCTTCGGCTACCGTGTCTCGCCCCACGAGGTCGACCGCGTCCTGTGCGAGCATCCGGACATCGTCGACGCCGGGACCACGGGCGAGGAGATCGCACCCGGCAAGGTGCTGGTGGTCTCCTACGTCGTTCCCCGCCCGGATAGCGGGCTGACCGCCGACGAGGTGCTCGCGTGGTCGCGCCAGCACCTGGCGGCCTACAAGGCGCCTCGCGTGGTCTATCTTGTCGAGGAGCTGCCGCGGACGCGCAATGGGAAGCTGCAGCGCATGGCCCTGCGGCCAGCGCTGGCGCGGGCACGCGCGAGCGCTGGATCGGGCGGCCCGGCCGACCCCGGGATGAGCCTCGGCTAGGCTTGCCGCAGCCCGGCTCTCGTGCGACGAGGGCGCGGGATGAAGGATCTGTTCTCGATCGCCGGGAAGGTGGCCCTGGTCACTGGCGGGAGCCGGGGCATCGGGGCCATGATCGCGCGCGGCCTCGTCGAGCATGGTGCGCGGGTCTACGTCTCGTCGCGCAAGGCGGATGCGTGCGCCGCGACGGCCGCCGAGCTCGCCGCCTACGGGACCTGTCGGGCGCTGCCGGCCGATTGCAGCACGCAAGCCGGCTGCGCGGCCCTCGCCGCGGCCCTCGGCGAGCACGAGACGAAGCTCCACGTGCTCGTGAACAACGCCGGGGCGAACTGGGGCGCGCCGCTGGCCGAGTACCCCGACAGCGCTTGGGACAAGGTCTTGGCCCTCAACGTCAAGGGCGTCTTCCATCTGACGCGCGCGTGTCTGCCCCTGCTCGAGAAGGCCGCGTCGCCTGACGATCCGGCGCGCGTGATCAACATCGGCTCGGTTGACGGGCTGCGCGTACCGCTCCTCGAGACCTACGCGTATTCGGCGTCGAAGGCGGCGGTGACGCACTTGACGCGGGTGCTTGCCGCCCGACTCGCCGGCCAGCACATCACCGTCAACTGCGTCGCGCCGGGCCCCTTCGAGAGCAAGATGATGGCGGAGACCTTGGCGCGTTTTCGCGAGGCGATCGTCGCTTCGGTGCCGCTCGGGCGGATCGGGCGTCCCGAGGACATGGCAGGAGTGGCGATCTATCTGGCGTCGCGTGCCGGCGCCTACGTGACCGGCGCGGTCATCCCGGTCGACGGCGGGATCCTCGTTCGGGGGAGTTGAGGGGGCGAAGCCGACACGCGACGGCGTTTGCTTGGTCCACGCGCCGTGCTAGGTCCGGGGCTCGCCGGCAAGGCATTCCGAGAAGGAGACGTGCATGCGTACGCGACGTGAAGCGGTGATCGTCGAGAGCCAGCGGACCGGGCTGGCGAAATCGTTCCGAGGGTCGTTCAACCTGACCCGGCCCGACGACATGGCGGCCCATTGCATCAAGGCTGTCCTCGCCAAGGTGCCGCAGCTCGACCCGCGGGAGATCGATGACGTGGTGATGGGGACTGGTTTCCCCGAGGGGCCGCAGGGCTTCAACGTCGGACGCAACGTGGCCGTCATGGCGGGGCTGCCGCACGAGGTGCCCGGGTCGACCGTGAGTCGGTTCTGCTCCTCGGGGCTCAATGCCATCGCGGTGGCGGCTCACATGGTCGAGAACGAGGGCTCGGATGCCGTCCTCGCCGGCGGGCTCGAGTCGATCACGATGCTCCAGAACGACTTCAACAAGAACGGCCTCTTCAACCCGTGGCTCATGGAGCACTACAAGCAGATCTACATGCCCATGGGCCTGACGGCCGAGGTCGTCGCGCAGCGCTACCGGGTGAGCCGCGAGGAGCAGGACAAGCTGGCGCTGGTCTCGCAGCAGCGCACGGCGGCGTTCCAGCAGAAGGGGCTGCACAAGGAAGAGATCGTGCCCATGACGGTCGAGATGGAGGTGACCGACAAGGCGACGGGCGAGAAATCGCGCCGGACCGTGACCGTCGAGCGCGACGAGTGCAACCGGCCCGACACGACGCTCGAGAGCCTGGCGAAGCTGCCCGGGGCGTTCCAGGAGGGCGGGTCGGTCACGGCTGGCAACAGCTCGCAGTTCGCCGATGGCGCCTCGGTCACGCTGATCATGTCGCTCGAACGAGCCACCCAGCTCGGGATCCAGCCCCTCGGCTTCTTCCGGGGCTGCGTCTTCGCGGGCTGCGAAGCGGACGAGATGGGCATCGGGCCGGTCTTCGCCGTGCCGAAGCTGCTCAAGCGCGCCGGCCTCAAGATCGAGGACATCGACATCGTCGAGCTCAACGAGGCCTTCGCGTCGCAGGTGGTCTACTGCCGCGACCGGCTGGGCATCACCATGGAGCAGCTCAACCCGAATGGCGGCTCGATCTCGATCGGGCATCCTTACGGTATGACGGGCTCGCGCATGACGGGGACGCTGCTGCGCGAGCTGCGCCGCCGCAAGAAGCGCTGGGGCATCGTCACCATGTGCATCGGTGGCGGCATGGGGGCCGCGGGCTTGTTCGAGGCTGCGCTGTAGCGTCGCGCACCCGGCCATGGCCAGGGCCCGGCAATACTGGCTCGTCAAGCAGGAGCCGTCCACGTACCCCTTTGCGCGTCTCCTCGAGGAGGGTCGCACGGTCTGGGATGGCGTGCGGAACTACCAGGCGCGGAACCATCTCCAGGCGATGCGCATTGGCGATCGGGTGCTCTACTACCACTCGGGGGTCGGGACGGCGGTGGTAGGCATCGCCGAGGTGACCCGGGAGGCCTTCCCCGATCCAACAACCGACGATCCGCGCTGGGTTGCCGTCGAGCTTCGGGCGGTCAAGGCCTTGCCGCGCCCCGTGACCCTCGAGCGCATCAAGGCCGATCCGGCCCTTCGAGACCTTCCGCTCGTCCGTCAGTCGCGGCTCAGCGTCATGCCCCTGCCCAAGGGCGCCTACGACAGGATCGTCGCTCTGGGAACCTGAGCCTCGCCGCGCGGCCCCCGGATCAGCCGGTCTGCTGGACGCCGCGTCCGTTGTTCCTCGCCGGAGTCCTGTCCTTGACATGTGCCAAGGCCTCGCGTAGAGGCGCTGACCGATCGGTTTAGAGTAATCGGTCAGCGCCCTGGCTCGAGGGCGCTGACATGGTCCTGACCGGAGGGTCAGGAGGACGAGGAGGCGTTCGGACGATGGGGACGGCAGCGCCGGTAATCGGCTACACGGACGGGGGAGAGCATCCGGAGGGGAGCTCCGTCGTGCCCGGGTTTGGTCGCGCTGACCGCGAGGCACGGCTGCGGGCAGTGGTCGAGCGGGGCCATCTCGAGCTCGAGGATGCTCGGGTTCTCGCCGGGGCCCCCGGACTGTCGTTCGAAGCAGCCGACGGCATGATCGAGAACGCCATTGGCGTCCTCGGTCTGCCGCTGGGGATCGCCCTGAATTTTCGGGTCAATGACCGCGACGTGCTGGTGCCGATGGCGGTCGAGGAGCCGTCGGTCGTGGCGGCAGCCAGCCGCGGCGCCGCCCTGGCGCGCGCAGGGGGTGGGTTCCGGGCCGAAGCCGACTGCGGGATCATGATTGGCCAGATCCAGCTCGTTCGCGTTCCCGATCCGGACGCAGCCGGCACTGCCGTGGAGGCCCATGCTCGCGAGCTTTGCGAGGCAGCCGACGCGAATCAGCCGAACATGTGTCGCCGCGGCGGTGGGACGCGCGGCCTCGAGGTCCGCATTCTTCGCGAGACCGCCGCGGGCCCGATGCTGATCGTCCATCTGATCGTCGACGTCGGCGATGCCATGGGAGCCAATGCCGTGAATTCCATGGTCGAGGCCCTGGCGCCTGCGCTCGAGCGTCTGACCGGGGGCGAGGCGCGCCTGCGCATTCTCTCGAATCTGGCCGACAGACGCCGGGCGCGAGCAACGTGCGCGATCCCTTTGACGGCACTCGGGCATGGCGAGCTCGAGGGAGCGGTCGTCGCGGCGCGAATCGTCGAGGGGTGGGCCCTGGCCGATGCCGACCCCTACCGCGCGGCGACCCACAACAAGGGCGTGATGAACGGGATCGACGCCGTGGCGCTGGCCTGCGGGCAGGACTGGCGGGCGATCGAGGCCGGTGCCCACGCCTGGGCTGCGCGGGACGGACGGTACCGCGCGCTGACAAAGTGGGCGATCGAGGGCAAAGAGCTGCGTGGTCGAATCGAGCTGCCGCTCGCCGTGGCGACGGTCGGTGGTACGCTCGCATCGAACCCCGGCGCGCGGGCCGCCATTCGACTGCTCGGTGCCGCCTCGGCTCGTGAGCTCGCTGGCATCCTGGCGGCGGTCGGCCTGGCGCAAAACCTGGCCGCGTTGCGCGCGCTCGTCACCGACGGGATTCAGCGCGGACACATGGCGCGGCACGCCCGGAGCCTGGTCCAGGCTGCCGGTGCCCCGCCGGAGCTGTACGAGGAGCTGGTCGAGCGGCTGATCCAGTCGGGAGACGTGAAGCTCGCCCGAGCCCGGGCGCTCCTCGACGAGCTCCGCGCGCAGCAGGGTGGAGGGCGGTCATGACCGCGCCTGGCCTCGCTGTTCCGCAGGAGCTCGATCGCGACCGCGCCCGCGATCTGGCGGCTGCCTCGGACCGCCTCGATGCGGCCATCGACCGCAGTCAGCGGTACTTGCTGGCCCGGCAGCATGCTGCGGGGTACTGGCACGCCCCGCTGGAAGCGAATGTCGGGATGGACGCGCAGTTCATCCTCTTCAATCGCTTCGTGGGGCGTTGCCTCCAGGAGACCGAGCAACGCCTCGTGGCGCGCATGCTGGCGATGCAGGCCGCCGACGGAAGCTGGCCGCTCTACTGGGGCGGGCCGGGCCACCTCAACACCACGGTCGAGGCGTACTTTGCCCTGAAGCTGGCCGGGCGACCGGCCGACGATCCGGCGCTCGTGCGAGCGCGCACGTGGATCCTGGCCCAGGGGGGCCTGGCCCGCATCGGCGTCTTCACGCGCCTGTTTCTCGCCTACTTCGGTCAGTACCCCTGGGACGGCCTTCCGAGCATGCCGGTCGAGCTCATCCTGCTGCCGCCTTGGAGCCCCGTGAGCATCTACCGCATGGCGAGCTGGGCGCGTGAAACGGTGGTCCCGCTCACGGTCCTCATGGCAAGGCGACCGCGGGTAGCGCTTCCCCCCGGCTGCGGCGTGGAGGAGCTCTGGGTGCGGCCGCCCGACCGACGCGACTACGCGTTTCGCGGCACCCGCCCGTGGTGGTCCGTGCGGAATGCCTTCCTGGTGCTCGATCGGGTGCTCGCGCTGGCGGAGCGGAGCCCGTGGAAGCCGCTGCGCCGCCGGGCCATCGCCCGTGCCGTGGCCTGGATCCTCGAACGGCAAGATCGCAACGGCGGCTGGGGCGGGATCCAGCCTCCCATGATCAATTGCGTCATGGCGTTGAAGGCGCTCGGGTATCCCGATGCACACCCGGCCCTGGCCCGCGGCATCCAGGCCATCGACGACTTTCTCGTCGACCACGCCGGCCAGCGCTTCTACCAGCCCTGTGTGTCGCCCACCTGGGATACGGCCCTCACCATGCGCGCCTTGCTCGACTCGGGACTGCCTGCCGAGCATCCCGCGCTGGTCCGCGCGGCCGAGTGGCTGCTCGGCCAGCAGATTTTCCGGCCTGGGGACTGGAGCGTCTACAATCCGACGCTCGAGCCCGGGGGTTGGGCCTTCGAGTTCGCCAACGACTGGTATCCTGACACCGACGATACGGCGGTCATCCTGATGGTCCTGGACCGCGTCCGCGTGCCTGACGAGCGGGCTCGCCGGCGGGCCATTGCGTACGGCACGAACTGGGTGCTGGGGATGCAGAGCCGCAACGGCGGATGGGGGGCCTTCGACACCGACAACGACAGCGCGTGGCTGAACGAGATCCCCTTCGCGGACATGCGGGCCATGATCGACCCGCCCACCGAGGACCTGACCGGACGGCTCCTCGAGCTGCTCGGGACCCAGGGGTACGACAGCCGCTTTGGTCGTGCGCGCCGGGCGCTCGCGTTTCTCCGGCGGACCCAGCGAACGAGTGGCGCCTGGTGGGGCCGGTGGGGCGCGAACTTCGTGTATGGGACCTGGTCGGTTCTCTCGGGCCTGCGCGCCATTGGCGAGGACATGCGTGCGCCGTGGGTACGCCGGGCCGTGGCCTGGCTCGAGTCGGTCCAGAACCCCGACGGAGGATTCGGCGAGACCCTCGAGTCGTACGTGGACGAGTCGCTGGCCGGGCAGGGGCCGTCCACGCCATCCCAGACGGCCTGGGGTCTGCTCGGCCTGCTTGCAGCCGCGGATCGCGCCACCCCGGCGATCGAGCGGGCCGCCGAGTGGCTGCTGACGCATCAGCGGTCCGACGGGGGTTGGGACGAGGACCAGTACACGGGAACCGGGTTCCCGGGGCACTTCTACCTGCGCTACTGGATGTACCGCGACTATTTCCCGCTCATGGCGCTCGGCAGGTACCGTGCGCTGCGGAGCGGTATGGCGGCAACGGAGAGGACGACATGACAGGGGGAGCGGCGGGTCTGGCCGCGGCGCGCGACTATTGCCACCACGTCATGCGGCGGAGCCGGTCGAGTTTCGCCCCGGCGTTCCGTCTGTTGTCTCCCGAGCGCCGTGCTGCACTCGACGCCGTCTATGCCTTCTGCCGCTTCGTGGATGACGTGGCAGACGAGGAGACGCGGCGCGATCCGGCGGTGCTCCTCGGGCGCTGGCGCGAGGAGCTGGAGGCGGTGTTCAGCGGCCATCCACGCCACCCGATCGGGATCGCACTCGCCGATGCCGTGCGACGCTTCGACCTGCCCCGCGAGCCCTTCGTCGAGCTCATTGCGGGTGTCGAGATGGATCTGACGCGGCAACGGTATACGACCTTCGGCGAGCTCGAGCAGTACTGTTATCGCGTCGCCTCGACGGTTGGCCTGCTCTGCATTGCCATCTTCGGGTGCCGTACGCCGGATGCCCGCGCCTATGCCATCGATCTCGGCATCGCCTTTCAGCTCACGAACATTCTGCGCGACGTCGGCGAGGATGCGCGGCGGGGCCGCATCTATCTCCCCCTCGAAGACCTCGCCCAGTTCTCCTGCAGCGAAGCCACCCTCCTGGCCACCTGCTGGACTCCAGCTGTCGGGGCGCTGCTCGCCTTCGAGTGTGGCCGCGCGCGCGCCTACTACCTGCGGGCACGCCTCGCCCTCGCCCCCGCGCACCGCCGCAGGCTCGCTGCGGCGGAGGCGATGCGCGCCATCTACGAGCGCCTCCTCCAGCGCATCGAGTCACGGCACTTCGATGTGTTCGGGGCGCGCGTGGCCCTGCCTCGCTACGAGCAGGTCGGGTTGGCCCTGGCCGCCTGGGGGCGATCCCACCTTGCCCTCCTGGGGGGCTGAGCGCCCGGCGATGCCGAGGGCACTGGTGCTGGGGGCGGGCTTTGCAGGCCTGGCCGCCGCTGTCGAGCTCGCGGCGCGGGGCATCCAGGTCACGGTGTGCGAGGCGCGGCGGCACCTCGGCGGCCGGGCCCGCTCGTTCGAGGACCCAGCGACGGGGGCGGTGGTCGACAACGGCCAGCACGCCATGCTCGGTTGCTACCACGAGACGCTAGCGTTCCTCGCGCGGGTCGGCGCAGACGGCGATCTCGTCCGCCAGGCGAGCCTACGTATCGACTTCGTCGACCCGGTCCACGGCCGCGGCACGCTGGCGTGTCCACCCTGGCCGAGCCCGCTGCACACCCTGGGGGGGCTCCTCGGCTACCGGCTGTTGTCGCGCCAGGACCGGCTGCGCGCTTTGTACGCGGGGGTGCGTCTGCTGCACTACCGGCGACAGCGGCAGACCTGGCTTGCCCGCGTGACCGTCGCCGACCTGCTGCAGCAGCTCGGCCAGTCCGCACCGGCTCGGCGCTGCTTCTGGGACCCCCTGGTGCTCGCCACGCTCAACGAGGAGCCAGGACGTGCCGCGGCGGCGCCCCTGGCCGAGGTCCTCGCCCGGGCCTTTTTCGCCTCGCGGCGCGACGCGGCCTTTGTCCTCTCGCGGGTCGGCCTGAGCGAGCTCTACGCTGACCGTGCACAACGGTTCATCGAGGCCCGGGGCGGCTCCGTGCTCACCGGGGCCAAGGCGACGGGGTTGATCGTCCGCGATGGGCGCTGTGCCGGGGTCGTCCTCCGCGATGGCCGACGCATCGAGGCTGCGGGGTGCATCAGCGCCCTCCCGCCGCGGGCCCTGCTGGCGCTCCTGCCGCCCGTGTTGCAGCCCCCCGGTCTCGAGCGCTTCCTCCCGTCCCCCATCGTCTCGGTGCACCTCTGGCTCGACCGGCCGGTGCTCCCCGCGGCGTTCCTCGGCCTGCTCGGGACGACGACCCACTGGGTTTTCAGTCGGAGCCGGCTTGCTGCCGATGCCTCGCCTCGGGTGGAGCGGGCTGCCACCTCTGCTCGCCCCAGCGGCGGCGAGCTGGTGAGCGCCGTGATCAGCGCCGGGCGGACGCAGCTCGCGTGGGACAGCAGAACGGTGGTGGAGCGCACGGTTGCCGATCTGCGCGCGGCGGTGCCTGCCGCGCGGGACGCCATGCTCGAGCGCTCGATCGTGGTCAAGGAGCGCGAGGCCACCACGGCGCCCACCGTCGAGGTCGAGCGCCTTCGCCCACCCGCCGAGACGGCGCTCGAAGGCTTGTGGCTCGCCGGCGACTGGACGGCGACTGGACTTCCGCCGACGATCGAGAGCGCCGTGGTGAGCGGTCGCCATGCTGCAGCGCGACTGGCCGCACGCGCGGCGGTCTGCTAGCCCCGAAGACGGACCCCCCGGGAGGTCAGGTATGCGCTTTCCCCTGCACGTCGCGACGGACATGATGAAATGGCAGGTACGCAACTGGTGGCGCGGGAACAGGCGCGTGCCGGTGGTGCTCATGCTCGAGCCGCTGCACACCTGCAACCTTGCGTGCGTTGGCTGTGCCCCGGAGCGCTGGTCGGGCGACCTGCGCGACCGGCTGCCGCTCGCGAAGTGCTTCGAGGCCGTCGATGCCTGCGGCGCACCGATCGTGTCCATCTGCGGCGGCGAGCCGACGGTCTATCCGGAAATCGTGGAGCTGATCGAAGGCATCATCGCGCGAAAAAAACATGCGATCCTGTGCACGAACGCCATCCTCCTCGATCGCTTCTACCGCAAGGCGTCCCCGCACAAGCGGCTGACGATCAACGTCCATCTCGACGGCATGCGCGAGACGCACGATTTCGTCGTCCAGCGACCCGGCACCTTCGACCGCGCCATCGCGGCGATCCAGGAAGGCAAACGGCGCGGCTACTACGTGTGTACCAACACGACCGTGTATCGCGAGACCGCCGTCGAGGAGCTGGAAGCGATGTGCGCCCTGCTTACCGAGCTCGACGTCGACGGGATCCTGCTCTCGCCCGGCTACCACTACGAAGCGCTGGAAGGCAAGGATCACTTCCTGTTCCGCGACGAGATCCACCGCAAGTTTACCCGGATCCTGGAGCTGGCCGGGCGTTTCCCGAAGATCTCCTCCACGCCCATGTTCCTGCAGTTCGCGGCCGGACAGCGAGACTACCCTTGCACGCCCTGGGGAAACCCGACCTACACGCCCAAGGGATGGAAGGGGCCGTGTTATCTCATCGGCGACCGCTACTACGGTCGCTGGCAGGACTTCTTCACGGACGTCGACTGGAGCTACTGGGAGTCGCGCCAGGATCCGCGCTGTCACAACTGCAAGATGCATTCGGGCTTCGAGCCAAGCGTCGTGCGCAAGCTCGGCGAGAACCTGCGCGACGTGGTGGCCATGGTGCGCTGGCAGCTCGCCGACGTCCGCAAGCCCCGCCGGGCTGCCTGAGGCCAGAGGACGCGAGCGCCCCGGGGAGCTATGTCCCGGGTTTCCCACGGGTGGTCCGCGAGTTCCTGCGGTCTGCAAGCAGGATTCCACGATCGTGCAGATGTCCGGCTTGGCACACATCATGCTGGCATCGTGCAGCAGGCAGCACTGCCATGGCCCATCCCCCGCATCGCGTCTCTCCCGCAGAGGAGCGCTCCGATCTGACGGCGGCAGCGCCGGCGCTCCTGCGCCTCCTCGACTGGCTGCGCCTGGGTGTCGTCGTCGTCGACGAGGACGGCGCGGTGCTGCATTCCAACCCCGCGGCCCGGGCTGCCCTGACGGGCAGCCCGGCGGCCGATCCCGAAGCGGGAGGGCCGGGTACTGCCGAATCTCGCGAGCGGCTCGAACGCCTGATCGCCGAGGCGTGTCGCGCCAGCCAGCCAGGCGGCGCACGGGCGATCACGCTGCAGAGCGAGACGGCCGAGCGGCCGCTGCAGCTTCTGGCGCTGTCGCTCGAGCGACGACAGGACGAAGACGCCGGACCTCCCGGGCGCAGGCCAGCCGCCCTGCTGCTCCTCCACCAGCCCGACGCCTGTCGGCTCAGCGCCTACGAGCCCCTGCTCCGCGATCTCTATCGCTTGACCCAGGCCGAGGCCCGCGTAGCGCGAACACTCGTCGAAGGGATGAACGTCGAGGAAGCGGCCGCGCATCTCGGGCTAAGTCGCCACACCGTGCGCACCCACCTCAAGCACGTCCTGGCGAAGACCGGGACCCGCAGTCAGACCGAGCTGGTCCGGATGGTGCTCCACGGACCGCTGGCGCTCCTCGGGCCGAGCGTGGCGCGGCCGCCCGCCGACACCTGAGCGCTCATGGTGCCGGTGG